>BNJS01002500.1_pt1 | contig 82119 bp, 87 predicted proteins | sample 8540461 | NCBI WGS metagenome assembly BNJS01 (sample SAMD00202454, study PRJDB9452) | human saliva metagenome | isolation source: human saliva | place: Japan
CTAGCCCTTGCTCTCATCAGTATCTTCTTTGTCCGCAGTGTCTGGGTGGAAAAACAAAGTTAAGTACTTAATATTGAAAGCTCTTATCCAATTATTATGGATAAGAGCTTTTAGATTTTTTACAATACTATCTATCAAAAAAGAAACCAGAATAACTTCTGATTTCTTTTGGAATAAACTTATTTATTTACGTTTTCCCATTTCCAGTTGTGTACTTCTGGAATATCATCACCATGTTCACGGATGTAAGCATTGTGGAAGGCAATTGTTTCGTCCATTTGAGCTGCGAATTCAGCTGCTTCTGCTCCAAGAGCTGCATTGGCTGCATCTTGTGCCAAGTGGAAGCGATCCAATTCAGACATCACACGCATATCGAATGGTGTTGTGATATCTCCGTTTTCACGGTAACCATGCACACGCAAGTTGTGATTGTGACGGTTAAAGAAGATGTCACGGATCATGCCTTCGTAACCATGGAAGGCAAAGATTACTGGTTTATCAGTTGTGAAGACTTTATCGAACTCTTCATCTGAAAGTCCACGCGCATCAACGGATGGGTGACGCAATTTCAAGATATCTACCACATTGACAAAGCGGATCTTCAATTCTGGGAAGGCCTTGTGCAAGATTGTGATGGCAGCAAGAGCTTCAAGGTTTGGCTCTGTACCTGCAGCTGCAATGACAAGATCTGGATCTTCATCTGCTGACACAGTTGATGCCCAATCGATCACCTTGTATCCTTCACGAACCAATTCCTCTGCTTCATCAGCTGAGTAGAATTGAGGACGTGGGTGTTTAGAAGAAACGATCAAGTTAATCATATCTTCTGCCTTGAAGGCTTGGTCCATCACCGCAAGCAACGTATTCGTATCTGCTGGCAAGTACTCACGGATGTATTCTGGAGTTTTTTCTGCCAAGTGAGTCAAGATACCTGGATCTTGGTGAGTGTAGCCATTGTGGTCTTGTTGGAAAACAGTTGAAGTCGCAATCAAGTTTAAGGCAGGGTAGTTTTTACGCCATGTCGTGTGAGTCTTAGATTTACGCAACCATTTAAAGTGTTGAGTAATCATAGAGTCTACGACACGAAGGAATGATTCGTAAGAAGCGAAGAAGCCATGACGACCTGTCAAGACATATCCTTCCAGCATACCTTCTGCTTGGTGCTCTGACAATTGAGAGTCAATGACACGTCCAGCAGGGCTCAAAGCTTCATCGTAGTCTGGTTTCGTACGTCCTAACCATTGACGGCTTGTACGAGTGAAGACTTCTTGAAGACGGTTTGATTTAGTTTCATCTGGTCCAAAGATACGGAAGTTATGTGGGTTCGCATCCACAAGATCTGCCGCATACTTACCAAACTCGATCATATCTTGGGCCATGATAGCACCTGGTGTTTCGATCTTGAAGGCATGTTTCTTCCAATCAGCAGTGTCCATTGGTTTAATGACACCTGCGTTTGTGATTGGGTTCATAGCCATGCGACGGTCACCTTTTGGTGCAATTTCAGCAATTTCAGGAAGCAATTTACCAGTTTCGTCGAACAATTCAGCTGGACGATATGATTCCAACCATGAAAGAAGAGCATCCACATGCTCCATATGGTGAGCATCTACTGGGATTGGAACTTGGTGCGCACGGAATCCACCCTCGATTGGTGTACCTTCCCAAGCTTTTTGGTCCAGTCCAACCTTTAGGAATACGAGCAATCAAGACAGGGTATACTGGTTGAGTTGCTTCTTCTGCAGAACCTTTACGAGCTTCTGCTTGGACTTTCTTGATTTCTTCAATCGCTTCGTCTAATTTTTTTCTGCAAACAAAGCATGAGCTGCTTCGTGGTCGTCAGAAATAGCGGTTACGTCTGCAAAGATTGGTTTCCATCCAAGACCTTCAAAGAAAAGGGCCAATTCTTCGTCTGTTTTGCGTTCGAAGATTGTTGGGTTGTGGATTTTCCCACCGTTGAGGTAGAAGATTGGAAGAACAGCACCATCGTTAACTGGGTTCAAGAAGGTATTAGCCAACCAACCAGCCATCAATGGACCAGTTTCTCCTTCACCATCACCGATTACGGTTGCAGCAATCACATCTGGATTGTCCAAAACAGCTCCAGCTGCGTGAGAAAGAGCATAACCAAGCTCTCCACCTTCGTGGATAGATCCTGGAGTTTCAGGTGCCGCGTGAGAGGCAATCCCTCCTGGGAATGAGAAGATTTTACATAGGTGTTTAAATCCTTCTTCATTTTGTGGGATATTTGGATTCAATTCTGTGTAAGAACCATCTAAGTAAGAGTTGGACACCATAACTTGTCCACCATGACCTGGTCCTTCAATGTAGAACATATCCAAGTCGTATTTGTTGATGGCACGGTTCAAGTGAGCATAGATAAAGTTTTGTCCTGGTACAGTTCCCCAGTGTCCGATTGGGTGAGCCTTCAAGTCGTTTTCAACCACTTCACGTTTCAACAATGGGTTGTCTTTCAAGTACATTTGAGCAGCCGAAATGTAGTTGGCTGCACGCCACCACGCATCCACTTTATCCAAGTAAGCTTTGCTGTTAAAATCAACAGTCATATTGTCTCCTCTCAAATTCTAGCTATGATTCTGATGAATTAGAATCCAGTGCAAGTATTTAGGTTATAAACATTCTGTTTCATTCATATTAAGACAGAACGAACGCGAACCAAATTTAATTCAATTCTTTTCTATTCTATCAATAATTTAGCTTTTTGTATATAGAAAAAATTAAAAAAAATATAGTTTTTTATAAAAAGTTGCAAATCTCTTTTAAAATCAAAGCATTTTTCAATCATTTTACAAACAAGTTTTTGCTTAAACCTCTCAAAAAGCCTTTGAAATCAGCTATCTATAAATTCCCTTGTCACATAAAACCTTTCATGATATACTTTAGATATCAAACTAAAGGAGATCGTTATGATGAAGGAAAAACCTAACAAAGGATTTGTTTCAGGTCTGGTGCTTGCCCTTGTCTTTCTTGCATTCGCAGGATTAGTATTTTCATTATGGATGGGACGCCAGAACCCTTCTACTAGCTTTGCGAAGGCAGAAAAGTCTGGGGATCCTGTAACGATGCAAGTCTATGATATTACACAAGAACCTGTCGGAACTGTGGACAACGGCCACGTCCTCTATATCGTCCAATATGATAACCAAAATGATGGTAAATTTGCAGGGATCGAAGCCAAAAAAGACGATGCGACGATTAAAGAAATCGTTGATAAGGCAAAAAATGGGGAACTGCTGACCAAACCTTATCAACTAAAGGGAACGCAATTGGCCCCTTTGGCAAAGGATAGCAAAAATACGTCTCGTAACGGTCGCCTTGTCGGCTATAGCGACTACATCCATTCCCTTCTCGACCCGACTTCTGTCGTGTCCCTTAATATGACGACCAGCTATTACTTAAGCCTTACAGAGTACAACAAAGACTCCTTATTCCTCTTGATTGGTTCAGCTGCTCTTGCTGGACTTTCTATCATAATGGTCGTAGCCAGCTTCTCCGTTCGGAAACGGACCATTGCTTCCTATCAGGAACTCCACCAAAACTATCCCGAACTCCAAGGAGATCTGTCCCGCCTGTCTGATGGAGCCAGCTACTACAATCAAGACTTAAAAGTTATCTTGTACAAGAATCATTTGATCACCTATTTCAAAGGAACGCAAACGATTGATTTACGAGAGGTTCAACAACTATACTTACATGTCACTCGAGTTCGTCAATCAGGGATTGCTCGCTCGATCTTCCAATTGTGCTACATCCGCAAGGACAAACCAAGAAACAGCACCGCCTATCCATTAAGAATAGGAAGAACGCTGAAGAACAACTCTACACTCTTTTTGCACAGGTGTCTGAGAGATTCCCAGATGTCAAAGTTGGCATTTAAAGATTTTCCAACTCCCTTTGGAAATACTGTTCTAAGCACTAAAATCCCCTCATCAGAATCAGTTGATGAGGGGATTTTTACTATTTAGGTCACGTTTGAAACGAGAGGATCAAATCACTTTTTTACCATTTTTATAGACATCTGTCACTAGGTTGGTCGCGAAGAAATAGAAGAGATAATCTAGATTTGGTGCATCGTAAATCGTGATGTCAGCCTGTCAAACAAGATCTAAGCTTCCGATTTTTAGGATTACTATAAAAAAGTGTATCTTCGCATGTATTTTTCTTAAACAAAAAAATCAAAAGGGAGAGGAGCAAGAGGGTACTTTTGAATTCCCTCTGTTCTTCTCCCTATTTTTTGATTTCTCAACTCACTTCAAATTTGGTTTTGTGGTGGAAGAGAGCTTCCGTAGCCTTATACACTTGATGAGCTACTTCTGCATTATTCATCGTGTATAGATGAATTCCTGCTACATCTTGAGTAACCAAATCCACGATTTGGTCTACAGTATAGGCAAGTCCTGCTGCTCTGAGAGATTCAGGGTCATTCTCATACTTGTCCAAGATAGCCTTAAACTTACGTGGGAGATGAATGTTCTCACAAGTCTTCAGTAGACGAAGAGCTTGGTTACGGTTAAGAATCGGCATGATTCCCGCATGAATTGGAACATCAATACCTGCCAAGGTACACTTGTCTTGGAAATCATAGAAACGCTCATTGTCAAAGAAAAGTTGCGTTACGAGACTGGAGCAGCCTGCGTCCACTTTCTTCTTGAGATTTTGAATATCCGAGATCTGATTTGGAGAGTCAGGGTGCCCTTCTGGGTAGCAAGCGCCAACAATATCAAAGTGAGGAGCTTGCTCCTTGATGAACTCAATCAAGTCTGTGGCGTAACGAAAATCCTTTTGAGGCTCAACACCCGGAATGATATCTCCACGAAGAGCCAAGATTTTCTGAACCCCAACCTTATCCAAATCTGCAATAGTCTCAGCCACCTTATCCTTAGTTAGGTAGATAGCTGGCAAGTGAGCAATGGTCGGAATCTCCAAGTCATTTTGGATATAGTCTGCCAAACGAACCGTCGTCTCTTTGATATTAAATTTATTATTGCTGGCAGTCACACTGATGAAGTGGGGAGCCAAGCCCTGCATATCTTTTAGGGCTGCAATAATTTTGTCATTGCCTACTGCTGGGTTTGGAGGGAAAACTTCAAATGAGAGTGACGGTGTTTGACGCGACATATGTAATAACCTTTTTCTAGTTGATTTCTTACTGATCAACCAAGTATGGAGAACTGCTTTTCTTACAATTTCTCACGCGCAACTTTCGCAGCTTCTACAAGGCGGATCAAGCTTTCTTTCGTTTCTTTAATTCCACGTGTTTTCAAACCACAGTCAGGGTTGATCCAAACTTTTCTGCTTGGTACTTTCGCAAGGATTGCTTCGATTGTGTGGTCGATTTCGCCTTCGTTAGGCACACGAGGTGAGTGGATATCGTAAACCCCAGGTCCAACTTCTGTTTGGAAGTTTTTCGCTTTGAGTTCGTCCAAGATTTCAAGGTTTGAACGACTCGCTTCAAAATGAGATGACGTCTGCATCCATGTTGTCGATGGCTGGGATGATATCTGTAAATTCTGAGTAACACATGTGAGTGTGGATTTGTGTGTCTGGTGCTACTGTTGAGTGTACCAAACGGAAGGCTGGAATAGCCCAGTCAAGGTAGTCTTCATACCAGTCACTACGACGGAGTGGCAATTTTTCACGAAGAGCAGCCTCGTCGATTTGGATGATTTTCACACCTGCAGCTTCAAGATCAAGAACTTCATCCTTGATTGCAAGAGCGATTTGAAGAGTTGAATCCTTGATAGAGATGTCTTCACGTGGGAATGACCAGTTAAGAATTGTAACAGGTCCAGTCAACATCCCTTTAACAGGTTTGTTAGTACGGCTTTGTGCGTAGCTAGACCATTTCACAGTAATAGGGTTGAGACGAGTCACATCACCCCAGATGATTGGTGGTTTCACCCCACGCATACCGTATGATTGTACCCAACCATTTTTAGAGAAGAGGTAACCTGACAAGTTTTGACCGAAGTACTCAACCATGTCATTACGCTCGAATTCACCGTGTACAAGTACATCAAATCCAACTTCTTCTTGCCATTTGATCCATTCGTCAATGGTTTCAGCAAGGAAGGCATCGTATTCTTCTTGTGACAATTCACCCTTACGGAAGGCCAAACGTTTCGCACGAACTTCTTTCGTTTGAGGGAAGGATCCGATGGTTGTTGTTGGAAGAGCTGGAAGTTTGAAGGCATCTTCTTGGATTGCTTCACGTTCAGCAAAGCTGGCAAACGAGTGTAGTCTGCGTCTGTCAATCCAGCGATACGCGCACGAAGTTCTGCATTTGCTCCGACACGTTCAGTCGCAAAGAGTTCTTTGTTTGCTGCAAGAGCTTCTGCTCCTTGACCGTTGCGGATAGCATCCAAATCACGGATTTCATCCAATTTTTCAACTGCAAAAGCAAAGTGGTTCAAGATAGCTGGTTCAAAGTCTTCATTAGCAGTTGTAAATGGCACATGAAGAAGTGAGCATGAGCTAGTCAAAACGATGTTTTCAGCTGGGATTTGCTCAAGAATAGCCAAGCTCTTTTCATAGTTGTTGCGCCAGATGTTCTTACCATTGACGATACCTGCATAAAGCGTCTTGTCAGCTGGGAAGCCACCTTTAACGAGTTCAAGAGTTTTCTTCCCTTCAACGAAGTCCAAACCAATCGCATCTACTGGCAAATTCACAAGGGCAGAGTAGATGTCACGAACATCACCAAAGTAAGTTTGGATCAAGACCTCAAGACCTTTCTTGTCAGCCAAGAGCTTGTTGTAGAGGTTCAAGAAGAGCGCTTTTTCTTCAGCTGATAAATCTTTAACAAGAGCTGCTTCATCCAGTTGGATACGAGTCGCACCAAGCTCAGCCAATTTAGCAAAAACATCTTGGTAAGCAGCTACTAAGCTATCAACGAAGTCTTCTGCTTTTACGCCTTCTTCAAAGTCTGATAATTGAAGGAAAGTGAATGGTCCAACCACAACTGGACGAGTGTCAAGACCCAATTCTTTCGCTTCTTGGTACTCATCAAAAATCTTGTGACCAGCCAATTTGACTTCTGTTGTTTTTTCAAATTTTGGAACGATGTAGTGGTAGTTGGTGTTGAACCATTTCTTCATTGGAAGAGCACGCACATCCCCTTTTTCTCCTTGGTAACCACGCGCCAAGGCAAAGTAGCGTTCAAGGTCAGACAAGTCCAAGTTTTGAACAGATGTAGGAACCACGTTGAAAAGGAAGGCTGCATCTAGGAAGTTGTCATAGTGAGAAAAGTCATTTGATGGGATTTCAGTGATACCTTTTTCTTTGACAATATTCCAGTGTTTGGCACGCAATTCTTTTGCAGCATCCAACAAATCTTCAGCTGTAATTTCGTTTCTAAAATATTTCTCAGTTGTAAATTTTAGTTCGCGGAATTCACCCAAACGAGGGAATCCGATAATTGTAGTTGACATGTTTTGTCCTCCAAATTCAAGTTGAGTCTATCTTATCAGAAGAAGCGCCTTCTGTATAATTGCTTTTCAATGGTTTATGGTATAGCCAGAAGCTATAACCTTATAGATCAAGGGTTTCCGCCACTTGTCATTGAACAGAACTAATAGACCTTATAAAAAATAACTATAAGGCTTCTACCAGACAGACTGAGACCCCTCCCATAGGACAGTCCTCATTCCCTCTAAAACAAAAAAAGAAGCTATCCGCTTCTTTTTTTGTAGAAACTTATGCTCAAGTTAGTTGCACACAAAAAGCATCCCAAGGTTCCAATACTTTTGTCTGTTTGACCTGCTCTACATTGGTATTGCTAATGAGGACCTCCTGATAGTCTTGCTTCAGTTCAAAGCTCTGAACTTGACTAGACAAATTGACCACAATCAAATAGCGTTGATTCCCATCTACTCGTTGGTAGGCAAAGACCTGATCTGCTGTATCCAGTAGTTCAAAGTCGGCAGATATCAACCAATCTTGCTCCTTACGGAGGGCAACCAATTGTTGGTAGGTATAGAAAACGGATGAGGAATCAGCCAAAGCCGCTTCTACATTTATTTCCTGATAGTTTGGATTGACAGCTAGCCATGGGCGACCGGTTGTAAAACCAGCCTGTGGCAGATTGGACCACTGCATAGGGGTTCGAGCATTGTCCCGGCCAATATGTCGGATCTGGTCCATAATGGTGTCTAGCTCCACTCCCTTTTCTAGGCTTTCCTTGGCGTAGTTAATAGATTCAATATCTTCGATTTCGTCCAGGCTCTTAAAAGGATAGTTGGTCATGCCAATCTCTTCTCCCTGGTAGATATAAGGTGTCCCTCTCATCAAATGAAGAAGAATGGCTAGGGCCTTAGCGGACTTCACCCGATAGGCTTGCTCATCTCCCCAGGCAGAAACAATCCGAGGGAGGTCATGGTTGTTCCAAAAGAGGGAATTCCAGCCTTCGTCCATGCCCAGTTCCGTCTGCCATTTGTTAAAGATTTCTTTCAACTTAGGAACATTGAGCTTCTTCGCATAGTGCCATTTTGGCTGGCCTTCTTGGAAGAAAAGCCCGATGTGCTCAAATTGAAAGACCATTGACAATTCCTCATTATCAGGACCAGAGTATTGCTTAGCAATCTCAGGTGTCGCTCCCCAGGTCTCCCCGACCGTTAACAAATCCTTATCCCCGAAAGTCGCTCGATTCATTTCTTTCAGATAAGGGTGGAGCATGGGACCATTGGCTACGATCTTCTGATCAGGAATTTTCCCAATCATGTCGATGACATCCATCCGAAAACCACCGATCCCCTTGTCGATCCAAAAGTTCATCATGTCATAAATCTTCTGCCGAAGGGTCTCATTTTCCCAATTCAGGTCTGGTTGCTTCTTACTAAAGAAGTGCAAATAATACTGCTGGGAAGCCGGATCAAATTCCCAAGCTGACCCACTGAAGGTAGAGACAAGATCATTGGGTTGGTCCCGCCAAATATAGTAGTCCCGCTCCGGACTGTTTGGATTTTCTTTCGCTTCGATAAACCAGGCATGCTCATCAGAGGTATGGTTGACCACCAAATCCATGATCATCTTAATACCTCGCTTTTGCCCCTCCGCAATCAATGTTTCCATATCTTCCATGGTGCCAAAGATGGAAGCAATAGCCTCATAATCAGATATATCGTAGCCATTATCATCCATAGGGCTTTGGTAGACAGGAGACAGCCAAATAGCCGTAATGCCTAACTTCTCCAAATAATCCAGTTTACTGATGATCCCCTTGAGGTCACCGATTCCATCGCCATTGCTATCTAAAACTCTTGGGATAGATTTGATAAATCACGGCATCATGCCACCATTTTTTCTTCATGCGCTTCTCCTTTTTGACTTTACTTGTAATCCCTTACATCATAACCAAACTTGAAAAGAATTGCAACTCTTAGTGGATCTATCAGTCTCCCTTAAAATAAAAAAGAAAGTCTCTTTAGAGACCTTCCTTTTCAAGACTTCGATTCTTCTTTTCTTTTTGCCAATTGTGATAAGAAAGCATGGCCAATCCAAAGAGGTGACTACCAAACAAGGCGGCCACAAAAATCAGCTTGCCCCTGCCTGGATAAGAAAGTGGGAGATTGCTAAAGCCATAGCGAGCCCATTCGATAAAAATCGGATGCGAAAAATAAAGCGCCATGCTCATCTGCTTTAAGTACTGCATATCATAGCTTTTCAAAAAGGACGATCGCAGACAAGCATTAACCAAATAGACCGTCACAAAGGGAAGGAGCAAGAAAAAGTTCTTATCGATTCCTTCATGTTGAAAAATGATGAGGCCTTCTAGACAGAACAGTCCAAAGGCAAGGGCCACTTTTTGCCAACGGTGAACCTTAAAGGTTTGTGCATAAAAATGATCATAGAGATAGTATCCCATATAGATAAAAATAGGCGTGTAAAAGAGACCATTTCGCGCTGTGAAAAATAAGTTGCTGTAGAGTTGGTATCCCTTGAGAAGACTCGTGGTGTCCAGATAAGCTGAATAGGTCTCGATCAAACCCCAGCAGTATAGAAGAAACGTGATCACCCCCGTCCAAACCATACCTAGGCGTTTGACCAATTGATTGACTAAAAACAAGCCCAGCAAAAAGGCTGGGATATACCAGAGTTGGTAGCACATTCCCAGATAGAGCAGAGCAATCAGAACGCCTGCTGGAAAGAGATAGACAGGGAGATGGAGACTAGAAAAAAAGACCCAGGCATAGGGAAGATAGACACAACTCCAAAATAAATAGGTTTTTACGATTTTGACCAGGTAGGCCTTCATTTTCCTTGCATCTCTTAGTGATGGCTTGAGGAAAAAGCTGGCACAGACGATAAAAAATGGCACCGCCAGCCGTCCAAGGATACTCTTGAGGCCAAAATGCACCAGCTCATAGGAAGTTAAGCGACCACTATGCACCAAAATCACTGCAATTGCAAAGAGGTATTGAAAAAGACTAATACTGGAAGTGTTATAGAGGGAATTCTTTTTCATGGTCCTACTCCTTCGCCAAATGCAGATTCTATGGTTATTTTAGCATGAAAGAGAGGACCAAGCAAGGAATCCTTGCCTCCTTATCTACCTTTTTTCCTCTATTTTTGATATACTCAAAGCATGCACAAACAAACGATTATTGATTTTAAAGAGCTTGGATTGCGACACGTTTTCACCAAGCCCCTAAAGGAATTAAAAACAAGAGACCTCGGCCAAGTAGAGACTCTTCTGAGAGAGGTAGAAGCCTATCAGGAGGCTGGTTTTTATGCCGTAGGCTATGTCAGCTATGAAGCCGCTCCTGCTTTTGAGAAAAAATTAGCCGTCCACCCAGCACCACTCATGGGAGAGTATCTCCTCTATTTCACAATTCATGAGGAGGTCGAGACCCTTCCTTTCCCAGAGGACTACGAGGCAGTGGATCTTCCAGCCAATTGGCAGGAAGAGGTAGAGGCGCCTGCTTATCAAAAAGCTATCGAGACCATCCAGCACCACATCCGCCAAGGGGATACCTATCAGGTCAACTACACCGTCCAGCTTTCTCAAGAGCTAAAAGCTGACCCTTTGGCCATCTACAATCGCTTGGTGGTAGAACAGAAGGCCCATTACAATGCCTTTATCCAGCACGATGATGTGTCCATCCTCTCTATTAGTCCTGAGCTCTTTTTGAACAAGATGACCGGCTACTGACCACCCGCCCTATGAAGGGGACGACTCGTCGTGGGCTTACCAACCAAACAGATCTTCAAGAGGCTGCTTGGCTAGAAGCTGATCCCAAAAATCGAGCAGAAAACATGATGATTGTGGATCTCCTGCGTAATGATATGAATCGCATTTCGGAGATCGGAAGTGAGCAGGTGACCCATCTCTGCCAGGTGGAGCAATACTCTACTGTTTGGCAGATGACCTCGACCATTGAAAGTCGCATACGCCCCGAAGTCGACCTAGTCCAAACCTTCCAGGCTCTCTTTCCTTGCGGTTCCATCACAGGGGCACCGAAGATTTCCACTATGGAAATTATTCAACGGACAGAGGTTGCTCCTCGTGGCGTCTACTGTGGAACAATCGGTATCCTTCTTCCAGAAGGGAAACGGATTTTTAATGTGGCCATTCGAACCCTTCAAATGCAAGGGCATCAAGCCGTCTATGGCGTAGGTGGAGGCATCACTTGGGACAGCAAATGGGAAAGTGAATACCAGGAGACCAAGCAAAAGTCTGCTGTCCTCTACCGACAAGAACCTCGCTTTGACCTCTTGACAACTGGTCGTATCCACCAAGGAGAGTTGACCTTCCTGGAGCAACACCTGACCCGTTTAAGAGAGGCCAGTCGCTACTTTGCCTATCCTTTTGATGAGCCAAAACTCCTGAAAGAACTTCAAGAAGAGCTTGCTCGTTTGGACTCCAACCTTGACTATCGTTGTCGGATTGCCTTACAAAAAAACGGGGCCTTCCAGCTGGCTATCACCGAGCTGAAGGACTTGCCCGCTAGCTATCTGCAGGCTCAACTGATCGAGCAAAAGCTTGATTTAGCGAAGCCATTTACTTATTTTAAGACTAGCCAGCGAGCCCATCTAGTAGCTAAAGATCACGAGCAGATCTTCTATTTAGAAGACGGGACCTTGCTAGAGACGACCATCGGAAATCTCATCCTAGAGATTGACGGCCAGCGCTACACACCTCCAGCCCACCTCCCTATCCTCGACGGGATTTACCGCCGCTATCTCTTAGAAACTGGACAAGTAGAAGAAAAACTGTTAACGCTGAAGGATTTAGAAGTCGCTGACCAAGTCTATGCCTGCAATGCCCTGCGTGGCCTCTATCCACTCGATTTCACTAGAGAGGAATCAGAATGAAACTTATTTTTTTACATGGCCTAGGCCAGGATGCCCACTCTTGGCAAGGGGTCCAAGATGCACTTTCCCCCTTGCAATCTGAATCTTTCGCTATTTTCTCCCGTCCAAGCGAAAGTTATCAGGAGGCCAAAGAAAGATTGACGGAGTACCTCCAACAAGAAAGCGAACCCTTTATTCTGGTTGGACTCTCACTGGGAGGCGTTCTCGCTCTCGATCTCTCCAGCCGAGACTTGCAACAACTCAAGGGCTTGGTGCTTTCAGGGACGCAATACAAACTCAACACCAATCTCCTCTATAGGCTCCAAATTCTCCTTTTTCGTCTGATTCCCAAGCGTGTCTTTGAAAAGCAGGGGGCCAATAAACAGCACATGTTGCAAATCTTTACCGAATTAAAAAGTCTCAATCTAACCGATACCGCTAAAACCTGCCCTCTTCCTAGCCTAGTGATTTGTGGCAGCAAAGATGGGGCCAATCAGGCTTCTTCTAAAAAGTTGGCAAATCTCCTGCCTAAAGGTCACTATCTAGAAATCGCAGACGGAGGCCATCTACTCAATACTCAGAAACCCCATGAACTGGCACAAGCTATCAAAGAGTTTGTTGGTGATTTAATAGGAACAGAGGCTGGGCATAAAGTGTCCAGTCTCTTATATATGATAGTTATAACTGCAAGGCGCAGTAGCTGATTGCTCAAAGCACTGCTTTGAGGTGGTGAATAGAACTTGCGAGCAAGTTTCCTAAGTCTTTGTTCGCCTTTTAAGCTCCAAAGATGACCTAATCAGCCTTGCGGGGGTGGGGCAACGAACGATTTTTAGTCAAAATTCGTTCTGTCCCACTCCCGTTTTTTTAGAAATATTTTAGAATTGCTTGATAGTTATTTGAAAAGCAAGCTGTATACTAAGAGTGTAAAGAAAATAACTAGTCATTTGGACGAAGGAGAAAACCATGGAAAAAGTATTAGAAATTTCCCATTTGAGTAAAAAGTTCGGTCAACAATACGCCTTAAATGATGTGAATCTGAGCATTCGCAAAGGCGACGTCTACGGCCTGATCGGTAAGAACGGGGCAGGGAAAACCACCCTCATCAAGGTCATCACCCAGCTGATTCAAGAAACTGACGGAAGCGTCTCCCTCTTCGCTTCCACGAATCGCTCTCAGTGGACACAAGCCCTGAAACGGGTTGGTTCCGTCATTGAGAGTCCTGTGGCTCACAAGCATATGACCGCTTATCAAAACCTAATCTACTATTGCAAGGCACGCCATATCCCCAATCCCGACCAGGTCATCAAAGAAACCTTGAACTATGTCGGCCTGAATAATACGGGTAAGAAGAAATTCCGCGATTTTTCACTCGGGATGAAACAACGGTTGGGAATTGCGATTGCGCTCATTGCCAAGCCCGACTTCCTCATTTTGGACGAACCCATCAATGGTCTCGATCCTGTCGGAATCAAGGAATTCCGTCAGATGATCAAGCGCCTCAACGATGAACTCGGCATGACCATCCTCATTTCCAGTCACATCCTCTCCGAACTTTATCTGGTTGCCAATCGTTTGGCATTGTCGACCAAGGACGCCTGATCAAAGAAATTAGCAAGGCTGAATTCGAAGAACAAGGCGAAGACTACATCATCTTCAAGACCAGCCAGCTAGCCCTTGCGAGTCAACTGATTCAAGATCAACTCCATCACCGTATCAAAGTCATCGATAAGGATGGAGAAATCCATATTTTCGGACAGACTCACGATATTAAAGTCATTGTCAAAGCGCTCGTTCAAGCAGATATTGATGTGGACGAAATCTACTATGCCCGCCAAGATCTGGAAAAATTCTTTACGGACTTGGTAGACTAGTCAAAACACCGTCTTCCTGTATTACTTATCCCACATATTTCATTTAGGAGATTTATCATGTTGCATACCATTCAAGCAGATTTTTATAGACTTTTTCGCTCCAAAGGTTTTTGGATTACAGAAGCCCTTCTCGTTCTCAATATCGTGTCTGGAGTCATCTTTGGAGCTACCGGCCATCTCGGTATCAATACGGAATCCAAATTACCCCAAGCGACCGAAGTTTGGACAGGCTTTAAAGCTTTGATCAACTACTCTGGGAGCATCAGTATGACCATCTTTTTTACCATTATTGTCATCACCTTAGTCCTAGGAACGGACTTAACACAAAACTTATACAAGAATAGTCTGGCCTATGGCGTTTCGCGCACCAGCTACTACTTTGCCAAAAGTGCAGTCGTCCTGACCATTGCTCTCTTCCAATTTCTCGTTTCTTATGGTCTCGTCTTCTTGACCGCGATCCTCTACAATGGACTTGGCACCATGCCAGAGCACTTCCTTGCTCATTTTGGACTAACCGTGCTGATTCAATTTCTTTCCACCCTGGCTTGGGTCAGTATCATTTCCTTCCTCCTTTATGCCAGCCAATCCATCACCCTAGCCTTCGTTGGCTACTTCGTTGGAAATATCCTCTTAAGTCTTCCTGCGCTTTTCTTTAAAGATATTGATATCCTCCACTATCTAAACTTGGAATTCCAATATTCCATGGTCCAAAGCACCACAGCAACGAACAACACCCTCTCGATTGCTCTTGGATTCATCCTTGTTTTTGGCTTCCTAGGACTCGCTACTTTCAAACACAAAGATTTATGACAAAAAGGCTTGAGCGGTGCTCAAGCCTTTTTTCTCAGTGTAATGGTCAAGATAAACCAATCTGCCTCTGTTGCCAGTTGCAAGTCGCCCCCTAAGATCTCTACAAAATTTTGAATGATATAGAGACCCAAGCCAGATGATTCTTCTGTATCCGATAGATTTTCTGAGTAGAAGCGACTAGCCAACTGGTCTAAGTGCTGGATCGGTTGTTGCACAATATTGCGTAGCTCGACCCGAATCGTGTCCTCATCCGACATCAAGGTCAAGCGGGCCTGATCCTTCCCATGCTTGAGGACATTGCTGAGCATATTTTGCAAGAGGCGCTCCCAGAGCTCCGGATCCGTAGCATAATGAAGATGCTCCTCCATCTCCACTTCTAAGGCAATCCCCGCCTCAGACAAGCTATCATAATACTGGAACAACTGCTGGGTCAGGACTTGGCTGAGATTAACGTCTGTAAGCCGAGGCTGAATAGCTCCCTCCATCAAGCGTCTGTATTCCAAGAGAGATTCCAGGCGTTTTGAGACGACTTGAAGATTGGAAGCAATTTTCTTCAGCTTTTCCTCTTCCTGCGTCCCACCCTTGATGATTTGTTGGGTATAGCCCGATGCAATGGTCAAAGGCGTCCGGATATCATGAGCAATATTACTGATGGCCATATCCAAGGTCTTTTTCTCTTGAAAGGCAATCCGATTGGTCCGCTCGATTTGATCAAAGAGATCACTGACCTGCTTGGTCAAGGCGACCATTTCTTTTTTTGAAACACGTGACGTTAACCGTACCCCACTCCCATTTTGGAGCTTCTGTTGAATCTGCTCCTGCAAATCTGTGAGAGCAGAGAGTAGGCGAAGGTAACCCAGTCCCAAGAGAAAGACAAGGACGACTAGAATTAGAACCAATCCCCACATTACTTGTCTCCTTTCAAGCGAACGCCCAAGCCCAGACGGTTTCAATGTAATCCTCATCTGGGTCTAGTTGGGCAATTTTCTTCCGGAGATTACTCAACTGGGCATTAAGGGTATTGTCTCCAGGCAGATAGACCTCTTCCCAGACCGCCTCATACAATTCTTCCTTGGTGAAAATCTTCTTTGGATGAACCAGCAAGGTCTCAAAAATTTGAAATTCTTTTTTGCCCAAGCGAAGCGTCTGTTCGCCAGACTCCAGTTCAAAGGTTTCTGGATTTAAGACCAAATTCTTAAAGGATAGCTTTTGCGGCGCTTGAGCTTCCTGTGCTACCGTCGTTTGATTTCGCAGCTGCACCGTCACACGAGCTGCCACCTCATCCAGATTAAAGGGCTTGACAATATAATCATTGGCACCGGCAAGGAGGTACTGGCTAATGAGGTGTTTGTCTCCAAGAGCCGTCATCATGATAACCGGCACCTGACTCTGCAAACGGATCTCCTCCAGGACCTGGTCCCCATTTTTCCCTGGAAGCATGATGTCCAGGAGGACCAAATCAACGGCTTCTTGCTGGAAGAGTCGCAACCCTTCTGTACCTGAAAAAGCCTGAAGGACCTCATAGTCTTCACTTAAGAGACTGTATAAAATTTCTTGGATATCATTATTATCCTCGATTAATAAAATCCGTGCCACTTGCCTCGCTCCTTTCCTTTGAACTCCAAATCATTTCTATTCCCCTAGCCTATCAAATAAAAGCTCCTTCGTCAATGAAAATATGAGAAAATTCTATAGTACCCAGGTAGATCTGCATGTTAGGTTATCACAGGATGAACTTGACTATCCTTTCTTTCAAAGGGTATAATAGGACCAATGACAGAATAGGGAGAATCATCTATGAAAAAAAATGCCAAAACGAAAATCAGCCTTGTATCCATTCTCGTTATCCTGGGCGTTGCTGGAAGAATGATGCGAGTCATCCACCGACACCAAATTAGAGAGCAAAACAGACAAACCATCCAAACGACTAAAAAGGTTGCAGAGTTTCAGAAAACACTAGACGAGGAAGAAACGAAGAAACGCAACGAAACCTTCAACAAGGTTTTTAATGAATCCCTAGTTCAGAAAAATTTTGAAAATTGGCAAAAAGTCGATGAATTTCATGGTTTGGGACAGAGAACTGGACAATTTTATATCTATAACTTTGAAAAAAAGGAAGAGATTCTCCTAGAGAATACAGATCAAGCATTTGTTCTACCCATTCGAGACAAGAGTGATAACGTCACATTTCAGGCTATTTTTGCCCACAAGGACGGCCAGTGGCACATCATGAAGCCAGACGGAAGTTCGCAGTTGCAACTAGGAGAAGCCAACATTTCCGCTGAATCTAAGTTTGTCATCGAGAACAATGTCTTAGACTACGACCAGTAAATCCATAATGACTTGGTTTAACTACATACAAAAAGCTTAGGACCCCAGCTTGTGGTTGGGATTCTAAGCTTTTTAGTTTATAGGGGAGAGTCGGCCAGCAAGGACCGAAAACTTTTATTCAACAGAAGCCCCATTGGTCGCAATGACGTCTTTGTACCAATAGAAGGATTTCTTACGTGAGCGGGCCAAGCTTCCCTTGCCTTCATTGTCCCGATCGACATAGATAAAACCGTAGCGCTTCTTCATTTCTCCAGTCCCGGCAGAGACCAGGTCAATACAGCCCCAAGTCGTATAGCCCCAGAGGACAACACCATCTTCATGAATGGCATCCCGCATGGCCTTGATGTGGGCTGCCAGGTAGTTAATCCGGTAGTCATCCTCAATCTCCCCGGCTTCATTTGGAGTATCAACGGCGCCTAGTCCATTTTCTACGATAAACAGAGGCTTTTGATAACGATCCCAGATGGTGTTGAGGGTAATGCGGAGACCAAGAGGGTCAATCTGCCAACCCCATTCTGAGCTTTCTAGGTAGGGGTTCTTCAGAGAGGCAAAGATATTGCCTGCTGTTTTCTCCCTTTCAGCTGGATCCCCTGAAGCGACCCGACTGGCATAGTAGGAGAAGGAAATAAAGTCCACTGTATGGTCTTTCAACAATTGAAGGTCCTGCTCGGTCATCTCAACCGTGATTCCCTGACGCTCCCACTCTTTCTTAGCATAGTTTGGGTATTCCCCACGCGCCTGCACATCGATGAAGAAATAGTTCTTGCGGTCTTCTTCTAGACCAGCCCAGACATCTCGCGGAGCACAGGTATGCGGATAGTTTTGCCCAGCTGCCAACATACAGCCAACCTTATTGTTAGGATCAATCTCATGGGCTAGCTTGGTAGCAATGGCTGAAGCGACCAACTCATGGTGAGCCGCCTGGTATTTGACTTGCTCCTCATTCTCCCCTTCTTCAAAGCAGAGACCCGCTCCCATAAAAGGCGCATGAAGGATCATATTGATTTCATTGAAGGTCAGCCAGTAGTTGACCAAGCCCTTGTAGCGAGTGAAGAGGGTCCGGCAGAGACGTTCATAACATTCCAACATCTTGCGACTGCGCCAACCTCCATACTCAGTAATCAAATGCATGGGACAGTCAAAGTGGGTAATGGTCACCAAGGGTTCAATGCCATACTTGTGACATTCCTTAAAGAGATCTTCATAGAACTGTAGACCTACTTCGTTTGGCTCTAGTTCATCTCCTTTGGGGAAAATCCGAGACCAGGCAATGGACAAACGATAGGTTTTAAAGCCCATTTCCCCAAAGAGGGCAATGTCTTCCTTGTAGCGATGATACATATCAATGCCATCCTTAGCCGGATAAAAATAGCTCTCTTCAAAGTCGAACATCTTTTTCTGACCCGTGATAATGGCGTGACGGTCAGGCCCAATCGGTACCACATCCACATTGGCCAAGCCACGGCCGTCTTCATTATAAGCTCCTTCACATTGGTTGGCAGCCGTCGCCCCACCCCAAAGGAAACCATCTGGAAATTGAAGTCTATCGGACATCTCTCTACCTCACTTGATTTGATAGTTCTATTATACCCTTCTCTAACCCAAAAATCTTACAGCATCCTAGGAAAAACTGATACTATTCTAAGGTATCTACCACACTCATACAAGAAAACAGATCGGACGAATCCGATCTGTTAAAATGCATACTCTTTTGCCAAATATAATATTTGGCTTTCTTAAATCTAATAAATTCTGTTAAATATAGAAAAATTTTATTCGTTAGAATTATTCAATCATCTACTGAAACTTTCCGCCGTGAGAAAAGTGCTTGAAACACGATTGTTTCTAGCACTCGGGAGTTTTGAAACTTTAGGTTCAAAACTAAGTCATGGAACTTCCTGGATTGCTGAAATCATCCACTGGATAATTTCACCTAACGTCTGTACTCACCTAAGGAAAGTTTCAAAGAAGATTTTGTCTTTAATAAAAAAGACCGGATGGCTCCAATCTTTTCTATAGTTCATTTTCTCAAATTCTATTTTAAGAATAGCTAAGGTTGGCGTTAAATGACCACGCCTCCTATTTCATACGATAAAAATCAATCACTAGACCTGCTGGACCACTTACTAGCAGGGATTCGGTTCCCCAATCAGTTACAGCTGGACCATTTAAAACCTGGATACCAAGATCTTTCAACCGTTGGTAGTTCTGCTCTACATCCTCAACTTCAACGTGAAGAATGATTCCTGACTGGAAATTTTCCAAAGGTATCAAATGGTTTTGGGATAACATGAGACAGTGACTGCCAATCGTGAACTGAGCAAAACTTTGGTCAACATAGTCCGCCTTTTTGTCCAAGATACGCTCCAAGCTAGCACATACTTGGGGAACATTTGAAACGATAATATCTAATTGATTTAAATTCATTTACTATCCTCCAGAAAAAGACCGGATAGCTCCGATCTTTTTCAAGTTCTGCTCTAAGAAAATCAAAGTATAAACAAGGCATCGAACCGCAGACAGTACTGGAGTACGGCAAGGTGAAGATAACGCAGTTTACATTTGATTTTCGACGAGCAGGATTATTTGATTGCGCGTGATTGCAACCCTTCTTCTTCCAAGAAGAGGCGGAATGGTACAAGCTCTTCAGCTTCGTATTTTTCTTTGAAGGCTTTAATAGCTTCTTCTGAGTGTTGTTTTGGATCCAACTCAAGTACTTCTACTGGAAGTGGACGATGTGGAGTGATGTGAGCATCGATAACAACAGTTTTACCTTCTTTGTTCAATTTAACAGCTTCAGCAACGACTGCGTCGATGTCTTCGATACGGTCAACTGTAAATCCAATAGCTCCTTGAGCTTCAGCGATTTTCGCATAGTCAGCATTAGGGAAGTCACAACCAAACAAGTGTTTGTTTGTGTCTTCGTATTTGTCCTTGATGAAGGCATATTTACCATTTGAGAAGACAACGTTGATAACTGGAAGGTCGTATTGAACGTTTGTGATAACGTCTGGGTAGCACATGTTGAATGCACCGTCACCCATGATGTTCCATACTTGGCGATCTGGATTGTCTTTCTTAGCAGCGATACCACCAGGAAGGGCAATACCCATTGTCGCAAAGAGTGGAGATGTACGCCACATGTTCTTAGGTGTCATGTGAAGGTGACGAGTTGATGTTTGAGTAGTGTCACCTACGTCGATTGAATAGATAGCGTCTTGATCAGCATGTTTGTTGATTGCATTGTAAACTTGATACAATTGCAATTCACCCTCAGTTTTACCTTCGAGTTTGTTCATGTAATCACGCCAGTTTTGGTTATTCTTAACGTTTGCACGCCACCATGGAGTAGATTCAACTGGATTCACTTTATCAAGGATTGCTTTCGCTGCTTGACCTGCATCACCAAGGATTGAAGCGTCTAGGGCATGACGTTTACCAAGTTTGTAAGGGTCGATATCGACTTGGATGAATTTTTCAGTGTTCTTGAATGCTTCGTATACTTCAGCAAATGGGAAGTTTGAACCAAGGAAAAGAACTGTGTCTGCTTCAAAGACAACTTCGTTGGCTGGTTTCCAACCAACACGGTAAGCAGAACCTGTCAAACCTTCGTAGTTCCATTCGAACGCTTCAAAGTTTTTACCAGTTGTGATGATTGGTGCTTTGATTTTACGTGACAATTCAGTGATCACTTCACCAGCTTTAACACCACCGTAACCAGCATAGATCACTGGACGTTCAGCATTGTTCAAAAATTTCAACAGCCTTGTCAATTTCAACTTCGTTCAAAGCAGGAGCGATGAATGAACGCTCGTAAGAACCTGATCCGTAGTATGAGTTTTCGTCGATTTCTTGGAAACCAAAGTTTACTGGAATTTCAACGACAGCTGGACCTTTTTTAGAAACGGCAGCACGGCAAGCTTCGTCAATCACTTTTGGCAATTGCTCAGCGTAAGCTACACGTTTGTTGTAAACAGCGATACCGTTGTACATTGGGTTTTGGTTCAATTCTTGGAAGGCATCCATGTTCAATTCGTTAACTGGACGTGATCCAAGGATAGCAAGGAATGGAGTGTTATCCATAGCTGCATCGTAAACACCGTTGATCAAGTGAGTTGCACCTGGTCCACCTGAACCAACTGCAACACCGATAGATCCGCCAAATTTAGCTTGCATAACCGCTGCAAGAGCACCTGTTTCTTCGTGACGAACTTGCAAGAAACGGATATCTTTGTCTTCAGCCAAAGCGTCCATAAGTGAGCTAAGTGTTCCTGATGGGATACCGTAGATAGTGTCTACGCCCCATGTTTCAATACGTTGAGCATTGCTGCAGATGCAGTAATTTTTCCTTGAGTCATAAATATAACTCTCCTTCAATAAAAATAATTGTCAGTCTTTGAACTGAATTCGACAAAGAGTGAAAACGTTTCAAATAACTTTACTATATCAATTTATCACGTTTTATTGTCCTTGTATAAGAATATGCTCACTGAATGCCTGGAACTATTACATAACACAAAGCAAATATCTGTTCTGTTTCTGCCAACTATTTTATAACAGAAGTCACAAACCGCATAAGGGCAAGGTTTTTGCTTATTGTAGAATTAGTACAAAATAGAGTGTTTCCCCAAACTGTTTTATAGAAGACATTAAAAAATCCTAGCTAGAAAATCATTTTCCTAGCTAGGATGGGTTATATTTCTCTTTGAAGAGCCTTACTCAAGACCCTGTATCCTTCAATTGTTAAATGAAGTCCATCTGTTGTATAAGCCGGTTTGAGCTGACCATCTTCTCCAAGCAAATGATCAAAAACATTGATAAATTCAACATTTATCATCCCTTGGGCCAATTCGTGGTAGGCCTGGTTCAAGGTCTGAATCTTCTGATTGGTCCGGATATAGACTGTCCCCTTGTAGGGCTCTCCCTCATTCACAGGAAGAACCGAAACGAGTTTGATTTGCGCTAAGGGCAAGAGTCGCACCATCTCCTGCAAGATGATGCTCATGTTTTCAATGGTTTCCGACAGGGGCATTTCCTTACCAATGTCATTAGTTCCAATCAGCAAAAAAACCTTATCCACTGCTTGACCGAAAATATGGGCATCTAGATGCTCTCTTAAGAGGTCTGTCTTGTAGCCTCTAATCCCCCGGTTCACCATATATTGATCCGTCAACAGCAACTCTTGAAGGGGATAGTATTCGACGATAGAGTCTCCTATAAAGAATATCGGGTTCCTTCAAAGGATTTTGATTCAGTTCTCGGTAATTCTTCTGTATTTTTGCCTGTTCTTTCAACAGCCAGGTTTCTAATAATTGTACAGCCATAAAGGCTCCTTTCGATTCGTATAGTAGAAACTGTGCAAGGTAGGATAAGATCCTAGTCGAAGCTGAGCCTTCCATCCAAATAAGCTTCGATGACTTCGTAGACTCCATGATTCTGATGAGAAGGTGCCGTATAGCGGGCTGCTTGTCGCGCATGGGGATCCGCATTTTCCATTGCATAGGAATAGGTCGCTAACTCAAGCATCTCGACATCGTTTGGCTATCCCCAAATGCCATCAAGTGTCCACCATCCACGCCCCAGCGTTCTTCTAAGAATTGAATGGCCGTAGCCTTATTGACACCCGGTTGCAGAATATCAATGGCCCCATAGCCACTAGCTGCAGGAAGCAGGCGCTCTCCAAACTTTTCTCTCAACTCTTGTACAAAGGCTTCGACTTTTTCAGTCTCCGTGACGACACTTAGTTTCAAAACTTGCTCTCCATGTTCATGGGCCAAATCATCCACAAAGCGCATCCGTTTGTAAAAAGCAGCCGCTAACTCAGGCGTCATCAATTGCTCTAAAAGAGGAAACTCTGTTCCTTTCTTAGCATAGCCTCCCGATAAGCTACTAACGACCAGATGGAGTTCTTCTTCTCGGCCTTCTAGATACTGCAAGACCTCCTGCACCAGCTCTTCCGGCCAGCTACACTCTCGGATGAGCTTTCCCTTTCTCTAATATCCGTGCCCCATTGGCCAGCACCAAGGTGACGCGATCTTTCAAGTCTCCCAATACATGAGCCATACGGCTATAGCCGTTCCCTGTCGCAATGACAAAGGGAATCCCTCTTTGGTCTAGCTGATCCAAAATACGGCTCAAGCGCTCATGGTCTACTTCTCCTTGCTCGTCCATCAGAGTGCCATCCATATCTGTCGCAATCATTTGTAGCATACTGCCACCTCTTTCCATCTTTCCCCTATTATACACCATTCCCTCATCATTTTGGAGACTTCTCTCCCTTAAATCGCCCCTCTCCTCCTTCCTTAAAATTTAAGAAATTCCATCGAATCCTCTTTAATTTTTGGTCCAATTTTATTATAATATAGATAGTAGATTTTCCCTGTATGAAGTAACTAGCAGACCCTTTCACACACCTGGTAAAAACGTCTGCTACTCCCGAAAGATCTAAGAGGTAGGCATGAACACAAAGACTTTATACCGCCAAACATCCTTTACCAATAGCGATTTCCCTTTTTCAATCAAACAGATTAGCACCCAAAATGGACAGCCAGATATCTTATTTCACTGGCACACCGATATTGAGATTATTTATGTCAATGAAGGGACTGCTCAGTTCCATATCGACTATGAATATTTTAATAGTCAGCCTGGTGATATTATTTTGATCCGCCCCAATGCCCTCCACTCCATCCACCCCATCCAGAGTTCTTCTCATACTATGGATGTCCTGCATTTTAATCTGGACCTGATTGGGATTACCCATAAAAATATCGCCACTCTAAAATATTTACAACCCCTCTACAATGGGGATTTTGAATTCGTCCGACGCATTCAAGCCCAATCACCCGGTTACGAAGAAATCAAACAGAGCCTCTTAACCTGTATGGCAAACGGAAGAGAACAAGGCCCCTTCTATGAACTCCGACTTAAATCCCAGCTCAATGAACTCCTCTATCTCCTCTTCTCCCATAACTATATCGTCGAGAAGAAGTTCTCAACGGACGCTTACCGGAGAGAAGAAAAAATCCGTTTGGTCCTCGACCATATTTCAAACCATTACCAAGAGGAGCTCATGATCGAGCATTTGGCAGAGCTGTGCCATTTTAGCCCGACCCACTTCATGAATTTCTTTAAGAAACAATTAGGGCTCTCTTGCATGGAGTATATCATTCAATATCGACTGAAAAAAGCAGCCCATCTCCTCCAGCATTCCGATCAGGCAATCATTGATATCGCGAGCCAATCCGGCTTCAACAACCTCTCAAACTTTAATCGCCAGTTCAAGAAATACTATCAGGTTACTCCAAGCCAATACCGAAAAGCTTGTCTTTAACCAATAGAACAAATAATAAAAGCACATGAAACACAAGTGAAGTTTGCGTTTTATGTGCTTTTAATGTTTTTCAACAGAAGATCTGATACAACCTAGCAACCTTCCTCTTTATCACTCAACATTCTATTTAAAGACCATTTCCCTGTTTTTTCATATTGTACAATTAATTCTTGGGAAGTTCGAGTGATTTCCGAAGGAAAATAGAGGCTTTTTAATGTATTGACCGCATTCTTCGTTACTGCTGCTCCCTGCTTTATCTGATAATCAAAGACGATTTTCCCGTCAACATAGCGACTGTCAAAATGATAATTATCATTTACTGCACCAGATGCTGCAACTAGCTCAATATCATGACTCGAAATCATATACAAGCAATCGTGTCTCGATAGCCAGCGGACAATCCCTAAGCCAGACCCAATTCGCTCAATGGTATTGGTTCCCTTAAAGAGTTCATCAATAAAGAAATAATGAAAACCTGACTTTTCCAGACTCTCAATCATTCGGAGAATTGTTTTACTCTCTGTAATAAAATAACTATCTCCAACCTCGATATCATCGCTGACATCCATAGAGGTCATGACATGTCCATAAGAAAGCTCCAAACTGTCACCATAAGCGAAGCCCAAGCCCTGCGCTAAAATACAGTTAATGGCTACCATTTTCAAATAAGTGGATTTTCCGGAGGCATTATCTCCACTGATCACCATATTTTTTTCAAAAGTGACGTCATTAGCAACCGGATCCGCTAGTAAAGGATGGTAGATCCCCTTTCCTTTAATCCCAGCTTCTTCCTTAAAATTGGGATGACAAACCAAATTACCATCACGCTTATGGCGTAGAAGGCTGATGGCTACTTCCAATTCCCCCAAAAGATTGATTGTTCCCTGAGCTTCTTTCTGATGAGTCCTCACTTGCTGGTAGATATAGATTTGGGCAATCTGCGGAATTAAGAAAAGAAAATTAAGATAAATCAGGATGATTTCCATCTCGGAGCTTCCTGTTGGACTTTGTAAGATGCTGGAAATGACTTTCGTCTTCTTAAATGGTTGGACAGCCTGTTTGAAGGCTTCTTGTTTTGGTAGCGCTAGACGGCTCAGCTTTTCCGCTGAAGCAAAGATGCGAACCAGGTAACTAACTTGATCCAAGCGCATTTTATTCGACCAATTCCGAATGCTCGAAAAAATGATATTAAACGTCACACTCGCTATCAAGACTGACATGGCTTGAATTTGAAAAAACGGAAGAAAGAAAAGAGAGAGGACTGGCAAACACGCTAAAAAAAGATAGAGAGAAAGATAGATCCTCGAATCTTGCTTCCCTGGATTCGCCACAATACTTCTAGCCATATTGTGGTTCTTTTTTCCTAACTGGTTCATAACAACCTGAACCTTCAGACGAAGATCCGGGTGATGTTCAAAGAAATCTTCTAACTCCTGCAAAGATGCATCTGGTTGAAAGTTTATCAAACGCATCTTCTGATACAAGGCCTCAGCCCCTATACTAGACTGTGTATAGTTTAGCTGATCAAATACTCTATGCATGTCTAAATCATGCCAAGTTTGACCATCTACTTGACTATCCGTTGGCTGGAGTGTAGATGCCAAAAGCATCGTTTCCACTAAACTCTCTTCACTATCATTTTTTATAAAAAAAGGTTTTCCCTCCCAAGCCTTGGCTAATTTTTTTCTCAGACGAATCGTTGATATCCAATTTGTTAGAACCATAATGATGATCAGTCCAACAAATCCAATTGGTAACCATCCAAGTTTATCCATTCCTACATTCGCCCCTTCCTACTGCCAATTCAGATTCACACGTTCCTTCACTTCTTGATAGGCTGTATCAACACGCGCCTTTGTTTCATCATCCAATTGGTCCCGATACTTGCCTCCTTCAATCCAGTCCTCCAAGATATAGGTCTGGAAATGATAGAGTTCATAGCCTTCAGGAGAATAACTGTCCTTTGGAGTCCGGCTGACCCAAGTAGGATGAGCTGTAGCCGTTTTAATCCGTGTCTTGCGCCCTACCTTCTCAATGGTTATATCCATCAGGACACCCCGTTCGGTCCATTGCGCATTGTCTATCCCTTCCATGGTTTCCATGCGCTGGTTGGAAAGGAAATTCCCCATAGAATAAACAATCAATTTCTGTTGCCCATCCTTATCCACAATCTCAGCAGGCTGGACGACATGAGGATGACCACCCAAGACGATATCCGCCCCCCAAGAAATCATCTTATGGTATAGCTCCTTTTGTTCCTCTGTCGGTTCTAACTCATATTCATTCCCCATCTGAGGCATGACAATGGTCATGTCTGCTTCCATCTCAGCTTTTTGGATTTCTTGACGCATCCGCTCCTCATTGAGATCCGATAGACGGTTGTCATAGTCCTCTTGTTCTAGATTATATTCCATCCCATTAAACCCGTAGGAGTAGGCCAAGATCGCAATCTTGATTCCATTTACCTCCTTGATCAGGATAGGGGCTTGATCTCTCGTCTCATGTGGGTAGACACCAATCGTTTGGATCCCCGCGTCTTCAAAGGCCTTGGCAGTCGAAAACAGCCCTTCCAAGCCAGAATCGAGGATATGGTTATGTCCCAGATCCATCACCTGATAACCTGCCTCCTTAATCGAAGCAACTACCTCCCCAGGGGCATTGAAAATCGGATAGCCCGAAAGCCCATAATCCGAATTAATGGTCCCTTCAAAATCCCCCAAGACCAGATCCCCTTGCTTCAACCATTCCTGAGCATAGTGATAATTCTCAGAAAAATCATAGCTTCCATCTTCCTTGGCGGCACTCATATAAATCAAGTCATGATAGAGTTGATCTCCATTTGCCATGATCCGAGCCGTATGAGGTAACTGATCCGGATGAACTTCTTCTTGCTTTTCAACGACTTCCGGCATTTCTAGCGCTGTAATGGGAAAACCATTCCATTTTTGAACCCACAAGACCAGATTTGCTGCCGCAAATACTGTAATCAGCAAACCATAGACAAACTGTTCGTTGGTCAGGCGAAAAGCGGTCACCTTTCCCAAGCCAATATCAAGCCAGTCGTTGAGCATCCTGAGGATATCTTTCCCAAGCTCGCTCCATCTCTTTAAGAGATCCTTCCAATTCTTCATCATCTTCTCTTCCTATTTCTCTTGCACTTGTCAAAGGCCTCTCCCTAGCATCTTGATGGTACCTTTTACATTCTCACACTTCTCTAACATTCCAACTTTCTCATCTCAGGTTTATACAATGAGCCACTAAAACCACATCAAACCTAGTATTCATTGAAATGCTTTCTCTTCATTGTATCACAAATTTTAAGAAGAGAAAAAGAGAGCAGGACAGAAGCGCCATTGTTTAGAAACGCTTCATCGTCCTGCTCCTGCACAGTTGATTAATTCATGTAAATGATCAATCATCACTTCTTATCGTTTGATTTGGACAAGCTAATCGCAACCATGACAAGACTTAGGAAAAAGGCCGAAAGCAACCCTTTTGTCGTCCGATTCATAAAAGGTTGATGGAATACAAAATGATTATAGGCAGTAAATCCTAATCCAATCAGAGTTACCATAGCCGAAAGTGAAAAAATTGTTAACCACAAATTTCTATTTTTCATCATAAACTCCGTTTTTCGATTTAATAGAAAGGCCCTCTTATTTCAAAGCCTTTAACAAATAACCATAACCTTCTTGCTCCATTTCCTCTTTTGGAATAAAGCGCAGAGAGGCCGAATTGATGCAATAGCGAAGGCCACCTTGGTCTTTGGGTCCATCGGTGAAGACATGGCCTAGATGGGCATTGCCTGAGCGGGAACGAACTTCGATCCGCTCCATTCCGTGGCTATGATCCTGGTAATAGTGGATGACATCTTTGGCAATAGGACGGGAGAAACTTGGCCAGCCACAGCCAGACGCAAACTTATCCTTGGCAAAGAAGAGAGAGGCTCCCCAGTCGTAATATCCACATAGATTCCCTCTTCAAAGGTCTGATCATAGGCATTGTGGAAAGGACGTTCCGTCGCACTCTCTTGAGTGACTTGGTACTGCTCTGCTGTCAGTTTCGCTTTTAAGGTTTCTTGATCTGGCTTCTGATAAGCTGCCGGATCAATCAAGGGTTGGGCTGCATCCGTCACATCGATATGGCAATAACCCCCAGGATTCTTCTTGAGGTAGTCTTGGTGGTAGTCCTCAGCCAGGATGTAGTGACGCAAGGACTCTAACTCCACCGCGATCTTGCGCCCCAGTTGCTCTTCTTGCTCCGCAAACACTTGGGCGATGACCTGACGATCTGCCTCATCTAGGTAATAAACACCGGTTCGGTATTGGCGGCCTCTATCATTTCCCTGCTTGTTAACGGACAAGGGATCAATCACACGGAAAAAGTAGAGCAGAATCGCTCGTAGAGTAATCTTGTCTGGATCATAGACGACTTGTACAGTCTCTGCATGATCCGTTTCCTTGATCAATTGGTAATTGGTCGTTTCTACCTGGCCATTGGCATAGCCCACCGTCGTCTTTCTATACCGGGGATCCGAGAGAAATACTCCTCTAAGCCCCAAAAACAGCCACCTGCTAGATAAATCTCTGCCATCTTTTTTCCTCGCTTCCTGCATTCCCTAAGAGGAACGCTTAACATCTATTAGCTCCATCATAATCCAAGAGCCTCAGATTTTCAAGGATTCTGCATCAAAAATCCCTTCTACTATACTAGTAAAAGGGATAAAGGCACTCCCACTTATTTTTCAAATAAGAAAAAGAGCGAATAAGCAAGATTTCGTAGAGACACTAAAAACTGATGGAAAAAATCATGCATGAGAGACATGTCCCACACCTCCTTTGAATATCTGTGGATAAACACAAAGCTAGCATCAACTACAAAACCACCGTCGGTCCGTAGACCTGTAACTGAGGCTTCACAACCTCGTAATGCCAGTGATCATAAGCTCGCCAAGATTGAAAGGTTTCTTCGTTCAATGCTAGCCCACCCAGACCAATCAATAGACTGGCGGCCTGATAAAACTTCTCCAACTCGATCAACAGGCGATTGTCTATCCTTTGAGCCTTCAATAAAACTTTCAACATCTGATCTAGATTTTCTTTAAATCGAAAGGCATCAGGATTGGCTTTGCATTCCCTAGAAAAGGCTGTTTGGAGAGTTTCAATCTTCGTTCTCGCCTCTTGAATCACATCCCTTTCTCCCATCGAAATCACCTTCCTTTCACCTCCATTGTACACCTTTTTCTCTCTATAAAAATGGAAAATCTCTAAAACTAGGAACAGAATGTTGTCTCTGGATAAGAAACTATAAAAAATTCCCCAAGTTTCCACTCGAGGAAGTTCTTTTCAAAAAATTAGTCAATGTAGTGCAATTTTCCACGGAAGTCTTCTAGGCTTTGGTAGCCTTTTTCTTCCATGATGGCTTTGAGTTCTGCAGTGATGCGGTCAAAAGCCCCCACTCCTTCTTTATGAAGCGTGGTTCCGATTTGTACCATACTCGCGCCACAAAGGATATGTTCAAAGGCATCGCGACCAGTCAAGACGCCCCCAGTCCCCACAATCTGAATTTCTGGATTCAGCCGTTGGTAAAAGGCATGGACATTGGCCAGAGCCGTTGGTTTGATGTATTCGCCACCAATCCCACCAAAGCCGTTCTTCGGACGGATCACAACGGATTCATCCTCGATGTAAAGGCCATTACCGATTGAGTTGACGCAGTTGACAAACTTGAGCGGGTATTTGTTAAAGATTGCTGCCGCTTGGTCGAAATGAACGATATCAAAATAAGGTGGCAACTTGATGCCAAGAGGTTTGGTGAAATAGGCGAAGACCTCTGACAAGATCCGATCCGTCGTCTCAAAATCATAAGCGATCTGAGGTTTTCCTGGGACATTGGGGCAGGAAAGGTTCAATTCAGTCAAACCTTTAAAATCACTTTCTTGCACCTTTTTCAAGATGGTATGGGTTTCCTCAGGAGACATGCCGACAAGAGATAGGAAGAAAGTCCGATCGGGATCTGTTTCTTGCAACTCCAATAGGTAATTCAAATAATAGTCCAAGCCTTGGTTAGGTAGCCCCATCGAATTGATTGAGCCCAGTGGGACATCTTGGTAGCGTGGCTCTGGATTTCCAGCACGGAACTCCAGGGTAGCTGTCTTGGTCACAAAGGTCCCAGCAGCGGAATTCTTCACTTCCTCTAATTCCTCAGTGATCATACAGGCCACACCTGCCGCATTCATCAGGCAGTTGTCAAATTCAAAACCAGCAATTTGCGTCTTTGTCGATACCATCTTCTTCTCCTTGAAATGAATTCTTACAGCCATTATAGCACGAAAAGGAGGATTCATGACTAGAAAACCAAAAAGAGCAAGAAACGTACGGAAATAGAAAAAATTACCATAAATGTTATCCATTTATTTTCTATATAGAGGGGAAAAATCAGACATTTTTCCAATCCTATCGTCCTTTCGCATCCATTTTTTCCCACTTCATAGGCAGTTGTGAAAATTTTCAGAAAATTCAACTTTTTTCTTTACAAGTCAAAAAAAGTCTGCTATAATTATCGACGTAATAAAACATGACATTGCTTTCAGCAGTGCCTCCATATACCAGTAAGTTCGCTAACCTGCTGGAATTCGTTTCAATGAAAAAAGGAGAAACATGATGACAACTGCAAAAGAATATATCCAAAGCACTTTCGAAACCGTAAAAGCTCGCAACGGCCATGAAGCGGAATTCCTTCAAGCTGTTGAAGAGTTCCTTAGCACTTTGGAACCTGTATTTGAAAAACATCCAGAATATATCGAAGAAAACATCTTGGCACGTATCACTGAGCCTGAGCGCGTGATTAGCTTCCGTGTTCCTTGGGTTGACCGTGATGGAAAGGTTCAAGTTAACCGTGGTTACCGTGTTCAATTTAACTCAGCTGTTGGACCATATAAAGGCGGACTTCGTTTCCACCCAACAGTTAACCAAGGGATTTTGAAATTCCTCGGCTTCGAACAAATCTTCAAAAACGTTTTGACTGGTCTTCCTATCGGTGGTGGTAAAGGTGGATCTGACTTCGATCCTAAAGGGAAAACAGATGCTGAAGTGATGCGTTTCTGCCAAAGCTTCATGACTGAATTGCAAAAACACATCGGTCCTTCTCTTGATGTCCCAGCTGGTGATATCGGGGTTGGTGGACGTGAGATTGGTTACCTTTACGGACAATACAAACGTCTTCGCCAATTTGATGCCGGTGTCTTGACTGGTAAACCTCTTGGTTTCGGTGGTAGCTTGATCCGTCCAGAAGCAACTGGTTATGGTTTGGTTTACTATACGGAAGAAATGCTCAAGGCCAACGGCGACAGCTTTGCTGGTAAGAAAGTCGTAATCTCAGGTTCTGGTAACGTTGCCCAATACGCTCTTCAAAAAGCAACTGAACTTGGTGCAACTGTTATCTCTGTATCTGACTCAAATGGTTACGTGATCGACGAAAACGGTATTGACTTCAACCTTCTTACAGACGTCAAAGAAAAACGCCGTGCTCGTTTGACTGAGTATGCTGCTGAAAAACCAACTGCTACTTACTACGAAGGATCTGTATGGACTTACGCTGGTAACTATGATATCGCTCTTCCATGTGCAACTCAAAACGAGATCAACGGTGAAGCAGCGAAACGCTTGGTTGCTCAAGGGGTAAAAGTTGTTTCTGAAGGAGCCAACATGCCTAGCGACCTTGATGCGATCAAAGTCTACAAAGAAAACGGCATCCTTTACGGACCTGCTAAAGCTGCCAATGCTGGTGGGGTTGCTGTATCTGCTCTTGAAATGAGCCAAAACAGCCTCCGCCTTTCATGGACACGTGAAGAAGTGGATGGACGCTTGAAAGACATCATGACCAATATCTTTAACACTGCTAAAACAACTGCAGAAACCTACGGTCTTGGTAAAGATTACCTTGCGGGTGCTAATATCGCAGCCTTTGAAAATGTCGCAAATGCGATGATTGCCCAAGGTCTTGTTTAATTTGATTCTTTTGCCACACCTCTGAAGCCTTTGGTTTCGGAGGTGTTTCTCTTGATAAAAAAAGAAGATTGGAAAAACCAAATCTTCTTTTATTTTATAAATCATCCAGGGCATCTTTAACCTTATCAAAGAAGCCTTTTTTCTTTGGGTTGACCTTCAAATCACTTGCTTCCGCAAATGCACGAAGGGCTTCTTTTTGCTTGTCATTTAGACCTGTTGGTGTCACCACATTAACAGATACATATTGATCTCCTACAGAGCCTCCACGCAAGCTTGGTGCTCCTTTACCGCGGAGGCGGAATTTCTTACCTGTCTGGGTTCCTTCAGGGATGACCAAGTCAACATCGCCGTGAACCGTTGGAACATGGACCGTATCCCCAAGAGCAGCCTGAACAACGTTCAAGTTCAATTTATAGTAGATGGTTGATCCATCACGCTCAAATTTGTCGCTCGGCTCAACGTTGACCACCACGTAGAGATCTCCGTATGGCCCTCCATTAAATCCAGCTTCTCCTTGACCAGAGAGGCGGATTTGTTGACCTGTTTCAACCCCAGCAGGGATTTTCACATTGACACTGTGGGCTTGCTTCTCGTGACCAGTCCCATGACAGGTTGTACAAGGATCTTTAATTTCTTTACCACGTCCATGACAGACATCACAGGTGATTTGACGGCGCATCATCCCAAGCGGGGTTTGCGTATCCACATTGATAACCCCAGAACCATGACAGCGTCCACAAGTTACTGGGCTTGTTCCTGGTTTAGCTCCAGTGCCATCACATGTCCGACAGCTGGCTTCCCGATGGTACTTCACTTCCTTCTCAGTTCCAAAGATGGCTTCTTCAAACTTGAGGTTTACGCGGTACTGAAGATCATCTCCCTGACGTGGAGCATTCGGATTACGGCTCGTACCACCACCTCCAAAGAAGCTTGAGAAAATGTCTTCAAAGCCACCAAAGCCAGTGCCATCAAAACCACCGAAACCACCAGCTCCACCACCAAAGCCGCCAAAACCACCGTTGGCTCCTGCAGCACCGTATTGGTCATAGGCTGCCCGCTTTTGTTCGTCGCTCAAAGTCTCATAAGCTTCTTGAACTTCCTTGTACTTTTCCTCAGCACCAGGCTCCTTGTTGATATCTGGGTGATATTTTTTAGATAATTTCCGATAGGCTTTCTTGATCTCATCCTGAGACGCATTCTTTGAAACGCCCAAACGGTCATAAAATTCAGTATTGTTCATACAAGATACTAAGAGCGAACAGAAAGCGACTGAAATTTAGGAAACCGACAAGAAATCCTGATTTCTTAGCGGTTTATCTAATTTCCAAGCTTTCCGCTCGGGTTCAATTCCCCGAACACTCTTTGTTCCTTTCTATAATTTATAAGTAAATCTTTAGAGGATGTTTTCTATACTTCGCTTCACTTGTTCAAATTCTTGGTCTGATAGAGTAAATATCAAATCCTCTTCAGCGTACTCGTTCTGTTCTTTAAAATAGTTATCCGTATTCTCTGCCAACCCTAAACTTAGAATCACTTTCCTTGCAAACTCTTGATGCGCAAAACCAATAGCCGTAATGATTTGTTTATCTTGCACAAGAACTTTCGGTTGGAAATTTTCACGTGGAAGAAATTCAAAATAGTCAAAGAAGTTTTGCCAAATTCCACCTGTAAATTTCGTATCCTTCAACAAGCCTGCTTTCGCCAATAAAAGAGGCGCTGAAGAAATGGCGGCAATGAGGATATCTTGCTCACCAAGGTTCCTCAAGAACGAAATCAATTTCTCATCCTGTAGGGCAGGTCCTATGTTTACCATTCCTGGCAAAATCACACAAGAATACTCTTCTATACGGATCTGATCTAGTGTTTTGGTCGGTTGACAGGGCAAACCATCCTCAGAGACCACTATCGAATGATCTGAAGCGACATAATCAATCGTGACGTCAAAAGACAGAGCTAAAGTACTTGTTAAAGCGGTTATCTCATAAAGAGAAAAATTAGGATAAATGATACAAAGTACTTTTTTCATACGCAACATCCTCTATTTTACCGAAAAACAGAGGCTGGGTTGCAACCTCTGGATTTCTTCCTATACTTACTAGTTTAAGTTTTAAAAATCAAACTAGTAATGCTGAATTGAGTTTCGGATTAAAGGAATCCTAAAATCTCGGAACCTTTCTTTATTTCAGGAGGTTCCGCTAAAACAATCCACTGGATTGTTTTACTTTTCAGTAAACTCTCCGTCTACGACGTCATCGCCTGCGTTTCCTGTTGCTTGTTCGCCTTCTGCTCCTGCTTGGGCTTGTTGTGCTGCTGCAGCTTGTTCGTAGAGTTTCACAGCAAGTCCTTGAGCTTTTTCGTTCAAGGCTTCAAGTTTTGCTTTCATTTCGTCCAAGTTGTTATCTTCTTGGGCTTTCTTAAGCTCATCAAGGGCAGCTTGTGCTGCATCACGTTCTGCATCGAAGCCTTTACCTTCAGTTTCTTTGATTGTCTTTTCAGTCGCAAAGATTGCTTGGTCTACTTCGTTACGAAGGTCTACTTCTTCTTTACGTTTTTTATCTGCTTCAGCGTTTGCTTCTGCATCTTTCATCATGCGATCGATTTCTTCGTCTGTCAAACCTGAGTTTGATTGGATAACAATTGTTTGTTCTTTTTGAGTTCCAAGGTCTTTGGCTTTAACAGATACGATACCGTTCTTGTCGATGTCAAATGTTACTTCGATTTGTGGGATACCACGAGGTGCAGCTGGGATATCTGTCAATTGGAAACGTCCAAGAGTCTTGTTATCTGCTGCCATTGGGCGTTCACCTTGAAGAACGTGGATATCAACGGCTGGTTGGTTGTCTGCTGCAGTTGAGAAGACTTGTGATTTAGATGTTGGAATAGTTGTGTTACGGTCGATCAATTTTTGTGAAGACTCCACCCATTGTTTCGATACCAAGTGACAATGGTGTTACGTCAAGAAGGACAACGTCTTTCACATCACCAGTGATCACACCACCTTGGATCGCAGCACCCATGGCAACAACTTCATCAGGGTTCACTGATTTGTTTGGTTCTTTACCAGTTTCAGCCTTAACAGCTTCTACAACGGCTGGGATACGAGTTGAACCACCAACAAGGATGACTTCATCGATTTCTGACAAGCTCAAGCCTGCATCAGAAAGAGCTTGACGAACTGGAACTTTAGTACGTTCTACAAGATCACGAGTCAAATCGTCAAATTTGGCACGAGTCAAAGTCATTTCCAAGTGAAGAGGTCCAGCTTCACCAGCAGTGATGAATGGCAAGCTGATTTGTGTTGAAGTTACACCAGAAAGGTCTTTCTTCGCTTTTTCAGCTGCATCTTTCAAACGTTGAAGGGCCATCTTGTCTGTTGACAAGTCAATGCCGTTTTCTTTCTTGAATTCTGCAACCAAGTGGTCGATGATTTTTTGGTCAAAGTCGTCACCACCGAGTTTGTTATCCCCTGCAGTTGCCAATACATCAAAGACACCGTCGCCTAATTCAAGGATAGATACGTCAAATGTACCACCACCAAGGTCGAATACTAAGATTTTTTCTTCTTTATCTGTCTTGTCCAAACCGTAAGCAAGGGCTGCTGCAGTTGGTTCGTTGACGATACGTTCTACTTCAAGACCAGCGATTTTACCAGCGTCTTTAGTTGCTTGACGTTGAGCATCGTTAAAGTAAGCTGGAACTGTAATAACAGCCTTCGTTACTTTTTCACCAAGGTATTCTTCAGCGTAACCTTTCAAGTATTGAAGAATCATTGCTGAGATTTCTTGTGGAGTGTATTCTTTACCGTTGGCAGAAACCTTTTCAGAAGTACCCATCTTAGATTTGATAGAGATCACTGTATCTGGGTTTGTTACTGCTTGACGTTTTGCAGCGTCACCAACGATGATTTCACCGTTTTTGAATGACACTACAGATGGAGTTGTGCGGTTTCCTTCTGGGTTTGCGATGATTTTTGATTCAGTTCCTTCAAGAACTGCTACTGCTGAGTTTGTTGTACCTAAGTCAATACCGATAATTTTAGACATATGTTTTTCTCCTTGTTGATTTTTTCTTCTTTTTTTGATATTTCCCTTAAGTGGTGGGGACGTGAGCAACTCCCTTCGGGATTTCATCACTTATTTTTGAGCCTACTGTCTCAAAAATCCCCTGTTTCAGTAGCACAAGCTACTGAAACTTTCACTACGGCGGGAAATATCTTCCTTGCAAGCCTCCGGCTTGCATCTTATCTTTCTTTCATAGTTTAGTGTCGTTTCGGACAAGGTATCCTAGTTGTAAACAACTACCATAGCCGGTCTTAGGATGCGGTCATGGAGTTTGTAGCCTTTTTGGAAGACTTGTGCGATGGTGTCTGCTGGATGTTCATCATCTGCAGGCAAGGTTTGGATAGCCATGTGGTAGTTATGGTCAAAGGCTCCGTCCGCTGGAATTTCTTCAATTCCTTCTTCTTTCAGAGCATGTACCAAACTTTCTTGGACCATTTCCAAGCCCTTCTTCACATCATCTGTCAATCCTTCGACGGCAAGGGCACGTTCGAGGTTGTCAAGTGATGGTAAGATTGCTTTTGCCAAATCTTGGCTACGGTATTTTTGTAATTGTTGACGTTCTTCATTGGCACGGCGCTGAATGTTTTGCATTTCTGCATGAGCACGAAGGTATTTATTTTCAAATTCCTCGGCACGCGCTTGTGCTTCTTCTAACTCAGAAGGTTGGTTGGACTCCTCCACAACTTCTTCAGTAGCTTTGGCAACTTCCTCTTCTTTCACGTCTTCTTTTTTAATATCTTCTGTCAAGGCATACACCCCTTTCATTTGGTCTTAATTTACTTCATAATGGTTGCTGTTGAGGTAACGGTAGTAATCCGTTAACTTCATGACCAACACTCGGCCGATAACATTGACCAGACTAATCACACGCCTGTAATCCATCTCTACGGGACCGATTACATGCATGAGGGCCATCCCACGATAAGGAACCAAGAACTTGTGACTAATCACCGTCACATTTTTCAAGGCCTTTTCTTGGGATTCCGCAACCAGGATCTGGGTCATTTGGTCTTCTGGCATTCCCCCTCGTAACTCCAAGGCTACGTGTTGGGGATTATCTAAGAACTGATAGGTCTGAAGATCGGCATAACTCAAAGATGAAACCTTTCCTTCTACAAAGACCAGTTCTTGAAACAGTTGCGAGAAGACGTAATCGAATAGATCCAAGACATTGTCTGTCGTTTTGAAGTAGCGCTGTACAATCTGTGGAATCTCCGTCCGCAAGCGGTAGTGGATATCCAAGACCGTATTTCCAATGAAGCGTTCTTGAACCAGCTGATGGAAGATTTCCAAGTCACTGGTTAAGAAATTCTTTGGAATGGCAAATTGTACGGTGACAGGCTTTGATTCATCCAAGGTCAACACCGCTAAGGCATCGTGGTTGGATAATGGAACAATCTCAAAACCCGTCAAGCGCTGCCGTGTCGGCTCCACATCCTGAATCACTGCGGTGTAGCCCGTCATCTGGGCTAATAACTTGGCCGTAGCATCCAAGATATCATCTAACTTAAAGGCTTCGAAATCAAAGGCTTTCACCACCTGGTAGACATCTTGTTCATCAATCAACTCTAGATCGAGCGAGTTCTGAACGAAATATTGGAAACCAGCTCGGCTAGGCATTCGGCCACTCGAAGTATGGGCTTTCTCTAGCAACCCTTGCTTTTCGAGGGCAGCCATATCGTTTCGGATGGTCGCACTACTGGATTGAATGACATCTTGTAGCGCTTTTGAGCCGACCGGTTCGTGGGTCTTGGTAAAGATATCGACGACAAGATTGAGAATCTCATTTTGACGTTCTGTAACCATGACCTCACCTCTCTTTCGTATTTAGCACTCTAAACACTCAAGTGCTAAACCATGATTCTATTATACACTCTCTCAAAAGAAAGTCAAGAAAAAAATCCAAAAAATTAGCACTCTTTTTTAAAGAGTGCTAAAAATCATTCTTAAGACCGATACTAGGCCAAAAAAACTATAAACCTGCTTCTTTCAGCTTTTGAATGTATTCTTCTAAGACCAGTTGGTGCTTGACCATATACTGGGCATTTTCTACACCGACGTAGCGGAAGTGCCAGTTTTCATAGTCTACACCCGTGATCGCGTTTTTCCCTTCTGGATAACGGAGAACAAACCCATATTGTGGCGCCAAGGCAATAATTTGTTGTACTACCTCTTCGGACAGCCCATTTGGGGCACTCATATCAATTGCAAGACCCGTCTGGTGCTCACTAGCTCCTGGAACCTGTACCTGAGCTTGTGCCTGACGTTCTGCTTCTTCATGAGAAAGACCAGTAGCTTCCAACTGTGCTACCCGCTCATTGTAAAGCTCTGTTTGCTCCTCCACACTTCGATAACCGGAAATCAAGGACTCCTCAGGAGCAACTGCCCTTGCCGCCGCTAAATTGTTTGGTTTGTTCTGCAATCCGACTATCCACCTTGATTTCTTCAACGTCGACTAACTGAGGATTCAGCTCGGCTAACTTGTTGTCTCGGTTGACCAGGACTAGGTTCCAATCCTTACTAGAAACTTGGGGAAGATCTGTTTTAGGTTTTTCTTCCTTTTTCTCAACCTTTTTTGGAATGCTTGTTTCTACTTTTTTATCTTCAACAGAGCCCATATGAAGCCATTGAGGTTTCAAATAGAAAATACCCACTCCTGCTCCAATTAGACAGATGCCTAAACAGCAGAGTACGATCCAGCTAACTTTCTTTTCTCTTTTCTTGGCAAGTTTATATTTAGTCATGATTTCCCTCTAACCATTTTGCTCCAACCTGGCGGTATGACAGATCTCCAACTGCTTCTAGTTTAAATTGGCCATCTTCATACTCAATAACAGTCACACTACCATTGTCCAAGACCAATTCTTTAAAGGCTTTTGGATCAATCAGGTAAATCAAGGTACTGATGGTCATCCCATGACTGACCACGATGGCATTCCCGCCACCCTTAGACTCGACATCCTTAGCAATTGCCGTAAAGCCATCCAAGATGCGGTCACGAAGGGTTTCCCAGGACTCTGCCCAGCCGGCTGTGTCCACTTCGACAATCCCTTCTGCCAACTCCATCAAGCTCAAATGATGGAAGTCATCAACCCGAAAGACACGTGGCAAAACGCCCAAAAAGAGTTCCCCGTCATAGGCTCCATCAAAACTTCCAAAGCACCATTCGCGGATGCGCTTATCATAATGGTAAGGAATCTTACCCGTTAACCCTAGTTCTTCTAGCACAATCCCCATGGTTTGAATGGTTCGACCGGAGTCGCTGGACACCGCTTGTTGGAACTGAATCCCGGCTTCACGTAGACCAATCCCCAATTCATGAATCCCTCGTTCGCCAGCTTCTGTCAAGGGACTATCAGACCAACCTTGGGCGCGACCAATGGTATTAAACATGGTTTCCATGACGGGCAATATACAATTTTGTCTTTGCCATTTTTATCCTCCTGCAATTGTTTTCTTCTTATATAAGCTATCTTATTTTTTCACACCAAGTTCTTCTGAGTGGGCTGCTAACCAGTTAGCACCCAGTTTGCGATAAGACTCATCTCCGATGGTCTGGATCGAGAAGTGTCCATTTTCGTATTCGACGAGGGTGACACTACCATTTTCAACCCTTGGATCCAGCTCAATCTCTGGATTCAAAATACACACAAAGGAACCGATGGTCATGCTGTGACTAACAACCAAGGCATTTCCACCACCCCTGGCTTCAACTTCCTTGGCAATCTCCTCAAAGCCATCTACAATCCGTTTTTTCAACACATCCCATGGTTCAGCCCAACCGGCTGTATCTACTTGGTAGATTCCATTCGCCAGCTCTTCCAGACTGAGTTTCTTGTAGTCTTCAATATCTAGAACCCGAGGAACGACTCCACGGAAAAGTTCCCCTCCGTAGGCACCATCAAAACTTCCAAAACACCATTCCCGGATCTTTTTGTTGAAAGTATAAGGAATCTGATCTGTGAGCCCAAGCTCGTCTAAAACAATTCCCATGGTTTGAATAGCACGACCTGAATCGCTGGAAACAGCACGGACAAAGTCCAAACCAGATTCTCTCAAACCAACCCCCAATTCACGGATGCCTTCTTCTCCTTGAGCAGTTAAAGGTGTATCCGACCAACCTTGGGCACGACCTATCGTATTAAACATGGTTTTTCCATGCCGGATAATAAATAATCTTGTTTTCACCATGTGATCTCCTTTTACGTCCTTCTATTATATCATTTTTTATAAGGAAACTGGCAGCGATGACCTCTCGATTCACTTTCACTTCCTCAGCCAACATTAAAAGCCCTGAGCAAAAATCCTGCTCCAGGGCCATTTTTTAATTTTTAAAACTATGAACTGGGGACGGAATTTGACCACCACGGGCAATAAAGTCAGCTGATGAAGCCTTGTTGACCTTCATCACTGGAGCAGACCCAAGAAGCCCTCCCAGCTCTAACATATCACCTTCTTCTCCATAAGGAATGATCCGAACCGCTGTTGTCTTTTGGTTGATAACGCCGATAGCTGCTTCGTCGGCAATCATGGCCGCAATGGTCGAATCTGGAGTATCAGCTGGGATGGCAATCATATCCAGACCGACGGAACAGATAGCTGTCATGGCTTCCAATTTTTCCAGGTTGATATGGCCGGATTGGACTGCCGCAATCATCCCCTCATCTTCTGAGACCGGAATGAAGGCACCTGACAAACCACCGACTTGGTTACAAGCCATAATGCCACCTTTTTTCACTTGGTCATTGAGTAGAGCCAGCGCTGCTGTTGTCCCGTGGGTTCCTACTACTTCAAGCCCCATGGCCTCAAGGACACGGGCAACCGAATCCCCAACAGCTGGCGTTGGGGCGAGGGACAAGTCCACAATCCCAAACTCTACTCCTAGGCGTTCACTAGCCATTTGACCAACCAATTGGCCGACACGGGTAATCTTGAAGGCTGTCTTCTTGACTGTTTCCGCCAATACATCAAAGCTTGCACCGGGAACTTTTTCGATGGCCCGTTGGACGACACCAGGTCCTGAAACCCCAACGTTGATGACGACATCCGCTTCACCGACACCGTGGAAGGCTCCCGCCATAAAGGGATTATCTTCTACCGCATTAGCAAAGACAACGAGTTTACCTGGTCCCATTGGATCCGCTTGGGAAGCTTCTTTAATGATACGACCCATATCTCGGACAGCGGTCATATTAATCCCCGTCTTGGTCGATCCGATATTGACTGAAGAGCAGACAAAATCTGTCTCTGCAAGGGCGCGAGGAATGGAATTAATGAGGATTTCATCCCCTTTTTGGTAGCCTTTTGAACCAGGGCTGAGAAGCCACCGATAAAGTTAACCCCAACTTCCTTCGCTGCACGATCCAGCGCCTTGGCAAAGGGTACATAGTCTGTCGCATCCGTTGCGGCTCCGATAATAGAAATCGGAGTGACCGAAACCCGCTTATTCACAATGGGAATGCCAAGTTCTGCCGCAATCTCATCCCCAACAGCCACCAAATCTTTGGCCTTTGTCACAATCTTATTGTAGACTTTTTCTGCCGCCTTTTCGATATCCGGATCAATACAATCTAGAAGCGAAATCCCCATGGTGATGGTCCGAACATCGAAGTTCTGCTCCTCAATCATGGCAATGGTTTCTGTTACCTGTTTAATGTCCATAAATTCTCAACCCCTATCTTACAAATTGTGCATGGCATCAAAAATCGCTGCACTTTGGATATTGATTTTCACATGAAGAGACTGACCGAATTCTTCTAACTCTGAACGAAGCTGGGTGAAATCTTTTTTCTCATCGGATGATACGACCGCCATCATGGTAAAGTATTCATCCAATACCGTTTGAGAGATATCATCGATATTGAGTCCTAATTCTGCCACTTTCGTTGCAACACCCGCTACGATTCCTTTTTGGTCTTTACCAACGACTGTAATAATTGCTTTCATTTCACTGCTCCATTCTATCTATTTGCTTCCATTGTAGCATAATCGCCTTAATTTCGCATAAATGTTTTAGAAAAGGTTCGGTTTTATAAATAAAAAACATCCAAGAAAATCTCTTGAATGTCTGTTAGTCTTTATAAATCAACGATGGCTAAAGCGATTTTTCTTAAGGTAGTGGCTGAGGATAGAAACCCCAAGGTAACTCACAATCCCTGAAACATGCAATAGCGTTGAGATCCATCCGGTGATTACTGGTAAGAGCATGAGGCTAGATAGAAAAATCAAGAATAGATAAAGCCATTTTACGGTGCGCGAAAATTCTTTCCACACGTTTGGCAGGAGCATAACCCCTCCGGTCACAAAGGCATAGCCGACGGCAGAGATCCCTGTTGCCTGAATGTCCTGCCCGCGTGTTAAGAAGTGAAACGATGGAAGAGAGGACTGTCGCCGTCACAAAAACGATTAAGACTTGTCTGGAGCCTCTTTTTCTTTCTAGCAGTCCACCGAAGGGAAGGATCATGAGTCCGTTTAAAATCAAATGGACCCATAAAAACCAGACAGGGGCTCCTTTACTACCGTGCATCAAGGTCCCACTGACATACTGCCAACCATACATCGGTTTTGAATGAAAAGCCAATAGGTCATACATAGCATCCCCATAAAAGGAAGTCAATAGACCGAAGAACAAACAGATTAGAGCTAAAGTACTGATAACAGGGTAGGTTTTTATCATCGTTTTCATTTTAAAACTTCTTTTCTGTAAATAAATCAATTGTCTCACCTTGAGTATACTTTCATTATACCACCCCTAAACGAAAATAAGATCACTTTTAAAAAGTAATCCTAGTTTCATTAAACAACTCCAACCTCTAACTCCCATTTCACGCCCAGCTACAGAAACAAGGTTATTTAACAAGAAAATGCCAGTAGATATAATTGAATATGAAAATCCAGATTGGTTTCCAAAAAGTGAGAAAATTGCTAAAGGCATGCAAGAAGATGGGCAATCGGATATCTTTAGTTTTCTTATAGACAGTTGCGAAGAAGATCCCTAAACAGAAATAAAGAGAAAAGGTTACAGGATCCCGATATTGATGGATCAGATGAAAGGCCGCAAAGAGTAAGCCCGAAAGCAAAACATCTAAATGAAACTTACTTTCTTTAAAGAAGACATTCATCAGATAGCCTCTAAAAATAAATTCTTCGATCATAGGAGATGTAACAGTTGCTAGGACAAAAAACAAAGTACCCGAAATACCCGGGCCATTTAGATAAATGGAGGATGGCAATTTGGTTTGATGAACGACAGGAACCAGCAAATCCTGAAAAGTTTGCAACACCCATCTCTCAACAAAGAACCACAAGAGCACCAGAGAAAAATACCCCAGATAGTGCCACTTCCATTTCTGTATATTTGAACGGACGACTATCTTCTGCCTTTGAAACCAAAATAGAATGCCGATGAGAAGCAAAGAGTAGAGAATCAAATAGATGAAATAAAGAAAACTTACATCACCATTGAAAACTCCAGTTAGGTAGATACCAAGGCCTTCAATCCCAAAAACAAATAGATATAACAGGAAGAGTAAAGCGACTCCATGTTTGGCATATTTCATATCATCTATTCTCCAATATCATTCTTCCATTCAATTAAGTACAAGTATAACACATGGAAAAACTTGTAGGCAAGGCAGCCCTCAATTGTCCCTTTTTGAACAGAAAGGGGAACTATCAATTGGTTATTTGATTCAGATAGATGGACGAAAAAACAATTTGAGACGCTTTCCCCTCCATTTAAGATGATGAATAAAGCATCCAGTTTACAAAGATATTACTGATTTTCAAATAAAAAGAACATCTCGATAGGTGATCTTTGTATAGAATAGTAATTCTTTCAAATTAACGTTTACTAAATTGTGATGCTATATAAGACTTCTTAATACCAGGTTTGTTTAACACAAATTGCAACTTAACTTAAATAGATTGATTAGAAGGAAAAGTCAACTTTATCCCCCCTTTAAATTTATCTGTTTTTTTCTGAATTTCATTAAATTAAGGCATATTTTTTTAACAAATATCAAAATATGCCCTATATTAAACTAAAACTATTAATAGTCGCCTGTACATCTTAATTGTACTTCTAAAAAAATTCAGTTGAGGTGCTGTTATCATCATTAAACTGATTTACTTTTATATATTTTTGAGGACCTTTTCTTATATACAATTCTAGTTCTTGTGTTTTTTAAATTCTTATAAAAAGATATTCCATTAATACTCTCTGCCTCTAAAATTAACAATGTTTTTATCATAAACTTTTACATATTGCATATGGCTTTTTTAAGTATAACTTTAATTTGTCAGGCAAACCAGAGTCATTAATTTTCTCATTAATAAATTTGAGATAATCTTCGAGACTCATTTTTAATATTTTTGCCTCTCTTTCTACACCAACAATTCCAAAACCATTTATTTCAATAGCATTAATATTATCTAACTCCTCAATTCTTCTTGTATCGCTAGTTTTATCTGCAATACCAATCAATATTCTTCCTTTAATATTTTTCCCGTGATTAGCCATTGCACACATATTCATCATTATCTTTTCAAAACTTTTTTTATCAAATTTCCTTTTAGGGTCTAGCGTAAGAAAACCTTGTTTAAAGTCAAATTTTCCCTCTTCAGTAACAACTTCATCCAAAAAACGGAGAATATCATGTTCTGAGATTTTTATATTAAAATCTGACTCCATTAACTTAATTACTAAGGTACCATTACGATTTTCTTTTAAAAAAAATCGATTCGGTTTATTAAAAAAATTGATAAACCAATTGCCTAGAAATATGATAGTTTTGTTGAATTAAATTTATTAGTTTTGATAACTCTTTTTTTCTCCATTATTTTTGTCTCAAAAATAAGTTTCGAGTATTCCTCAATTGTCTTAGTTTTATTCCCATGTAATTCTTTTTAAATCACTCCTATCTTCTGTAAGAGTGAAATATTCAACTTTAGTATTTTTCATCTTTATGGTATTGTAAATATTTTCTCTGTTTTTAAAAAAATTTTTTTAAAATTATACTTTGTTCCACTGTAGGTCTTTTTCGGAACGGCTCCAGAGTTCTGAAAATGTTAAAAATTTTTTCCCCTGATTCTTTAAAATGTTTTTAAAAATATATTCATTATAATTTGTTTTAACTCTTTTAGGTTTTATTCGTGAAGTATATTTTCTTTTCCAATCTGAAATAATATAAGTCCCGTCATCTAGTTGGTAAAAATCTTCTTGACTCAAATATGAAATTACACTTTTTTCATTAATTTCTCCTCTCCTTCTCTTAATTTCTTCTAAAATATAAACGCTTGTTAATGGCTTGGCTTCAACATAAAAAATATTTTTCATGAGATCCTTAATAGAAATTTTTGCTATCCCAAAATTTTTTAATCCCCACTCCTTATTACCTAAAGATACTAATTCAGGATGAGCAACTAGCTGGTTTGATAAATATTGAGTCGTTACAATTTTATCTCCAACTTTTCCTCTGTCTTTATTAATTGATTTTTTTATATCTTGAATTCCCATTCTCTTCTGCTTAATCCATAGAAGTTTATATGCACTATCGCCTACAGATAAATCTAAATTAGGGTAGTCTAAATATTCGACATTATCGATAACTAATTTTTTAAACGGAATTACCTCTATAGATAATAAGATATATTCCTTAGATTTTTTTCTTCTTCTTTTTGCAGATTGAATTATAATGTCATCTTTTTGAGATTGGTAAAAATATTTTTTTAACTATTTTTTTAATGTTCTGGTTATCTCTTCTTCGAGTACATATTTGTTAATTTCTGAACTTAAAATGATATCAATATTCTCTTTATCTAATGTAATTCTTTTTTTATTACTAGAATTTTTAAGATACATGTCAAAATAATTTTTTTATCACTAGCAGATATTCCAAATTTGTTTATAAGTTCAAAATAGGATATAGTTTTTTTATCTTTTAAATCATTTAAAAAAATTCTTTTTGTCTTACAAACTAATTGCTCATCACACTTATAGTTTTTTTACTTTTTTTATTGTTGAACCATGCATCAATAAATTCATATTACTAAAGATTTTTCGATTCAATCTGATGAATCCTCTGTTTAGATACTCCTTCAAGAATTCCAATCTCTTCATATGTATAAAAAAACGTTCTTGATTAATTCCATTTTTTTCTTATATATCATTGTTTTTATACCGATCTGACTCTATCGACTTAAAAATAATCTTCGAAAAAAAAATTTTTTTATTAACTTAATCATTATTTTCCTCCAGTATAATAAAAAAATAGAAAACGTAAATATTTAAATATATTGAACTCTATTTATTAAAAAAATCATATCCGAATTACTAAAGCTTACAATTTCAAATTCTTTAATAGATTTAATAAAATAAAATCTAATTCAAAATTTATTGTATCATATTCTAAGCAGAATGTATTTTAATATTTAAGCATTACTCCAGACTAGATTTCTCATTAACTAAAAACAGTTCTATCCCTAGTTCATATGCTAAATATACAATTAATGGCTCAAACCCAATGTTTCTTCTATCAAAAACATCATTATCAAAAATGGGAAATTAGCTCCAGAAGCTTGTCGCTCAAAGAGACTTTCCGCATCAGACGTCACCCTGCAGCTACGGACTCATGGACTCTTCCAATTGAAAGAAGTTAAACGGGCTGTCACTGAGCAAAATGGAAAATTGATCATCGTAGGAATGGGAGATGAAAATCCTAAATATCCAGTTATCACCAACTGAGTGATCCAGACAGATATTTGAAGACTATCAACAAAACTGAAGACTGGCTTATGGACCAATTCAAACAAGATGGCTACGAAAAAGTAGATGATATCTTTATCGCAGAGTACGACAAAAGAAAATTGAATGTCGTGACCTATTCATCCATCATTAGTTGCAATCTCACCATGACTCCTTCCCACTTTCAAAATAGCGTAGCGAATATTTGACTTCCTATTTCAGAAGGCATATACTTATATTAATCTGAGCTAAATAGTTTTTTTATTTTTAAATGAACTGTCTTGAATTCAGATTAAAAAAAACTATTTACTTAACGGAGGTGACACTATGTCATTAGAAGATAAATTAAACCAAGTTAAAGGTTCTGTTAAAGAAGGTCTCGGTAAAGTAACTGGCGACACAAAAACAGAAGCTGAAGGCGTTGCTGAAAAAGTTGCATCAAAAGCAAAAGAAGTTGCTGAAGATGCAAAAGAAGCTGTTGAAGGAGCTATCAAGGGTGTGAAAAACATCCTTCACAAAGACGATAACTAATCGTTAACGTTCTAAAAACACCCTATTTCCCCCAGTCCTATTTGACTGTGGAAGATGGGGTGGTTTTTGTTTATCTTTGATTTAGTTTGGGTATAGAAAAAGAACACCCAAAAAGGTGCTCTTTGTAAATATTGTAATTCTTGTGAATGAACGTTTTGAGTGCAGTGGTTGCCATCCAATCAAACACCACTTCGGGCTTTTACTGAAATTGAGCAAAGTAATTGCAGGTCCCTAAAACCATTTTACTTCATTCTCTCAAACCACTCTGAAACATTTGGGGCAATATACTTCCCTCTTTCATACAATTACTTCCATTATCTCTTCGATCAGCTCCGTAAAACTTTCTTCCACATAGATAATTTCATCAGGGTCATGAATGTAGCAGATTATCTGTCCTTCTTGCCCTTCCTGGTCTGGATCAAAATCAAGCATCAGATAACAAGAATCGCAATACTCCGCAAAAGGAAGCCATTTTTTATTAAAAAGATAGGGTTTAACTCTACTATCACGCATCTCTTCAACATCTTGGCTTGAAAAATAGTCGGGAAATTCCGTCAACAGGGCATCCCTATTTTGAAAATATTTTTTTATTGACTCAATCTCTTGCAGGCTCATCAAAGAGAAAGCCATTTCTCTTTGGCCAATCACACAGGGTAGGACTGCTAAGAATTTACTGCCGTTTTTGTAGCGATAGACTTCCTTAAGCTCATTTGGGAGAGACATTCCAATTCTCTTCTCAAACTCCAGAATTTCCTCCTCAGATACACCAGAAATTTCCTGATAATCTTCCAAGTATCCTTCCTCTACAGGATCATCCAAACCCCAGTCTTCAAAAGCTTCACAAATATAAGTTGCTATTTTCTTAACTTGGTCAACTATACACATAAGAACCTCCTTTTTTGATTTCTCTTACCCTTCGAATTTTCATCCCAAAATGTGTTTAATGCATTAACAGACTTGCTCCTTACTTTTTCTAATATTATTTTTAGTATTGAATGGATTTTTTGAGTTTCTTCATCAGACAAAGTAATATCATTCGTCTCCTTTACTCAAGTTAACATTATAAACAATTTCTGCATTCGGACTTCCTTGGTCATCCTTCACGACTCCTTTTAACTGACCATCTACTACTAATAATTCGATATTTTCATCTATAAGATCCTGTTTAGTCAGTTTAACTTCATTATTCAGGAAGTATTTCCCAATTTTCCTCTTCAAATTTTTCAAGTACTCCTTGCTCACGGAGGATATTTTCTATTTTGAAGAACATTTCTTTAGCTGCTAACATTATCTCCAGTCATATTTATTAGTGGTTTATTGAGCAAAATCTTACATAAAATTACAAATATAAAAATAATCAGAATACATAATTAAAAACCTATTAAAGACAAAAAATTAGCAAGCATGTGAATTAGTACAGAGTATTCTATCCTTTTAGTTCTATAATAAATGTAAGATACTATACCGCCTAACAAACTATACAGTAAAATCGATCTAATAAAAATTCCAATACTAGGTTCGTTCATGCAATGCACAAATCCAAACAATATATTTGATATGATGAAACCTTTCCTGCTCATATTATAGCAATAATTCATTATTGCACCATGAAAAGTTATTTCCTCTAAAACTGGTCCTACGAAAATTCCATAAAAATTGAATAACTCTACGCCCATAATATCTTTTAAAATTTGTAATAACGCATCATTTTGGGTATCTCCAAAAATGCTTACATACAAATGAACTGTAAGTCTTATCAAAGCAACGAATGCTAAACAATAAAGTACTTTGTTCCACTCTAGTTTCTGAATACGATTAATGACATTATGTTTTATGCTTATTTTATAAGAGAAATATAATGTAAAAAACAAGAAAAGTACAAATAGCAACCTAGCATAGACTAATGAAATATCTTTCAAAATAAAACAACAAAACGGTAAATTTGAGAGTAAAAATAACTGCCCAGTCACTTTATATTTTTCTTTCATTTTTAACTACCTCCAATAAACCATTATTAATACTTCAATCATTGCTTATTTCACTTAATCATTTTTCTGAAACTTAAAGCGGAAATGCTGAGATTCTTTGCATATACTGATTCTGACATTTTACCTTTCCTAAAAATTCTCCTATCTTAACAAAGAAAAACAGAACTCTTACATTATTAACCTCTCCAATAATCGAGTAAGCGCTTTTACACTTTTATTGTAACTAACTATTTTTATTTTTTCAAATAATTATATGCAATTACTAATTTGTAAAATTAAAGTAGACAAAAAAAAGACATCCAAGAGAAAATTCTTGAATGTCTGTAAACGTTGATATAATCGTGTTGATTAACGTTTTGAGAATTGTGAAGCTTTACGAGCTTTCTTAAGACCTGGTTTGGAAAGTATGGATTTCAGTTGGACTAAAAACAGCGTAATATCAAGGATTTTCAGAACGATATCTACTTTTTAATTTCATAAAATATGAATCAATAAATTATAAATAGGGGAATAGTTTAGGTCTGTAAGCATTAAAATAATACACCTAACTTTGGTCACCGTTTTCTAGTTATTCACTCTTTTTTCAGATAGTGTTTTTAAAGTTATGATGTAAAATGCCGCAATTAAAACACTATACATCATAATCGGAGGATAGAGAATTAAGGATAGAATCAATCCCACTCCTTTAATTATTAGGTCAGGTATCAATAACTTTCTATATTGTGCGGTAGCTTCAAGTAATTCTTTCTGATCTATATTGGGTTTATCAATTACTTTATGTAAAAACCAGTTTGCTACCGTTGAAACAATAACGATCAGTCCATAAAAGAGCTGTGCCGTATGATTCATGAAATGACTACTAACTATTCCAGTAGCATAGGGCATAAATGAAACAAAAAATAAAAGATACAAATTCTTTCAAATTTCTCCCTTTTCAACTTGGCTAACTTGACCTGCATTACCTAGGTCGCTTTGCTTTAAATTATACTTTTTTCTTAAACATTTGATACGAGCAGGTATTTCTTGTGAGTAATTTTCATCAAAAAATTTCATATATAATCTCCCTATAATCATGGAAAAGTAGTAAAAATAGTTGTTATCCTAGTTGATTAAAAAAATCTCTGATTTCCTCATCTTTTATAAAATAATATATAATTTTCCCCTCTCTTCTAGTGTCCAAGATGTTTTGATTGGCTAGTTTACGAAGATGGTGGGAGGCAGATGCCATACTGAGATTTAATAAACAGGCTATATCGCAGACACAGAGTTCTTCGACGGCAAGGAGATAAAAGATGATATTTATCTGTTTATTATCGGTAAATTTTGATAAAATGCGAAGTGATTTTTGGACTTTTTCCTTTTCAAGGTAGTTCGTTGCGGTTGTAACATTTTGTTGATTTATAACATCCACTTGACAGATACTATCTTTTTTCATATTTTTTTCTCCTAGCCTAACACAGCCCATAGCATGTCAAAGCTGTTGTTTTCAATCAGGATATACATCCCCAATCCTAAATAGACAACGGCAATAAACCATCTGCTATATTTTTCCAAAGTTTCTCCAACAGAAGGGACTTGTGCTAATTTTTGGGCAGAAAAAACCAAGAGATAAATCATGACTAGAAAAGTAAGTAAAGTCACTATCAAATTCGCTAAATTTAAGGTGGTAAAATATGGGACAAAGACACCAATATTGTCAGCGCCACAACTTGCAAAAGTAATCATAGCGACTAGAAAAATCAGGTTTTTATTGTCTTTTCGCAAACCATCTTTTGCAATAGCTTCTCCATCAGAATCTCCTAAAAAGCAAAAACTTTGAGGCCTAGGAAAAATTGGAATCAAACCGAGTAAACCTAAAATCTCTTTACTAGGAATATAATTTAAGACAAATGCAAAAAGCAAACTTAGGAATATTAGACTAACAGAGCCTAGAAATTGTCCTAAATAGATGTTAATGATGTCCTTTCTGCTTTTTCTTTTGGCAAAAAATAACATTAGGATAATAAGTAAGTCTACGGCTGTCCCAGAATACAGGATTATTGAAGTAACAATATTTTTGAATCATAAAAACACCTCATTCAAATATTTTTTTGAATGTATTCTAACATTAACCTTTGTAGATGTCAACTTAAAATTCACCAATTAATAATTGCATGTCAATATTTGTATTGTGAAACTAGTTTCAGAAATATATAGTCTTAAAGTATGTCCACTGCCAATGGTTTTTTCAATATTTAAAAGGAGAGAACCAATTTGGTCCTCTCCAGGGTATAATTTTCCACCAACCCACTACAGTTGACAAAGAACCGTTATTCTCAAATGAGACAACTCCTTTTAGTTTTTATAACCTCAGCTTCTCGGTCTCTTACCTACTTTTAATAGAAAGACTACGAAGGACGATTCTTAAAGTAGTCAGATTGTGCAATATCGAAAGATTAGATGGGCTTAACCAATTTAACAACCCAAATCCAATTAAACTTCCATTTATTACAACTGTTTCTTGAATATTTCTTTGAATTAATTTCTGCAACGATTCAGATAAAGAATTCAATTCCTCGAAGAAATCTAAACGATTATCTAATAATAAAATATCACTCATCTGCTTAGAAATATCAGCACTTTCATTCATCACAACCCCAATATCTGCAAGCGTCAAGGCAGCAGAGTCGTTTAACCCGTCTCCAACCATCAAAATAGTTCGGCCAGCTTTCTGTAATTCCTGAACCAACTGAAACTTACCATCTGGTTTTAAATCAGTATAAACGTTGTCAAATGGCAGATCTTTAACCAACTCTTCTGTTCTAGCCAACGTATCACCAGTTGCCAGAATCAGTTTTTTCCCTTGGCGCTTTAGCTTTTTCAATGCAACTTTCGCCTCGCTTCTCAAGGGAGTGTGGATACAAAACATCCCAATTAATTCTTTCTTATAAGCCAAAAACAATAAATTGTAATGAGTCTTATATTGCTCAATCAAGGCCAGCTGCTCAGAACTAATTCTTACCTGTTCGTCTTGCATTAGTACATAATTTCCAATGACAACCGATTGACCATCAATTTGCGATTTAATCCCTTTGCTGCAACATACTGAAGCTTGCCATGCATTTCTTCGTGTTCAATGCCTTCAATTTCAGCTTGTTTAACAATTGCATTGGCAATAGGATGATAGATATGTTCCTCCAAACATGCACTTATTCTTAAAATATCTTTCTCAGTATAATCTCCGAAAGGAAGAACCTTTTCAACCAAAGGATAACTCGTCGTGATGGTACCCGTTTTATCAAACAAGAAAGTATCCACTTCCAGATATTTTTCTAATACATCACCATCTTTAATAACCATTTCTCGATTTAGACCTTCCTTTATGGCCGTAAGGTAGGCTACAGGTGTGGATATTTTTAGAGCACATGAAAAATCCACCAATAAAAAGGAAATGGCTTTTGAAAACGAACCTGTTAACAGATAAGTCAAACCAGCACCTAAGAAGTTATATTTTACAACCTTGTCTGCCATCCTAATAAAATGACGTTGTTTTGTCTTCTTACTCTCTTCAGATTTTTTCATCAGATTGATGAGTTGCAAAATACGACTGTTTATCTGATTATCAGTCACACGAATTCTTAACTCTCCTGTTTCCAAAACAGTATTCGCACATACAGAATCTCCCTCTTTCTTTTCAACAGGGAAGCTCTCTCCAGTCAAGGAACTCTCATTGACCATGCCTAATCCTGAAACCACTTGGCCGTCAAACAAGATTTCATTACCTTGGGAGACAACTAATACATCACCTACTTGAACATCAGAACTCTTGATGCTGATGACCATGTCTCCCCGCACTAAGAAAACATCACTTTCTTTAGCAAGAAGGCTTTGTTCCAAATCTGTTGCTGTTTTTTTTAAAGACCACTGATCCAGATGATTACCCAAATCAAGCATAAACATGATGTTGCTAGCTGTCTTGGATTGGTTCATAAACAAGGACAACAAAATGGCCGAACAGTCCAAGACCTCCATGGTTAGTTCCTTGCGCGCTAAAGTTTGATAGGCTTCTTTGACATAACCCAAAGCCTGATAACAAGTCCAAATATAACGAATAGGGTAGGGTACAAAACTTCGAAACAGCAAACGCTTAATCGCTGCACCCGATACAATTGAATAAGCACTCTCTTCTCTACGAATGGGAAGAGTCATCAAGTCCGAAACTTTCCCCTTGTCAATTTTTTTTAAAAAGGCCTCTGCATTTTCTAATACAGAGAAGCCTTCTTTCATACGTAGAGTAAAGTGCTGCTGATCCATATAAAACTGAATAGAGTCGATCCCTTTTTTTCATCTTTTAGCCAAGGAACGAAGATAATCTTGAATATCCAAGGTCAGTGAAAACGAGGACGATAATCGGATATGTTGATATCCTCTGTGTAGCACTTTAAAAGACATATTATTCACCTGTCAGGCTATCTAATTGTTCTTCTTTCTTTTCCTGTTCGTATAAATATTTAGCGTCTTGTAAAACATCATCACCGTGTTGTTTTACAACAGAAACAGATGCATCCAGTCCATCTTTCAATTTGTAAGCTTTAGCCAAGGCCTTAGAATAGCCTTTCTTAGCTTCTTTACTTGCTAAGACTTTCAAGCCAAGCGTCCCAAATGCTACCCCTCCTAAGAAGAGATGATTTTTTTCGCAACTTTTGCGACGTTTAATACTTCTTTTTAACATGTTTATTTCCTCCTTGTAACTATTGTAGCGAAAAAAATGACAGCAAAAAGCAATTGCTGATATCTGATATATAGATAAAATTCTCTATACTGATATTTAATTATATTATGATGAAAACAATATACTTTATTTTTTGATACTGTAAATAATTATGTGTAAACACTTAAGTAGAGTTACGGAGTGTTAATTAAATAAGCTTTCAAGTGTATCAGAACATTGACCAAACCCTTTATGGATTCGTTGACTTTGCTTGAAATTATAATCTTCAAACAACGTAACTAAGTAACGTTCCAGAGCCTCCTCATTAGGAAAAAGAACCTTCTTTTTCGTTTGATGTTTGATTTCTTTGTTAAGAGACTCAATGAGGTTTGTCGAATACATGCTGTGCCAAATCTGGTAGGGAAACTGATAAAAAGTTAAAAGATTATCCGTCTTCTCCAGACTTTCCATGACTTTCCTATACTTTGGTTTCCATTCGGCGAGAAAGTCCTCTAAAGCTTGTCCTGCCATTTCTAAATTTTCAGCACGATAAATCATTATAAATTGCCCCAGAATAACCGCTCTATCTGCTCGTTTCACTTTACTAGCTAGATTTCGACTAATATGAATTAAGCAACATTGTTGTTTAGCTAATGGGTGAGCCTGACTGATAATCTGCTCAAGCCCCTTAAAGCCATCTGTAACTACAAGAGAAATCTGTTGGATTCCTTGGTTTTGAAGCTTGTCTAACAGGGTGGACCAAGAAGCATTGTTTTCTTGAGGCAACTGTGCATAGCATATCTCTATGCGACTAAAGTCGCTAGAGCTATCCTAATTGCGCACCGCCAGTTCTCATAGAAAAAAACACCTTGCAAGATGCAAAGTGTTTTCGTTTGTATTCTGCTGTCCAGTAACGAATTAACGTTTACTAAATTGTGATGCTTTACGGGCCTTTTTCAAGCCTGGTTTGGAAAGTATGAATTTCAGTTGGACTAAAAACAGCGTAATATCAAGACTTTTCTCCGCTTTTATAAAAGCGTTTTTCCAATCAAATTCAACTAATTTTATCTAAATGGTGTGGATTTTACCCCCAAAATTACAGAGAATGGAGCTGATAAACACTAAACGTTCACACCATTAGTTAAATGATTTTTTTCATCATTTTTCTTAGATGATAGAACTTCTAATTTATTTCTTATTCAAGCAAAAACAACCTGCTATAAGTAAGAAAGAGGAAGATACAAGAAAAACACGGCGTAAAAACCGATTCAGTTCATTGTCCTCAATCCTTGTCTGCTTCATTTTTCTTTTTACGAGATCGTTTTTGTGAATCTTTTTTTCAGAGAGTTTTTTTGATCAATATACTTGTCAATGTTTTCATAAAAATTCCTTGGTCGCTTCACTATCTAATGTTGGCGAGTTCTGAACTTGATTCACTTTCAATTGAACAGATTGAATACCGTAAGAGGCTTGTTTTTTTGGTGGAGTGTTTCTAATTCTTCTTCTGAAATCGGATCTCCAACAACCGTCAAGACCAATTCATTGTTACTTGACTTGTAGACTTGATTAATAACCGTATAATTGGCGAACTCTTTTTCCTACAAACTGTTTGATCCCTTCTTTTGCGCGCTTGTTCTATTGTCAGAGTAACTGCCGAATAGCTAGCTGGAAGAATCAACAATACAATCAAAGAAATCAAGCCAATTCTCATTTTTAATGCTCAGCTCTTTAAATGAAGTTAAAGGAGATTTTCTCATCAAAAATTCTTGTTCCAACAATGTTGGCTAGCATGATAAAGACACAGTTGATCAAGAAAAGATAGAGAGCCCCCAATAAAAATCGTACATTCCCATTAGCTAAACCATAGCCAGCAGTACAGATATGCGGCATCAAAGCTGTAGCAATGGCTACTCCTGGCACGATATTGTTTGCTTCTTTTTTTCCTTGAACCGATCACACCAGCAATCCCACCAGCAATAGCAATGAGAACATCCCAAATGGTTGGAGAGGTTCGTGCGATCAACTCGCTACTTGCATAAGACAAGGGAGAAATCCAGAAATACAGAGTCGAGACAAGCAAACTGACCAACACTTGAGTCAATAAAACCTCTAGAGATTGCTTGATTAAACGCGTATCAAAAAAATAGCTAAACCGAATCCCAGTCCAACAATCGGTGTCATGAGAGGTGAAATTAACATGGCTCCAATAATAACAGCTGTTGAATTCATATTTAGACCGATAGAGGCAATAAAAATTGCACACATCAAAAATCGCTGTATCTCTCAATCGAACATGAAGGTCATCGTATAATTTCTCACGGTATTCCCGTGTTGAATAATTGGCAGTCATTTGTCCTCTCCTCTTTCCTTATTTAAATCGGTATAATAATTAATAATAACAGCTGATAAACAGCCAAAAAATATGAGCCCATAAATCGTCAAGAAGACACTGGTAATCCTTCCAATCAAGGTCACAGCTAGGAGATCCCCCGTAGCCGACAGTCGTCGAAGTCACAAAAAGCATACCAAAGACCGTCTCCGTAATTTGTGATAGCAGGTTCAACTAGGAAAAGCACGCCTCCTGACCCAAAAAAACAAAGGTCACAAAACTCAGAGCAAAACCGAGTAAAACCCGTAACCTGTATAATATGCCATAACATTTTTTTAAACGTCTCATTTGTTCTCCTTATTCATACTAGCTCCTGACCGAGCCGTTTTTTCCAATAATCAAAGTGAAGATAGGACATGATCTCCATCAGAGAAAGATAGACAAACTGATAGATCTGATTTAAGCTGATTATCAACTGATATTGTTTGAAAAAAATGACTGGAAGAAAAGACCAGATATGACTGTCTTGAATCAGTCCCTTCTTAACATCAGACAGGATATTAGCTAAAGCTCCCAAGGACTGAAACGGTAAATCCTTGACATTTATATAGATCCGGTCCACCACATCATTCAGACTGGTATCTTGGATGGCATGAAATTCTCCAAAGAGAACTCCTGCCGCTCCAAGAGTAGAAACAAATTCCACCAAATAATTTCTGAGGAAATTTTCTCAACCTTTTTCCCCATAATGTGTTTAGTGCCATCCATAACGATCCCAACCAGAAAAAGGAAAGAAAACAAGCAAAGAAATTTTGCCGTAAATCCCAAAAAGCTTCAAGACTTGGTGTTGTTGGTTTTTCTAACTCTAAAATCAAGATGGTCATAATAATTGCTAGAACAGCATCTGTCAATACAATTAATCTGTCTTTCTTCATCGGATTGCATCCCCTTTCTTTTTTGTAACATTCTATCTTATCGCATAATATTGGATATTCTTTCATAATCCGACTACAAACAAAAATAAACCAAAAAGTCTGTCCCTATTATGCTATATTTAACTCTAGAAGTATTCATCCATCTAATTAATAAATATATCATATTTCACAATAAATGAATACTATCAAAGATTCATCCCCTTTCACTTCATCATTTAGTGTTGCTTAGATTTATCAAAAACAACCAAATTTGTATTAATTTCAAGTATCACCTAGTTACAAAAATTTGGGGTGAACAGAAAAAGCATCCCGTATTTTTGATACGAAATGCTTTCAATAAGTTTAAATAAGTTTTAACGTTTACTAAATTGTGATGCTTTACGAGCTTTTTTCAAGCCTGGTTTCTTACGTTCAACTTTACGTGAGTCACGTGTAAGAAGTCCTGCGCGTTTCAATGAATCGCGGAAGTCTGGGTCTACTTGAAGAAGGGCACGAGCGATACCGTGACGGATAGCTCCTGATTGACCAGCGTATCCACCACCTACAACGTTAACGAAAACGTCGTATGAACCTACAGTTGAAGTAACTGCGAATGGTTGGTTGATGACCAAACGAAGGTCAGCGTGTGGGATGTACTCTTCAACATCTTTTTGTTAACAGTGATTTTACCAGTTCCTGGAACAAGGCGAACGCGTGCAACAGCGTTTTTACGACGTCCAGTACCTGCATATTGTGCTTGTGACATACTTTATTGTTCCTTTCCTTAGATAAGTCCTGAAATATCAAGAACTTCTGGTTGTTGTGCAGCGTGAGTGTGCTCAGCTCCAACGAATACTTTCAATTTCATACCTTGAGCGCGGCCAAGAGTATTGTGTGGAAGCATACCTTTAACTGATTTCTCGATTAAACGAACTGCATTTTTAGAACGAAGTTCACCAGCAGAGATTGATTTCAATCCACCTGGGTGGTTTGAGTGAGTGTAGTAGATCTTATCAGTTGCTTTTTTACCAGTCAATTTAACTTTTTCAGCATTGATAACGATTACGAAGTCACCTGTATCAGTGTGTGGTGTGAATGTTGGTTTGTTTTTTCCGCGGAGCACGCTAGCAACAACTGCTGAAAGGCGTCCAAGAGGTACATCAGTTGCGTCAACAACGTACCATTTGCGTTCTACTTGGCCTGGTTTAGCCATGAATGTAGTTTTGTTCATGATTTCTCCTATTATGAATATCGTTTTTGTTTACAGGGCGGATGTTCCGGTCCGCGAGTTATTTGAAAGGTTCCGGGGCCTTACAAATGGGGTAAACAATACCGCCTACTATTGTATCAAATTTTTCAAATAAAAGTCAACCGATTTGAAAAATTATTTGCGATTTTCTTTTCCTATGACAAAGCCGATGAGAGAATTAGGACCAACGTGGGCAGCAATGACGGGACCTAGTGGCATAATCAAGACTTGGGAGATAGCTGGATTCTCCAACAATTGTGCCTTGAGTTCTTCTGCTCCTGCTAGATCATCCGTGTAAGAAACCAAAGCTGTACTGTGGCCGATATCTTCCTGGATAAGTGAGAGCATTTCCCTCATGGCTTTTTTACGTCCACGAATTTTGGCTATAGGGGCTAACTTGCCTTCTTCATCAATCCAAAGAAGGGGCTTAATGTTCACCAAACTTCCGACGATAGCTGAACTCTTAGAAAGTCGTCCCCCGCGCATCAGATGGTAGAGATCATCCACCAAGAAATAGGTCCGCAACTTAGGAGCCACTTCCATCAGTTCTTCCTTAACTTGATCCAAACTCTTACCTGCATCACGCGCCTCAACTGCTAGCATAGACAAGTACCCTTCTCCAATCCCCGCAGCCTTTGGATCGATGATTTCGATCACAGCTTCTGGGTAGTCTTCAAGGACCAAGTCTCTTGCCATGACCGCACTCTGGTAGGTCCCTGACAAGACTGAAGAAAAGGCGATATAAAGGAGATTTTCCTTTCGTTGAGCATAACCTTTGAAAATCTCTTGGAATTGCCCAACATTGACCTGACTGGTCGTTGGTTTAGCACCTTTTTGCATCTCTGCTAATAATTGGGGGCTGGTGAGTTTGTCTGGACCCACTGTCTCATAATGAGCCCCATCGATTTGGATTGACAAACCGACGATCTCTACATCATGCTCCTGTGCCCATCTTTCATCTAAATCTGCAGTTGAATCTGTTAAAATTTTAAAGGTCATTTACTTGCTCCCATCTCTTTTTGTAGTTGACGTAGGCCCTCTTGGTCAAAAGGCCGTATCGGTGGTTTTTGATCGTTGACGGCTCCTCGCGCCTGGTTCAAGTCGGCCTTGACAACGGCAACTCTCTTCTCCAGCTCCCGCGCCGAAACACGAAGTGCTCCTTGAGCAAAGACCGTCCATTGCTCATTCAAGTCACTCGTCGCGACTGATACTTGATGAAGGGGTGTATTGAGCTCTGCTGCCAGACGTTCAATGTAGTCATCGGCGGTCTCCTCCTCCGCTGTGAAGACCACTTGGACCTGAAATTCTTCATAGGTCTGGCGAATCCCTGGCATGTATTGGGCATCAAAGACACAAATTACGCGAATGCCTTCAAAGCTGGCATAGTGGCTCAGCTTCTCTAGGAGGATCGTTCGTGCAGCATCCAGCTCACTCTTCTTAAAGAGTTGGCGGGTCTCCTGCCAGAAGGCAATCATGTTGTAGCCGTCCACTAACAAAATCTTTTCTTTCATCGGTTGCCTCCTTACTACGATTTTCCTCTACTATAGTTTGTTGCGAAAGACCTCATACATAAGGATCGCTGCTGCGACACTAGCATTCAGACTTTGGACATGGCCCTGCATCGGAATCGTAATCATTTCATCCACTTGCTTTTTAATATTGGTCGAAATGCCCTTGCCTTCGTTTCCAATGATGAGGGCTAGCTTCCCACTGGTATTCCATTTGTGAGAAGGCGTCCCGTTCATATCGGTTCCAAAAATCCAAAAACCTGCTTCTTTGAGCTTATCCAGGGTTTGGCTAAGGTTGGTCACCCGAGCAATGGGGACATGTTCCACTGCTCCAGTTGAGGTCTTGGCGACAATTGGGGTCACCCCAACAGCACGGTGCTTGGGAATGATGACTCCCGCTACCTGAGTAGCATCGGCTGTTCGGAGAATGGATCCTAAGTTATGCGGATCGGTCAAACCATCCAAATCAAAAGCAGGGGATTGTCTTGATTAGCAACCTGGGTCAAGATCTCATTCAAGTCCGTATAGGCAAATTCCGAAACCCGCAAGACAAAACCTTGGTGGACAGCCCCTTCTGTCATCTCTTGCAAGGTCTTCTTAGGAGTCCAAGAAATGGACACCTTCTTATCTGCAGCCAGATCCTTGATTTTTTCTACATTTTTTCCACGCAAATCGTCCTGGATATACAATTTATTTCCTGTATTTGCGATCAGTGCTTCTGTGACGGCATGAACACCGTAAACAATATCGTTTTTTTCCATGAAACTAGTATAACACAATTGCCATATCTGGTGAAACATTTGGAGTAGCCCAGTTTGCTTGTGGTATAATAAAACTAGTTTAGAAAAAGGAAAGAATCCGCATTATGCCACTTATTCACCGAACCATCAAGATGGTCCTCGCCACCTGTTTGGCCATCTTGCTTGCAGAGTTTTTAGGTCTGACCTACGCCACCTCTGCGGGGATCATTGCTATCCTCAGCATTACCGATACCCGTCGCAGTACAGCTAGATTGGCTTACAACCGCTTTATGTCCATGCTTCTCGCCCTGTTCCTTGGCAGCTTAGCCTTTCAGATTCTCGGCTACAATCTCTGGGCCCTTGGTTTTTATCTAGCCACTTATGTTCCCCTCGCTTTTCTACAAGGCTGGGAAATCGGCATCACACCAAGCTCTGTCCTGGTTACCCATCTCCTGCTAGAAAAATCCACTTCTATAGCTTTATTGGGAAATGAGGTTACCATTTTCCTGATTGGAACCAGCTTTGCTCTCCTTGCCAATCTCTATATGCCTTCTCGACAGGAAGAAATTGATCGCTATCACGAAATTGTCGAGGAGCAACTCAAAAAGATTCTTTACCGTTTTGCAGAATTTCTCGGAAAAGGAGATGGGAGCAACGATGCCAGCTTGATTCGTGAGCTAGATACCATTTTAAAAGAAGCACTCGATCTAGTGTATCTAGACCATTCCAACCACCTCTTCCACCAGACCAACTACCATATCCACTATTTTGAGATGCGAAAGCGTCAAAATAATATCCTGCGAGACATGGCCAACAACGTCAATAACTGTCAATTAGCCGCGAGCGAGAGTCTTATTTTGGCCCAACTCTTTGCAAAAACAGCCAGCCAGCTCAGTCAGGAAAATCCAGCTCAATTCCTGCTTGATGAAATCAATCGCTATCTAGCAGTCTTTCGTGAACGGCCTCTCCCTCGATTTCGTCAAGAATTTGAAACCCGAGCGACCCTTTTGCAACTCCTCCGAGACCTTGAAACCTTCATTTCCATCAAGGTGGAATTCTATCAAAATTACCAGGAGGAACTGCAAGCATAAGGTCTTCTTCAGATACATCAAATAAGAGACTGGGAAGTTTTTCCCAGCTTTTTCTTTGCTATTAATCTGGAATGAATTTTAATCAGAAAAACCTTCTTATATATTGAAAGCGCTGCCATAAAGTGTTATGATAGGGGTGCATACATGCAAAGAACAAAGGAGGTCTCTTTATGCATTCTTCTTATAAAAAGCGTTTGTACACAAACGTACTCAGTATCTCTACCGCGGTCCTCTTAGCCTTCCTCGCACAAGGTCAAGTTGCTGCGGACACTGTTGAACCAGCTAGTCCTGCCGCACCTGTCGAAAACGTCCTCAAGCCAGAGGAGGCTAGTGCTAGTCCAGTTACTGGATCAGAAGTGGCAAGTCCTAACTCAGCAACAGAAGTTGCACCAAGCCCTGTGGAAGCAAGTCCTAGCTCAGCTAGCGCAGTAGCAAGCTCGTCTACCGCTTCAAACACTGCTAGTCTACGACCAAAGTAGAAGCCCCTGTAACAGAGCGAGCAGCAAACGCAGATCCTGCCATCAGCCTTAGTGACAGCCCTGTTTACATGTCTGAAAAGGGAACGCTAACGGATACCGTCAAGGATCAAGCTCAGGCTGTTGGAAAGATCAACTGGACCTTGGACGACAAACCACTGGAAGAATGGAAAACTTGGGATATGGAGACAGGAACTCTTTCCAAAGATCCCTTTATCACAGTTGAAGAGAACAAACGGAAACGATTTGGATCTGACCTTTACTGTCAAGGAACTCTTTGGCGAAGATTTAAGCCTTCGGAGCCCTAATAATATCCGTCGGACCTATCGGAACTATATTGGCGAGCATACTTTAGTCGGAACTAGTTCAGATCTTGGGCTGACTATTCGCAAGAATCTAACCTTCCGTCCATATAAAGATTTCCATACCCACGAGGAAATGCTAGCTTCCATTGAGCAGACAAAGGCAGAAGCCAAAACGGACCGTCTAGTTCAGCTTGAAACTCTTGGTAAGAGTGCTCAAGGCCGTGATATGAAGATGGGAATTGTGAGTAAGGACCAAGCAAGTATTGACCACTACCTCTCATCTACCAATCCAACAGCTCTCACAAAACCAAGCGAGATGTTGGCAGCTCTGAAGGACAAGACCTTGGATTACAAACTGCCTGTCCTGGTTCATAATACGCATGCGGATGAACAACCTGGGATTGACATCATCACTGGTCTCTTCCGTACCTTCGCTACAGAAAATCAAGTCACTTTTAAAACGACAGACGAAGCTGGTAACGTCAAGAATGTAACTCTGGACATCCCAACTCTCCTAAACAAATTTATCTTCTTGTTTGACTTCACGGAAAACCCTGATGGGGATGCTCTCAACCTGCGTGCTTTGGCCAATGGACTGGATCCCAATCGCGATGCCAGCTACCAAACAAACCCAGAAGTGCGTACCGTCATCCAAATGATCAACAAGTGGAATCCAATTGCTCTCTATGATATCCATGGATTTGTCAAAGAATTCTTGATTGAGCCTGCAACACCTCCACATGATCCGAACTTTGAATACGACCTCATGTCCAACCTCATGCTAGAAAATGCCCGCCATATGGGCCGCGCAGGAGTTGCCAATTCCAAATACGACAGCTACATCATTCCAAAACTGGATTGGGGAGATGGCTGGGATGATTCCTTCTCTGGTTATACAGGTGTCTATGCTGTCTATCACGGCATCTTGGGCCACACCATTGAAATACCAGAATCCAACCAGGAATCTTATTATGCTGGTCGTAATGCTGTCCTCGGCGGCATTGACTTCCTCAACCAAGATCCAGACAAACTCCTTGAGATGCGGCTCAACTTCTACTTACGTGGTCTCAACAAGATTGAAGATCCAAAAGCAGAAAATGAATTAGTAGGACCAACTGGTGAAGTTGTCGGTCGTCTGAAGAATGGTCGTCCGAAATTCTTCCCTGACTATTATGTTATCCCAATGGGACTCGACAAGGACAATGACGCTCAAGAAGCCTTCAATATGATCGACTACTTCAAACGAAACGGTGTCCTCGTTAAAGAACTCAAAGAAGATACAGGTAACTACAAAAAAGGGGACTTAGTCATTGATATGGCCCAAGCCAAACGGGGCTATGCCAACCATATTCTCTATAAAGGTTCTAATGAATCCGCCTGGGCTGCCATGTATGCGGAACTTCTCGTAAACTTCCCTGATATGAAAGGCTTCAAGGCAGAACCTGTATTCAAGGACGGTCTCTTTGCTGGAAAACTTGGAGAAGTCACAACTACTCGCGCGACTAGAACCTCTGAGATCGATCCAAAGGCACCTTACTACGTCATTGCCAATACATCAGCCAGCGCTGTTCAAGCAGTAAACAAGGCGATTTCCCAAGGCAAATCTGTTTACCTAACAGATGATGGCTACATCGTTGACCGTGATACTTTTGCATCGCTCCTACCAAACTATGCCATCTACGGCGAAGCCCTCTACAAGGTTCCAAACGGTCCAACCTTGAAACCATTGAAGATCTATTCGCCTAATTATCACTACGATTGGACTGGAGTAGACGCACCGGCTCATACTAGTCTGGTTCTTGAAAAATTAGGTTTCCAAATCGTCGACACTCCTGATGAAGCAGATGTTATTGTTCTTGAAAACAATCGCTTCGATGCCTCCATCTTCGGCAAGAAACCAACTCTCGTCATCGGCGGGGAAGCCATGCAGAAACTAGAAAAATTGGGAGTTCTTGCAGGCTTTGATGCTGAAAAACTAAAAGGTGGCAGTGACTACGAAGGCTTGATGAAGGCCATCATCGATGACCAAGATCCACTGACCAGCGGTTACAAGAAGAACGCCCTCTTCTACTCCAACTCAGGAAACTGGATTGAAAAAGTTCCAAGCAACTTCAAAACCTTGATGAGCATCGCTTCAAGCGACTACTACATTGCTGGCTGGTGGCCAAAAAATGAAGTCCTAGCCAATAAGGTCATGGCCATCTCTGGAGAACTTCTTGGCCAACCACTCTTTGTCTATGCCGGAAATCCAACCAATCGCCAACACCCTGTCCACTTCTTCCGCTGGGTAACCAACGCGATCTTTGGCAGCAAGTTGGCTAGCTTGATGGATTACGTTCCAGCTAAAGAACCAGATCAAGTGGTGGTTCCAATTCATAACCAAACAACCACTCCACAGCCAATCTTGGCTAAGAAGGACACTACTAAAGTTCTCCTTCCACAAAAAGAAACCGCAGCTGAAGCTGAGGAAAGCGCACAAACCTTGACCTACCAAGTGGGACAAAGATTCCAAGAAAATCCAGCCAAGGCGCAGTTGCCACAAACTGGAGATCACTCAACCGGACACTTTGTTCTTTCAAGCTTCTTGCTAGCCGTTAGCGGAGGCATGCTCCTCTTGAAAAAGAAAGAAGTGGAATAAGTTCCAGGTTTAGACTTGGATGATATGAAAAGAACCTTCGCGTTTGCGAAGGTTCTTTCTATTCCACCAATTCCAGCATGATGGTTTGGTAAGGGGACAATTCTAATACCTGGTCTCCTTCTTGGAACAACCCTGCGGTATTATTTAAAACGACCGTTTTAATCGGAGCTGGCAACTCCAAGCTAGTCTGGCGATTTTGGAAATTGCTGATTACCAAGAGACGCTTGTCCCCCCGGCGTTCGAAGGCGATGATATTCTCGCGGTCCCGATAAGCTGGGATCATATCTCCAAACCGGATGGTATTTCCATAGAGGGGATGGCGATACAAGGCCGTCAGCTGGCGGTAATAATTCAAAATAGAATCTGGATCCTTTTCCTGGTCTTCCACATTAATGGAATAATCTGGTTTGGGACTGATCAACCAGGCTAGTCCATCGCTAAAGCCCAGACCTGGCTCCGCTGACCACTGCATCGGTGTCCGCGCATTGTCTCGGCTATAGTTGGCAATCGCTGCTAAGGCTTCTTCCTCACTCAAACCAGCTTCTTTAGCAACGTGGTAGCCGTTGATGGTCGCGATATCATCAAAGTCCTCCACTGATTCAAAGACTTGGTTCTCCATTCCAATTTCTTGACCTTGATAGATAAACGGAATTCCCTTGCGCAAAACCTGAATGGTTCCCAGGGCTTTTTTACTGGTGTCGTTTACTGGACCTTCTGCGATATAATGGGACACTCCACGAGGTTCGTCGTGGTTTTCGATGATGGTCGAGAGAACACCAATCCTATCTGCACGCTCATGCGCTTGGAAAATACTTTCCTTGAGTTCTTCCGCTGTTGGAAGAGTATGGTCAAACCAGCCCTTTCCTTCCTGCCCTAAGCAGGTTTGCTTGAAGTCAAAGATAGAAGAAAAGACACCGTCTTTTCCAATAAAGAAGTGCAACTCTTCATCGGTTTCATTGAAAACTTCCCCTACAGTGAAGGCATTGTACTTGGCGAAGGTTCGCTCCTTTAACTCTTGCAAGAAAGGTTCAATCGATTGGGCATTCACTAGAGACTCCGGTACTGGAACCAGGCCATTGTTACGATCGGACGGAAGCGAACGCCATTCTAAATCCTTTTTAATATTGATGATGGCATCAATCCGGAAGCCCGCGATTCCCTTGTCCAACCACCAATTGATCATCCTGTAAATTTCTTCGCGCAAGACAGGATTTTGCCAATTGAGATCTGGCTGATCCTTGTGGAAAGAATGAAGATAGTATTTGTTGGTGCCAGGAACCGGCTCCAAACACTGCCCCCAAAGTAACTTTCCCAGTTGTTGGGTTCTTTGTCACTTTCGATAAAATAAAAGTAATCCGCATAAGGGCCATCTGGATCCGCTAAAGCCTTTTGGAACCACTCGTGATGACTGGAGCAATGGTTAACCACCAAGTCCATAATGATAGAAATCCCTCGCTTCTTACCTTCCGCAATCAACTCTTCCATATCTTCCATGCTCCCAAAAAGGGGGTCAATGGCATAATAATCGGAAATATCATATCCCTGATCAATAAAAGGGCTCTTGTAAACAGGCGATAACCAGAGAATATCAATCCCCAACTGTTGAAGGTAATCGAGTTTTTCCGTGATTCCTTTTAAATCACCAACACCATCGCCATTGCTGTCCTTAAAGCTTTTTGGGTAAATCTGGTAAGCGACCTTCCCCTTCCACCAATCTTTTTCCATGTCTTGTCTCCTTAAAATGAAAGAGACCGAGACAAATCGTCTCAGTCTCTATAGTGTCAGTAGGTATTAGTATACTGTTTTCTCAGTTTCTTTATCGAAGAAGTGAGCTTTGTTCAAGTCAAATCCAAGTTCGATTGTTTCACCAGTTCCAAGGTAGTCACGCGCATCTACTTTTGCGATAAATTCGTTATCACCAACTTGGCAGTACAAGTGAGATTCAGAACCGAGCAACTCAGACACTGAGATGGTTGCTTTAACAACTGATTCTGGGAAAGTTTCAAGGAAAGCAGCTTCTGTATTCACGTCTTCTGGACGGATACCAAAGATCAATTCTTTACCATCATAGCCTTTTTCTTTCAAGACTTTCAAAGCACCTTCTGGAACTTTCAAATTCAATCCATTGGCAACGATGTGTCCACCTTCCAATTTTACATTGATGAAGTTCATCGCAGGGCTTCCGATAAATCCAGCTACGAATTTGTTAACTGGGTTTTTGTACACTTCTTGCGGAGAACCAATTTGTTCCACACGTCCAATTGTACCAGTACCAGCTGGGTTTTTAGTAGCTGACATGATAACGATACGGTCTGCCAATGTCATCGCTTCTGTTTGGTCGTGAGTTACGTAGATGGTTGTAGCACCGATACGACGGTGGATTTTCGCGATTTCAGCACGCATGGACACACGCAATTTAGCATCCAAGTTTGACAAAGGTTCGTCCATCAAGAACACTTTTGCATCACGGACAATGGCACGACCCATAGCCACACGTTGACGTTGACCACCAGAAAGGTCAGCTGGTTTACGATCCAAGAATTCTTTCAAGCCAAGGATTTCAGCTGCTTCTTGTACACGTTTGTCGATATCTTCCTTGCTGTATTTACGCAATTTCAAACCAAAGGCCATGTTATCGTACACAGTCATGTGTGGGTAAAGAGCGTAGTTTTGGAATACCATGGCGATGTCACGGTCTTTAGGTGCCACGTTATTTACAACAGTACCATCGATGGAACATTCACCTTCTGTGATATCTTCAAGACCAGCGATCATACGAAGAGTTGTTGATTTACCACATCCTGAAGGACCTACGAAAACGATAAACTCTTTGTCTTTGATGTCCAAGTTGAAATCTTCAACTGAATAGTGTTCACTGTTTGGATATTTTTTGTAAATATTTTTAAGATTTAATTCTACCATGATGGTACTCCTTTGATTTTTATAATTCTATTGTAAATGAAAACGCTTTACAAAACTATGGCAAGTCTCACAAAAAAGAAAAAGAGTTTTGTGCAAGTTGCACAAAACTCTCAATTCATTCCGTTAAATCACATCCTGTAGAACCAAATGGTAACAAAGGGCTAGATCAGTCAGATTTTTTAACTGGAGACCCGTTAGCTCTTCCCACTTATCAATCTTGTATTGGAGTGAATTGCGATGGAGATAGAGTTGCTGGGCCGCCTTGGTCACAACTGCCCCATTGTCCCAGAGGGCAACAATGATATCCTGCAACTGGTCTTGACTCCCAATCAACTGATGCAAGCGTTCTTTGATAGGATGGAGATCCAAATCTGCCTGCTCGATTCCCCATAGGTAGAGTTGAGAAAAGCGGTAAACACCTTGATGGCCTTCTCGGATCCAGGCTCGAAAGGCTGCCCGTTCTGCTCGGATGACAGGAGATACTTTCCCAGCTTTTGACTCGGTCCATACCTGCCCGACCATGATGGATAAACGAATGTTAAAATCATACTCCATGGCAGAGACGGTATCTTTTAAGATATCAGCCACAGCCAGCGACTGCTCTTGATCTAGAATGAGTACATAGTCCTGTCCACTCAGTTGCAAGACTGCCCGAAAGTTGGGCAAAAGCGTCTGCATCATCTCTAACCAGGAAGCCGTTCCTTCCGCTGTCGAGTGCGAGAGGTGGCAATAGACAAGTTGCATTTTTTGGATAACTTGAGGGGCTTCTCCCTTTCCATCGATCAGGTATTGGTACCAAGGATTGGGAACAAGATCTTCCTCACTAGCCAACCAGGCAATCAATTGTTTTTCTCGCTCGGTTAGCTCTTCTTCCCTCAGTAGCAACCATTGCTGGGCCTGCAGGGGAATGGCTACATAACCAACTGGTGGATTGGGGTGATCCGTCACCTCTGCCTGAGGGAACCACTCTCTGATATTTTTCACTATTTTGTTCCTTCTTCCACTTTTTGGATACACCAAGCTACCAATTCCTCTAAGCGATTGATTTCATCTGTCAGATGCAGGTAACCCATGACCGCTTCAAAACCCGTCGACATGCGATAGGTCACGACATCCGCATTTTTGGCCTTGGTATGGCTATTGGTATTGCGACCGCGCTTATAGATCTCGACTTCTTTCTCTGTCAAAAGCTCTTCTTCCAACATCATCGCAATCAGACTAGCCTGAGCCTTGGCAGAGACGTAGCGGGTAGCTGCCTGATGAAGTTTATTGGGCTTGGTCATCCCTTGCAAAATCAGGTGCTTGCGAATATACATAGAATAGACCGCATCTCCCTCAAAGGCCAGGGCAATCCCATTGATTAGATTGACATCAATCACGAGTCCACCTTACACCTTCTTTGTATCCAAGAGCTTGATTCCTTGCGCAGCCAATTCATCGCGAATGGCATCTGCTCTCGCAAAATCTTTCTTAGCCCGCGCTTCCTGGCGTTCAGCGATCAAGGCTTCAATATCTGCATCCAAGACTTCTTCGACAAAGACCACTCCAAAGACTTCTAACATCTTGGTCAAGGCATCCTTGACGTCTTGATTGTAGTGACCTGAATTGATCCATTTAGCCAATTCAAAGACGACAGTAATTCCGTTCGCTGCATTGATATCTTCATCCATCGCCGCGATAAACTTGTCCACAAAGCCTTGCAAGTCTGCTGGATCCACTTCTCCTGTGAACGGTTGCTCATAGGTATTTTTCAAATACTTGAGGTTGGTCTCCGCATCGCGTACCGCTTTTTCTGTGAAGTTAATGGGCTTGCGGTAGTGCTGGGTCGCAAAGAAGAAGCGAAGGACTTGGCCGTCGATGGTCTTCAATGCATCATGCACAGTAATGAAGTTACCTAAGGACTTGGACATCTTGACATTGTCGATATTGACAAAGCCATTGTGCATCCAGTAGTTGGCAAAAGTTTTGCCTGTTTTGGCTTCAGACTGGGCAATTTCATTGGTATGGTGTGGAAACTCAAGATCGGCTCCACCACCGTGGATATCAATGGTATCGCCTAAAATCCCCGTTGACATGACCGAACACTCGATGTGCCAACCAGGACGACCAGGACCCCAAGGACTGTCCCAAGAAACTTCACCCGGCTTCGCAGCTTTCCAAAGGGCAAAGTCGACTGGATTTTCCTTGCGGGCAGTCTCTTCATCTGTCCGACCAGAAGCACCTAACTCCAAGTCTTCTAGAGTTTTGTTGGCTAACTTAGCATAGTTGTGGGATTTTTCCACACGGAAATAAACATCCCCTTGGCTCTCGTAGGCATAGCCTTTTTCGATCAAATCAGCGACAAAACGAATGATGTCGTCCATAAACTCGACCACACGAGGGTGGCGGGTTGCAGGTTTGACCCCGAGAGCCGTCACATCCTCACGAAAAGCCGCAATGTACTTGTCTGCCACTTCCTGAGGAGTAATGCTTTCTTCCTTGGCACGGTTGATAATCTTATCATCCACATCTGTAAAGTTGGAAATGTAGTTAACCTCGTAGCCACGATACTCAAAGTAGCGACGAATCGTGTCAAAGGCTACTGTCGAACGGGCATTCCCCACGTGGATATAGTTGTAAACTGTTGGCCCACAAACATACATGCGGACCTTTCCTTCTTCGATTGGGACAAATTCTCGCAAATCACGAGACATGGTGTCATAAATTTTAATCATGCGGTCCACTCCCTTCTTTATTTCTGACTTTTTCGGCTGAAAACCAGCTCTGCAAAAGGGCCAAATTGTCTGAGGCTATCCAGTTGATAAAAGCGCTGCCCTTCCTCTTGGGTAAAGAGGGGAACCCCCTTTCCTAGGATAAGGGGCGCTATCTGAATAATGAGGTGGTCGAAAAGATCCGCATCCAAGAGCGGTCCTACCAAGGAATTACCACCAATCACAAAGACATTTTTGCCTTTGTCAATCTGGCGAACAAAGTCCACCACATCCCCAGCTACTGGCTGGTAATTGCTGACAGGCAGGTGCCTATCATGCGTAAAGACATAGTTTTCCGTAGCTTGATAAAAACTTTCTACATCTTGCAAATCTTGGATTTCCTCAAAGGTCCGCTTGCCCATAATGGTGATATCCATTTGCCTGTAAAAGTCATCATAACCTGTATCCTCTACAGAACCAAGCTGATGCAGCCAGTCTATCCTGTGTTGGCTGTCTGCCAAGTAGCCATCCATGGTGATACAGCCGTAAAAATATACTGCCATTCTTGTAGTTACCTTTCTAGTTCCTTTGCTATTGTCAAAGTGATAGTGAAAAAAGTCATGGCATCAGCTGTCCGCTCTTCATGGCGGGCACCCCAGGTTCGGTTATGATGATCTACATAGTCAGCTGTGTAGAAGAACTGATAGACTTTACTCTTGCGAAATTGACTCCAAGCCTTCTTTCAGTTCAAGGACTACCTGGTTCAAAATAGCATCTGGTAAATATGACAGGTCGGTTCCTCCTGTCATATTTCACTTCGATAACTTTCCAACCTTTTCTAAAGACTTGATGAATGGTGACTAGCTTCCTTGGCGTGCTCCATCTTATTCACGTAGTATTCACGCTTTTCTTCTTCCTGGTGAATGATTGGCTCATCCTTCTTACCGTGAACACGAACAATCTTGGCAGGAACACCGACAACGGTCACATCACTCGGTACATCGGAGACAACGACCGCCCCCGCTCCTACTTTGGCCTTGGCCCCAATCTCAATCGGACCGATGACCTGAGCATGAGCGGAGACCAAAGCTCCCTCACGAACCGTTGGATGGCGCTTCCCTGTATCCTTTCCAGTTCCACCGAGCGTCACCCCGTGGTAGAGCATAACGCCTTTTTCAACAATAGCTGTTTCCCCAATAACGAGGCCTGCTCCATGGTCGATAAAGACACCAGAAGCAATGGTCGCTCCTGGATGGATTTCGATCTGGGTCCAAAAGCGCCAGAACTGACTGTGCATCCGAGCTAGAAGCTTAAAGCCATGATTCCACAAAAAGTGAGAAACACGGTGAGCAGCTAACGCTTTAACGCCTGGATAGGTCAAGAGGACCTCCAGCGAGGTACGTGCTGCTGGGTCATTTTCTTTTACAATATCAATGGTTTCACGCCACCATCCCATACCGTGCTCCTTTCTTTTAAATGCTTATTCTTTCGTTGCTTCGCCTGCATCTTTGGCAAAATCTTTTCTAGGTTTGTAGTGACGAGGACGGTCGCCATGACGATGACCCTTCTCACCTTTTTCTTCTGAATGTTCTGGTTTTGGCGGACGTGGCAAGAGTGCCTTCATAGAAGCATCGACACGACCTTTTTCATCGATTTTGATAATCTTGACATCCACTTCATCACCGATGGCTACCAAGTCTTCGACACGGTTGGTACGAGTCCAAGCCATTTCAGAGATGTGAACGAGGGCATCCGTCTTGTCAAAGAGGTTGACAAAGGCACCGAATTTCTCGATACGCACAACTTTAGCATGGTAGACTTCGTCCACTTTCGCTTCACGAACCAAACCAGCAATGATTTCTTTAGCGCGGTTAATGGCAGCTTGGTCGCTCGAGTAGATAGACACGTTTCCTTCTTCGTCGATATCAATCTTAACGCCTGTTTCAGCGATGATTTTATCGATGGTTTCTCCACCTTTACCGATGACAATCTTGATCTTGTCCACATCAATCTTGATGGTATCAATTTTCGGAGCTGTTGGAGCCAATTCTGGACGAACTTCAGGAATGGTTGCTTCAATCACATCAAGGATTTCAAAACGAGCTTTCTTGGCTTGGGCAAGCGCTTCTGTCAAGATTTCTGCAGTGATCCCTTGGATCTTGATATCCATTTGAAGGGCTGTAATCCCGTCACGAGTACCTGCAACCTTAAAGTCCATATCTCCAAAGTGGTCTTCCAAACCTTGGATATCTGTCAATACGGTGTAGTTGTTTCCATCTGAGATGAGACCCATGGCAATACCTGCTACTGGAGCCTTGATTGGCACACCACCAGCCATAAGGGCAAGTGTTCCTGCACAGATAGATGCTTGAGATGAAGAACCATTTGATTCCAAGACTTCTGCTACCAAACGGATCGCATATGGGAATTCTTCCAAGCTTGGCAAGACTTGAGCAAGAGCACGCTCACCAAGAGCACCGTGACCAATTTCACGACGACCAGGTGCACCGTAACGACCAGTTTCCCCTACAGAGTATTGTGGGAAGTTATAGTGGTGCATAAAGCGTTTCTTGTACTCTGGGTCCAAACCATCGATGATTTGCGTTTCCCCCCATTGGCGCCAATGTCAAGATAGAAAGAGCTTGAGTTTGTCCACGAGTGAAGAGACCTGAACCGTGAACACGAGGAAGGAAGTCAACAACCGCATCCAAGGGACGGATTTCATCAACCTTACGACCATCCGGACGAACCTTGTCTTCTGTGATCAAACGGCGCACTTCTGCGTGTTCCATTTGTTCCAAGATTTCAGCCACATCCCGCATGATCCGGTCAAATTCTTCGTGGTCTACATATTTTTCTTCGTAAACAGCTGTTACTTGATCTTTCACTGCTTGAGTTGCAGCTTCACGCGCCAATTTTTCTTCAACTTGAACAGCTTTTTGAAGGTCGCTGTTGTAAGCTGCGATGATTTCAGCCTGCAAGTCAGCATCTACATGAAGCAATTCTACTTCTGCTTTTTCCTTACCAACTGCCGCAACGATTTCTTCTTGGAAGGCAATCAATTCTTTAACAGCTTCATGTCCTTTGAGAAGAGCTTCCAACATGATTTCTTCTGACAATTCTTTGGCACCAGACTCTACCATGTTGATAGCGTGTTTGGTACCAGCTACTGTCAATTCAAGAAGAGAGCGCTCAGCTTGTTCTTGCGTAGGGTTGATGATGATTTGACCATCAACATAGCCTACTTGTACCCCAGCGATTGGTCCGTCAAACGGAATATCTGAGATAGAAAGTGCCAAGGATGAACCAAACATCGCTGCCATTGGTGCAGATGCATTTTCATCGTAAGAAAGGACTGTGTTGATGACTTGCACTTCATTACGGAAACCTTCCGCAAACATAGGACGGATTGGGCGGTCAATCAAGCGCGCTGTCAAAGTCGCATCTGTTGAAGGACGTCCTTCACGTTTCATAAAGCCACCAGGAAACTTCCCAGCCGCATACATTTTTTCTTCGTAGTTGACTTGAAGCGGGAAGAAATCCCCAGTTGCCATCTTCTTAGACATGACAGCTGCCGTCAAGACAGTTGACTCACCGTAACGCACGACAACAGATCCATTTGCTTGCTTAGCAACCTGACCAGTCTCTACGATCAACTCACGACCCGCAAAGTCGTTTGAAACACTTGTTTTGTCATTGTAATCCCCTTTGGATTGATAAAATTATACGACTTGCCTACAAAGATCAAGATACTAAGCCGTTAAGCAACTCAAAGGAAAATAGGAAATCGAACGATGGAGCGAACGCTCCTAGGTAGATTTATCTTTTTTCACAGAGTTGTAGGCGGGTTCAATTACGCATGATAGCATAGATTGACGTAGCCCATCTATATGTTATATCCTCATCTTTGTATCCAAGCACGTATACCTTTTATTTTAACATATTCAAGCCCAAAAGAAAAAGGCTTTGAGGGCCTTTTTCTTTGAATCTTCAGCAAGTTCTATATAAAAATTTTAGAGCTAGATATAGCTTCTGATTATTTTTACAATTTCACGAATTCTGTGCTGTCCACATAAAAGCGTGTTTTATACGTTCCACCCTTGTAGTTCTTGTTGTTGCGTTTCAAAACAAAGCATCTGTAGGATTCAGAAGTCCCTTGGATGGTCGTTGGCACTTCAACCGAATCTTCATTGATCACCCATTCATCGGGTGAAAGGATTTCCATCGGTGGCATCACTCCGCCACGACCACCAGGAACAACTTCGTAGAAGGCCTTTTCTTTTGTCGAATAGACCCAGCCGTCTTTCTTTTCATTTGTGAGCTGGATCAGCTTGTCTTTTGAAAGACTGCGGATTGAGTTCGATGTTTCTTCTGCGTCCAATTTTTCAATAATACCTTGTAAATTATAAATTCCCGGCGTGTAGGTATTGTAGTAATCAATGAACAAGTCTTGTGAGTATCCTTCAACTACACTATGATCATTGTTCAACTTCAATAAGCGAGTCGGTTGCACCTGAAGGGAATAGGTCAAAGATGTACTATTTTCAATGATCGAATAGATATCCTCTTCGTCCGCTTTTGACAAGGTCCCAATGGCTTCTTTGTCATTTTCATCTGACTTAACTTCTTCCATCTTCTCTTTTTCTTGGGCCTCACCAGATGACTTTTAGACTGATGAAGACCCTACTGGGCCATGCTTACGTTCATACCGCTTTGGAGTACAAGCTACTAAAGAAAGCAAGAGGGTTGCAGCTAGTAGATAGGTTCCAATTTTTTATGTTTGACTCTTTTTTTCTTAGTTCACACGGTAGTACAAGTCGTTTCCATTCGTCACATCACTCTTGCTCCAATATATGGATTCACTTCCCCCTTCTCTTGAAGGAATGAAAATAATTGGCGTTTCACTCGTTGCTCCAGGCATGCGACTAAGCCCGTGTAAATTGCCTTCTTTAAAGTAGAAGTCAGAAAATTGAACACCACTCAGAGCACTACCATTGGCCTTCACAATTCCTTGCGCATTAAACTCAATGCTAGTTCCGTGCTTATTTTTCCATACACCTGCCACACTTGAGAAATTTCCATTTTTAATTTCTTCTAGATTCATCCCAGTACTTGCAGTGTCAGGAGCAGGAGCTGATTCAGCATTTCCCCCTTCCACTCTCGTCGTAAATTCAAGCGCGATCCAGCCTTGGCCAGATTGGAGCTTGCCCCAGGTATATCCGTCAGCTGTAACCGTCTCTGTGATCGTGTAAATACCTTGCGGGATTATTCCAACTTCTTCCCCCTTGATCGATGCTTCTTTACGAATTCGAAGATCTGAAACTGCTACACGTACTTGGAAACTACTTGTTTGCTGCTCTGAGGTACTTGCTTGGCTGGTCGCCTTCTTCCCAGTCTCTAGTTCTTTCCATCCAAATTTTGCTTGATCCAATTCTTTTGCTGTAATCCCTAAGGCTTTTTCTGGCTTCTGACCGTCCCCATTTTTAATTTGGATCTTATTGACAGTCTCCAGCTTTCCTTTTTGGAACTTGTAATAGATTAGATCTACTTCTGGTTTAAGAGACGAAAAGCTAGCATAGATGACCGAGCCATCCTCAAAAATTTGAAAACCTGAACGAGAGCCACCAGAGGAAGCTACAAAAGCTGTATGCAGCAATTCTGGTTGCTGGCCTTTCAGATAGTAGATTGCTGAGACTGTTTGGCCATTCCCAATCAAGAGTTCATCCCGGCCATCCTTATCCAAATCTGTATAAAAATAGGAAAGATTTGGTTTACTACCCAAAGTTTGAAGATACATGGCATAGACATACTCATCCGATTGAGGATCTATTTCTTTTAGTTTTGTCTCTAGACCTGCACTATCACCTGCTTCGATAGCCCTAGAGTAGGCCTGGTAACGTTCAAGCACTGTTTGATAGTACTCATGCCCAGACGATGCTTTCTTGGAACTTTTTCCATCTGTTACTTCACTCTGAGCTGTAGAGGGTTGCGTCCGAGGACGTCGCTTAGGTCCACATGCCACCAAGGTTAGCAAGGTCATCGCTGCCAAGCTAACTTTATAGATTTTCTTCATCGTATACTCCCTAAAAGTTTCTCAACTTTATTATACCAAAAGAAGGTAAAAAAGCTAGAAAATCCTTGGTTTCTTATTAGATCAAGCTGGCAGTGATAAGTTCTCCTTTCGCCTATCATTCTCCCCTATTTTCTGCTATACTGAGTATAGTTATTTGATCAAAAGGAGAACACTATGGAATTAAAAAAACGTTCTGAATTTCCTGAGAACGAACTCTGGGACCTCACAGCCCTCTATCAAGACCAGGAAGACTTCTTGCGTGCCATCGAAAAGACTCGCGAGGAAATTAATGAATTCATCCGTAACTACAAGGGCAAGCTCCACACTTTTGAAGACTTTGAAGCTGCCTTTGCCATCTTTGAACAAATTCAGATCCAACTCAGCCACATTGGTAACTACAGCTTTATGCCCCAAACGACGGACTTTGGCGATGAAGCTTTTGCAGAAATTGCCCAAGCGGGGATGGATTTCGAAACTTGGGCCAGCGTCGAACTCTCTTTTTTTGATGATGCCTTAGTCGAAGCGGATGAAGAAGTCCTTGAACGTCTCGGACAATTGCCTCACCTCACTTCTGCTATTCGCCAAGCCAAGATCAAAAAAGCTCACTACTTGGGAGCTGACGTGGAAAAGACTTTGACCAATCTCGGTGAAGTCTTCTACGGACCGCAAGACATCTATACCAAGATGCGGGCAGGTGACTTTGAAATGGCTGATTTTGAAGTAGATGGAAAAGTTTACAAGAATAGCTTTGTCACCTATGAAAACTTCTACCAAAACCATGAGAATGCAGAAGTCCGTGAAAAAGCCTTTCGTTCCTTCTCAGAAGGTCTCCGCAAGCACCAAAACACGGCTGCTGCTACCTATCTAGCCCAAGTCAAATCTGAAAAACTAATCGCAGATATGCGAGGCTACGACTCTGTCTTTGACTATCTCTTGGCTGAGCAGGAAGTGGATCGTGCCATGTTTGACCGTCAGATTGACCTGATCATGAAGGACTTCGCTCCAGTCGCTCAAAAATTCCTCAAACACGTGACCAAGGTCAACGGCCTTGAAAAAATGACCTTTGCTGATTGGAAGTTGGACTTGGACAGTGCGCTCAACCCTGATGTGACCATTGATGACGCTTATGACTTGGTCATGAAATCTGTGGCACCTCTTGGCGAAGAATATTCTCGCGAAATTGCCCGCTACCAAACCGAACGTTGGGTCGACTTTGCGGCCAATGAAGGCAAGGATTCAGGTGGATATGCAGCTGACCCTTATCGCGTCCATCCTTATGTCCTGATGAGTTGGACAGGACGAATGAGCGATGTTTATACCCTGATCCACGAGATTGGACACTCTGGTCAATTCATCTTCTCAGATAACAACCAAAGCTACTTCAACGCCCACATGTCGACCTACTATGTAGAAGCTCCTTCTACCTTTAACGAGCTCCTCCTCAGCGACTATTTGGAACACCAGTTTGACGACCCTCGTCAAAAACGCTTTGCCCTAGCTCACCGCTTGACAGATACCTACTTCCACAACTTCATCACCCACTTGCTGGAAGCGGCTTTCCAACGCAAGGTCTACACCCTGATTGAAGAAGGTGGAACCTTCGGCGCTAGCAAGCTCAACAGCATCATGAAGGAAGTCTTGACCGAATTCTGGGGAGACGCTGTTGAAATCGATGACAATGCAGCTCTAACATGGATGCGCCAAAGCCACTACTACATGGGACTATACAGCTACACCTACTCAGCTGGCCTAGTTATCTCAACCGCTGGTTACCTGCATCTGAAGAACTCCGAAAACGGAGCCAAAGATTGGCTAGACCTTCTCAAATCAGGTGGTAGCAAGACACCACTGGAGTCAGCCATGATTATCGGAGCAGATATTTCAACAGACAAACCACTTCGCGACACCATCCAATTCCTTTCAGACACAGTGGATCAAATTATTGCTTACAGTGCAGAATTGGGAGAATAAACTCCTCTACAGCTAACTCTAAAATAAGCTAGTAAAAATGCAGAGGTGCTAAGGATGTATCAAGAATTACAAAGTAAAGTGACAGAAGAAAAACCAAGCTATAACCGAGAAGAAATCCAGTGGTTGCTGGAACATTTAGGAGATCCCTCACCAGAAATTCGCGATGATCTTGTTTTTACAAGCTTGGCTAGAGGGATTCAAGAAGAACTCTTCACACAAGAACAGTTTCATTTCATTTCTGAGACGATTATATCCGATGAAGGAGTAGAAAAAGAGATTGACAAGATTGGACTATCGACACTTGATCGTTCTTTTAGAGCACTGATTTATGCCAATCTCTTGTCTGCAGATGCCAACCAACAATCGATTTTTTATCAAAGATTAAAAGCTGATATAAGATATATTTTACTGGATCAAGGCTTACACTATCTTTTAAAAGAAAAGGATACAACAGGTTTTTCCAGCCAGTATGGTTGGGTTCACGCTTTTGCGCATGGAGCTGATCTTTTAACAGAAGTAGTTTGTCATCCAGACCTTCCTAATAACAAAGTTCACGAAGGATTGAACATACTTGGCCAAGTCTTTAAAAGAATTTCAATTCGTTTTACCGATGATGAGGATTGGCGTTTAGCTAGAGTGCTCTATGAACCTATTTTGCAAGGGAAAATCGAGCAAGAACAAGTAGCTTCTTGGATAAAAACGCTTGACTTTCCAATAGAAGAAAGGGAAGATTTTTATAAATTTTCCAACCTTAGATCCTGTCTGTTAGAAGTCTATATTCAACTTGATCAGAGAGACTTTTTACAAGATGAGTTGAAAGAGGCTATTCAGTCTTTTCAATACTAACTGTTGCACTTATTCTTGCAATTTATCATATAAAAAAGCACTCCCATTTTATTAATGGGAGTGCTTATGCTTTTAACCCAACTCAGCCACAATAGCCTTGATTTGTTCTGCAGTGTGAACACCAGCAACTTGTTTAACCACTTGTCCATCTTTTTTGAAAAGAAGAGTAGGGATAGACATAATGCCGAAAGCACGCGCTGTATTTGGATTTTCATCAACGTCCATTTTAACGATTTTCAAGACATCTTCTGAAAGTTCTTCAGACAATTTATCCAAGATTGGACCTTGCATACGACATGGACCACACCAGGTCGCCCAGAAGTCTACCAAGACCAATCCTTCTTTTGTTTCTGCTTCAAATGTTGCGTCTGTAATTGCTTTTGCCATTGTTTTTCTCCTTTAGTTTTTGTATTGATCGAGGTCTTGCTTCATCAAATAGAAGAAAACATCTCCGTAAGTTCCATGGTAATCGAGTTCGTGCCCATTATAGGTCAATTTTTGTACGGGATAGTAATCCGCTACACCGATCAAGCAGGTCTGTTGGGAGCGCTCAAATTCTTCATAGGAATCAAAATGCATGACTCTTTCTTGTTTTGCACCATCTAGATATGTAATATCAATCATATCGATAACCTCTATTTCTTAAGATGTGTCTATTGTAACTCTGTTAATTACATCTGTCAAACAAAACGACTTACTCAGAATAATGAATCTTGTCCAAAAAAAGATAACAAAAAAGCCCTCTGAATTCAGAGGGCTCCATTCTTGCTGTATAAAACGTTTCTAGACAAGGCGACGAACCGAAGATTGTACTAGATTTCTTCTGAAAACAAAAAATCTCCCCGAAAGGAGATAAATCTGGTCTATTTTACCTCATGATGCTAGGAACCGCAGCCGGAGATTATACTATAATTCTAGTGAAAAAGAAAAGCTACTCTACAAATAGAGTAACTTAACTTTTTTGAATTCAATTGAACACGGCCTAAGCACTTGGCAAAAAATAACAGCCCTCTGAATTCAGAGAGCTGTTTTGAGCTCGGGCTAAAATCCTAGTGAAAAAGATGAAACTCCTTGTGTTCATCGAACACTGTGTCGTTTCCCTATTTTCATACGGATTTTTGGCGCCCTTAGCATCATGATTAACGACGAAGTCCAAGAGAGTTGATCAACTCACGGTAACGGTTAACGTCGTTCTTACGAAGGTAAGCCAACAAGTTACGACGGCGACCGATTTTCTTCATCAAACCACGGTAAGTAGCGTGGTCTTTTTTGTGTTGTTTGATGTGGTCGTTCAAGTGGTTGATTTCCCAAGTAAGGACAGCAACTTGTACTTCTACTGAACCAGTGTCACCTTCGTGACGTGCGTATTGTGCAATGATTTCATTTTTTTTCTCTTTTGAGATTGCCATGATAAGCTCCTTTTCTTTATGCTCTATCCGAGTGGCAGGTTTGGCATAGCCTGCTACCAAGAAAGAGTTAGTTGTCTATTCGACCTATTCATTCTACCAAGATTTCATCTTTCTGTCAAACACTTCTGCTTTTTCCAACAGAGTTCTTCAAACCCAAGACTACAATGACTTCTCATTATAGGTTGACCCGAAAGTCAGTTAAGAGCTTTATTTCTTCTGCTGTCAATCTACGCCACTCCCCTAATTCGAGACTAGGATCCAAGCTCAATGGCCCCATG
>BNJS01001845.1_pt1 | contig 82019 bp, 96 predicted proteins | sample 8540461 | NCBI WGS metagenome assembly BNJS01 (sample SAMD00202454, study PRJDB9452) | human saliva metagenome | isolation source: human saliva | place: Japan
AATAGAAAACCCTATCCTTACCACGCAAGTACTTTTTATCTTTTTACACCTAATTGTTTAACTCGCTGATTTATAAGACGAAAAAAATTTAAAGAAGGTTTCCTATTTACCAGTCCGAAGGGTATTTCTGCCAGTCTTCAGGAATTCTTTCATCAGATTTTTATAAACAAAAGATAGCGATTCTGAAGATTCAGAAAAGAACACTTTCTGAAATCTTCGTAAATAAATATAATCTCCCTCTACTTTTTAATCTATATGAATATATAATTCCGCTTCTATCCGAAGATAATCCAAATTTATCAATAAACATCTTTTCATTTCTATATAAAACACGCCTCTGCCTCCTGACTTTTCGGGATTGGGTTCTAAATAATCGATGAACCTCACTGCGCCATTATTATAAAAATTGAATATGATACGCTCCTAAAAACAGGTGATTCTCTAGTCCGTTCAAAAATTTTTATCGCAATAACCGACAGCTACTAAATCTATATATAATTAGTATCTATTTCTTTTGGCAGATTTCTATTTTTCGGTTAAATGTTTTGTTATTTGTGGAACTTGAGTCATTTTTATCTTGTGATATCTCTTCCCAATTATTTCACAAGAAGTAAATAATGTTAAAGTATTATTCTTATAATAATTTGTCCTTTATCATTTTATTATGTTTTTAGAATTTTAACGATTACCCTTCTTTATTTAATTATAAAAATCTGATAATATATGCATATCTCTTTTCGGGTAGTGTCTACTATTAGTATTCCAAAAATTCCAGTCATCATTCTCATCTACAACATATTTATAATATCCATTAGTAGTATTTAGAAATTGTTCTGTATTCCATTTGGAGGCAAAATCCTCTTTAATTGGAAGTTTATTCAATTTAGTAAAACTATTGTCTAACTGGTCATATGTCAAGATTATTGTTTTCTCTCCATCTCCATTTGGCGCCCATTCTTCTTTTTCTGTATTTTTCATCAATATTCATATTACTCATATTGACTCCAAATTCTCCTTCAATCCAAGATCTTTCTATTTTATGATTTGCATATACAACAATTCCTAAAATGATAACTCCAAAATAAAGATTATTCCAAGCTTTTTATCATGTTGTAAATCTGTGTGTTAAAAACCTATTTAATATTTAGCTGGTTCATTTTCAATCAATAGGAAGTTGCTTTGGTATGTTGATATCGTTTGGTTGGTTATATTTTTTTATCTACTTTTTGCGTTAATTAATCTGTTTTCTTTCACCAAATATCTACCCGCTCACATTCAAATGATATATACCCTTCTTCTATGTCTTTAGGTAAAGGAACATCCAATCGAATAATAAACCTACCTATTTTTATATGTTCTTTATCAATAACTTTTCCTGAGAATTTATATTCAAAACTTTCTCCTTTCTTCTCAACTGAGTATTTTCTCTCAGAAGAACACACTATATTATTTGTATTTATAGCATATAAAGGAAGTTTTACTTCATGATAAAAATGGCTGTGAAAAACATACTATCTGAAAAATCTCCATCAGACAAGCAAACTTCTGCTTCTTGAGCTGTTTTTGATAACCAATTTACATTTTCAATTTTTATCATATTGTAAAACCAGCACATTAAAACCTATTTAACATTCAACTGATTCATTTTTCAACCAATAGGAAGTTGCTTGGTATGTTGATATTGTTTGGTTGGTTATATTTTTATCTACTTCTTTGTCTTTTTAGCAGATGTTCTTCATAGAAAATATTTATTCCTGACTTTTTGCTCTTTGTTTGGTGTCTCTTTCAGCTGATATTGTTTAATGTTTTTAATTGGTGAAATGATGGTCAGTTTATCATCTTTCACATATCCTAAATCCTGATAAGTCGCGATGTAAGCCCTCGGAACATAGTTTTTCTGAAAACACATCCTGTCCTATGAATTTACTTTGATAAGTGAAATTCAGCAATCCGAAAAGCGTAGGCATCACATCTATCTGTGACATTAGTGTATTGAACTTCTGTGGCTTAACGAACTCTGGCGAGAAAATCATCCCTGGAATTCTATACTTATCCATAGGAAGCTCTGTTTTACCAGCACTTGATGCACAGTGGTCTGAAACAATCACAAAGACTGTATTCTTATACCACGGCTGTTTTTCTGCCATTTGGAAGAATTTCTTGATGGAATAGTCTCGTGTATTTCACTCCACCATCTCGGGATTTAGCTGTCCCTGGGATATCTATTCTGCCTTCTGGATAGGGTGAACGGCTCATGATTACTCACCGTCATCCAATGATGGAAAAACGGTTTGCCCTTCCTTAGCATCTTCATTCATCGTTTCTATGGCTTTTTCGCCATATCTTCATCACTCACTCCCCATATATTCGCAAAAACAATTTCTTCTGGCTTAAAGTTGTCCCTATCTACAATTTCATAGCCATTCCCACCGAAAAAGTCTTTCATATTATCAAAAATAGCTGTACTTTACCATAGAGATACTTGACATTATAACCTTTTGATTTAAAGACACTTCCCGTGGTGAATTTGTTCTTGTTATCTTTTCTTTTACGATACTTTCCCCTGCTGTCGGCGGAATACAAAGTGTAAGCGCCTCCCAAACCCTCGAACCGTTCTATTCCCCGTGGCATACAAATTAGTAAAAAAACAAAGGCTGTGCTGTGACAAACTATCCAAAAACGGCGTGACATTATCCTTGTTCCCATACATCGCCATAGAATTCGGCAGAAAGACTTTCAACGGAAATAAGCACCACATTTTCGTGATTTCTGCGCTGTCTGATTTTATCATCCTCGGCAGTCTATCCGTATGTAGTCGCTTAAGTTCTTTCATTTAAAGCCTTTTTGTATATCCATCGTAGGATAAAAGACATCAAAATCCAAAAACTTTTATTATTGAACGCATCATAGAATTTGACCAGTCCATTTGCAGAAATTTCGTTTGAATATGTTTGAAGAGTTTAATTTTTATTTTTAGATAAAGCAAATACACTCTGCAGCCAGCAAAAATTCCATAGGCCACAAGCGAAAGCCCTTTGATAAAGATATTCGGCAAATCCAAAAGCCCTTTTTCTTGTCTTGAGATAAACCCAAATCGTAAGTGCCAGCGAAACGATGAAAACCCCTGAAAACAAAGGAAGCACAGGATAACTTTCTAGAATATTCCCAATAACTTCATTGGTATAAACTAAGATAATCTACCGCGATAAAATTATATCTACCCCAAATTCATTAGTAGAAGAAATATTCGCTTACCGCATTGAAAACAATGACTGAAACATAAAGAAAATCGTGATGAAATACAATATATTTCTAAACTGAACCCTTCTTTTGGAAAGAAAAACATCATCCCAAAAAGAAATGTTTTTAATCCTAAAATGATAAAACAACTCTGGAACTACGCCTCCGTATTGTCTCGCTATATTGTTGGGAACCAAACATATATACAAGAACAAGCCTACAAATATGGATAAAATAATCTGCCCCCTATGGTCTTTCATACTTTTTGATTTGACAAGAAAAGCAAATAGATGTACAATATCGCGCTTGCTATAATGAAGACAAAAATATCCGAAAGCAATCCCAAAGAAAACATTTTAACAACATCCAAGACACCAAATTCCGTAGTGGTTATCGGATGAAAGATAAAAACGCATCTTAATAGAAAAGAGATGATGATGTATATTATTCCTAAATAAACGAATGGTTTCAGTTTCATGAAATGTTTTTTTATGAGTTGCTTAATTTTCTTTTTAAAATCTATCATTTTCAGAGCTGTCACTCCTGCTTCGACACCTTTGTTCCCCAAGATTTCCGCCGCTTCTCGCGATGGACTGCTCCTTATTATCATCTGTCAAAACACAGAAAATAGCAGGAACATCTGTTTGCGTGTTACAGTCCTTAATTCCCTGCGTCACCCCTGAACAAACATAATCAAAATGCGATGTCTCTCCGCGAATAACACAGCCAATGGCTATCACAGCATCAAACCGACCGCTCTTGCAGAGCTGCATCGTTGCGTAACTTAGCTCAAACGCACCAGGAACATAGTAGATTTTTATGTTTTCTGGTTTTTACGCCTTCTTTTTCAGAACATCTTCTGCCCCATCTCGGAGATTAAAAGTCACAAAAATCATTCCACTCAGAAACCACAATGCCGATGGTAAAATCATCGGCATCTATTATTTGGAGCGGCTTATAATCCGAAAGGTTTACTGTCGCCATTTTATTCTTTTATTTAAAAATATTTTTACCATTTCTATATACGCATCAGATGCGCCTCCATCATAGTCCTGATATTTCTCTTCTATCGTTGTGAAAATATTTTTAGCAACATCATTTTTCTTTAATGAAAGGCCCAGCATTCCAGCTTTTTCTCGTGAAGTAATATGATGTATATTCATCATCCGAAGCAGAAATAGCTTTTTCAAACTGAGAAAGCGCATCATCATTTTTGTTCAGATTCACCATACAATTTCCCATTGCTCCGTGCTTCAGCGCCATCAATGTTTTGTTTTTAGAAGAAAACTGGTCTAATAAGTCGTACGCTTTTTGGTAATTCCCTTTATTAAACTCTATCAATCCTGCATTATAGGCTGAAAGTTTTCCTACATTGGTTTTCAGAAAAATTTTCTGCAGTTCCTTTAAACCCTGGATTTGCAGTTTTCCTCCCAGAGCCAAATCCTCTTTTTCCTTCCACAAGATTTTTCTGAGCGGCAAGATAAGCCTTCGTAGCTTCCTCATTCTTTGGCTCTACCACAAAATGCTGATAACCAAAAATATCCCAAAACGCCCAAGACAACAACTCCAAAAGCCAAGCCTATTTTTAGCATTTTCTCTCAATGAATTTTTCTGAACGAACCACATTTTTGGTCTAATTCCTGAAAAATTTCAACCGTTTCTTTTCCTTCTATTTCCTTTTTATTTGACATAGTTTCTACTAAATTTAATCCGCAAATTTAAGATTTTCAGACTAATTTGCAAATTTTAATCAATATTCTAAAATTTTAAACACCTCTAGTGCCCTCTATCTGTTCTAGTTTTTTCTTCCTTTCAAGTCTTTCAACTCTATTAAAAACTAAACTGCTGCAACCTTTCCTCCTTGTCTCTGCACCAGCCTTGCCGCTGCTGCTGCCGTTCCGCCCTGTCGCCAGAAGGTCATCATGAACTAGAACCCTTTGTCCCTGCTGGATTTGGTCAGTTTTCATTTCTATTTCGGCTGTGCCATATTCCAAATCATATTTTTTCTGCGATGAATGGTGGAGGAAGCTTTTCCTTTTTCTTATTAAAACAAATGGAACGCCGAGTTTCACAGCGATGGCAATACCAAAAATATAAACTCGCGGCTCTCTATTCCACAAACAACATCCACTTTACCTCTGCTGAATTTAACCATTTCATCAACAGCCTCCTCGTATAATTTAGGATTAAGGAAAATGGGTGTAATGTCTTTTAAACTGTATTCCTTCCTTTGGGAAGTCAGAATATTGAGTTATTGTATTTTCTAATTTTGTGATTAGTTCTTGGTTTGCCATGGTTTTATTTCTTTTCTGATGAATTTACTTTTATAACTTGAGATTTTTCCAGCTGTCATCTACTTGTTTCAGACCATAGGATACATTGAGTATTATGCTTTTTTCCTTCTTTGTCTATGATTTGATAAACAGCATTTACACTCGCTGCCTTATCAGAAGATGATTTCACGGAAATATTTTTAACCTCAACGGACTTCACTGCCCCCAAAACCTGTATTAGGATTAGAGAACTTATCTAAGAACCCCAGTTCGGGCTGTCCACCAATTCATAAGCCGACCTAAGACTCTGATTTCCAATTCTGTTTAAGAATTTATCTACTACCGCTTCAGGCTTTACTTTTTGGCGCTGATGATACGACAGAAGAAGTTGAATTTTGGTCTTTATTTTCAGTAGTTTCTCCTGTTTCTGAATCTGTAGAGTTTTTAGTTTCTTCTTTTTCCTTTTCTCTTCAGCAGTCTCCTCTTTCTCTGGTTTCAAACTTTCTTTTATTTACTAAAACTCCTGCTTTCAGAAGCTGGTGTGTTTTTAGTAGTTTTTACGCTAACTTTTATATCTATTTTAGAATCAACTATTTTGTCTGCTGGCAAGACATCTACTTTAGGTAAAATCCTTTAAATTCATTACTGCTCATCAGGTTTTTAGCCGTAAGTAATTTTTCGCCATTGCTGTAAACTTCCCATTATCGTTTCTAGTCCTGCATTAGAAAACTCGATAGGATTTCCTGACTCATCCACTAATCTAGGTGTAACTCTCAATGCCCTTGCACCTGAAGCCCCATTCCCATCTGAGTAGGTGTTATGAGGATATTTAGAGCTGATGCTTTAATGTCATTAGGGTCTACTTCTGTAGCTGTGATATTTTGGAAAAATATCTCATATTCCTAAATCTGGCGGAGAAGTGCTGGACCATTCTACATTATGTGCCACTCCCATCTGCATAGCAAAGATTTCAGGAACTTTTTACCATTTATTAGTTTTTGCTAATGCATCTAATTTTTGAATATCAGTTTTTCCTTCTACACCGAAAGTTTTCTAGGATGTACAAAGCTTCATTAAATTTAGTTTGTTCCAATGTACTCAGTGATGTTGACATTTCATTGATACTAGCCTGAAAAGTCTTCATAGATGAGCCATCTGCATGTGTCTTTTTACAACTTGTGAAAACCAATAATATCACAAGAAAGTAAGAATATAAACCTCTCATATCATAAAAATTATGTATGCAAAAATAATAAATTATTGAAATATATTGAATAATAAAAACTATATTTATACTTTTTGCTGAAAATTATAGATAATGAAAAAAATATATTAAAAAGTAGTTTTGCTAATATTATTACCTGCTGGTTTTGCTAAAGTAAATGCTCAGATTGTAACCAAAAGAGACAGCATAAACGGAAATGAATTTACCATCACAATGGACAAAAAGAATAGATGATGTCATAGCATCTATGGAAAACGAATGCAGTCTCTCCGAACAAATGATGACACTCAGCTCCAAACCACTTTCTCAAGCAGAAATATGTAAGAAAAATCCTAGAATTTTAGGGTATAAAAATTCAAGTAGGTGTGGTAAAAAGCTCTGAAGAAGCTAACAATCTAAGAACAGAATTTGACAAGCTTTCCTGCTATAAAAGTAGAAGTAGATGTTCTCTAAGACCTAATTACAAGGTGTTGGCAGAAGCTACCTATCAAAAGAATCAGCCGCAGCGGACTTGAAAAAGGTGAAAGCCAAATTCAAAGGTGCCATCTCTACACAATACTGAGTTTTCTGTAGAAGCTAAATAACATTTTTAATATATAATCCATACAAAACTCCCATGCAGATTTGCAAGGAGTTTTTATTTATATAAAATTTGGTGCTAGTTTTTACTAAAAGTCTGAATCCTTCTCCATGAACATTGATGATTTCTAGGCCTTCGTCATCTTTAAGGAGTTTTCTTAGTTTCGCTATATACACATCCATACTTCGTGCAGTGAAATAATTCTCTTTTTTCCAAATCTTTCTAAGCGCTAGGTCTCTCGGCATGAAATCGTTTCTGTGCATACAAAGCATTTTGAGGAGTTCATTTTCTTTTGGAGATAACTTATATTCAGCATCATGGACTTTCAGCTGTCTCAAAACTGAATCAAACTCTATGTTACTGATTTTTAAAATGCTCCTGCTCATCTTCTTCCACCACGGCACTTCTTTGCAGGATAGCTTTTTATCTTATACAAAAGAAGTTCAGTGTCAAATGGTTTGGTAAATGTAGTCATCCGCACCTATCTGGTAACCTTTTAGAATATCTTCTCGTAAGTTCTTGGCTGTCAGAAATATGATAGGCATATTTTTATTGATGCGCTTAACATCTTCATGCAGTGAAAATCCGTCCTTTTTGGGCATCATGACATCAAAAATACCAATATCAAATTCATTTTCCATGAATTCTTTTAGTCCCTGTTCTCCATCAGTTGCAAGCGTTACCTCATAATTGTTCATCATAAGATAATCTTTTTAGTACCGCCCCAAAAACTTTGATCATCTTCAACCAACAAAAATTCTATTATTCATATTTCTTATTTTTAGTGTTAATTATTTAGCTCATTGGCAGCTTCACTATAAAAAGTGCTTCCCTGCCCTTTGTAGATTCTACTAAAATCTGTCCTCCATGAAGTTCTGTGATGCGTTTCACATAAGACAAACCTAATCCCTGTCCCTTTACATTATGGACATTTCCTGTTTCTTCACGGAAGAATTTTTTCAAAGATTTTCTTCTTGTTAAAGGCCTCCATTCCCATTCCTTTATCAGAAATTTCTATTACATATTTATTCCCTTCTGTTTCTGGCTTTTTATGTTGATTTCTGGCTTTTCAGGAGAATATTTATTAGCGTTATCCAGAAGGTTTATAAGTGCGTTGGACAGGTGAAATTCATCTATTTTTTAATGTGAATTTCTCCGCTGTAAAATCCTCTGTAAGAGTCCTGCCTCGCTCCTCTACAATTAGTCTGAAAGACTCCCGCAAGTTGTGTATCAATTCCTCACATTAGTCTGTTTCAAGCACAGTTGCATCTCTTTTTCGTTCCAGTTTAGACATATTCAGAACACTTTCCACCCTGCTTTTTCATCCGAATATTTTTCCTGCTTTATCAGCTGTGAATAGTATTTCACTTTCTCTGGATTGGTGGCTATCTTATCATTATTCAATGAATCTGTAGCGACTGAAATGGTTGCTAAGGTGTCTTAAACTCATGAGACATATTATTGATAAAATCCGTCTTGATGTCGGCTATTTTCTTTTTGTCTCATCATATAGTTAACCGAAATGATATAAATCCCCAAAATCGTAAAAAGCGATAATGCCATTCCCAACAGCATCGGAATATTATTTCTTGCTAAAGAATAGTCTTTATGAAAAATTAAAGACAAAGTATATATCGTCCTATCCTTATTATCTGTAAAAAGAGGATAAGAATACTGCGCCTTTCCTTCTTCTTTTTCTTTGAAAATGTCATTTGCTATGGATGTTCTCTCCATTATTTTTGTCCAAAATAGCAAATCCAAAAATCTACTAATCCCCATCATACTAAGCTCTCTGGTCAGACACAGAGTCGAGAACTTTCAGACTTACCCGTCTCTCCACAGGAAGATTGCTGGCATTTAGTTTTGCAAACTCTTTGAGCTGATAGGTGTTATTTCTTACCGTTTGGTTGATTTCAGTGGTTAGTTTTCTCTGGGATTGCAGGATCTTTTTCTGATGTTGATCTGCCCTTCATCCGTGTACATTTTCATTAGTTCCAAACTATCTCCGCTTTGAGGATATAGGAATATTTTGGCTCTATGATTTTAGAAAAGAGAATTTGTTTTTTGTGGCAGAATCTGTTACCTGTTGTATATAGGTCTCTGTAGCTGGTTGCTTTCAACAGAAACTACGGTCTTCCCCAAAAATTAGGATATTCCACATTCAGATACTGCTCTATCTCTATTCCTTCTATTTTTGGTTGTGGTTTCTAGTACGCTATGCACTTTATTAGAAAAATCCTGCTCCAAAGCACGATAATAACCTCTAACCCAATACAACTGCAAAGGAAATAAAGATGACCAATGATATAGTCATCGCAAAGGACAATATTAGAATAAAACGATTATTCATCTACAATATTTTGATTAAATATCTACTTTATTATGTATAAAACAAATTTTATACTACAAATATTAGAAATAATATGTTAAAAACGAAATATTTAACAAAATATTTTTCATAAAATCTATCTAACAAATCTTCATCTATGAAATACTGTATTATGGCTTTCTTCATGAGTATCTGTTGCTCATTTGCTCCTTAGTTCTGGTAGATTTTCTAGGATTTTATATTTAGGCCAGCCGTCTTCATCATAACCCTCAAATTTATAATAACCAAAAAGGCTCCAGCAGCCTACACACTGCAGATGTATCAGATTGATTTTATCATCTTTTGAGTATTTCTGCCAGCTGCCTCCCAGCTCCCGTATTCCTATTAAAAACAATAATATCTCTACCGGAGGATCTGTATCAAAATTTTTCACAAAAATTCTCTATTTGCTTTCTAAATTTCTGCTTCATCTCATGATTTTTCTTTCTACAATTATTTTTCCATTCATCTAGCGAAACTTTTCTTTTAGTTTCCTGCTAATGGAATATTTCGAGCAGACATACCATGTAGTAATGCCTTGCCTATATTTTTGAATTTCGGTAACTTCTAGTCTCATATTCATTCCCTTGGTCATCCAGAACATATGCCATCTCTCTGCGCATCATAATACATTCTATTTGGCTTCATGTTTTATATAGTCCTGTTTTTATTGCATAACCACTGATGTTTTCATAGATAGGAGACACCAATATGTTTAAAAAGAACTCCTCGTAAATCTCCTTGTGTCAAGACAAAAACCTCTTTTTGACCTTCGCTTATCAGCATCATAGTCTATGGGTGTCATCTCCCTTTGCCTTGTCTATTGACCAGCCCTATTTTTCATCTTTTTACCTATAAAACGCTGATTTTGTTCTCTATCAATGTTTGAAACATCATCATATTTTGGAGGGATAATCATTTTTCCTTCTTGGTCTAAAAGAGACCATTTTTCCGTTTATTTTTGCCTTAATATATTTTTGCTCAAAAGACTTCGTTATCTCATACTTGGGCTGCTACTATGATTTCTTCACCGCGCACAGCTCCCCAAAAATCCATTTTTCTCAAAAAGGCTTCATTTTAGGATAATCTTCATAATGATAAAAATATTCTTGGATTTTTAGCGCATAACCATCGCCTCAAAAACAGTACCCAGCCTTCATTATTGGTGAATTTTTCCATCAAAAAGCTGGTTTTTAGTATTCTTTCCTATTCTTATCCTATCCTTTATGACTCTCCCATAAATAAAGGGAATATTTTACGCTTTCATTCTCAAAATAAACTTCCTAATATTTTCTCCTTTTTACCATGAAGATATCTGGTTTCTACTAAAGTCGTATCATTTTTATAAATAGGATAAGAGATTTTCATTTTTTCATTATCCTCAAATTCAAAAATCTATATAATAAGAAGGGCGGATATCCTCTATCACATTTAACAACCCTCAACAAGTGGTTCTGGTATTCCCCCTGCTGCTCTTTTTATGAGGGATTGATTTCGTATAATATCTACCATCTGCATGGAGATATCAATCAATTTTCACCATTTCCGAAACTTTGCACGAATACAAAAACTTACTAAAATAGAGTAAAAAGTATGTTTTTAATCTTCGCATTCTTTATAATTTTATGTAAAGTTACATTTTTCTTTCATCTGTCTGTTGATATTCAAAAATTTAAAGAAAATCAAACTTTCTTTTCTAACTTTAATAAAAACGCATACTCCAAAGCATCCTCCTTCAAGCTCCTCGAAACGGCCTCAGCGCCGCCGTGCCCAGAGATCATATCCGTTTTGAAAAGCAGAAGATTGTCATCTGTTTTCAGTTCTCTCAGCTTGGTTGTCCATTTGGCTGGTTCCCAGTACTGCACTTGGCTCATGTCAGCCCTCGTGGTAATGAGAACATTAGGATAATCCTTGGCTTCCACATTGCTCATAAGGGAGAATAGGATTTCATATAATCATAATATTCCTTTTCGTTAGATTTCCCATTCATCATATTCTCCAGTGGTGAGCGGAATGGTCTCATCCAGCATGGTGGTCACCACATCCACAAACGGCACCTGCGCCACGATGCCATAGAACAACTCTGGAGCTTCATTCATCACAGCGCCCATCAGAAGCCCTCCTGCACTTCCGCCCATGGCGTAGGAGATGCTCTGGGCGAAGTATAATTTTCTTTAACCAAAAATCTTGCTGCATCTATGAAATCATAAAAGTATTTTTCTTGTGAAGCATTTTTCCGTCTTCATACCATTCTCGCCCTAAATATTCTCCTCCTCGGATATGAGCAATCGCATAGACAAAGCCTCTATCCAAAAAGAGAAAGCCTCACGCTGGAAAAACGCAGCATCCACAGTATGTCCATAGCTACCATAGCTACGTAGAGCAAGAGTGGAGTTTCAGCTGATTTTTCGTGTCTTTATGATAGACCAAAGAAATCGGAATGCTGATTTCCCGATCTCGCGAAGGCGCCCATATTCTTTCAGAAATATAGTTTTTCACTATGGAACTTTCCGCCCAAGACTTCCTGTTGTTTCAGCAGTTTGGTCGCTTGGTCTTTCATATTATACTCATAGGTAGAGTTAGGTAGTCATGGAAACATAGCCATAACGCAAAGTTTCGGTATCAAACTCTAAATTCAGTCCGATATAAGCCCGTATAAGTGAGGGTCATTAAAAGGCAAACACCATGATTTACCTGACTGGTTATCAATGATTTTTAATCTGAAGCAGTCCTCTTCTCTTTCTTCGAGAACCAAATAATTTTGAATATCTCAAAACCTTCAAAAGCACCTCTTTTCTGTGAGGAATCAGCTCCTGCCAATGTTCTTTCTCTGTTTGTCGAAAGCGGAGTTTTTCATCAGTTTGAAATTGGTGGCTTTTTCCTTCATTGGTCAAAAACATAAAAGTGCATTTTGATAATGTTCTCGGCATATTCCAAATTTTCTTCCCTTTTTTGAAAAGTTTCCATTCCGCAAAAACATTATCAGCAGGGATAAATCTATGCTCATCCGAAATCGTAGAAAGAACTCACGATAAAAATATACTCCAAAGATTTGGTTTTGAAAAACACCTACATCAAAGGCTTCGTCTTTTTTCATGGAAAATCAAAAACATCTTCTTCCTGCGGCGTTCCTACTCTTTATGCCGAAAAACCTGAAATGCACGAAGGCTTTCATCTTTTCTGATGTAGAAAAAATGCTTTATTGTCATTCGCCCTAGACTATTTTCCTGTGGTGTTTTCTATCGCTTCTGAGAAGTCTTGCTTCAAATCCTTTATTCGGATGGTATAAATTCGCCTTCCTGTAATAGTCTTCTGAATGAGGCAAGGAGCGTATTATCCAGCGAAACAGAAAATTCCGCCCTACATCGTAGAAATCGTGGTTCTGAGCTCAAAAATATTTACATCGAGTAAAAGCTCTTCTTCAGTTTTCTAAAGTCTGATGCTTTCTGTAAAAAAGAGGATATTCTCCACCCTTGTGATAGCGGGTGATATACCAATATTGATTAAAGAAATAGGGCAGACTCTCATCATCTTCTTGTAGCGGGCTTTCATTTCTTGGAAGAGTTCCTCTCGGGCTGTTCCGTATCCTTCATGATGAAATTACAGTGAGGCATTTTCCTCCTCAAATAAGCGATGACCTCTGGGTTTTCCTATCATTGAGCCAGTATGAAGTGTCTCATTCTCTGGTCACCATGTATGCTGAGTTTCTTTCTATCTTTTTAGCTTAGGTTGTTTCATTTTGGTATTTTTAAAAATAACACCTCCTTAACCCAAGAGAGATGTTAGTAACTAATTATATTTTAAACAATGAAAAATTATTTTATTTACTATTTGCAATATATTTTTCTATTGCAGCTATAGCCATAGAAGGAGTTTCCTTTGTAGCGCCATTACATCCACGCCAGTCCTGCTTCTTCCGCAGCCAGCCTCGTTCCCTTCGTCCGAAAACACCTATGTCTCCTTGTTTAAAATCTTCAAAATTCTTGAATAAAGATTTTATTCCTACGGACTGAAAAACACATGAACATGTCATAGTCCTTAAGTTTTTACATCAGACAAGTCACTGCTTACAGTTTTTGTACATCACAGCTTTTGTCCAGTCTATTCCAGAACTGTCCAAAACCTTAGGGAATATCATCTCCCATCACATCAGAACATGGTAGGAGATATTTTTCATCTGAAATTTTTGAACAAAGGCAGCATATCCGCCACTGTTTTTCTCTCCAAAACTTATTTTCTCTTTCTGTAAACAATATGTTTTTGTAAAATAGTTCGCAACAGCCTCAGATTGACAGATGTATCTCATGCTGTCTGGCACTTGGAAACGAAGCTCTTCTGCCAATCTAGAAAATAATGGTCAATAGCCCCTCTACTTGTAGAATATTATCCCCTGTATACTGTGAAATATCTATTTCTGCTGTCTGAACTCCCTTGCATCTACTCCCGCTACTTGTATAAAGGAACGGAAATCCACCTTTATTTTTCCTTTTTAAAAAGCTCCAAATATGGAGAAGATTCTGCACTTGGTGCCGGTTGTGATACCAATATTGACCTTACTTTCATCATTTATCCTTATAGGTTCATAAAAATACAAACTTTCAAAACCGCCAGCATAGGCAAAAATTTGGAGCGTGCAAATATACAAAAATTTTATAATACCACTCCCTCTGCAAAGGCTTTTTCTTTGTGGAGAAATAACATATATTTTTTTACAACAAAAAGACCATTCTGTAATTATATATATAGGTAAGCCTGCTGCTTATCAACACCTAAATAATAATGGACAATTACAGCCAGCATTATTAAAAAGAGATTCTACAAAATAAAACCGCTGAGCCAAATGAATCCCAAAATCAGCCATTTTTAGGGTCTTGCAACTCGCTCTATAAAAGAATAAGGTAATGAGCGCTTTCTCAGTAAATAATAAGCACTTAGGATTATTATCATAAATCCAATCTTATTCGGAACCCAGCCCGAAATATCATTATCCGATACATAACGAGGAACAATAGGAATATACTGAGCCAACAAAAGAGCTTGGCTGACAATAAAAACACAACTGACAAATACCCAACTGAGCAGATTGTTCTGAGCCTCTCCATAAGACTGCAAAAAGATATTCCCTGAAGGAAACCTCTTTCTGTACCCAGTTAAACAAAAATCAAGTATACTACTCCTAGCCCAAGAAGGGTAAAAATAACCCAATCATGGTTTTCAACAATTCTAACCACTCAAAAATTTTTCAACAAAAATAAGGTTTTATATTATTTTTAAACCTGAAGATTTAAAAAGATTATATTTGCACCTTATTCTGAATGAAAAAGTTAGTTGTATCCCTACTTACAACGAAAAGAAAAATATCGAGATATTATTTTCGGCTATATTTTCTTTTGGGACAAGATTTTTCATATTTTAGTCGTAGATGATTCCTCTCCTGACGGCACTGCAGAGATTGTAAAAACCTTCAAAATGAGTTTCCTGCACATCTCCATTTGAGCGTTAGAAAAGCTAAAAATGGTTTTAGGAAAGGCTATCTGCACGGCTTTGGCTGGGCGCTCCGTCATAATTATGATTATATTTTTGAGATGGATGTCGATTTTCTCCACAATCCCAATGACTTACCAAAATTATTGGAAAGCCTGCCAAAATGCCGATATGTCCATTGGTTCTAGATACTGCAAGGGCGTGAATGTGGTCAACTGGCCCATGAGCAGTGCTACTGTCTTATTTCGCATCGAAATATGTGAGATTCATTTTAGGGAATTCCTATTCATGACATCCACAGCTGGTTTTGTTTGTTTTTCGAGAAAAGCGCTGGAAAACATTGGTTTTAGACAAAATCAGATTAAAAAGGCTATGGTTTTCAGGTTGAGATGAAATATCGCGCATTCAAAAAGGTCTAAAATTAGTAGAAATCCCTATCATCTTTACAGACAGAACGCAGGGGAGAATCCAAATGAACAGCGGTATCATCACCGAAAGCCATTCTTTTGGTGTTATTAAATTAAAATTAAAAATCATTATTCGGAACTTTATAACTATGATCTTTGTAATGGTTCTTCTGGCGTTATTTTCTTGTAATAATTCAGCCGAAAAACCCAAAACCTCATCAGTAAGGAAAAACTATCAGAAGTTATAGCAGATTTTGCCATCTATGAGCAGGCCTATGGATTCAGCCCAAAATGGACTTGGAAGACGCCAATCTTTTGTTCTGAAAAAGCATAATATCTCGGCTCGTGATTTTAAGGATAGCTATAATTATTATATCCACTGACTCCCAAAAGTCTGAATGAAATATACGACAATGCTATAATTTTGGAGAAAGACCCAAAAATGAAAGAATATTTAAAGAAAAATAAATTCGAAAATAAAGCCTGAACAATAAAATATTTGCTCTATGAAGAATTTTTGAAGTTGATACCACTGGAAAAAGCCGCGCAGGGAAAATAACCACAGACCACGGAGAAATACAACTCCTATTTTCATGCCTGTGGAACTGTGGCAAGCGTAAAAACCGTTCACCAGCGCGAACTAAAAGAAGATATAAAAGCCCAAATCATCTTAGAGAAACACCTACCATCTGTATCTGCGCGAGGAATGGAGATTATGCAGAAAGCAGGCGGACTGCATCAGTTCATGAACTGGGACAGACCTATTCTTACCGACAGCGGCGGTTATCGAGGTTTTTCTCTGGCTGCAAGCAGAAAAATGACCGAAAGAAGGAGTAAAATTCAAATCCCTATATAGACGGAAGCTATCATTTTATCTCTCCTGAAAAATCAATGGAAATCCAGCGACAAATAGGGCGGATATTTTCATGGCTTTTGATGAGATGTACTCCTTACCTACTGAATACAACTAAGCCAAAGAATCCATGGAGCTTACGCACCGCTGGCACGAAAAAGATGTATTGACTGGACATCAGCAAATAAAGAACTCTACGGACATCAGCAGAATTTATTCCCAATCGTTCAAGGTTGCTGTTTATCGATCTTAGGAAAATATCTGCAGAAGTCATCTCAGAAGCATGGAGCCGCAGGAAATGCTATCGGAGGACTTTCTGCAGGAGAACCGGAAGAAATAATGTACGAAATCACAGACATCGTTACCGATATTTTACCAAAAGAAAAACCACGATATCTAATGGGTCGTTGGGACGCCTTGGAATATCCTAGAAAGCATCGGGCTGGGAATCGATATGATGGACTGTGTAATGCCGACACGAAATGCCAGAAATGCCATACTTTTCACTGGAAATGGTGTGATGAACATGAAAAACCAAAATGGAAAAGATGATTTTCGCCGCTGGATGAATTTGGGACAAGTTTCGTAGGACAGAGAATACAGCAAGGCCTATGTAAGGCATCTTTTCGTGGCGAAAGAATATTTAGCGAAGCAGATTGCTTCTCATTCTACAACGGCATTTTATTTAGATTTGGTAAGAACCGCTGAGAGCATATCCTTGCTGGAGATTTTTATGAATGGAAAGACCAAATCATACCTCAGCTGAAACAAAGATTGTAATTTTTAAATCTCAATTAAACAAAATTTCTTTATCTTTGCTTATTTATAATATTAGGCAGGTCTAAACTATAATTTAAATAAATTTAGCTGTTTATTGTTATATTTGCTGACAAATATCATATAATTATGCTGATAGAACATCACATTGAGATCAGAACATAATTTTCAGAATATTTTTCTGTGAAAAAGTCTTTTGAGGAATGTCTTTCAGAAGAGGATTTTCAGAGATATTTAGATGAAAAGAAAGTCTATCTCTATTCCAAAAAGGTAAGCTAGTTTTTCGCTGAAGGTGAGATGCCAAAAGGCGTCATACAAAAAGGTGCGATAAAAACTCTATAAAATGGGGTTTAATAAGAAAACAGTAGATCTCTACGCTTCATGAGAGGAAGGCGACCTCATCGGTTATCGTCTCACTGCTTTCAGAGGAGGAATTTCGGGTGCATCAGCAGAAGCGATGTCTCCTGTGCAGGTAACTTTCATCTCTGCAGAGATTTTTCATAATGCCTTATGTCTAATCCGAAAGTTGTCCTACGCTATGCTTCAGAAGATTTCTTGTGAATTAGGAGAGTACTCTAACACCATCACACTCCTTGCACAAAAACAGTGAGAGAAAGACTTGCTGAGATTCTTCTTCATTAGAGCTGAAACTAGGAACTGATCCCAGAAGGTTTTTATAAAAATCTCTTTGACAAGAGAGGAAATATCTAACCTGATAGGAACCGCTACGGAAAGCGCCATCAGACTTATCTCTGGAGTTTAAAAACCGATCAGCTTATAGAGGTTGAAGGAAGAAATATCAAAATACTAGACCATAACAGACTGAGAAAACTGGGTCATGTAGATTACAATTAAAATTTTTCATAAAATAGGCAAAATGCCTATTTTTGTATGTACTTTGTCTTTTTCATTTAAAAATAAAAACTATGTCTATACATTCTGAAATATAACCACAGAAACCATCCGAAAAAAATGAAACAGGATGGCGAAAAAATATCCATGCTCACAGCTTATGACTTTACTACTGCCAAAATGCTGGATGCTGGTGGGATAGACACTATCTTTGGTGGGTGATTCTGCTGCCAATGTAATGGCTGGATATGACACCACTCTGCCTATCACCCTTGACCACATGATTTATCATGCACAGAGTGTGGTGAGAGGAATAAAAAGAGCTTTGGTGGTTGTGGATTTACCTTTTGGTTCTTACCAATGTAATCCTGACAAAGCTTTAGATTCTGCCATCCGAATCATGAAAGAAACTGGAGCAAGCGCCATCAAACTAGAAGGCGGAAGTGAAGTCGCAGATTCTATCAAAAATCGTAAATGCAGGATTCCTGTGATGGGTCACCTTGGACTTACTCCACAGAGTATCAACCAGTTCGGAAGTTACAAACTCAGAGCTAAAGAAGAAGCCGAAGCCCAGAAACTCATCGAAGATGCTAAATTATTAGAGAGTTTAGGTTGTTTTTCTTTAGTTTTAGAAAAAATCCCTAGCCAGTTAGCAAAACAAGTTACGGAGAGCATTTCCATTCCTACTATCGGTATCGGAGCGGGTGTTCACTGCGATGGGCAGGTACTAGTTTATCAAGATATGGTGGGAATGAATGAAAGGTTTCAAACCCTAAATTTTTTAAGAAAATATCTTGACCTTTATTCTGAAATCACCTCAGCTGTGGGACAATTTGTAAAAAGATGTGAAAGAACAAAACTTCCCTAACGAAAATGAAAGCTACTAAATCCATATTAAAAAGCAAATGGAGTCTGCTCCTTGCTTTTTTATTCAGTTTCTCCCTTTCCCATGCTCAGAATACTTCATATACGATGATTAGCGTAGGATACGCTTACCAAAATCAAAGTTTTGGAGAAGTGGGCGGAAAATTATTCCTTACCCAAAAGGACACTGATAATGTGGCTTTTTCGCGTCGGTGCATCTGCTCTGATAGGGAGCCACAAATGGTAAATTTGCGATAATGCCAAAAGTCCATGGAGACATTCTATTTAATCCTAGAAAAGAGGTCTATGTCGCCCATGCCTATTACTATATGGCTGGAGTGGAGGCTACTACCAAGTATTTTGCGCCTTATCTAGGGATAAGTTTGCTCAGTTTTATTTGATATTACTGGCGGGTATGCTTTTTCATATCCGAACCAAACGCTTCACGGAAAAGAACTGAAAGGGATTTCGTTTAGGAGTTACTTTTTAACATCCAACAGAACCTTTCAAGAATTCAACCAAAAGGCAAAAGATAATTTTCTAGCAAAAATTTTGCTTTTTCAGTGTATTTTTATTTACTTTGTAAGACTGTCTGTTAAAAATTTCTAAATTATATGAGGTAAAATTCTACATTTTTCAATAATTGATATAATGGGAGAGATTCGTCTTCTCTATAAAAATGTAGAGTTATGAAGACATCTGACAGTTGCCTCATCATCACAGTATCAAAAAGGTGATGAACAGGCTTTAGAAAAGTTGATTCAGAAACACTCAGCAGGAGTTATTTTCTTTCATCTTTTTATAAAGTGAAAGATGATGACTTTAGCAAAATGATTTTTCCAAGATACTTTTATAAAAATCATCATCAAAGCTAAAAGAGGAAAATATACAGAGGAAGACAAATTCATCCTCTGGGCTAAAGAATAGCTCTAATCTAATCATAGACCATTTCCGTGCAAAATCTAGACATATCACTGTGTCTGAGACATCTTACATGGATGATGAATTTTTCTATTTTTGACACCATTAAGAAACTGATTTCAATGTTGAGGAACAGCTGATTCTCAGCCAGATACATGAGGATTTAAAAAACATCATCGTATTTTCTTCAGAAAAACCAGCAGGAAATCATCAAAATGCGTTTTCTATGATGAACTGACATTTCAAAGAGATAGCAGAGCTGACAAATACAAGCATCAATACTACTCTCGGCAGAATGCGCTACGCCCTGATGAACATTAGAAAAATAATTGCAGAAAATAAAATTGTTTTAACATCATAATAATTAACAGTTTTTCGTTCGAGAAATAAAAAGTAAATATCTCACCTATGAAAAAACTACAATTTTGCTAAAATTGTACTTATCCCTAAAAAGAAAACCATAGATTTTATTCTAAATTTTTTTCTAAAAGTATCAGTGCAATTAGTTTTAAACAAGATGGATTTTTATTGCCTTCAAAAATTAACAAAAACTCCTTTTAAAAAGGAGTTTTTATTTTTATTCTCTTCAAAAGAGGTTCTATATATTGTCTGTCATTGCTGAGGCGCGGGACTTTATTCTGTCCGCCCTAGCTTCCCACGAGATGCCATCCAGTCGTAGAAAAGATTGGTTCTCGCTTTATGGATAATTGGCGGTTTCAGGGTCATGTTATTGTATCTTTTTGCCTCATAATCAGAGTTTAAGGATTTCAGTGTTTCATCAAAGATTTCAGAAAAACGCCCAAAAATCATTCGGCTCTGTGGAAAACTCTATCATCCATTCGTGGCTGCCAGATTCGCCATCTTTCATATAGACTGGCGCACCTGTGAATCCGTGATTTTTCGCATTGGTTTTCTTGGCAAGCCTTAGGAGGGCTGTTTCCCACATTATCTATCATCAGCTCTTCGCCAAATGCATTGATATAATGTTTGGTTCTTCCCGAGATTTTTAAATCTAAAACGTTTTCAGGTCCGTAGAATCTTATCGTATCGCCTATCAGATAGCGCCAAAGCCCTCCATTAGTAGTGATAACGACTGCGTAATTTTTCCCCTAATTCTACATTTTCCAGCGAAACAGCTTTTTGCGTTTTTCTGTCCCAAAAGTATCCATCGGATAAATTCATAGAAAATTCCATAATCCAGCATGAGGAGCATTTCATCACTGCCAAAGCGGTCTTGAATTCGAAAAATCCTTCTGAAGCATTATAAATTTCATAATAGCGGATGTCCTTGCCTATCAGCTGTTTATATTGCTCTCTATACGGCACAAAACTAATTCCGCCATGGAAAAACACTTCCAGATTTGGCCAGACTTCGGAAATAGATTTCTTCCCTGTATCTTTCAGAACCCTTTGCAGAAGTACCATCATCCAGCTGGGAACTCCCGTGAGAGCTTCCCACATCTTTGTTTTTACTTCTGAAACTATGGCTTTTAGTTTGGTTTCCCATTCGGACATGAGGGAAACTTCTCTGCTCGGCGTGGTGGTTCTCTCTACCCAAAAAGGCAGATTTTCTATCAAAATCGCTGATAAATCGCCGAATTTCGTTCCAAAACTTTCATAAAGCTCGGCACTTCCGCCTAATCTTAGATTTTTTTAAATTTAAATAAATTGCTGTCTCTATGATTGTTAATATAAATCGCTCAAAAGGTCTTTTCCCTGCCTTATAGTGGCAGTTTTGGAGGCTTTCATCTGAAATTGGGATAAATTTTGCTCTTTGCGTTGGTCGTTCCAGATGATTTCGCAAAGTGTTTTTATTTTCCCAGGCCAAAAAAACATCAGAATTTTCCCTGTCTCGCCTTCTCGATAAAAGGTTCAAAAATCCTCGTATGACACGATAGAGACCTGCTTATTGAAATCCTCATAAGACTTAATTTCTTCAAAAGTGATGAAGTTTCCCATATTCCGTATTTTTTCGCTTGGGAAAGCAGGAAAACAAAACTCTCTGCTGAGTCTCGATAGGATGCTCGATAAACTGATTGATTCCTTTCCATTCTTCTGAGAATGAAAAAGATTGAATATTTTATTTAAAAATAGAATTAAAAAGCCATAGTGACAAAGGTAAGAATATTTTTAAAATTTCTGCCCTATTTATCCATTTCTTTGTAGCCCACATCTACAGAGATGAGTCCGTGTGTGAGAGCAGATGCGCCTGCTTTATTGCGGTGTTGGCTTGGATGATATCATACAGAGTCCTGCTGGTTTTTATTTTTCCTAAACCCTACCTCCACCAATGTTCCCGATAGCTCTAGACCATATTTCTCACGATTAGCCGAAATCGTAAAAACAAAGGCTGCTGCCTTTTTGGTCCCACTGGGCATGATAAATTTTTACAATTATTGGTTTTTACATCCGTGTGTAGTTTAGAAAAACTGGTAAAATCTTCATATTCAAAGAGAGTTTTACACGCTTCGTTCATTTTTCTACATCTAGTTTTTGTCTCCACATCTGCCACGAAAAAGCCTCTGTGAAAGGGATCTTTTTCTAATGAAATATGATATTCATAAGTTCTATAAACTGCGCTAAATCTCGCGTGCATTTCTTCTTCAACCTGAAAAATTCTCTTAATGGCAATGCTCGGCGGAAGAAAAGCGTTCAGCCTCTTCACTAAATCCGCACTGACAGGCTGTTTCTGTATCAAAGTGGGCAAATATCTTTTCGTGCATGTACGCCCGTATCGGTACGCCCTGCGCCTGTGGTTTTTATATCTTCTCTCAATAGGGTGGAGAGGGCTTTTTCTAAGACTTCCTGCACGGATATTTGTTTTGGCTGTATCTGATAGCCAAAAAATGAGCTCCATTGTAGGAAAAATTCTATAAAATACCCGCATAATTTGCAATTTAAGACTGCAAAAATCGTAAATTTCTATTACATTTGCCTTGTTTTGGTGGTCATTTAGCAATGAAAAATATTACTTCTCTCGGACACGCATTCTTATATGGATAATCGCATTTTGGACTACGCCTCACAGGCGGATGAGGTCTGGCATGCGGGAGATTTTTGGAAATCAGGAAGTAATAGACAGCCTCAACTCAGTAAAAGCCTCTGAAAAGGCGTCTTTGGGAACATAGATGACGCAGGAATACGAAAACAATTTTCCTGAAATACTGAGATTTACCTGCGAGGAAGTGGAGTTTTGATGACGCACATCGGCGGCTATCCCAAAAATACGCTCCCAGCATCAAAGCAGAACTACTCCAGCACCCGTCGAAACTCTTTATCTCTGGGCATTCTCATATTTTTGAAAGTTATGTTTGACCAAGATTTGGGACTGCTGACCTCAACCCTGGCGCGTGTGGAAATGTGGGCTGGCACAAGGTAAGAACAATGATGAGATTCGTGATAGATGGACGGGAGATAAAAGATTTGGGAAGTAATAGAACTCGGCACAAGATAAAATTATGAAAAATAGGTGATAAAGTTTCGGTGATTGATGAGGATTTGGAGAGGAACTCTGGTCTCAGTAAAGGATAAAACAGCGGTTTTTGAGGATTTCGCATGGTTTTCAGCACGAATATCCTTTTAGCTCAGCTTGTTTTGCGGAAATTTGATTTATGATGAAGTTCCTTTGACCAAAAAGAAGAAACGATATTTCCCAAAAAGCACCAAAAACGCGATGAAAATAGACCTTCACTTTTGATCAATTAGTGAAAAATCCCTAATGAATATGACTCTTGGGAACAGCTTTTCATCCAAAAAGAGCGACTAATAGAGGTTTTGGACTCTGCAAAGCGAAATAAAGATAAAACGGCTGGAAAGTCATCCACGGACTGGGCAGAGCGTCCTGCAAGAGCTGGTCTATGATGTGCTGCGAGGTTACGCAGGGATAGAGTGAGGGAAAATGAATTCTTCAAAGCATCAGTCTGCTTCGGTGGAGGTGGTATTTTGTTTAAACAAGGAGAAGTTTCGGTTGTTTTAGAGCTGTTATTGTTTCATTTTGCCATTTTAAAAAGCTGATAAATACCGCTATCATAATCATTTTTATAATATACTCTTTTATTAGTTCAGCTTTTTGAATAGCTTTTTGAACCACTCTGCATTTTTCATGCTTTTTAATGCTGTTATTTTTCTATATATTGTAATGCTTCAGAATATTTCCCAAGTATAAAATAATGTATACTAAATATTCATCTCTTCCTATTTTATGCCCATAGTAGAATTATTTAATATATAGGGTATAATATCCTCAAAAAGAGTTTAGAGAATTTGAGTTTTGAAAATTCTGTAAAGATAAATTTATGTCATTTATTTCTTCTTTTTCAATGATTTCCTATTCTCTCACCTAAACTGAAATTATATGTTGAAAACGGAACATATAAACACTGGACAAAGTATTGTAAGAAAAAGCGTCTTTGTCTACTGATGAATCTAAATAAAAATCCTATTAAAATAGCTGCTCCAGACTTATCTTTTATTATGTAGATAAGCCAATCTTTCCGTTTTTAATAAACTTATCTGTGAATTTTATTTCTTTTATAATTTTGTTCAGTTCTGTAGTTTTCATTATTTTTAGGATTATACAAAATTAGAATTTATTTTTCACAAATAGATGCAATACAGCAGATTGCATTGTTTTCAACAGGAAAAGAATATAAGGTTTCCTTTTGTATTTTCTTTTTATTATTTTCTTCATAGTAGCAGAATTTATTTTTGAATCAATTCTGCTATCTTTCACAAAATATTTCTTTCACATAGGAGGATGCCACCCTACAATCTTCTCACTATCAAAGAAAGTTATGCTTCTTATCAGCAGATTTGAAAATTGTTTTATAATCTTGGTTTTGAAAATTTTATTACCATATATTTCAATAATTTGGCTGCAATCTTGGCTGAGTTCCCCAAGTTTCGTTTTGGATATTTCATATTCTGCTTTTTGAATGGCAACAGGTAGATTTATATATTTTTCAAGTTCTTTTGTGTCCGTATATATGTTATTTTTCGGTTTTATTTGGCTTATGACCAAAGACATACACTATAAAACAATAGTGTCTCATCTCAGATTATTTTCACTTATTTTATTCAACCTTACAAAAGATATTTCTAAAACAATCTTTTTCACAAAATTTTCTCTTATTTTTGTGGAATGCAAATAGTTATTATCGGTTCTGGGAATGTTGCCTACCATCTGGCAGCTTTTACGGAAAATCAAATTCCTGTAAAACAACTTTTTCGGTCAGGGAATAGAGGCAAGTTTGGAGAAAATATCCTCCGAGCTTGGGATTTTGTATTCTACGGAGCGTTTAGACCTGCTGGATTTATACATTATCGCGGTGAAAGATGATGCCATCGGTGAAGTTTCCAAAAATCATCACGGACAAAAACTGCCTCGTAGCCCACACTTCTGGCTCTACCCAGATGGAAATTCTGGCTGGAGAATACCGAAGCGAGCTTCTATCCTTTGCAGACTTTTTCAAAGGAGAAAAACTGGACTATTCTAGAAATCCTTTTTCATCGATGCTGAAAATGAAAACGACAAGGAAATTTTGATGAATTTAGCCAAAAATTTCCTCAAAAAGCCATGCTCGTAGATGATGAAAAAGAAAATACATTCATCTCACGGCTGTTTTTCTTGTAATTTTGTCAATCATCTCTTTTGCCAGAGCAAAAGAAATTTCTGACAACCAAGACATTCCTTTTTGAGTATTTTCTTCCACTGATAGAAGAAACCGTTGATAAAATCCATCTCATCAACCCGAAAAGATAGCCCAGACAGGGCCTGCCAGAAGGAACGACAAAAATATTGCAAATGCACGAAACTCTCTTAGAAAACCATGAACAGAGAGAAATTTATAAAATAATGAACCAATCGATAATGTATGAGTTATAAATCAAAAATTAAAAAGATATAAAAGCCTTCGTATTTGATGTAGATGGCGTTTTCACGGACGGAAACATCGTTCTGATGCCAGACGGAAGTATGAGCCGCACGATGAATGTCTTGGACGGCTATGCTGTGACCAAAAGCCATAAAAAGCTGGTTACAGAATCGCCTGTATCACAGGAGGAAGCGACCCGATGGTGAGCATAGGCTCAATTATTTAGGGATAACGGATTATTACCCAAAAATCCAGCTACAAACTTCAGAATTTTTGAAGATTTTTAAAGACAAATACGATTTGAAAAACGATGAGGTTTTTGTCAATGGGAGATGATATTCCTGATTATGATATGCTTAGGCTATCAGCTATCGGTGCTTGTCCCATCAATGCTGTTCCAGAAATCAAGAAAATTGCCGATTACATTTCGCCCATCCACGGCGGAAAAGGCTGTGTGACGAGATGTGATAGAACAAGTGATGAGAGTGCAGGGAAAATGGACAGAGGAGGACGATACCGCTTCTGTATAAATCAAAAATAATATGAAATTATACTTAGGTTCACTAGTCGCCACGCCGCAGAATTACTCAGTTCTTTTGGGATTTGATTTTTGAAGTTGTTAATATAGAAATGCGATGTAGAGTTGTCCGAAAATCTCCTGCAAAGTGATGTTGCTGCTTTTTCTTTCCGAGACTGAAAGCCAAAGCTTTCCGAAGTTTGGAAAAATCTGAAATTCTTCTGACTGCTGATACCGTGGTGGTTTTTGAAAATAAAATTTTAGGAAAACCTAAAATCCAGCGAGGAAGCCAAAGTGCTCAAAACACTTTCTGGGAAAACACACCAAGTATACACTGCGGTAAGCATCAAAACTCATGATAAAATCCTAACACAGACCGATGTGGCGGATGTGAGTTTTTAGATATTTCGAGAGGAGATAGATTTTTATGTTGATAAATTCCAGCCGATGGACAAAGCGAGAGCTACGGAATACAGGAATGGCTGGGAATGGCGAAAATTGATAAAAATAAATGGGAGTTTTCTACACCATCATGGGACTTCCTACGGCAGTGGTGTATTCCTTATTAAAAAGGCTGAAACTGAATAATTATACAATAAAACACGAAATAATAGGTTTAAAATAAATGATGACATATTCTTATTGTCCGTTTTTTGTCTTGGCTGTGGGTTGTTCCACAAGAAAGAACAAGTTTGTCAATAGAGCTTATCATAATTTTACAGCTTATTATAATACTCTTTTTCCATGGAAAAGAAGCCCTGAAAGCCGAACTAAAAATCACAGAAAAACAGCCACAGAGACAATTTCCAAGAAGGGATACTTAGAGGTTTTTAGCCAAAATTCTTTGATTCCTGCCAGCGAAGAAGAGATATTGATGCTAATTTCTTTGGGAGATGTGATCTCTTCTCCCATCCACAACATCGGTAATTTCAAAAAGCAGAGGAAAAAGCCTAAAAAGCGATAGAGAAAACACTCTATGGTTTTCAGGGGACAACAGAAGAATAAAGAGATTTTTAATGCTTATCTTCTCCTTATAGAATCTCGCATCTATCAAGGAAACTAAGCTCTGCCTCTAAAGCTATCAGTCAAGTTTATCAGACCATGCCGAAAGACAAAAAGGCTTCCCTCTGGCGAAAATATACGAGGGGCTGATTTACTCCAAGATGAAAAAACAACATCCGTGCGGAAGAAATTTTCTATGATTTAGATAAAAACTATACTCTTACCAAACAGCAAAAAGCGGTTATGAGTGTCTATCAGGGCTGAAAATCTGCTGCATAGCAACAGAGAAGCCATAGACCATTTAGAAAAAGCTTTTGTCCTCAATAAATCCCGACAAACGAAAAGCAGAATCGCTTATCTACGAGGGCAGATTTTGGCAGAATTAGGAAATATGGAGGAAGCCAGAGAAAGCTTCGTAACGGCGTATAAATATTCTAATGATTTTGAATTGAAGTAAAATCACAAATAGAAATCGCCAAGACTTTTTAATAATGACAAAGACTATGAAGAGGCTAAAAATATCTCGAAAAATATAAGTAAAGGAACTTATGCTTCAGAAAAATGAATTTTACTACGCTCTAGATATTGGCAGCCAAAACAGGAAAAGAAAGCGAGGCCAATGAGTTTTCAAAAATCCATCAGAGAGCAGATATCCGAAACCCGCATATCCGTGGGCTTGGCTTATTACGAAATCGGAAAATCGCATTTCAAAAAGCGATTATATAAAGGCTGGTGCTTACTATGACAGTGCTGTGGGCGTCATAGAGCACGCTCCTACAAAGATAGAATAAAAGAACTCTCCACCAACATCAAGAACATTTCTAAAAACTACTACCTCATCAAGAAAAACATGACAGTATTTTTGGCTCTTACCAAAATGTCTGAAAATGAGCTGAATGACTTCTTTCAGAAACACATCAATGAAACTGAAAGAAAAAGAAGAAAAATAGAGCACTGGCAAAAAGAAAGGAAAAGAAAAAAATAAGGAACTAGAAAAACTTTTTCTCTTATGACAAACAGCTCTGATTTCAAAGGATTTGAAGATAATTTCAGCTAGCCAAAAAGGAAATAAATTTTATTTTGCTAACGAAATTACTGTTGTAAGGAAGCAATGAATTTAGAAAAAAATCTGGCAAAACAGAACGCTGAGGACAACTGGAGATATGGCGAGGATAATAAAGCTGAGCATCTCTTGAAATGATTTAGAAAATGAGGCTCTGGGCAGAACTCCTGCTGATGCGAGGAGATTTCGAGGTGGCTTTCTACACAGATCCCAAAAGAAGAGAGAAAAAGCGATCTCAGCACTGAAAAAGAACAGATAATGCAAGTCTGGAACTAGGGCAGAATGTACGAAAGCCTATTTCCAAAACACACCTCTCGCTACCAAAACACTATACGACTTTGGTGGACAATCAGCCTGAAAAAGATATAAAACTACAGGCTCTATACCTCATCTTCTCTATGAATCATGAAAACTCTAGTCAGGCAGAAAGAGCCAAAAATATCATCATTCAGGAATTCCCAGATACACCCTATGCTCATTTTTCGTGAAAATCCTAGAAATACCAATTTCACAGAGTCCGAAGAAGAGGTGAAAAAGTCTATCAAAAGAGGCCCTATGCTCTGTATAGTGAAGAAAAATACAAGGAGGCATAGAATATTATAAAATCAAAGCCGTTGAGAAATATCCGAAAGATGCTCTCATTCCTAAATTTGAGCTGCTAAATGCGTTCATCATCGGAAGAAGCGAGAGCAAGGGAAAAATGATTTCTTCTCTACAGCAGATTGTCTAAACTATGAAAAAGAACCAACGAAGGGAAAAAGGCTAAAAAAGTATTAGATTTTCTTGGTTCCACCTAATAAAAAGGAAAAGACAACTGACACAGAAAAACAGAGGATACAGAAAACAAAACGATCAACCTCTGAACCTGAAACCACTGAAAACTGAAAACGGATATCATCCTACGAAATGAATCTGAAACTAAATGAGCCAGAATGAAATTCCGCAAGAAAAACCAAAAAGAGAAACCCGAAAGAGGAACAAAAGAAACAGCCTAAAAACTAGAACGACCAGTCCAAAGCTGGGAAAAACAGTATTTAGATTAATCTAAAAACCAGCATCAGATATTTCTCTGATGCTGGTTTTTCTATTCTATTAAAAATTTATGTTATAAAATTTTTGCTTTTTCTTCACTCCGTGAAAAATCTTTCAAATAAAATAGCTCGAAAATAGACAATATCTTCAAAAGTCTTTTTTGCTTGTATTTTTCTACAGCTTTTTATCAAATATTTCGCTGATGGATAGATATTTTCGTTGTATTCCGCCTGCGAAGTTTTAGTACCTGCTGTGCTTTCGAGAGCCATCTCCTACGAAAAGTATTTTTGCCCTCATACTCCTGGAAAGATTCTTCATCCAAAATCTTCGCGTTTGTCTCTACCAGCATCTGCCCTGATTTTCCATCAAAAACAGCCGTATAGACCTCCATTCTACGGGCGTCTATGAGCGGATACCAAATCATAACCGCTAAAAATGGCTCTACCATGTTTCCAGAAGATTTACCGTTACCAAAGGAATAAGCCCAAAACAAAAAGCCTTCGCCGAGGCCGCTCCTATCCGCAGCCCTGTATAAGACCTGGCGCTTTTCCTAACGAAACTACATCCAAATCCTTCAACCTATTTCAGCACCTCAGAGCCCATTCTATATAAGTGTGGAGGTTTTCAGATTGTTTATAATCCTGCGATACTTTCTCACAAAAGACAAAGTAGTTTTTCATCAGACGAAATGGCAACAGATGGTTTTTGAGACGAAGTCTCTATGTGTAAATTTTTCATTCAGCAAAATTAATTTTTATTTTAGAAATCATCAAATATCTATGATTTCAAAAGCATTTTCATATGCTTGATTTGGAATTGATTTTCTTGATTGAAGAATGGCAGTATATCAAACCTTGCTTCCTTGTCTATTTCGTTTTCTTCCAAAAATGGCTCGCTGAGAGATGAGCAGTCTGATTTTCTTCTTATTCACCGCCTCTTCTGGACTCAGGAAAGTATCTATGCTTCTGGCTTTACTTCTATTATAACAATCTGATTTTCAGTCTCTGCGATGATATCTATTTCGGCTTTTTAGGTATCGGTAGTTTTTGACTAAAATTTTATAGCCTTTCTTTTCCAAAAACTCTACAGCCAGATTTTTCAGTTCCTTGCAAAGTCATTATGCTCAGCCATTGATGGATTTATAAAAATTCTACTTTTGCTTCCCGTTTCCGGAAATGTTCAGTTTATTTCAGAGCCTAAAATCAGCGGCACATTATCAAAAATATGCCCGTTAGGAAAAAGCGAACAGCTTTGGGAAAAGAATATTTCTTGAGCCTTTCGGCGATGATTTCATAGCCATAGCATCATAACTATACTCATAATCGAGGGTTTTTCCGCCTCGTTTCCCATGTTAATCATCCCTCGATGATGATGCCCTTTATTTTCCTAAAAACACCAGCCAAATCAAGGGAAATGAGCATTCTGTCCAGCAGAATAAAAATTCTCGCCGATGTCTTCTATAAACAAAGATTTTTGTTCCTAAAATCCACCGAATACAGACTTCCCAAAGCGCATAGACCAGCGCCAGGTTTCCACCAGACCAAAACGCCCTCCGCACTTCCGTGGTTATTCTGTGGATGTGGGGCGACCTGATATTTGAGACTTTTCCGCTGAGAAATATTGAAAATCTGCTTCGTAACTTTCCGTAGAAACTCAAAGATGAGGTCTTCAGCGTCTGTCCGTGGATACTCATAAAAGCCCTTTTCAAGAGAAACTTTGGATAACAGTATTATCCGAATAGCGATATACCATTTCAGGTTTTCTTTGAAATGATTTAGTTTTAGATGTCCCCAAAAGATGCTGACGTAATACATAGCCGCGCATGCGCAGATGTGAAACCTCATCACTGTTCAATGCCCAGTTCGGTCAGAAATTCGCTGTTTTTCCGTTCCAGAATAGCTGTACCCAAAGGAAAATCTGCCCAAGCAATGAGGACTGAGAAGAGGCTCATAACCTTTAGTTTTATGAGCTCAGCGTTGATAAAATCTGCCTTTCTTCTACCGAGACCAGCAGGAGAAACGACTGCTATTTTATCGCCTTTTTAAGGGTTTTTGGGAATATGCACCGCCATAAATGTCTGTTATTGAGTATCTTTTACTATTTCTTCTCGTTTGATGCCTTTTTTCTTCTAATCTTTTTGTCCAGCTGGTTAAAGGGATTTAAAACTTTGAAGGAAAATAAAGCACGCTCAGAATCAGTAGAATAAAGCCTACACCTTTTCAGTTTTATTAGCCACCTGCTGGTTGAGTTTATTGTGAAATTGTTTCGCCAAATAGATTTTCCTAAGTCTATCAAAGATATGTCGATAACCAAACCGATGTAAGCAAAAACCTGCCCGTATCGGGATAGTTTTTCTAATGAAAATGACGGTTTACCAACCAGAAAAGCACCACCGATGTTCAGAATATTGAGCAGGAAACCATTGAGAAAAGAGTTTTCAGATAGTTTTGGTTGATAAGTCTTTCCTCGCCTGCGATGTACATTCTGGTTTTGGAAACTATCATATAAATCCCATAAACAAAGATAATAAGCGCAATCCTATAAAAACTCAGGTATTGGTCTATGATATGGATAATGTCTGACTGCTGAAATACGCCGCCACAATGCACACTATATCCGCAAAAACCACGCCCAAATCCAGCGCCAATGCATGCGAGGCCCTCATGAGCTGGTCTCCACCAAAAGGAAAGAAAACGGGCCAATGAATACCAAACTAAGCATAAAACCCAAACCGACAGCAGATAAAGCTCTATCATAGGATGCAAAATTCTTAGTGAAACTCAAAAATACGGAATTTTATTTTTGAGATGAAAAATCATTATATTTGTCCAATTAATTTTAAAATTCAATATAAAATGACTTTTTATTTTCAGCTCTCGTGAGGAGCGATGATTATTTCGTGCAGCAGGGATAATGACAGCTCGAAATCCTACAACGCCTCAGCACCTGCAACCAATGAAACAGGAAGTTCTTCCAGCAAACTTACCTCTTCTAAAACTGGTAAAGCAGATGCAGTATCTACTTTTTAGTTATAATGGAAATAAGCTCGTGAAAAGCTACTTATGACAACAAAGATAAATTTACACTTATACAGGAGATTTAATCACTTCTATAAATAATCCTAATGGAGTTCTTATGTATTTAATTATGATTCTAATGGAAACCTTATCTCTGAAAAGGAGAATCTTATAATGGTTCTATTAAATTTATTGAAAATAATATAACATACACTGTCAATGGTTCTCTGTAACAGCTAAAAGATATCTAAAAATTATGATTATACAGATGGAACTCTATCTTCTATATCCACTTCTACCATCACTTACATTAGATGCAAAGAAAAGACCAATAAAAGAGTAGAGTTTTGAGAAAACAAAGAATACAGCAGGTAATATCACTCAAAAGAGAATAATACCTTTAACTTACCAATACGCAAATCATCATAGTTTAATAGAAAACATAAAAGGAATGAATAAACAATTATTCATCTTTTGCAATTTGGAGGAGAGATAGTGATAACATATTCTTTCCTGTTTTCTTATATAAAGCAAGAAATAAAACAGATCTTTTTATCATTCTGGTAGTCTTTCTCATAATAATAATTATACAGGAGAATACGGTAGAATATACTTTTAAACACTAACAACTATCCTGACAAAATACAATTTTAAAACTAAAGACCCTGCTACAGGACAATATAAAAATAGTGATTATTATCATACAGTAGAATACAACAAATAACATAAAAACTCCTAAAAGGGTTTTTTCTTCTTAACATAAAAGATTATCCTTATCTTTTGTCAACCTAATTTTTAAAATTCAATATAAAATGACTTTTTATTTTCAGCTCTTGTAGGAGCATTGATTATTTTCGTGCAGTAGGGATAATGACGCTCAAACCCTACAACACCTCAGACACCCTGCAACCAGTGAAATAAAGATTCTTCCTGTAGTATTCTTATTATGATGATAGATCTAATCCAACTAAGTGCGAAATAACCTTCATATACAATGGAACAAAACTAACAAAACTAATACATAATGATGGAGATGTATCTAATGTTTGGTTATAATGGAATTTAATTACCTCTATTATAAATAGTAAAATGTCTAGTGAATTTGGTTATGTTCTAATGGTAATCTTACATCTGAAAAATTAAAAGATTTAGTAATTCTACTAAAAACTTCAGAAGATGATATAACTACTATCAATGGTTCTGTAACAGCACAAAAGATATCTAAAGATTATGATTATAGAGACGAGAACTCTATCTTCTATAACCACTTCTACCATCACTTACATTAGATACAGAAAAGACCAATAAAAAGTGTGAGAGTTTCTGAGCTAAAAGACACAACGATATTACTTTTTCAAAGAAAATAAAACCACTACTATTCAATATACTAACCATCATAGTCCACTAAAAATATAGTTGGTTTTGATAAATTAAATTATTCAGACTTTACAGATCAGTGATGAAGCTTTTCTGATACTATTTCTTATGTGAAGAAGAATCTAAAGTAACTCAGTATCATGAGTAGTAATGTTGTTTACAAATAATGTATACGAAAACAAAACATGGTACACCATCAATTCAATAATTACCCTATTAAAAGACAAAGAGATATTATAGAAGTAATTCTTCTGGAACTTATGCAAAAGACCGCAGTCAAACTATAATAGAATACAATAAATAACATAAAACTCCTAGGGGTTTTCTCTTTTACGTATAAAAGATATTATTCTTATCTTGTCCAATTAATTTCAAATTCAATATAAAATGAAAAACTTTTATTTTCAGCTCTCGTGGGAGCGATGATGATTTCGTGTAGCAGGGATAATGACAACACTAATCCTACAACGCCTCAGACACCAAGCCAAAGCATTATCCTGCCTAAAAACTTATCCATTCATACCTAATCATCCTGATAAAAGTGCTTCCCTTAATTACAATGGGGATAAATTGAAAGAAATAGTGTTCAGTGATGGTGGTAAAATAGAAATCACATACACAGGAGATTTAATTACTTTTGTATGAGGATGGAGAAACTTCTGACCTTAGATATACTAATGGTATTCTTACTTCGGAAATAGTATTTTATCCCAATGGTACTATAAAAAGACAAATAGATTAGTGTATATAGTTATAATGGTTCTCAAGTAACAGCACAAGTAACTGGAATGGACTACAGTAATACTAGAACACCTCTATACAGAGAGCAGGGGTGGTTACTTCACATTAGATGCACAGAAAAGACCTACAAAAATGGTAGAACAGAAAGATACTTTTTGATGGTTCAATAATAAAACTTCTGAATATACAAGTACTGAAACATTCGTATACCTTCCCATCAAAACCTATTGAAAGATATTAAAGGAATGGATAAATTATACCATTCACATTTTATGTTAACAGATATGGATGAATTATATGACAAGAATATTTCTGAATATAAAGAAGAATCAACAGAAGTTACAATCTTAGGAGGAAATAGACATACTTCAAATGCAGTGAAATTAAATACACATATATAACAAATGCCAACAATTACCCTGTGAAGCAGCAGGAATCTCACAAAGATCCTTCAAAAAGGATATTTTTGTAGATGATGAGGCTACACAACAATAAAATATTAATATAATTCTATCCAAACTCCCTTTTTAGGGAGTATTACTATTATTCTACTATTTTAAAATCCAATTGTTTTTGGATGAGTTGGCTTTACTACTTGTATTTTTATCATCATCACCGAGGCGGTAGGTCTTGCCTGACTTGGCACCGACAATAGAATGCGCCTTCAGATCATAGAGTAGGAATCATCCATCAGGTCTCTCAGTTTTATCATACCTTCGGCACCGTTTTTCAGGTTTCTACCCAAAAACCATAGTCTGCCACCCTGAGATTACCCCCTATGAAATCCTGCCCTACTTTGTCCTCCATGAACTTCACCTGCATATATTTTATCAGAATCCCGCTCTGCATTGGCTGCCAGCCTTTTCCTATCGCTGCAGTGTTTGCAGTATTCTTCGTGCTGCTCTCTGTTTGGCGATTTTCCACCATCCAGATAATGCTGGAGCAGTCTATGCGCCATAGATCTGGATAACGGCGAATGGGTGAAGTAAAATGCGAATAATATGGAATGCTGGTCCGTAGTGCCCTATATTCTCGGTAGAATAGACCACCTTGCTCATACTTCTCATCACTAGAGTTTCCACCATATTTTCCTCGCTCTTTTCCTGCCACATCTTTTTAGGAGCTTGTTCATACTTTTCGGCTATTTTTGAAGATTGGAAATATTCATTTTGTAGCCGAGTGTCTGCATGAAAATCCTCAGTGCTTCCAGTTTCGCTGGGTCTGGGTCATCGTGGATACGATAAATAAAGGTATTATGCGTCAGTTCGCCCTTTCTGGAAAGAGATACATACTCGAAACTTTTCTGCTTTGCCAACAGCATAAACTCCTCTATCAGGTGGTTAGAATCTTTACTGATTTTAAAATAAACCCCGATAGGATTATTGTTTTTCATCAAGGTTAAATCTCTCACCTCACCGGTGCAAAAGCATAGCTCCTTTCTTTAATCTCTCTTTTCTGAGAATCTTTGCCAAGTGGTCTAATGCCAGTATTTCCTCAGCTCAAATCTCCTTTTCCTGTTTCCTAGTACGCTCTTGGGCTTCTTCGTAGGAGAACCTTCTATCGGAATGGATGACCGTACGCCCAAACCACTTTCTTCACTATCTCTGCCCTGTCATTCATCTCAAACACCGCTAAAAAGCGTATCTATCACATTTGAGCTTTAGCGAACAGAGGTCGTTACTGAGAATCTCTGGGAGCATGGGAACTACCCTGTCCACGAGGATAAACGAAGTCGCTACGGCTGTATGCTTCCTCATCCAAAAAAGCGTTCCTGGCTGCACATAGTGGGATAGCATCGGCAATGTGACGCCTATTTCCAGTTTCCGCTGTCTAATTTTTCAGCGAAAGTGCATCATCAAAATCCTTGGCATCTTTCGGGTCTATGGTAAAGTGAGTGTCACCGCATGTCTCTTCTCAGCTCTTCAGGGAGTGATTTCTCGGCTGATTTTATTCGCGAAAATCCTCTACTTCCCTCAAGGAAATGGTAAGGCAGCTCATACTCGGCGAGGATAGAATGTATTTCCGTTTCGTGTTCGCCCGAGTTTTCCTAATACTTTGATGATTTCCCTTCTGGGTTTTTGGAGTTAATGTCCCATTGGAGCATCTTTTACGACTACTTTATCGCCATCTCTTGGCTCCATGGATTTTAGATTTTTGGAATGAAAATATCAGTATATGATGACCTTTTTGTCACAAACCACAAATCCGAAATCTTTATATTTCACATACTCAAATGTCCCGCAAGAAAGAGTCTTTGGCTCTCTCCAAGACCTCTAACACAGAGCCTTCAGCTTTCGCCCTTTGAAGTTGTAAGTGATGATCAAGACCTTATCGCCCTGCAAAGCATCTTTTACATTTTTCTGATGGATGAAGATATCCTCGTCCAGTCCCTCCACACTTACATAGGCATTTCCATTAAGCGCAAAATCTATCGTTCACTGTCAGCGTCTCTTTTATCTGCAGGTTTACCATATACTTGCCCTTTTTCCACTTCTTTTATTTTATCTTGGGCTCTCAGTTTGTGCAGAGTCTGGATAACCAGTTCTCTCTGGCGCGGATTTTTGTAGTCTATGCCGTCTGCTATCTGTTTGTAATTGTATATTTTTGAATTTTTCTTATTCATAAATCGGAGAATGAGTCTTCGATACTCTCAATTTGTATTGTTGTTTTTGTGATTTATTTTTCTTTTTCATAAATGTTTTTTCTTAAAAATTGTTCTTCAAATATAACATTATTTATGCTTTTTCACCAAAAACTCCCTTCATCTTTTTATAAAAGAAGTTGAGATTACAAAACAAAAATCGTTATTTTCCTATGGTTTTATTTTATCCACTCTCAGCTGGTGTCTACCTCCTTCAAATTCTGTGGTAAAGGAATGCTTTTTGCAATTTCAAGCCTCTTCATTGCTCACGAATCTTGCTGGAATTGCTACCATATTAGCATCATTGTGCTGTCTTGTCAAAGCTACAACTTCTGGGTTCCAAGCCAGTCAGCTCGGATACCTTCATGTTTTATTGGCTGCCAGCTGCATACCATTTCCTGTTCACATACTAAAAATTCCCAAAAACGCAGTCCCCCTTTTCGATAGATGTAGCAGCAGGATGAGCAAAATCTGGATAATCTACACTTTCTTTAAAAATGTCCCCAAAATCCACCATGTTATAATCTGCTTTTAGTTTTCTTTTTAGAAAATCTTTCATTTCATGACCTGCGTGGTCAGATGCTATTGCTATGTTTATCATATCTATTCTATTTTTTCTTTTTGCAAAAATATTATTTTAGCAAGGTTTGAGACAAATTATATGATTTTTTGTAATGTTTCAGTCCGCATTCTAAGAATTTCTTGAAATCTTCTTTGTCCATGTATCCAGAGACAGGCGTGTTAATCACCTTATTATCAGGTGTTACCAGAACATAGTGCGGCTGGGAATTGTTCTCAAAATTTATCTGCTGAAACTATACTCCATCTGTCGCCCTATCGTTTTTATCTTCTTCATCTGCCCATTCCATGTCTATTTTCATCTGCTGGTCTTGTGGAAGTTCATCTTTATCATCTATATAAAGAAGCCAAAAACCACCTCGTTCTGAAGAATTGGTAAAATATCTGGCTGTGACCAAACGAGATTCCTCCATTTTCGGCAGTTTTCTCAGCCCATGCCCCTGTGAAGTCTATCTAGGATGGTTTGTTTTCTGCTAATTCTACCGCTTCGAAATAGTCATGGATAAGGTGTATTCCCAAAATTCCATTCTTTTCATTATGAAAATAGCTCACATTGAGCGGCAGCAAAATTCCGCTGCAGCATAGAAAGTTTCGGTCTGTCGCTCGGTATCAATCCTTGAACTAAATACATCAAAAAGCCTATTCCAGCCGCTCCAAATAATTTTTCTCGTAAGTGAAATTTTTGGTTTTTATCATCGTGAGGAAATCTTGTGGCTCAAACAAATACAATATTAAACCAATGGTAAGGACTATCCAGATAGCGATGAACAATTCTCGCTTTAAAAATGCTGTTTTCGCTACCAAATCTGCTTTGGAAAGGAATTTCAGAGCCAATCCCAGTTCTATGAATCCCAGCACTACTTTCAGCGTATTCATCCAGCCTCCTGACTTCGCAAAGACTGTAATGCCTGTGGAAACAGCGCCAACAATCCGAGCAATCGCTCAAAGCAAAGACCAAAACCTGCCAAAGCAAAAAGTCAGCAGCATAGGAACATTAGACGAACCCGTTACTGCACTTCCCAGCAATGACCCTAGAATGAGCCCCTGTGCACGTGAGAACGAAACAATCACCAAAGTAAGCGCCATCGAAGAATATTCCTACGATTCCTCCTGCTCTCTCCGCCTTTGAAGATTTATTGGCTATAGAACTTGGCAACGCGCTATATCATAGTATCCGAAAAAGCTTCCGCGAAAACAAACACGATAAAAATGCCAAGTTAAGCCATACGCTGGTAGATATTTCATTAAAAATATTTCCAGCAACGCCACTTATCAGGTGAAATGGCAAACTAAGCAAAGTAAAAATCAACAGAATGAAGGAAACCATGAGAATGGCATCTCTTCAGCCCTGTCGCTCTTGCTCGCTTTGGTGAAAAAGAAAGAAGCTGTCAAAGGTACCATAGGGCACGCATGGCGTAAGCAAAGCAATAATCCCTCAATAAATCCTAAAAATAGATAAGTCCAACTAGCTCTCATCTGTATTCGCAGCCTGCTCTGTACCACACTGAACAAGAGGTTTTTATAATCCAACCCTTGTATTTTTGAGGTTTTTCGTGTCTAACTTTTTGGTTTTTCAGCCAATGTCTTGCAGAACCTGTGTTTCATCTGTGGATACATCTTTCAGGGTTTCAGAATTTTCTTTCTTATCTAAAATTTCTTCGTCGCTTTATGTACTTCCCTCTATCTATTTGTTGATGCTGAAGTTCAATGGTATTGGGCGCAAGACAAACCTGTCATCGCAGGTTTGATAAGTGATTTCTGCTGAAACATTGGTAGATTTTTAGCATCTTTTAGTTTGAATTTTTGTTTAAAAGAGACTTTATATTAGAATAATATACTATTCTAGCACCAAACACCTCCGAAAACTCATCTATCCTACCTCAGTTTACCCCTTTCCTATGGGTTCTATATCCCAAAGTTTCATCTCTGTGGGAATACCGCTGTCTTCAGGAATATCTTTAGAAGTGAGATATGCCATCCGTTTTCTAATTTTGCTATGAGGATGGCTTCGTATTCATTTTCTGCTAGATTTATTAACTTCTAGTTTAAATTTTTACTGGGCTCTTTTATCTGAGCATAAACTCCTGTAATGATAACACTAAAAAGAACAAGTAAAAACTATCTTTGCATTTTGTATTATTTGTTTTAATATTTTTATTCAAAATCTTGTAATTCCACGAGCTTTTTATAGCTCCAGTTGTCTATAAGTTCTTTGGAGTTCCCTGTTCTAGTATCATTCCTCGTTTCCATCACTACTATCCAGTCCGCTTTTTGGATTGTGAGAAAGACGGTGAGCGATAACCAGTGAGTTCTGTTCTCCATCATTTTTCTAATGCTTCCTGCACGATCTCTCGCTCTCGAGTATCCAGCGCGGAAGTTGCCTCGTCTAGAATCATAATCGGAGGTTTTCAGCACGGCGCGGGCGATGGAAACTCTTTGTTTTTGTCCACCAGAGGTTTATTCCCATCATCGCCTATATTGGTATCATATCCATCGAGAAAGATTGAGGATGAAATCATGAGCGTTGGCGATTTTGCGGCTGCTTCTACTTCTTCTATCTGCATCTGGCTTCCCATGAGATATTGTATAAACACTATCATTGAACAATACAGACTCCTGAGTAACCATTCCTATCATTTTGTCTATAATCCCTTACTTTTTGGGTCTTTTATATTATTCCCATCTATCAGGATTTCTCCCTCTGTAGCATCATAAAATCTAGCCAAAAGATTGGCAATCATAGTTTTCCACTTCCACTTTGTCCCACCAAAGCAACTGTTTTCCTCTTGGAATAGTTAAATTAAAGTTCTTAAGTATGGTTCTTTCTTCATTATAATAAAAATCCTACATTCTTAAACTCTATGTTGTTTTCTAATGTCTGGATAGAAATAGGATTTTCTTTTTCGTCTATCTTGATATCTGCATCCAGAATCTCTATCACACGCTCCAGCGCTGGCCCTCCCTTTTTGTATGGTAGAAATGGAATTGGCTAAACTTTTTAGCGGGAGGCAGAATTTGGAAAAACATTGCTAAAAACACAAAAACTCCTCGAGGCGAAAGACTTTGGTTTTCAATGATTTGTTTCCCTCCATACCATGTGATTATCAGGAAAGTGATAGAACCCAAAAACTCACTCATAGGAGGCAAGTTCTCTTTTACCTACGCCTACTGCGGCATTCAGCCACTTATTGATAGAAGTTGTGAAACGATTGTTTAGTAATTTATCTGCATTAAAAATCTTAATAACTTTCGCAGATTTCAGGGTTTCAGTCTACGATAGAAAAATATTTCCCATCTCGGTTTGGGCTTCGTGAGCTTGTAGGCTTTTTCCCTATCAGTGCTATCAGAGTTCCCATCACTGGCAAAACCAATAAAGTGAAAAATGTAAGCTCTGGACTTAAATAAAATAAAGTAATCAAGGTGCTTATGAGCATAAAAGGCGAATTGACCAGCTCTACTAAACTACCAGAATACTTCCTTCACTTCTCCTACATCATTAGACATTCTGGACATCATATCTCCTTTTTTGTTCTGTAAAAATGAAACAGGAAGTGTCAAAAATCTTTTGATACATAGAAGTACGAAGGTCTTTGGCTACACCTACACGATAATAAATAAGCATCAAAAGAACCTATATAACGGAAAATATTTCTTGCCAAAAAACGCAAAATGCCGTGATAACACATAACCACGCCAAAAACGGTCAAAGCTCCATGTTCTCTCGCATTCACTTCTACTGGATAATATGCATAGTCCTTCAAATAGGAAAAATAATCTGACATATTTCCGCTGTATACAGGCTCTACGGCTGGTTTTTGTTATTAATAGTCCCAAAAAGCATTCCCAAAACAGGAGTATAGTTCCACCGGATGCTATCTGAAAAACGGAATAAAGAATATTAAAAATAAACTCCCGAAAATATATATTTTTTATGAGGGTTGGCAAATGCCAAAATTCTTCTATAAGGATTCATTAAACATAAATTTCAACTGACCAAATTACAATTTTCTTATACACCAGCCCAAAAGACTGGTTTTTCACTCAAAAATAAATCGTTGCATAGCTATCGGAGTCTGTCTACAGATTTTTACAAAGCCTCTCATCTCTACGGATATTTTTATTTGCCATAAATAAAAAACACAATAGAAATCAGCGGAAATACTGGCTCAATACCTTTCTCAGGAAAAATCCATTCCTCCAGGTAAGATTTAGTAACCAATAAACCAATAAACCAATCAACAAAGCGTTTATAACAATGCTGAAATTATTCAGCAGTATTTGTCTTCCTCTATTTTTGTACATAAAAATACAGATGAATTCTACTGCTCCCAAAAATCCTACTCCACCCAAAAATCCTGGAATTTCAACATCTTTTGATGTCAAAAGTCCTCCAGTTGCAAGCATCGAAACAAGGATAAATATAGTCTGTATTCTTTTGCTAACATGGTGCAAAAATAAAATATTTTGTATTTATCAAAAAAATAGTGTAGATTTGCAACATATTTTTTCGATTAAAGGAGCAGTGGACTTCTATCATTGTTCTAATTACATCTTAATTTTACATTGATTTTAATTACATTTACTAAATATTTATATGTTTAACATTGAAAAGCCTACAGTCAAAATCTACAACAGAATTGACTAAAAATTTGTAAAAAGATTTAGGCATTAAAGTAGCAGAAACAGCACAGAAAATGATAAGGTTTTTCGCTATTCTTGACTTTCAAACTGCAAATCCCAAAGTAGCAAAAGAATACTATAATGCAACTGAAGAAAAACACCACGATGAACACCACTGAAAACCAAACTCCAGAGAAAAACTACTAAAAGAAAAAGAGTAGAAAAACCTGCAGAAGAAAATATTTCGGATAAAAAGAAGAAACAGAATCAAAAACCGAAAAACCTGCAAAAGAGGAGACTACTCCAAAAGCCAAAAATCTCCTAAAAATACAAAAAGAAAAAAAGCTAATGCACCAGCTGCGGCAGTGAGAAGAATTTTTCGGAAGAAAAACAATGAAGGAGAAAACCTCTAAAAGAAAAACCAAACAAAAAGAAAACACACACCTGAAAACAAAAGAACCCGAAAACGAAGAGCAAAATCCTCCTAAAAAGGAATTTAATTTTGACAATATTGTAATCGTAGAGGGTGTTTTAAGATTCTTCCTGACAACTATGGATTCCTCCGTTCTTCGGATTTCAACTATATTTCTTCTCCAGACGATGTATTTGTCTCTACCAACCAAATCAGAAACTATGGTCTAAAAACTGGTGATACTGTGAAAGGTATCGTCCGACTTCGAAAAGAAGGAGAAAAATATTTTTCGCTCCAAAAAAAGCATTGGAAGTAAATGGCAGAGACCCTACATTTCATCAAAGACAGAGTAGCTTTTTGAATATCTTACTCCGCTATTCCCACAGAGAAATTTAATTTAGCTGGAAAAATTCACCCTTTCTACCAGAATAGTAGATCTATTCGCTCCAATAGAAAAGGACAAAAGAGCAATGATGGCTCAGCCCTAAAACAGGGAAAAACCATGCTCCTGAAAGACATCGCTAATTCCATCTCGCAAATCACCCCAGAAGCTCTATATGATGATTCTTTTTGATAGATGAAAGGCCAGAGGAAGTAACTGATATGCAGCGAAGTGATGAATGCAGAAGTAATCGCTTCTACCTTTGATGAAGCGGCAGAAAAAAACATGTAAAAGTAGATAATCTGGTTCTGTCAAAAGCCCAAAGAATGGTAGAATGCGGACATGATGTAGTGATTCTACTAGATTCTATCACTCGTCTGGCGAGAGCCTATACACGTAACTCCTGCCTCTGAGAAAAATTCTCTCTGGTGGAGTAGATGCCAATGACTGACACAAACCAAAAAGATTTTTGGAGCGGCTAGGAAAAATAGAAGGCGGCAGTTCTTTGACCATCATCATACAGCTCTGATAGATACAGGTTCTAAAAATGGATGAGGTGATTTTTGAAGAATTCAAAAGGAACAGGAAATATGGAACTCCTGCTGGATAGAAAAATTGCCAATAAAAGGGTTTTCCTGCAGTGGATTTGATGGCTTCCAGCACGAGAAGGACGACCTTTTGCATGATGAAACCACAGCAGAGGGATGTGGATTTTGAGAAAAATATCTTTCTGATATGAATCCGTAGAAGCTATGGAATTTGTAGAAAAACAAATGAAAGCAACTCTGAACAACGAAGAATTCCTAATGTCTATGAACAAATAAAAACCTCGAAAATTCCGAGGTTTTCGTTCAGAGTTTTTATTTTGTTGAGATTTTTGTCCATCCATTCGAAAAGTTCTTCCAAAATCATAGTCGCCTCTGTGTACTATGTCCCAAAGGCATAGCAAAATCTACAGCTTTTTATGGTTTCTAAGGGTAGTCGCAAAGATTGTAGAAATCAGCAAGGGAAGTATCTGCATCTTTGGCGCCGTGTCTTATTCTCCAGTTTTGAGTGGATGTGCTTTTAATGAAATTCATCGGATTCATCATTTTTACGATATCCGCATCCGCCATTTGGGCTTTTGTATATTCATATGTTCTGGCTCCACCTTCGACAGGATATTCCGTTATGAAAAACTTGGCTGTATTATTATCAAAAAGAAAATTTTTGTAAAGTGCTTATTATCAACCGTTAAACTACCAAACAAATTATTCTCTCCAGCGGATAAATCCAAGGCATCAAACGCAGGGAGCGGATTTACTTCTAGAAAGATATTCTTTGGAATAAGTTTTAAAAATCCAGCCCTACTACTTTTTATTTTTAAACTCAAGCCAAGAATATTTACTCAAATCATTTCCTTCGAGACGGCTTTATTAGCTGAATTTATCACATATTTTTATATATTCTTTGAATGTCCTTCTCCTTTTTCATTGAGCGTCAATGTTTTTCCGTTTTCATCTTTTAGTTTTTAAAGGAATTCACATATTTAGGAAACACTGCAGCCAGTTTGGGCAGAACAGCGATTTGTTCCTCAGTCAGGTTTCTGTGAATATCTCAATCATAACCAGGATGGACAAGATTTATTACCTTATAATCCTTCACATGTCCATACTGCCATTCGTAAACTGCATCAGCATTGTCCAAGATTAGTAATTGGGCAATACGCAGAGACCGCAAAAATATCATCTCTCACAGCAGCAGCGCCTAATTCATTCAAGTAAGAATGATATCTCGATTTCACTCGCTCCCAAAAGCACAGAAAGGGCTCCGCCTGCTCTTGTCCCATTAGAAATGATTTTTCGGCATTACCCGGCATTATTTTTATCATTAAATCTAAGATACCTCACCGCCGCTTTAAATCTACTATCGCAGCAGGAGCTTTGCCAATGTATTGTGCTTTATCATTAGTAGTTTACGCCCTCTTGCTCCTGGAGATGCCACTACAGCCTTTGGACAGGGCGACAAGGATAGCATTGTCCTGCCTGTTCTTCGGTCTTTCATTGGCTCTCCTGCTTGTAGAGGACATATATCTACCTACATCATTTGGGAGGGAAAAATAGGCGCTGTATCAGCATTATACTTTCTGATGTTTTTCCCTCGTAGTATTCCACAGGGATATAAATGTTCATACTCTGATATCGTACATCCACAGGATGGCTGACATAGACTACATCTTCGTAAGCTCTGAAAGAAATCTCTTTTCCTGCGACCTGAGCCGTTTTTATGGTGTATTTTTCTGAATCAAAATTCAGAGAATATTCTTTTGGACTGGGCGTGCATCATAGAAGCAGCCACTGCCATAACTCCTATTGCTGTTTTTCATTTGACTAATTGTTTATGTAAATATAATTTTATTTAAAAATCATCTTCTCGTGGCTGCCAAGTACCTCTTGTCCCTCTTTTTCCACTCGCCTTTACCGAAGCGCAGACTTCCTGAATCATAAATTTAATCTCCTGAATATACCTGCTAATGTTCCATCATGCTAGCACACATCCCATACTTTGTTCTTCGTAAAAAGTTCCCGAAGTCTGATACTCTTTTCATATAGCCGCTTTTTGATGCTTCCAGAGTGAAAGTCCTCTTTCATCTCCTGTGTAAGTTCTGTCCAAGTTCCATATAGGGCGAGGTGTAGTTTTTTCTTTCCTGTTCCTTCCCAATAGTTATCTATAATTCTTTCACAAGAAAATAAACTCATCAATGAGAAAACACCATAAAAATAATTTCTCATTGTTTTTGAATTTAAAATCAATTATCACAAAAATTCTACTTAAAATTTATCTCAAAAAGTTAGTGGATGTATTTCAATCATTGATAAAATCTCTTGGGAAAATTGATTATAATCATTTGATTTTTATTTACTTTTGGCGGAATTTTTAAATAGAATATATTATGTCATTTAACTCACCTAAACTAGATTATGCATACAATGCACTAGAACCTATAATAGATGCCAAAACTATGGAAATCCACCATACCAAGCATCATCAGGCGTTATAGATAATCTTAATAAAGCCATAGAGGAACCGACCCTAGAAGGAAAAGCATAGAAGAAATCTAGTAAGGCAGCAGAAGCACCCGCGCTGAGAAACAATGGAGGAGGACACTACAACCACTCTCTTTTCTGGGAAATTCTAACTCCCAATGGAGCCAAAAGAACCTGTGGGAAATGTGAAAAAGCTGACAGAAAACTATGGCGGTTTTGAGAAATTCAAGGCTGATTTTGTCGAGGCTGCTAAGACAAGATTCGGTCTCTGATGGCTTTGGCCGTAAGAAAGCAAACAGCGAGTAGAAATCTGCCCATCCGAATCAGGATAACCTGCATGATGCCGAATGCTGGCTGCTCTGGAACGCCTATTCTAGGGATAGATGTCTGGGAACACACCTATTATCTAAATTACTAAAAACAGAAGACCAGACTACATCAGTGCATTTTTGAAGTGATTAACTGGGACAAAGTAGAGAACTTTACAACAAATAAGAAAGAAAATTGGGATGAATTTCTATATGAATTTGTTCTCAATTTTTATTAAATTTAAACAAAAATTTATTGTAATGAAAAATAAGATTTATTTTTGGATGATAGGTCTAGTGATGACCTTGGTTTCCGTGTAATGTAACCGCTGATGTTACCCTGCACAAAGACAAAAACACAGAGTATAGTGATGGACATCGACGGAAGGAAGCAGCGAAAATCTTTTAAAGATGAGAATAAGAAGGGTAAGAAAGATAAAAGATGACCTCCCAAAAGAATGGACCAGCCTATAAGGAAATGAACCTAGGATAAAAAGAAAGAATCACCGCTCCAGACACCATAGCAGTAATGATATATATGTACAGGCAGCTAGTGATAAGGATGATCTGACAGATATTTCCTTCAAAAACTGATAAACTGACTAATCAAAAGAATTGTCCATTATGTTCAATAAAAAGAGGAAAAATCCTTACCAAATTCTTGATTTATTCTCGAGAAATGAATGGGACGGAAAAACCCTGAAAATAAACACTTGTATTAAATGATATGCCTCATCATAAAGATCAAGAATCTGATTTAGATTGGATGATATTTACTAAAGACTATCGTGGCAACTTTCCATTTCAATTCGGATATAAAGAGTAAAATAGAAGGAAAACATGATTTAGTAAGAAAAGTAACAACAACACGGTAGAAATAAAGTTTTAATATAGATGATGTAAGGAAAAAGGATTTAAATTCAAAATGATAATCTTTATAACAATTACCACGAAATAAAACCAAGCCAAATAGGTACTTTTTCATCAGGTTCAGCCTCAAAACTGAATCTGATTTTTATCTAACAATGTTCGTGGCTAATGAGGAGAAAACTATACCTTTATTCCATGTGAAAACTTCCAAGAAAAATATTTTGAAATCCGAAATAAAATTCTAATGAGGAAAAATTTCCCACCAGTCAAGAATTATTTTCAAATAAAAACATTTGTTTTTGAATAGGCTTATTCACACTACACTTGGTCACATTGTCTTTATTTTAGACTTATTCACGAATGTTGATAAGGTGTTTTATAAATTTAGAATCAATGTTTTATGATGTGAATTATCTATGAATTTCAACTAAATATTTGTGCTAAAACTTTCATAAAAATTTATCCACTAAACCCAGCTCTATAACAATATACATCATTCTCTATATATAAATAGAATAATGTAATAGTGTGGATTGGGGAAATTTTTGTTAGCTAAAATTTTTATTGGACAGATTAAAAATTTAACTTTGCAGAAAGTAATCAAATAAAAATATATACATATGAAAACGATTAAACAATTTGATTTTTCTGGTAAAAGCCTTGGTAAGAGTAGACTTTAATGTCCCTCAGGATGAAAAAGCCTAAAGGTAACGGATAATACCAGAATCACAGCTGTGAAACCTACTATTGATTCTTTCCGATGGCGGTTCGGTTATCCTGATGACGCATTTAGGACGACCAAAAGGAGAGAAAAACGATAAATACTCACTAAAACACATTCTTCCTGAGATGAGAAAGATTTTGGGTAAATCTGTGAAGTTCGCTCATGACTGCATCAGTGAAGAGGCTGTAAAAACTCGCTTCTGAACTGAAAAGTGGAGAAAATCCTCCTATTAGAAAACCTTAGATTCTATAACGAGGAAGAGGAGACAAAGCATTTGCAGAAAGTTAGCTAAATTAGGCGATGCGTATGAATGATGCCTTTGGTACGGCTCACAGAGCACACGCTTCTACTGCGGTTATCGCTGAATTTTCCCTCAGACTAAGTTTTTCAGGGTTGCTTGATGGCGAAAGAATTAGAAGCGATAGATAAAGTCCTTCACTCTGGAGAAAAGCCTATTACAGCGATACTTGGAGGTTCTAAAAGTTTCTACTAAAATTACCATTATAGAAAATATTTTGCCAGTAGTGGATAATCTGATTATCGGTGGAGGAATGAGCTCACTTTTATCAAAGCGCAGGGCGGAAATGTAGGAAATTCTTTGGTGGAGGATGACAAGCTGGATTTGCCTTTAGAAATTTTAGAAAAGGCTAAAAATCAGAATGTTAAAGTATATATCCTGTGGATGTTATCGCAGCGAAAGAGTTTAATAATGATGCCGAAAAGAAAAGAAGTGGCGGCAAATGAAATTCCAGACGGCTGGATGGGGCTGGATGTAGGAAGCGAGTCACAAAAATAAATAACGATGTGATTATGAGTTCCAAAACTATTCTTGGAATGGTCCTTTGGGAGTTTTTGAAATGTCTAATTTTTGCTGAAGGAACCAAAGCTCTGGGAGACAGTATAGCAGAGGCTACTAAAGCCGGTGCATTTTCTCTCGTAGGTGGAGGGGACAGTGTAGCATTCGTGAAGCAGTTTGGCTACGCAGATAAGGTTTCTTATGTATCCACAGGGGTGGAGCGATGCTAGAAAGCCTTGAAGGACTGGAACTTCTAGGGAGTATCAGCTATTAATAAATAATTGTAATTATAATAAAGAAGCGAACTCTAAATTTTTAGGGTTCGCTTTTTATGAATATTTTTGTATACATGAAAAATTTATAAAGTACAGTCCCAATTGTACATTACATCATCAAACTGGCATTTCCTAAATCTTCTGGGTTTATAAAAAAGTTAGCCACGCCACAATCACCCCATATAATTTCTACATCTTTTATTTCATCAGAATCTATTTGAAGAAGAAGTAGGGTATGAGGGTCATTGTTTTTACGAGGATCATCTTGGGTGAAGTAAGGATAACCACCAATCTTATGCCCCGTGTTATCTAAATCACGAATAAAGTCAGCTTCATCAGGTAACTGATATAGATACTCTATTTTGTCTGAAAAAGGTTTTATTCCCACTTTTCTATAAAAAGTTTTTGTGCGGAATATTCGTTCAATGAAAAAGTTTCAATTTCTTTTGGTAAAATGCAAAGCAAACTGCAAATCAGCATCAAAAGGCAAATTGTCATTATCAAAAACATAATCTTCTATAATATCATCAATGGACAAAGCTTCACCAATAGTAGGTAGTAGAGTACTCGCTTAAAGTCATTACTGCAAGGATTGTCAAAAGTCTAGCTCAAATAGATAATCTTCAGTATCTGCTATCCAAAACTGCAATAGACCTTTTAGGATAGATATTGTTTTCGGGTAGTTGTTCACAGTTAATTTGTGCCAACATAAAGAGTGGTTTGCCTTCAGCACTTGTAGGCAGTGAGCCTCCTTTTGGGATATAGGGCATACCACCGAATTTGCTATCGGTAAGTGCTAAACTATCAGATAAGGATAGTTTGATACGAATCATCTCTCGCTGTGTAGCAGCATTAAGGTCAACAACTAATTGCTCAATTTGTTTTTGTGTAGGAACTCATTTTTATTATGTTTTTGATAGACAAATTTAAAGAATATTAAAAACTCATATCTTTTACTGATTTTTATATTATTTTTAGAGGAAAGAATCATTACGATTTCTGAGAGATTCTTATTATTTTCCTCAGTGGTTGCATTGAATATTTATAATATTGTTTTTCAGGTTTTTATCAACTTTATTGATGTTTATTTCTTTTTGGATAAAACTTCATAGCATTCAGAAATTATTTCTGAGACAGCAGAATTTTTCATCAATTTTCAATTTCAAAAATAAGGTTAGAAGATTTTTTCATGAAAATAGTTTCTACCTTTTTCAGTGCTATCATGATGATGAGCATAAAAATAATAGCGATAATGGCAATGTTATAAAATCCCCAACCAATTCCTAAGCCTACACAGCCAGTAGCCCAGATTCCAGCCGCGGTGGTTAGTCCCTCCACTTCGCCTTTTTCTTTTGATTATGCTTCCAGCACCTAGAAACCTATACCACTGATAACCTGCGCCCTCAAGACGCCCCAAATCACTTTTTCATAAACGATGCCAGATCAGGAAATTTTTCGAAATCGAAGATGTTTATTCTGAGCTGGTCTTGGACCATGGAAACTATCGCTGCACCGAAGCAAACAAGAATGTAAGTTCTGAACCCAGCAGGTTTGTTATTTCTCTCTCTTTCAATCCCGACAATTCCCTCCGAAAATAACAGCCAGTAGAAGTCGTAAGAAAAACTACATCCACAGTCAGCTCTCCTACAAATTTAATTTTTGATATGTTGCTAAAAATTCAAACATGATATTTTATTTTAATTTAAAAATTTTCTTCAAAAAGTTATTTTTGAGTAAAAATTGACTTTAATAAACCTATTAAAAATCTATTTTCTAAGTTTTTCGATAATATATATCAAACTTGAAAAATTCACCCGTTTTTGATGCTTTAAAAATTAGAAATCGCTCCGTGAATTGCTCCAAAAAGCCAAAAGAGGATTTTTCTTATATTTTTCACTTAGCATAGAGATATAATAAGAATCGAGCAGGAGAGGTTTTTATTTTTCTGATTTTCCAATTTTTTCATTATTCATCAATTTTTCCATTCCTGATTTTTGAGAAAATGCCAAATGTGTCTCGGTACATCATAGGCAGCCCAAAAATTCTTTGTATTTTTCCGTCGTAGGAAGTGTGGTTCGGAACAGCGATGATGAGAAGTCCATTTAGTTTTAATTTCTCATGAAAAATTTTTCAGGTATTTTTCTCTTTCTTCTATATGTTCTAAAACATACCATAGGGTGATAGCGTCCAGACTTTCGTTTTCTATTTCTGTGAGTTCTGGATTGGAAATAAAAATTGTTTTCGGATTTTTGTTTTGCAGAAATTTCTTGCATTTTCATTTGGTTCAAATCCGAAAGTGGTGTATTCGTTTTCTATAAATTTTCTACAAAACTCTCCCGCGCACATCCGTAGTCTAATATTTTCAGATGGGTTCCTATTTCATTCTTTGATTATATATATAATTAAGATTAAACTTCTGTAAAAATTTATATACTTTTTCTTTCAAACTTTCGAATCCTGATGATGCTGAAATGTAATCTTTACTTTCATAATATTTTTCTAAATCATCGGGCAGGGAGAAGTTTTATAAATCCTTGGATTTCTGTTTCTATAATTTCAAATTCTTCCTGTAGAGAGAAAGTGATCTTTTTATTTTTCATTTTAATTTTTATAAAACAATCACAATGTTTCATATGAAACATTGTGATTTTTATTCTAAATAAATTAATAAAACATTAATATCCGCTGGTGACACTCCTGATATTCTAGAAGCCTGTGCGATATGGACGAATATTATTCATCTTTTGTAGAGCTTCTGAAGAAAGAGGCTACCTTGCTAAAATCAAAATCATCTGGAATTTTTTTATATTTTTCCATTCTTTTGGGTTTTGCTACATTTTCTTTTTCTTTTCTATGTAGCCTTTGTATTTTATATTGATTTCTGCTTGCTCTTGTATCTCTTCAGAATATTCTCTCGCTTTTATTTCCTATGATTTCTATTTTTAGAAAGTTTTTCTAAATTTATGTTAGGACGAGTTAATATTTGAGATGCTCTGTATGCTTGGTCTACAGGATTGCTTTCATTTTCTTCAAGAATAGGATTTATAACATTTGGTTTTTAATGGTAATTCTTTAAGAAATTCTTCCAGCTCTCAGACTTTTTAATTTTTCTTCTACTTTTTCTGAGTCTTTCTTCTGATGCTAAACCTATGTTATAAGATTTTTTTCAGTCAGACGGATATCGGCATTATCTTGTCTTAGAAGTAGTCTGTATTCTGCTCTTGATGTGAACATACGATAAGGCTCTTCTGTTCCTTTTCGTGATGAGGTCGTCTCATCAGTACACCTATATGAAAGCTTCATCTCTGCTGAGTGTAAATTCATCTTTGCCGTGAACTTTATTATGCGCATTGATTCCTGCAATCAGACCTTGTCCTGCTGCTTCTTCGTAGCCAGTAGTTCCGTTGATTTGTCCAGCGAAAAATAAATTTTTCAATCAGTTTGGTTTCCAAAGTATGTTTCAGCTGAGTAGGAGGAAGTAGTCATACCTCTATGGCATAACCTGGGCCGAAATATTTTTAGCGTTTTTCAAAACCTGGTACATGTCTTAGCGCTTTGGCCTGAATATCTTCTAGAGTGAAGAGCTGAAACCATTTACATAGATTTCAACAGTTTTCCATCGCTTCCTGGTTCTACGAAAAGCTGGTGTCTGTTTCGTTCAGCGAAACGATTGATTTTATCTTCTATACTCGGCAGTATCTTGGTCCTATACTTTGTATAGTTCCGTTGAACATTGGGCTTCTATCAAACCCAGAGCGAAGAATATCATGCACAGTTTCGTTTGTGTAAAGTGATATAGCAGCTTCTTTGTTCTTTAAGTTTAGGTGTATCGAGGTAGAGAGAATTTTTGTGGATTTTTCATCGCCTTTTTGTTCTTCCATTTTTGGAATAATCAGACTTCTTCCATCTATTCTTACAGGGCGTTCCTGTTTTCATTCTTCCTGCTTCGAAACCTAAACTTACTAATTTGCTCAGTAATTCCAAAAAGCTTTTTGGCTCGCCCATTCTTCCGCCGCCGAATTGTTTTTCTCCGATATGTATCAGTCCCATTTAGGAAAGTTCCATTGGTGAGAAACTACTGCTACCACGGATTTCTACACCGATGTTGGTAATTACTCCTGCTACTTTACCATTTTTCTATATATGATATTTTCACCATATCTTGGAAAAATCAAGATTAGGAGTGTTTTCTAAAAGCTAATCTCCATTCTTCTGCAAAAGAGCATTCTGTCGTTTTGAGTTCGTGGCTGACCACATAGCAGGTCCTTTTTGATAGGTTAAGCATCTTAAACTGGATAGCAGATTTATCGGCTATAATTCCAGAATATCCCGCCAGTGCATCTATTTCACGAACGATTTGTCCTTTTGCTATTCCGCCCATCGCAGGTTACAGCTCATCTGTCCGATGGTCTGCATGTTCATAGTAACCAGCATAGTTTTAGAGCCGAGATTGGCTGCTGCTGCTCGCTGCTTCACAGCCTGCGTGTCCTCCACCTACTACGATTACATCGTATATTTCGTTTATCATATATTGTAAATAAGTTTATAAATAATAAAAATGTTTCACAGGGAAACATTAAAATAAATTGATATAAAAATCTTCTTTCGCTCTCATTTCTTTTTCTTCTTCATCGGATTTGTCTTTTGTATCCGCAAAGGTGAAGAACACCATGAGCCAGAACCCTTAGTAATTCCTTTTTCAAAACTACTGGATAGGGTAGAGGCGTTTTCCAGAAATATGCGCAAAGATATAAAAATATCTCCTTATGGTTTTTGCCTTTTTACATAGTCAAAAGTGATGATATCTGTGTAGTAATCATGATTAAGAAAATCCTGATTTGACTTTTTAGCAGGTATTCATCATCACAGAAAAATATAATTGATATTTCCTACTTTTCTCTTCGTTTTAAAATAAGTTTTTCAATCCCATTCCGAACAATTTTTCAGGAAGGGTAATTTCATCTACATTTTCATACTGTATCATTCTGCTTTTATTTATCTCTAAAAATTAGAACCAATGTCCTAAAATTACACTAAAAATTCCTTTTCCTTTATTCACAGCCTTGCTGTAATTTAGTTTTATCTGCCCAAAAGGAGATTTGTATCCAGCGGTAATTCACAGAAACATCGCTACTTTTAGAATATGATTTATTTTATGTTCATCAAAGGTATTCATAAAATTAACATGTCCTGTGATGAAATAGTTTTTCTTAATTCTAAACTGAAAATCATTCCCAGCAACGATAAGATTATCCGTGACTAAAATTCCCCAAACTGATAGCCTTGAAACTTACAAAATTGACTAAATTCTGCTCAAAATTCCACCTGGGTAGAAATGATAATAGTATGGAACATCTCTCCCAAAAGTTAATCCTCCGAAAAGATTCAGCCTATAAGTCACACGGCTGGAAATAGAAAACTCATTCGGATGTCAGCTTTGGTTTGAAAATCTGTTTTTCAATTTTTTATTAAAAATATCAATAATTTTCCTTCTATATTAAGGTAGAAACCTCTCGATGCAAAGTCCTTGTCATTCCTCGTATCACTTTTAATGAAAACATAAGGATTGAGAAAGTTCTTTTCATTATCATAGCGGGATAGTTCCTATTTTAGATTCAAAAATAGTCATGGCTCATTCCTCCTCCTATGGCATATCTATCTTTCCAAATAGACTGAAGATAAATCTCATTTCTAAACCATTTTCATTTTTCCTATTTCATTTCTATTATCATCATTAGCTGTAGGCTCATCCCAGAAGAATAAATCCCAAACCCAGGGAAGTAGCCATTATCTACGAAATAATTAAAATAATATCTCAGTTCTATTTCCTCCTACGATGGCATCGAGGAGAAAGATAGAGTTTTTGGAATAAAAACTCTTTTTGATGGTTGTATTTGATTAGAATCCTGTTTTGAAAACTTCATCATAATGCAACCCAAACTTTAAAGAAAAACCGAGCATTATCTTCTTCTAATTCTCAGTTTAGAATGTTTTTCCCTTTGTCTTGTATCAGGTCATAATTGATAAGTTTATAATTATTGGTAGCGTATAATTTATCAATCATTTGGTTTATCCCTGCATAAGTCTGCAAGGAAGGATTTTAAGGTTCATTTTCCTTTTACATAAGATTCATTAAAAATCCTACTATTCACCAAAATAAGGCTGTCTACTTTATAAATATTAGCATAGACAGGCTTGCTCATCATTTCTCGGTAGAGAGTCTCTTTTTGGTAATTTATTGGAGTATATCAATGTATTTTTAGCCTCTTCATATCCCTAAATTTAGGATTTTTCTTTGTCGCCATAGCCAGGTGGAAGAATATCCTTTTTCAGGTTGGGGTGAATTCTTATATCTGTATTTTTATACTGAGTTTTTATTTTCGTTTTGTATGGTAAAGTCTCATCACTTGGTCTAAAATCTTTATAGCCGAATTCAGCTCATCTTTATTCGCCAGAGGAAGTGTCAAATCCACTCCGATGACGATATCCATTCCTTTGTCTTTAAGTGGCTTTTGATGGAAAATTCACCGTCATCGCGCCATCTATATACAGACTGTCATTTACTTTTCACAGGATCATCAGCGAAGGATAGGCGGAACTCGCCATGATAGAATTCTACCAAGTCTCCTTTTTCAAAAATTTTTACTTTTTCCATTTTCCAGATTGGTTGCCACGCACATGAAAGGAATATTCAGCTTTTGAAAAATCTGTGACATTAGAAACATTGTTAAACAAATCCTTTAGGAGGAAAAAGATGTCCTTGTGAAATGGCTTTTTGGCAGGACATTGAATTTACCTTTTTCAAAAGGAATATTCAGCAGGTATTTGTCATTATTTTTATCAAAGAAGGAAGATTTCTTTTCGGTCTTTTTCATTGGCAAGAATTTCATAAAAATCCGTTTCTTTAATGATTTTTCTATTTCCTTTGCTGAGTAGCCCTGATGCATAAAGCCCTCAACTATTGCTCCCATGCTGGTTCCAGAGATGTAGTCTATTTTTACTCCCAGTGAGTCTATCACCTTCAATCCACCTACATGGGCAAAACCTTTCGCGCCGCCACCTGCCAGAGAAAGTCCTATTTTTTGGGTTTTTCGGAATTTTTATGTTTTCTTTTACTGAGCTTTATACAGAGTCAGAAAACATTATTATAAATATTTGAAGTAAATTTTTCATAATCAATCTTTTACATAAATTCTTTTGACTCTTCGTGAAATGGGAAGTAAGAACCTCGTAAAGGAATAGTCTGGCAATAGTCTGCAAACTCTTCCAAAAGTCTTGCAAAATTAAAAATAATGACCTCATCACCTTCCTTTGCAGGAATTTCGCCCTCAAATCCGCCATGAGCATATCCATACACATTTCCCACGATAGAACTTTCTGCCCTTTGATGATGACAAATCCCTTTTTGTTTCCTATCAGCCGAGGAATGCCGTCTGCATAGCCTATCGGAATGGTGGCGATTCTGGTATCTTTTTCTGCGATGTATTTCTGCTGTATCCTATGGAATATCCTTTTTCTACTTTTGGAAATCTGAAATCACGGTTTTAAATGTACACGTTTTGGAGCTGTTTTTTCTATTTGAGGAACGGTGAAATGCCCATCATCCCAATGCCTATTCTTACCATATCGTATTGATAATCAGTGAAATTAATAATTCCAGCTGTATTGAGAATATGTCTAATAGGTTTATAATCAATATTTTGTATGATTTTACTGAAACTCGCTCAAAGGTTTCCAGCTGCTGCAGTGTATATTCCTTTTCTTCGGGAACATCCGCGCAAGACAAATGGCTGAAAATACTCGCTATTTTTTGACATTGTATTTCTTCAAGGTTTTTATCAAATCAGTCTATTTCATCTTCTTTAAAACCAAGGCGATGCATTCCTGTCTCTATCTTTGATATGGATAGGGTAGGTCTCTTGGATGCCTTTTTGCTTGAGCTGTTTCCCAAATAAATCCAAAACCCTCAGGCTGTATATCTCTGGTTCTAGATGATAATCTATGATAGTGTCATAGCTGCTCTGCTCAGGATTCATCATAAGGATAGGGCGTAGTCACGCCGTTTTTCCATATAATCTACTCCCTCATCTGCATAGGCAACTCCTAGATAATCAATATGGTGGTGCTGTAAGAAATTCAGCAATTTCCGTAGCCGCCCAGTCCATGGGAAAAAGCTTTCACCATCGCACAGACTTTTTGTCTTTGGTTTCAGTAAACTCTTGTGAATGTTTATATTATGCACGATGGCATTAAGATTTACTTCAAGCGTAGTATCGTGCTTTTTGTAGTTCTAAAAGCTTTTTGATTTTTCAATTTTCAAAAACCCTCGCTCCTTTTTAATAAAATCAACTGATTTTCAATCGTATTGAGATACTGGCTGTCTATAAGTTCCTGAGTGTTGTCAAAGATTTTAACTTTCCTGAAAACAAATCTTTATACTTCGTGATGTGTTCGCCGATGAGAATGATATTTTCAAAAATCCTGCTCGTTGGTAAGTTCCGCTACTTTTTATACAAATATTTCGTCCTCTTCTATCGTGTCCAAAAATATCCGTAAGGATGAGCGATTTTTCTGCTTTTGATATTGGTTAATGAACTGATATGCAATGATTAACGAATCCAAATCCAAATTAAAAAGAATCATTGATAATTAGATTATTTCTAATGCCGTTCACGCTTTCCAGACGCATTTCCACGGAATGCAGGTCTTGATTTGGTCACGATTTTTCGTTGGAGATTTTCCAAAGAGTTAAAACAGCTACAATCGCCAGAATATTGGAAAGTGTAGCCTCATCTCGTTTTTGGAGGAAATACTGATTTCTTCATCAAAATATTTTTATTCCGATGCATTCATTAGATTTTTATAATCGGAAGAAATACGGACATCATTTCTTTGATTCAGTCCGAAACTAATTAAATTTTTACTTGAATAAAAGTTTGATTTACTAAATTATAAACCAATTCATTATCTCCGTTATAAATAATAGTTTCACTTTTCTTTGAAAAGAATGATTTTTTTCGTTTATCAGTTCTTCTTCATTTTTAAAATTAGAAGAATGAGCAGAACCGATGTGAGTCAAAACGCCGATTTTCGGAGCGAAAATATTTTTCCAATTTTGCCATTTCGCTCGGTTTAGAAATTCCGACTTCAAAGATTCCCAGCTGGTGTTCCTCATTGATTTGCAGCAGCGAGATAGGAAGCCCAATCTGCGAGTTGAAACTTTTGGGAGATTTTACCGTGGAAAATTCATCCCAAAGACACTGATAAAAGCCATTCTTTACGATGGTTTTGCCGTTGCTTCCTGTAATGCCGATGGTGTTTTCTAAATGAAATTTTTCTAAATGATTTTTAGCTAAAATTTGTAAAAACTCGATGGAATTTTGGTAATAATCCATGTAATGTCTTCGTATTCAGGATAGTAGTTTTCAGAAATAATGACTTTCACACCTTTTTTCTACTACGGAGAAATGTATTTTTCATCAGAATTATTTTTTGGTGTTAATGGCAATAAACGCCGTATCAGAAAATAGAATAAAGATTTCGGCTGTCAAAGAGATATTGCTGATGAGAATATCTGGATTCCCAATCAGTTTAGAATCTGTAAGTTGCGAAATTTGTAATGTGCTGTATATCATTATTTTATTCAAAACTCTTCTGTAAAAACTTTTTCTGCTCACAGCCTCATAGCTGCTGTTTCTCCTAATTGTGCCAAATCATCACTCCTGAGGGTTCTCATGGAATAATTCCAAATTTCCTGTTTTCTTGCAGATGGCATGGACTTTCGTTACATATCTCTGCTGTAGCCATCAGGTTGGGCATCGGCCCGAAAGGCCTTCCATGTAGTCCATATCCAGCCCAGCAATCACCACACGAACGCCGTTGTTCGCCAGCTGATTAGCTATTTCTACAATGCTTTCATCGAAAAATTGCGCCTCATCTATGCCCACCACATCACAGATTAGACCCAGAGTAGAATCATCAGGAGTTTCTACGGGAGTAGCTTTTTATTTTATTTTGGTTGTGAGAGACCACCTCTTCATCAGCATAGCGGTTGTCCAGCTTTGGTTTGAAGATTTCTACCTGCTGTCCAGCTCATCTCTGCACGGCGGAGCCTTCTGATGAGTTCCTCGGTTTTTCCAGAAAACATAGAACCGCAGATAACCTCCATCCAGCCGCTTTGTTTGGCGTGATTGATTGTATTTTCTAAAAACATTGTAAATTAGCCTTTTGATTTTGATGTGAAAAATTCAAAAATTAAATCCCAAATTTAAACAATTTTAATAAAAGAATTTATGAGCGGTATACTTTATTTTGTTCCCTACGCCTATTGGCAATCTGGAAGATATGACTTTTTCGGGCAGTATTTTTGAAAGAAGTGGATTATATTCTTTTGTGAAGATACACGGACTTCGAGAATTTTATTGAAACATTTTGAAATTTCTAAACCATTGAAATCATATCACTTATACAATGAACATCAAGCGACACTTAAAGTGATAGAGGACCTGAAAAATGGTCATAATATCGCTATCATTACCTACTGATGCAGGAACGCCTGGAATTTCTGATCCTGCTATCTGCTGGCAAAAGGCATGCGCAGACAACGAGGTGGAAATGCAGTGTCTGCCTGGTGCTACGGCTTTCGTGCCGGCGCTGGTGGTTTTCTGGACTGCCCTATAGTGAGTTTTTGTTCGTGGGTTTTTACCGCAGAAAAGGGAAGACAGACAAAACTGAAACAACTGGCGGAGGAGAGCGATGATCCTCAGAAAGCCCACGCAAGATAAACACCACGCTGGAGCAGATAAAGGAATTTTCGGAGAGGAAACAAAAATCAGCCTCAGCCGAGAAATTTCCAAAAATTTGAAGAAACCAAACGCGGAACCATAGAAGAACTCATCGAATTTTCCAAAAGTAAAACCCTGAAAGGCAGAAATGGTTTTGGTAGTGAATAACCAGATTTGATGGATTTTAATTTTTAGAAATTGTAGGGATAGTAATCAGAGTTAATAATATCAGAAATATATGTTATCAGAAAGAGTTAAAAGAATATTTGAAGGAAAAAGGTCTGTATGATGAAACAGAAGATGCAGATTATCAAAAAGCTGATGGATGATTTAGGAATTAAATTGGATACTGCTTTTGCTCAGTTTAATCTTTTATACAAATGATATAACATTTTCTGGAAAGTATAATGATTTATATAATGTATCCTGGTTTTGCTATAAATTCTACATATTTTGAACAGATGAGAGTATGCGCTCTGCTCAAATTTACCCGAAAGTATATCCCTTTGGACAGTTTTGGGGGAGAAGGAGGATTCTTTTATAATCGAAAAACAGGGAAGTCTTGGAATTAGAACTTGACAAAAACTAATTGATTTTCAAGGTGGTAAGTTACTAAGCCCACAGTGGAAAAATTTTAATGCTTTTTGGAATGGTATTTTGACTTGGAGAATTTTTCATAGGAACTCGGATCACAAAATGAAAAATTAAAAATATTTTAAGATCAATGGTTTTGTCTGATGCAAAGATATTATCATCATCTGATAGCATTTCTGTTCCTAAAGCAATGGCATTTATACTAAACGAAGAGGACAAAAATTTAAGGAAAGATTTTATTCTGAATTGATGGAAACCTTTTTGACCTTTTTCTTCTGAAGGCCATTAGGATATTTTGAGTCAATATCGATGATGTATTTCTAATTTTTGCATAAAGAACAAGTGAAGATGGTTTATTTGTTCTTTATTGATAATGAGTATATTACATATGTGGAAATCACTCCAAAAACGGAAAACACGCTCACTATTCTTCCCGAAAAATTGCTGACTTCTACACGCATATACATGATGGCTGGTTTGAGAAACATTAGTGGAGGTAGGGCTACTTCCTATGAGAAAATCCAGTTTCTTGATGAATCAGAATGGGACTTACTGATGAAATATTGCAGTCAGTAGATTTATCAAAACTTAGCTATGTGTTTCATAATGGTGAAATGGGTTTCTTTGTATCAATATAGAGACACTGAAAATCCTAAGTCATTAGTATGGTGGACAAATGATAGACCAAAGCTGAGCATAGAGTTTTGGAGCTTTTTGGACTCTTGGATGAAATCGGTTTTCTCTAAAAACAATATCTGAGTTATCTTTTAAAATAAAAAAACTCAGCGCTTTCAGATAAATAAAAGCAGCATCAAAGATTAGATATAGGAGTAGATATACCAAAATTTTAAGAAAAATGTATCTTTGGTACATTAATAAAAACAAAAACTATATATTTAAAAGTTATAGCAAATTTGTTAGACGAAGTGACAGGACCTGTAAATAATTCAGGACGAGATGTACATGTGATAGATAAAGCAGCTGCCTGTCGAGATAGGCTTTGGTCTACTCTTTTTCAGATAGCATTATGGGTTGTGATACCGATATTGGTACTATTGTATGTGCTGGTTATGGGCAGTACGCTGCAGAATCCTTTGCTTGTTGGTGGTGTGGGCTGTCTGCTGGGCATCCTGCCTGGTGTTATTTTTCATCTTTATGAAGATATCGGCTCGTAATTACTTTCCAGCAGTTGGAACAGCGCATTCAGGCAGAGGCATCTAATATTGACAATTATTTAGAACAAAGAGTACAGATACTTCAGAATGTCGTAGGACTTGTAGAGCAGGGCTGTTGATCTTGACAAAGATGTGATGAAAACAGTGCAGCACTTCGCAGCGGCAGTGTAAATGAGGGACAACAGAAGTGATGTGAATGCACAGATTAACACCGCTTTCGGTAGACTTTTCCCACAGGTAGAGGCTACCCAGAATTAAAGGCACACAACGCCACTGCAGATGCGATGCAGCAGAACAGCTACCCACAGCGCGAGATAACAGCAGCACGAACTGTGTATAACAGCCGTGTAACGCAGTGGAACACAGATATTTTCTCATGGCCTACAAAAATGATTGTAGCAGCACAGCAGGGCTACACCACGCGTATACCATTTACAGCATCAGCCGAAACACGCGAGGCAGCAAGAGGTAAGTTTTTCTAAGACTTTGGAATATAGATGATTCAGGATATCTGTGACCCATTAAACGAATACATCAATACCTTCGTGACAAGTTTAAGAAGGTGGCGGAAGAAACCTTCGATGCGCTAGCTCAGGAAGCACAGGTTGATGTAGAAGCGAATCGTGCTACATGCCAGCAGATTTATAAAGGCGAGGCAGATATGGCAGATATAGCAAGCCGCATCACACGATGGACGGTATCATGTGCCATCCTGTGGATAGGGTGCAGTGATAGGACTTGCTGTTGTCTATGTTAAGAGAAATGAGTTCCCGGTGGAGCAGCTCTTATTAATAGGCGGCGGCTCAGTCTTGGCGGTTGTTTTTCTTTTTGGTAAAGGCACATCCCTACCTTGAAGTCTTTACGAAATGAGCGAAATGATTTTGGCTCAAGAAAGTAGATGATTTGAGAAATACAGCATGGGAGCAAATGGCTGAACTAAATAAACTCTACGACTGGGATATTCTGACACGAATGATGTCGAAGACTAGTACCAAGACTGGAGTTTGACCCTATATTTTACCACACAGCGATTGGCTGACCTCCGTGCTACATATCGGCTGGAATGATTCCTTTAATGCAGAGCGTTCGGTGCTTTTATTCCCATTCTGGACTTATCAATGGTAATCCGTTTGTCATTTGTAGAACACGGAAAAATGGAAATGGGACAGAAGACCTACTACGGCGAGAAAACCATTTACTGGACGACGAAGGGAAACTGATTCGGATGGGAAATCCCGCACTGTGAGTCATTCAGAGACATTGCGCGCGAGTGTGACAGCGCCTTATCCAGAGTATTATGAGCGTACCCGCCTTATCTATGGCAATACAGCTGCGCCCGATTTTGATATTTAATCGCAAAGCCAAGTGGATTGGCAGGTAGGGAAGGTTCGCTTCGCTTTAAATGGGATAAATTCTGGCTAAAGCGTAAAGCTCGTAATCTGACAGATGGAGACTTTGCCATGCTGACGAATGAGGAATTTGAGGTCGCATTCAATACAAGTAACCGTAATAACAACCAGCAGTTCGCCTTACTCTTCACGCCATTGGCACAGCAGAGTATGATGGCGCTTTGCAGGATAATACCAATGGCTATGGTGATGATTTTAGCTTTTGATAAAAATCGTATGATAAAACACCATCACGCCTTTGCATATACAAGAGCTGGATCTCGATATGAACCCAGATCAGTACTGTAATTTTTGACTTTTGAAAGAGCCAAGAAAGACTTTTACGAGATTAATGCAAGATATTTCCGAGCGATTTATTTTAGTTTTGCGCCGCTATTATGTGTGCCGATGTATCAGCAGATACGGTCGCATAAGGATATTTATGGGCGAGATATGGAGCAGAGAAGTTCGTTCTGGGAGCATGAAGCACTGGCTAATTTCTGGGGCAGGAGCGTTTCAGACATCCTGACTGCGTGACGCAATGTGTCTTGAAAACTTCCGCAAAGGTACAGAACGATGGCAGCACGATGATAGATGTCACGGCTCATGGTTTCCGTTCAGAACCCTCGCTTTTCGTATATTAGTAAAAGTTTGGTGGTGATGGCTCTTGGCATGATGTGCCGGTGAACTGGTATGAGTACTTTCTCTGTAGAGGAAATGGACAGATTACGATGCATGAAGATAATCACCAAGAAGATACCACATGACACAGACCCAGCGTTTGAACCGCATAGGAGAGGTGCTTTGAAAAACGCACTTTAGATGTGTATAGAAGGCATATAGCATCTAAAGCGTAGTCAGATGGAATTTCCTAAAATTAAAAAATCAGAATATGCTGTTTTTGATGGCAGATAGTAACACAGGAGTTGTATTAGATATATATTTTTGATATTTACTATAAGAGTAGTAATCAGATTGTATATAAAGTATTTTTCAAGTCTTGATGAAGTAGAAGAATTTATAAAAGAAACCCTCAGACAAAAAGAAAATATTGAGTTCATTGTGTATGATAATAATGAAAAATGTAGTGAGATTCGAACAAAATTGATTATAGTTGTAAGTAAAATCTATAATATATATTATGCTCCTCATTTCATTACTATTAAAAACAGCAGTAAAACCTAAGATTATTCAAAATAAATTATCTCACTTTGATAGATTTTTGGTCGTAAAAATAAAAAGATATGATGAATTTATATGGTTTATTTTAAAATAAAATTGAATAATGAAAAATAAGTGAGAGAAAGTAAAATAAAAATTAAAAATATATAAGAATGGACAACTTAATTAAATTTAAAAATAATACTTTTGTATCTATGAGATTTTTATATTATCACTTTAGGTTTTATATTAACTTCCTGCTTTGTTTCAAATGAAAATAGTTTTTGAAATCTGTCAAGATTATTCAACAGAAAATGTAAATATAAAATCAAATAAAGTTGTAGATGCAGAAATTATATTTGTAAATGGAGAAAGTAAAAACTAAATTACAAGCATTAAAGTCGGTTGATGGTAGCTTGGACGAAGCTTCTATAACACAATATTTTGCGATTTATGAGTAAAAATGGGAAAAAGAAATGACTAATAAAAGTAGTAAAAGGAAATGAGAATTTTGGATTATGCTAATGAGGAAAGAATTTTTGTAAATAGATCAAATTACCCAAATGCTTTACAAGATTAGTATATGATGAAGAATAAAATGGTATGTAGAATATACTTTTAAAGGATTAGGAGATAAAAATGATAAATTATTTTGTTGATGAAGAGGCGAGGAGAGAGGTTCGATGGGATCAATATGATTTTAGAAAGAAATTTAAAGAATTTACAAATTCAAATATAGGAAGTTTTGAGAAGATATTGAAAAGTAGATAAAAAATACAATTAGAAATAATAAAGATTCTAAGGAAGTATGAAAATTTATAAAAATAATAAGAATATGAAATTATTAGAAGGAAAAGTAGCTCTCATCACAGGTGCAGCTACAGGTATCGGAAAAAGAATAGCAGAAGTTTTTGCAGAGCAGGGAGCTAAAATAGCATTTTTCCCACATCGGTCCAGATGACTTAGCAAAACAAGTAGAAGCAGATCTAAATAAAATCACTACAGCTAAAGAATACCACTCTAACGCTGCTGATTTTTGATGAGGCTCAGAAACTGATAGACGATGTTATCGCAGACTTTGGGCAGATAGATATCCTTGTGAATAATGCAGGAATTGCGAGACAATCTTCTCCTTAGAATGAGCAAAGAGGGTGGGACATCATCATGAAAGTGAATTTGGATTCTGTTTTTCCAACCTTACAAAAGCAGCTATCAAAACCTATGATGAAAGCAAGAACAGGGTCTATTATCAACATGGCTTCTGTGGTAGGTGTTAGGAAACGCAGGACAGGCAAGACTACGCAGCGTCTAAAGCTGGTGTTATCGGATTTTCTAAATCTGTTGCTTTGGAACTAGGTTCTAGAAACATCCGTTGCAACGCTCGTAGACGCCAGGTTTCATAGAAACAGAAATGACAGCTAAACTAAGCCCAGAAGTGGTACAAGGCTGGAGAGATGCCATCCCATTTAAAGAGAGGAGGGCAGACTACCGATGCTAGCCAATACATGCCTATTCTTGGCAAGTGACTTGTCTTCTTATGTTACAGGGACAGGTTATCAATGTAGATGGCGGTATGCTTACTTAAAATATTACAAAAAGACTTTCTTCGAGAGAGTCTTTTTATTTAAAACATAATGAAAAATTCATTTTTCGTTCTAATAGAAAAATCAAACATAATGAAAAATTTATTATCAGGAATTTTATTCCTTTTCGGTGTGGCGTGCTCTTTTGCACAGAATGAAAGAAATGTTGATTTTACTTCTCTAAAAGTCTATGACAGAATTTCCGTAGAGCTTATAGAATCCAGACAAAGTGGAAATCATAGGCGACGGCAGTTCTAAAATCAAGTAATCAATAAAAACGGAGAACTAAAAATCCGTACCCAAACCATGAAACTCCTGCAGGGAGATGATGTTAAAGTAAGGTTTATTACAATGACCTTAGCGATATTCAGAGCGAGCCAAGGTTCAGAAATCACTTCTGATGATGTATTGAAAGCTAATCTACTGAAAATCACTACAATGAAGGTTCTAAAATCCAAATGAAAGTAGATGTAAAACAGCTGAATGTAAGAGGAAACTCTGGCGGCGAAGTAGAACTTTCAGGAAATGCAGATGTTCAGGAAATCGTGATGAACTCTGGTGCAAAATACAAAAAGGCGATGACAACGAGGGCGAAAATGTTTCTGTAACTGTAAACGCAGGCGGAAATGCTGAAGTCTATGCTTCCAAAGCCGTAAATGCTACCGTGAGCAGGCGGAAGAATAGAAATCCACGGAAACCCGAAACAAAGAGATGTAAAAAAAGTAGTAGGCGGAGTTATAGAATTTAAATAAGAAATAAGCACCCAGATTATTCTGGTGTTTTATTCCGAAAAAGATTTTCTTCCTTTTCGAAGAAAGGTATCTATCAGTAGATTTTTCCTTTTGTGATGCTGCACAGCCAGCTGGTCGGCTCTTTCATTTGTGGGATGTCCTGCGTGGCCTTTTATCCAGTGGAAAGTAGGTTTATACTTGCTGAAAAGCGGGATAAATCTCGCCACAGGTCAGGATTTTTACATTTTTAAAAGCCTTTTATCCAGCCAAGAATCCAGTTCTTATTCACTGCATCGGCAACATATTTACTATCAGTAAAGATGTGAATATCATGCCCTTCTTCTTTGAGGTTTTCCAGAGCTGTGATTACCGCGAGAAGTTCCATACGGTTGTTGGTCGTCTACCGATACCCTTCCGAAAAGCATTTTTTTCATAGTTTTTCTCTGGAGCCTGCATGATAGATGACCATAGCCGCCTTTCCCTAGGGTTGCCGCTGCATCTCCATCGGTATAGATTTCTATCCTCATATTTTTAGAAAGGCATATCATCTTCATCATTCATAGATGAAGCAGAAAGGTTGTTTTTAGGTAAATCAAATGCTGCCAGAAGGGTCGATGCTTTACACGGAGGTTTTCAAAAAGCATTTCTGGTTTGGCTGAGCGTAAGAAGACTGCTCATTAGTTCCAAATAAATCCAAATCTGAGAATTTTTGCTAAACTTGATTGGAACGAAAGTCTTACATCTGTAACGGCTCCATTCTGTGCTTTTCCGATGATGAGCTCCGCCTGTCCAGCAGATGGGCTTCCATCTTCCCAGTTTTCTATTTTGTAATATTCAGGACGGAAGAGGAAAGAAACGATATCGGTATCCTGCTCAATCGCTCCTGATTCCCTCAAATCCGAAAGCTGAGGTCGTTTGTTTAGTCTTCCCTCGACACTTCTGGATAGCTGAGAAAGAGCAATCACAGGGACATTAAGTTCTTTTTGCAATGGCTTTTAGGGAACGCGAAATAGTCGCAATTTCCGCTCTCGGTTTCCTGAGCCTTTTCCACCATTGTTTGCGGTCATCAGCTGGAGATAGTCTACCATGATGATTTTCACGCCATGCTGCATTACGAGTCTTCGGCATTTTCAGCCCCTAAAATCAAATACAGAAAGCGCTGGAGTTTCATCTATGTATAGAGGAGCGTTTTTCCAGCTCAGATACACTACTAAACAGCCTTTGCCATTCCTCATCACTCATTTTGTCCTTTTCTTTAGTTTTTCGGATGAAATGCCCGTTTCAGAGGCTATCATCCTTGTGATGAGCTGTACAGAGGCCATCTCTAATGAGAAAAGCGCCATTGGAATTTGATGCTGAACGGCGATGTTTCTTGCCATGGAAAGCAGGAAAGCTGTTTTTACCCATCGCAGGACGCGCCGCGATGATGATGAGGTCAGAATTTTGCCAGCCTCCAGTTTCTTTATCCATCTCTAAAGCCCGAAGGAACTCCAGAAAGCCCTTCCTTGTCTTTTTAGAGCTTTGATTTTATCGATGGCTTCTTTTACCAAAGGAATTAGCTGTATCGAAACCTTTTTGAGTGGTTCCGTTTGTGATTTCAAAGAAAACCTTTGTTCTGCTTTATCCAAAAAGCTCGAAAACATCGGTAGATTCTTTGTAAGAACTGTCAATAACATTGGCAGAAACATTGATAAGAGAGCGGAGGATATATTTCTCCAAAATGATTCTCACATGGTATTCTATATGCAGAAGAACTCACCACTGTGGTAAGGTCTATGATGTAGTGGTCGCTTCCCGCCAAAACTGAGTTTTTCAGTGCGTTTCAGTTCCTGGAATCACGGTCACCATATCCACAGGGTGGTTGTTTTCATAGAGTTTTAGAATCGCTCTGAAAAATCTCCTGATGTCTCGGATCGTAGAAAACCCTCAGGTTTTAGCAAATCTATGGAGTGGTCTAAGCCTTTCTTGTCAATCAAAAGTCCCGATCACAAGTTTTTCAAATTCCACTGCATTAGGTGGCACTTTCCCTTGAGAAATAGACAGTTCCTTTGCAAAATTTCCATGCGTGAGAGATGATAATGTTTCTTTTTGTACCATGGGACAAAGATAAAGATTAAACTCTCAAAAATTCTACGCAATGTTGAAAAAGTAACTACAAATTACAACAAAGTGATTACAAATCAATAAATTACAAGTTTTAAGAATGTTAATAAAGGGTTTGGATAAAAAAATCCAGTAATGAATACTGGATTTTTCTGATTTTTAAAGTTCCTCTTCAGGTTCATTGTTTTCAATAATGATTTCCTCATGGTCTTTGGCTCTTGATGAGGAATTTCAGCTTTTTCCTTTTTAGGTATTCAGGAAGATTAAGCCCAGCCATATTGAATAAATCATTCAGAGGCGGCACAGCTTTTCATCATTCCTGAAACGAAATTAGCCGTGGAAGTGTTTCCGTCAGGATTGTTCCTGCTGTCCCAAACTGTAACTTTATCAATTTTAATATTTTTAACGGCTTCCACCTGAGTTTTAACCAATTCAGGAAGTTTTTCAATAAGCAATAGCTGGAACGCAGAGTTGGTATCTCCACCAGCAGCTTTTTACGACTTGGTCATAACCTTCCGCCTGTTTTTGTAAGGATTTCAAGGAGACCTTTTGCTTCGGCTTCCATTTTCAGGTAGATAGCATCAGCTTCCCTTTAGCTTTCAGTCCCGATTTTTCAGCTTCTGCTTCTGCATCGATGATGGCTTTTTGTCTGGAGATTTCCACAGGAACCACGATGTTGGCATTTTGTGTAGAACGCCTCTTTCAGCTCTGGCAGCTTCCGCTTTTTGTTCGGCCAGAATAAGATTCTTCAAGGGCTTTCGCTGCCTGAACTTTCTCTGCTGTGATTGCTATTTTGAGGGCTTCGGCTTCTTTTCTCTTCTCTGTGCATCGGAATTTGCGATGGTTATTTTTGGCTTCGTTTTCCCCTTTTACAGCAAGGGAATTTTGCAGGTGAAGTCGCACTCGATTCCTTTTCAGCCTCGGCTTTACCGATGGATTCGTCTTTTTGCAGCAGATGCGATACTGATTTCTCTATCTTTCTGAGTAATCGCAATTTTTACATCTCTGTCTCTGTTGGTTTCCGCGATTTGTACATCTTTTTCTCTGTCGGCCTCAGCTTTCACCTGTTTCCCCAATCTTGCTCAGCAACAGAAATTTTAGCTTCGTTAATCGCTTTCGCAGCTGCTTCTTTTCCCTAAAGCTTCGATGCTAGCCAGACCTCGTCTTTGATATCGGTTACATTGACATTGATGGTTTTAGACCTATTTTTAAGTTCGGTATCTACATTTTTAGAAATATTTTCAAGGAATTTGTCTCGGTCAGAGTTGATTTCCTCAATGGTCATCGTAGCAATCACCAAAACGAAGCTGCCCAAAAAGAATATCCTTGGAAAGTTCCTGGAATCTGCTCTGGTGAAAGTCCCCAAAAGTCTTTCAGCGGCATTTCCCATCGTGTCTGTTTCAGTGGAAATAGCGATGGTAAATCGGCACGGTACATCCACACGAATATTCTGGCGCGAAAGGGCGTTGGTAAGATTGGCTTCGATGGAAATCGGCTTTTAAATCAAGATATGCAAAGTCTTGAATTACGGCACATACTGAATGCACCGCCGCCATGGATACATCTCGCAGAGCTCTCCGCCTGTTTTTCCATAAATTACTAAAATTTTGTCCGAAGGACATCTCTTGTAACGCGAAATAAGAGAAACAAGAGTCACAAAAAGCACAAAAACTAATGCTACAATAATAATAAATGGGCTCATATAATTTTACTTTTAAAATTTTTCTACAATTAAAATTTCATCTTTTATATCAACTACTTTTATAAGTTCGCTCAGACAAAAATATCTGTCACAGAGTTAGTTATCGCATAGAGTTCATGATTGGTTCCTTTCAGCGAAATAAGAACTTTTCCCTTTTCCAAGGCTCTGAGCAGGAATTTTTGAGATAGACTTCTCCTGTTTTATTTTTAAATCATTGATTTTTAAAAGTATTGTCTTCTGATAGTTTAAGTAGTTGTTTAATAATCAAAAAAGAAAATCAATACAAAACCAGCTCACGATTGCTGCAAGAATGGTAAGTAAAAATTTGTTTCTATCATTGGGTAAAAAGCAACACCTGCCCAGCCAAAACCGAGTAGAAAATTGGTAAGATTTCTCAGTGAGAAAAGCTGAAAAGGAGCATCGACACCATCAAAATCTCCATCAAAATCAGGCGCTGTGCCATCCGTGCTGTCACTGCCAATGAAAGTGAGTACAGCCTGAACCACAAATACTAAACTGCTGAATAAGGCTACATACCAAAAGAACGATGTAGAATTTCTAAATTTTTCTAAAAATCAAACATTTATTTAAAATTTTAACTCCTAAAAATACAATTTTTAATTTAATTATAAAAATAAAAAGGAGTTTCAGAATAAAAAGACCAAGCGAATAGCAGTAGAGAAAATATAGAATTTTGATGGCTTTTATGTTTTTCTATTTTTGAACTAAATTTAGAAAATATTAAAATAATCATTAAATTTGCAGTCTAAAAATATTTTGTAATGAATAGTACATAAAATTAGTGATTGCAGGACTGATGGTAGCAGGAGGAATATTTCCTGATGTTCAACAGACAAGATAGGTGGGGGATAGTATGTGTAGTTCTATCAATAGTTCCTATTATATTGTTTTTAAGAATGAATATATTCTTTTTATCCCTCTGAAGATGAGAGACCAGAGAGCTAGATGAGGTCGCGAGGCTGCTTTCTAATATCATAGATTATAAAACTCAGCTGCACAGAAGCCAATATGGATATTATCATTATATGTTGGGGCTTACATGCTGAAAAATCCATTGAAAGCAGAAGGACTGAGTGAAAACAGCTCTTGAATATGGAATGAGCATGAAACATGACAGAGCTTTTGGCGAAGTTTAATCTGGCGATAGCAGCTCTTTCTAGAGGTAATAAAACAGATGCGCAGAGATTGCTAAATGATGCTCAAAAACTAGACACAGCAGGAATGCTTACAGAGCACATCAGAACAATGAAGGAGCAAATGAAAAACCAAAACATGCAGAAACACATGCATAATCCTAATATGAGACATAGAGGTAAATACTTCTAATTTTTGGGATTTGATAACAAATAAAAATGGAGATTAGTAACTAATCTCCATTTTTCTTAATATATCTTTAATGTCAATGCTATGCAGGCAGGCCCAGTCGCTGCGATAGCATTCTTTATTCCCAAAACAGAACACGGTCGGCAGGAAAGGTCATTCACTTGGACAATATCTTCCTCGCTTTGTCCATAGCCGAGAAAACCAGCATAAGGATGCGTCTGCCTCAGACCGATATACAACGAGTTCCTACAAGGCTGGCTAGGTGCATATTAGCCGAGTCCATAGAAATCATTAGTTCTAATTGTGAGATCTAATTTTTGTTTAAAAGAAAGTTTCCCTGCGAGGATTCTGAGTTAGGGATTTGTTTTTCCCATTCATTGAGGATTTCTACTTCCTTTTTCCGCCACCGAAGAAGAACAGCGGTTTTTCTTTTTGGCAATTTCTTCTGCTAATTCAAAAGATTTTTCCAACGGAAGCATTTTCCCAAAATGCTGTGCAAAAAGGAGCAAAACCTACGCCGTTTTTATTTCTTGCTGAGGTCTGAGCTGATGTGAAAGCGTTAATGAAAATCCCATTTTTCCTCAAAACATCGGCACTATCTTTCGGTGTGAGTTGGGTTTTATTAAGGTTTTTGGTGTCAATTAGTAGCTTTTTCTCTTTTTCGCCCTTTGTTTATTTTATAAATGAAGTCTTTTTCAGCCAAAAAGAAAAAATTGAGAATATTGGATCTGAGGACATTATGAAAGTCGGCAACCATATCTGGCTGAAATTCAGATGGATTTCGCCAGACAGTTTTCTAGTCAAAATCCTTCATATTCCTTTAAATCCACTCCTTTTAAATTTGAGTCTTGGAATTCCATCAAATGATCTTTGAAATTTTTCTGAAACCATCAAGATTTCTGTATCAGGATTTTCATCAGAAAACTCTTTGAGAACAGGCACCAGCATGGCGATGTCGCCAAATGCGGAAAAACAGTAAGCGAGTATTTTGGTCACGATTTTGGTTGATAAGCTACAGCGTAGAATTTTATTTGTTTTATCATTGAGGCAAGTCCATTTTGCTCTGGAGGAGGAGAATTCCTGCAGTCCGATTTTGGAAATGAAAATCAAAATCAGCCGCCAAATTTCTTCGCGCAGTATGTCCGCTAGTACACTCCACTAAAAGAGAAATAATTCCTTTTGGTAAAATTCCGTCCAGAATCAGCAGGGATCTTGCCGTCGCGCAGTTCGGCATCCAGCCAAACCCTGGACTGACAGCCTTTTATTAAAATATCTTCTTTCTTCTTTTCCTCTAGGAAGTCCTTTTTAGTTCTTTGCCCAAATCTCTGATATATTCATATTTCTGCTCCCAGTCCGAGGAAAGGCAAAAATCATCTATTAGTTCCTGTTGTTTTTCCTTGATACTCATCAGTGTGATTTTTGCAAAAATATATATAACAGATTTCAGGGCGAGAATTTCTAAACAACTTTAAAATAAAAATATGACATAAAGTCAGACATGGTAAAATATTTGATATTGTTTGTTGAATAATTACTAATTTAGTAATATAATTTATGAAGATTATGGAAAATAAGTTTTCGGAGAGGAATGGACAGAGGTGCTTCGCCATCAAAGTAGACTTGAAGCAAATAGGGCTGAAAAAGCGAGTTTCTGAATACAGAACATTTTTGCTGGGAATTATCGGCACGGAGAATTCTGCAAGAAATATTTAGGGAAACACTAAAAAGCTAGATTTGGTTCAAATTCGTAGAAAGATAGAAAATATCAGCATCAATCAATAATAATTTTAGCTCAAATCCTGATAGAAGCATTATGCCTACTAAATTGGCAGAATATTCTTTGAAAAGAGCAGCTTTGGAGTAAGCATTGATATCGTTCTGATGAGGTGAATACGATTCATCTTTTATTGGGTATTTTATATAAAATAGATGACCCTACTACGCATATTTTTGGGAGGCGTATGATATTGATTATGAAAGCTGTAGCAGCTGAATATAGAGCAATGCTCAAAAACAGCGGACAGCTGCCAAAGGCTTCTTTTGATGATGAGGAAGATGATGCTGAGGACGCTGCATTCCCACAAACCAATAAACCAACAGAAATATTGGTACAGGAAAAAGTAAAACACCCTACGCTGGATAATTTCGGAAGGGATTTGACTAACGATGGCAAAAAGAGAAATTAGACCCTGTGATTGGTCGTGAAAACGAAATTGAAAAGGTATCCCAGATTCTCAGCCGAAGAAAGAAAAATAATCCGCTGCTCATCGGTGAGCCAGGGGTAGGAAGTCAGCAATCGCAGAAAGGTTTGGCACTGAGAATTCATCAGAAAAAGTTTCGCGAGTTCTTTATAACAAAAAGAGTGGTAACACCAGTTTGGCGAGCTTGGTTGCTGGAACTAAATATCGTGGTCAGTTTGAGGAGCGAGATGAAAGCCATAATGACAGAGCTGGAAAAACAGAGATGTCATTTTATTTATAGATAGAATTACCACTATCGTGAGGGGCGGGAAGTTCCACAGGAAGTCTGGATGCTTCTAATATTTTCAAACCTGCTTTGGCGAGAGGAGAAATCCAATGCATTGGAGCAACTACTTTGGATGAATACCGCCAGTATATAGAGAAAGATGGGGCTTTGGAGCGTCGTTTCCAAAAAGTGATGGTAGAGCCTACCAGTGTGGGAGAGACTATCCAAATTCTGAATCAAGTAAAAGAAAAATACGAAGAGCATCATAATGTAACTTATACAGATGAGGCGATCAGAGCTTGTGTAAACCTTACTACAAGGTATATCACAGACAGATTCCTTCCTGACAAAGCCCTCGATGCGATGGATGAGGCGGGCTCTCGTGTTTATATCAAAAATATGAAAGTTCCTACGGCAATTACCTCGTATGAACAACAAATAGAGGAAGTTAAGGAGCTTAAACAAAAGCCGTAAAAGCCCAAGATTACTTGGAGCAAGAAAATACAAAGAAGAGGAAGAACGCCTGATGATAGAAACTAAACCTTGCACAGCAGGAATGGGATAACGAAATCAAGGGCGAAAACAAATCGTTACAGAAGAAAATGTAGCGGAGGTGGTTTCTATGATGAGTGGTGTTCCTGTGACTAAAGTGGGCAAAAACGAACTAGACAAATTGGCACAAATGGACAATGTGCTCAATGGAAAAGTTATCGGGCAGGAAGAAGCCGTTAAAAAAGTTGTTCGGGCTATCCAAAGAAATAGAGCAGGTCTGAAAGACCCTAAAAACCAATAGAGACATTTATTTTCTTGGGAAGCACAGGAGTAGGAAAAACTCGAGACTTACAAAAGTGATGGCTCGTGAGCTATTTGACTCTGATGATGCTCTTATCCGAATAGATATGAGCGAATATATGGAGAAATTCGCGGTGTCTAGGCTGGTAGGTGCGCCTCCAGGGTATGTGGGTTATGAAGAAGGCGGACAGCTTACAGAAGCAGTAAGAAGAAAGCCTTATGCAGTGGTTCTTTTTGGATGAAATAGAAAAAGCACACCCAGATGTATTCAATATTTTATTGCAAATTTTGGATGAAGGTTTCGTGACGGATTCTTTGGGTAGAAAAAGTGGATTTCCAGAAATACAGTCATTATCTTGACTTCTAATATTGGTTCAAGAGATTTGAAGGATTTCCGGAGATGGAGTAGGGATTTTGGAACAGCAGCGAAAAATCCACTTCTGATGCCAGAGCAAAGAGCACGATAGAAAACGCCCTGAAAAAGAGCCTTTTGCGCCAGAGTTTCTTAATAGAATAGATGATATTATTTTCTTTACAATGCTTTACAAAAAGAAGATATTCACAGAATAATAGATTTAGAGCTTGGCAAACTATATTCTCGTTTAGAAAAACTCAACTATAAAGTAGAGCTGACAGATGAAGCCAAAAGAATTCATCGTAGAGAAAGGCTGGGATAAAGATTTTCGAGCGAGACCACTGAAAAGAGCTATCCAAAAATACATAGAGGATATCCTTGCTGAAATGCTGGCAAACAAAGAAATGCAGGAAGGAGATACGGTGATTTTTGGAGGTGAATGAAAATAAAGATTCGCTTATCGGAAGAGTAAAATCAAAAATATAGTTTAAAATACAAAAATAAAAAGACACCATTTACTGGTGTCTTTTTATTGATGAGGATTTAAAAATTAACAGCGCTTCCTCCACTATTCTCTAATATCAATTTCATTGTTTTTCCTTTGGAGAAATCATAAGCAACTCAAAAACGAGCATGTTCTTATTGTTTTGAATTTTAGTGTGGTTTTAGTGAATTCAACTAAACTTTTACTATAACTTTTTGACTTGTATTCAGAAGGACTCCTATCCATACATTCCTGATGTGAAAGTCCAGCCATTCTTTTTGTATTGTAAAAACAAATGGTTTTTGATTTTTCATTAGTGTGCAAAACGCACCATCCAGCGAAAATACAGGAACATTAAATTGATATTGAAGCGTGAAATTTTTGTACTGAGAAACCAGCGTAAAGTCTGTTGCTCAGGTACGAATTATTAATTTCTATGTCTTTTATTTTGATTTTTCCCAAATAGGAGCCAGCTGAGTGGTTATTTTCTCAGATAATTGTTCCCAAATGGCTTGATAACGCCTACAAACTGGGCGCCTCCTTTGGTGTAGTTATTAGCATTTTTCATAGCTTAGGACATATCGGTTTGCAGGGAGGTCAAATGAGTAATACTCTGTAATCGCTGCTTTTTGCGTTATTATAAAAAGCAATGATAATGAAGTCAAAATACTTATTGTTGAATGAATATTTCAGCTGGTTTTCCACAGGTATTCTGGTTTTTGGCATGGATTTCGTTTACTATGTTGGGAACGAGCTGCACGATATTACTGCTCAGCTGAGAACTGCTGGGAGTGGAGGGTTTATAAGAGCTTATCAATTGTAACGACTGGTTTTTGACAAATTGATACCCTAAAATCAGATTCAGGGTGAAAAGACCATTCGTTTGTTCTTTTTCGTATTGGGGATTTATTATTGATGTTGGTAAGCCCAGCGCCCAGACGATACATCAGTTTTTTTATTTTTCCAGAAAATTCGGTGTAGAAATATTGCTCGAAAATAATTTACTTGATATTCAAATGCCCTGCAAAAGGTTGGTCGAGATTATTAGAAATATTCTCATTGCTAAATCTATACCCAGGTTTAACTTACCAATCTTAAAACTTATGAATATGAGCAAGTTCTACAACTGGAATTAAACTGCCTGTTGCTGAGATTCATATCGTTTTCAAAGACACTCGCGCCAGTGTTCGTTACCCATTCTTTGGCCAATTTGGATTTTTGGGTTCGGAAAAAAGAACCGATTACATTTAGAGCCAATTCATCTTTTTGCCAATATTTTTATTAAAGTAAAGGTCTAAAACGGGATTGATATATTTCTCATTATCAGAGTTTATAGTTGAGTTTTTGTGTAGTGAGCGCTCCTTGGATAAATTCACTTTCTCCATTTTGCCCCTCGAAAAATAATGGTTCATATTCAAGTTTAATTTAGCTTGAAATGCATAGCTGTTTTTCCTCTGAATTTGAATATGTTGCGGAAATTTCTTGGATTGTGTATCCGAAATGATCCGTTTGAAATTCATCAGAACGATATTTCCTGGCCATTCAAAAGATATTCGTAAGTGCTGTGATAGTTTCGGTTATCATAGTCTCTGAAACCCAGATTGTAATCCAGTCCAAAAAGTATTTCTGCCTCTCTGTAGGTGAAATACGCCGAACCATCTACAAACCCAGTAAGAGTGGCATTTTTGTACGCTGGCTCCTCCCGTGTAGCCGTTTTCTGGATTTCTCATATGACATTAACCACCAAATCTGCCTTGTTTGCCCATCTTGTAGGCGGAACATCGTAATAATCAATTCTGACAACGGCTTCAGGTTTTCATCCCTTGAAGCTGCAGATTGGTGGATTCTCTCCCATTGATAAGGATAAAATTTTCCGCCGCGGATACTGCTCACATTAGTAGAAACAGGGTCTAATTTGTAGCTGAGGAACACTTACCGCAAGTCTTTTGCGTACCGTGCAGACTCCTGTTGCTTTTTCATCATGTAATAGAAACATGGTCAGAAAAATACTTTCTTTCTGAGATTTTATGATGACTTCTTGGATTTCCTTTTGACATTAGAAAATGCTGTCTTTCACCGTATTTTCTTGACAAAACCTGTGCAAAGACATGCCAAGGAAAGCCAGGGCGTGAAGTGTCTCTCTTGTTCATAGGGTTTATTTTAATTAGTTTGAGTTTTCTGGTATAAATCTTTATCTCAAAATACATATATATTAAAATTAAAATTAAAATTAAAAATTAAAATTAAAATGTAATAGCAAATAAATTAAAATAGTAAAAGATTTGATTTATAGAGTTTATTATGATTTAATCTCAACCAATTTTAAAATCCTTCACTTTCCGCTCTCGGCTGATGCTGATTTTCTGTCGGCTGGATGCGGAGTTCTACTTTATAGTGTGGTGAAGTGTGGATATTCTTGATGTAGTCGATATTGACCAATAAACTGCCCTGGCTGTGCGACGATGAAGAATCCAAAACGCTTTCCAGTTCTTTCTAAATTGAAATCCGTTGGGAGAAAGCCTTTTTCGAAGTCTGCTGAGCGTGAGACAATCTTGTTTTCGGTGTAGAAGCAGGAAATTTCTTCCACAGGGATTATCTTTTAAATTATACCCGATTTTGACCACAAAACTCTCGTTTCAAAGAGGAGTTTTTCTTTTGGATAAGTTCCTTGAAATTCAAGTTGTTATAAAACTGCTCCCTTTGGAAGAAAGTAAATTTATCAATAAGCTTTAGTTAAATCTTTCTAATGTGATGGGTTTCAATAGGTAATCAGCCAGAATTAAGTTTGAAAGCCACGCCAGCGTATATTGGTCAAAAAGCCGTCGTATAAATGATGAAACTTTGAGTGGGAACCTGCTCAAAAATATCAAAAGAAAGCTCATCGCCAAGGACGACATCAGATAAGCTCGTGGATGCTCATTGCGTTTTGAACCATTCTACGCCTTCCTCCACCGAGGTGGATTGACCGCCACGATTTCTAAATCAGGAAACTGCGAAAGCATTCTCTGGAGCTGTCCTCGCTGCTGGTTTTTCGATCTTCTATAATGATGACTTTCATGTTTTAGTGATTAATTTTATGCTTATAGATTTAAAACGAATGCTTATTCGTTTTAAAACGAGTAGGCATTCGTTTGGAAAGTAATCGTTGTTAAATCTTCTCCATGATTTCACGAACTTTCTCTTTCCTCAAGAATTTCAGGAGAGAGAATACGCTCAGTCCGTTCATCGCCACTCAAAAGCCCCAGCCCATAAGCGGCCACCAGAACCAAAGGTGGTTAGGATTGTGATAGATTAAGACAGATAAAGAAAGTGTTCATAACCAAGTAAGTGATGAGGTGCATGTAGAAAGATTTGATTTCTTTCATTCTTTGTAAGCTCTGTCGTAAGCGAGATTTTCGTTAGTTGTCTGCATAATTTTTAATTTCTTTGAAGTTAATAAAATAGGGATTTTTACACTGAACAGATTTTCTGTTTTTCTATAAATACTGTTCGTAATTAAATTATACCGAGCCAAAATATTGTTTAAGCCAATTCCAGAGGGCTGGTGGAATGGATTTTTCGTGGCTGAAGATTGTTTTCACGATTAAATATTGATCTTTCTGAATATACTCTGATTTTTAGAGGTTTTTGTGCTGTAGCGAAACTATGTTGATACAGTTTTCCAAAAGAATGTAACGAAAGCGGCACGATGAAGGCTTTTCTTTGATCTCTGGTTTCTATTTCAAAATGAAAAGAAACGTGTCTTCAAAACGAGCCGGGAGCATCTCGCAGTAGGTCTGCGTGAAGTCCAGTTCTTCCTCCACGCTTACTAATTCCTTGTCTTTTTATCCAAAATGTATCGGTAAATTTTAGACATTGATGCCGTGAATTCCTGCTGCGCTTTGTGTGGGTTTTTCATCGTGTGAACTCTGCTACATCCAACGAATTAAGAAAAGAAAATGCTTGGTCAAGCTGGTTTTCGAGGCTTTTCAGCGGACATTCGCCGAAGCTGCAATGATTTTCTCGCTCCACCACCCGCGCGTCATTGTAGATCCACTCTATCATGAAGCTTCTCGCATGAAGGAAGGCAAGAAACTGCCCAGAGAAATAAGGATGTTAGCTTATGAATCCACTCACTATTTTCTCTGGTCCAAAAGCCTCAACGGGCATGTATCAAAATAGAAATTGATGTAGTTGCACATGTGCCAGCACTCGCCACACTTACTAAAATAACGTAAGAAAATAATCCCAAAAGTCACACGCTCATAGGTCTGTGATATCCAGTCCCATTTTTGGCTGAGAAAATTATTGAGCAGCATCTGGCTGAATCCGATGGTATAAAATGTAGAGCCGAAATACAGAACCCATAAAGAACTTCTCAAAGTGGGATTCTGCACCCAAAACATTCCTAAAAAGCAGCGACACGCCAAAGGGAAAATAAAAAGACAGATGAAGAAAAACTTTTTCTTATAATTCTTGTTTTTGATGATTCAAAGGTATAACAGATTGATGAAAACTAAAAAATAAACTGAGCTGGGTCGTTTTTAATACTGAGGTATTTTAATGTAAAAATAATAATAAATTTATATGAAACAAAACTGATAACAAATTATTTGTAAAATAAAAGCCTGGACCTTTTTGTATTGAACAAAATTTGCTGAAAACAACAAATTTCAATATCTTTTGCCGGCTTAAAAAAATATTTACAAATGAATAGAATTTTTATTTTAGTTACAATGTTGTTCGTAGGGTTTGTTTTTGCAATAAACGGAAAGGGAAAGTAGGTATCAATACGGCTACCCTACTGAAACATTGGATACAAAGGAACTCTTCGTGGGAAGATATCCCTGCAAGTGGTACAGGAAAAATATATATACGGAACGAAAAACAAAGGAACTACCCTTAATGCAAATAGCTAGGTGCTACCGATAACAGTGGAAATATAGGGAAACCCCAGCAGAGCAGAAGGATTGCGTTGTCTTGTGAACTGGTGGTGCCTGCTTGATGGATGTCAAACAGTTTCCGAAAACGGTAAAAGATATTATATGCATTGTAGGCCTCTTCCATGAACAGCAAGTTCTGGCTCGTTGATGTCCCAGGTGTTACCAGACCATAACTGTTCCTGCAGGTAAAAGGCAGAAACTGTTAATTACCGTAACAGATATGTTACAGGTCAACCATAATGACCAGAATGCCAAGGGTCATTTAACTTATTCCAAGATGGAGAGTAAAAATCTCCTCTGCATTTGTGACATACAATAGGTAAATGGTAGATGCTGGCAAATGGTCATCCTGTTGCTAAAAGAGTGACTTCATGTTGCTTCCTAGCCCTGCTACTATTGTAAAAGCAGTAGAGCTTACAGCAGTGGACTTATACATTTAAAAGTAGAGTTAAATCTTGGTCAGAATAAGAGAAAGAACAACATCCCAAGCTGCTGTCTTCAGTATAATAAGGCAGATGTTAGACAGGTGAAGCAACAAGCGACCAAAATGCAAATATTAGTGTATAATGATTAACAATATTATAACGAAGCTCCTAAATTTAGAGGTTTTTTAATAATCTTAGTCAAAACCTTCATTTCAGAATGAACGGGATAGAATATTTAGCGAAAACGGATTTTATTTCAGTTGTTTGATGCCCATTTCATAGAACCCGAAACTTACAAAATCGAAGGTTTACTGATAACTTGGTCTGGTAGAACGCCCAGCACCATGACCAGCATTCATCTCTATTCGGATAAGAATAGGACGGACAGCTTTGTTTCTTGCAGTTCGGCTCCGAATTTGAAGGAGTGCAGAACCACACGGTCATCATGGTGCTGGTGATAATCATCGTAGAAGGGTAGCAGCCGCTTTTTTCACATTAAGGAACAGGCGAGTAGACTTAAGTATTCGAACACTTTTACTGTCCTCAGCTGTTCCAGTCATGTCTAGCCACACCAGCAGTAAAATTTGTTATAACGAAGCATATCCAATACCCCACACCAGGAAAGCCACTTTGGCAAGGTCTGGTCTCATAGTCATGGTAGCACCTACGAGAAGTCCGGCCAGAAACCCAGAAAGAGCCATGTATTTAGGCGAAGTGTATCCGTTCTTTTGTGGTATTCTCCTGCCGCGATGAAGTCATTGAATACATTTTTCTTCATTTGGTTCCTGCATCGTGCCATTTTTACCATACTCATCGTCACACGGATGTTTGGAACAGTACAGATTCACCCATTTCCATCCAGATACATTTTAGCGAGAAAGAAGGCGTAAGACCTACATTAAACCTCCATA
>BNJS01001413.1_pt1 | contig 81978 bp, 101 predicted proteins | sample 8540461 | NCBI WGS metagenome assembly BNJS01 (sample SAMD00202454, study PRJDB9452) | human saliva metagenome | isolation source: human saliva | place: Japan
CTAAGACAGTTCTTGTTCTACCGTTGTAGAAATAAGCGCAGCTCCTCCCAAACGTGCCGGGAAACACGATGGAACTTAGACTGTTCTGAGCCACTTGTTCGAACATCGTACTTCTCTGCAAAATCATTAATTCTCGGGCGTATGGGGCCTGTGGTTCAGTCAGGGGCGGACTACATCCGTATGAATATTTACACTACGTGATTTGTACTGAAGAAAAGGTGTCGTTGGCGTGCGTTAAGTTTCCGTCGGCGGTATCTTGTTTACGAGACTTTAAAGTACTGAGAAAACGATTGAAGCGTCAACCATAAGCCGCCTCGCTCATGGGATGTACACCTGCGAAGAAGGAAATGCTGGATTTAGTGGCGTCAGTGACATAAGTTTCTGTACGGAACGACTGGACATGCTGTATCGGAATATTGGGCTTCACCAAGGATTCCATGGTCCATTTTGCTAGTTACGAGACCAGTTTGTCGACGTTGCCCGGCCGCTTTTTCGACAGGGCTTGCTGGATGCGTGGGCCGGAATGGTGACCTTTTTTATTATCTCTAAGGCGCCTCAAATACTTCTATGCTGACGTAGGGTACTCATGTTCTGAAACCTTCATCGGCTGGAGGTCGATGAAGGCCCTGCAATTCATGGTGCAATGAGTTGGTGGATGACGTCCGAGGTCGGCGGTCAAGCTCAATGTTGTCCATGGAAGTGATCGAGATCTGAGAGAGGAGGTCGGCGGTTGTGCCATCGTCAGTCCTTACTTAGAATAAGTATCTCTTCCAGACTGATCCCTTCTTCGTCAGCGAGCAGTTCGGGGCATGGGTGGATCTCATAATCTGAAGATCGTTGTGGCGCTGTGCTGTGGCGAACATTGAAGAACCTTGGCGATGGGCTGGTTAAGTGATAATTCGGGCTCCTCTAAGAGGGAGAACCTTTAATGCGGTGCCTTGATGATGGTCCAGAGGCCGATAAGTCGTAAATTCATCGGAGAAATCCGTTTCATACTGAGTTGAGGTGGAACGCGCCAGTTCTAGCAGCCAGCTTTTGGTGCGGGGTGCCTGAAGGGTCACTTCGATCTCGAGACTCGGGCACTCGGGGACTGCTTGTGAGCTCGTTGCATCCGCCTCATCCGTGCGTCCCTTGTGCGTTTGGGGGCGTTCATCTGGGCGATGAAGTCCCTCCCGAGGGTCTTGGGGTGTGGCGTTGATTCGCCTGGTCTCCAGAATGATCTCTGTGGGCTAAATGAAAATACTGAGCTTTTGCTGAAATGGTCACTATCGCAGGAAATCTGGTTTGCTGCGATCTGCTCAGGTGTGTTTGTGGGGCGCTCTTTGTCAGCTCATCCATTGGGTCAGGGTGTAAGGATTGTCTTCGTTTCGACAAGTTCTGGTCGACGATTGGTCGATTGAGGCCCCTTGATGGATAAGCGGTACCTCCAGGATATATCACCGTGATAAAGGATCGACGTCAATGATGAAACCTTCACTTCCGAAAATTCCAGGAGAACAGGCTGCGTACTTTGCAAAGGCCGCCTCGTGGCTGGAAATTGCGCTGCTTGAAGACCTCCTCCTCCGGGTGCAGCAACCTTTCTCATAGGAATCGGAGAATCCAGTAGGTTGATTTTCCCGGCTGTGTTGAGACCGACATTGAAAAGTCTGCGTTCAAGGTTGAAGTCTATTGTTTTAAAAGTTTCGCCAGTTGTTGGCGGAATGCAAGGTTATCTTCACGGAAGATTTTGCTCCCATCGGTGATACTGTCTAAAGACTGAAGTAGTCTATCCTTCCTTCGTTTTTGCTGATTGTGCTGGGTGCTTTCTTCTCTATGGTGTCCCCATGAACGACGTCGACGCCCGTCGTCTTACCAACCGCCGCTCAGCCCGTGCGGCTGTGAACCTGGCCGGGCCCACTTGCGCACGCCGTCAGGACGCCACAGAGCCGCGGCGGTCTCACCGATCGGCGAAACGTCCTCGCGGCCGCGCCACCGACCTGGGCGCGGACGCGGGCGAGGAATGAAGGCGGTCCTCGACCGCTGGCCTGAACCCCTGGCCGCCTGTCGGCCATCGCCAAACTCCTGCGGGTGGCGCCCTGCTGACCCGTAGGCCAGTCGTTGTGGCTCAGTCATGCCCAACAGGGCTGCGGTGCGTCGGGCTGGAGTGCCACTGAGCGTCGTCAGCATGATCTGGAGGCCCGTCCCAACGTCTGCGTCGGCGCACCACCGCCCTCGCCGTCAAGTCCGGCAACACTCTCGTCCTGCGCAGGCGGTGCCGCCCCGGAACTCAACGCCGCCATCGTCGCGGCCTGCACCCAGCACCCTGGAGGACAAGCACCGGCAGACCTTGACGAGCGTCGTGCCGCCGGTGGGACGGTGCCGCGCCCTCATGCGCGCCCACGACTGGTCGACGCCCTGTGGTGCCTTGCATGAGCGGGCCGGACCATCCGCACGATCGTCGAGCAGTCCTGCGTCTGTCTGTCGAGACCGGATCGGGAAACTGCCGTCCGTCGACGCCAGCATACCGACCTCCGGAACGGCGGTGGACATCATCGTCAACACCAGAACCCAGCGCGCGTCGGCGTACGCCACGCCGAGACGCTCTGGTCCCATACCGACGTGTCTTCCGGCCGCGCCCGCCTCTGGTGGGACAAAGTTTCCGTCACCACGTCGACTCCACTGCTCCGCGGATCTGACCGGTGACGACGTCCGTGGGCGTGATGACCTCCTGACCGAGCCACCGGGTAAACTGGAACACCAGTGGCTCGCTGGACCTGGCCGTGCGCGCGCGTCGTCCGAACCTGGAGAGAGCCATCGACCCATCCGTGCCCACACACCACCAGGCACCGAGGCGGTCCTCGCCCAGGACGTGTCATCAACCGCTTCATCGCGGGCATAGCCTGACGGCCGTCATGGTCAACGCCTCAACCCGCTTCACCGATGGCGGACGGCTGGGGCTCGGGAGCGGGCGGGCATCTCACCCAGAAGCCACGCCCGGCCCGCAGGCAGGCAGGCTGACGACGACGACCTGGATCTCGTGAGGGCAGCCACATCACCCTGAGTCCTTGCACCGCAGGCGACGCCGGGACGCCCAGGGAGTCGTGTGATTCTGACAAGCTTGTGGATCAATTCTGTGACTCCCCGTGCTGTAATTCCGATGGCTCGTCATCTCATTCGTGTTGATCGACAAAAAAGTCAGGTTGGGTCAGGAGGAGCCTCCAGGAGGTCCAAGGCCCGCTGGGGAGGGGCACTGGGTGGCAGAGTCACTACATCGTTTGGTCTTGATCGCGTCGTTGCCTGCCTGATCGTCGGTGGTGACAACGGGCCTCCTGCTCTTGATCACCACTCCCACCCACCGAGGTCACCGAAGGAACCGGGAATCGTCTGGCCCACGGGTCACGTCCTCCAGTCTCGACCACGGCGACGCCGAGCCACCCAGCAGCCGGCGGTGCCCAGCAGTACCAACACAGGCAGACGGCTCCCGGCGGGATCCGCAGCACATCCAGGCTTCCTCGACGCAGAGCCGGCATGCGCCTCCAGGCGGTGGACCCCCGACCCGCCTGTCGCCGTCGACCGCAGCGATCTCGTCAACCGGCGCCCGTGATCCTGCTGCCCGGCGGCCCCGCCTCCGGCCGCCACCGGACGGTCCGATGACTTTCCCACACTGGTCGACGTGACGGGAAGCCGACGAGGAACAACGCGGCCTAAAGAAGCCGTGGCGACGGCCACGTATCATTGACTGAATGGACGACCGACGAGATGCTGACTGGCGTTGCGGGCGGTTCGACGACGCAGGCGTTTGCGGATCCAGGTGGTCATTGGCTTATGCCGCGCACGAGCCACCACCGCTGCCGCGCAGCTTGTTGCGGGTGAGGGCGACACCACATTGGAACCGGGTCGAAGTCCAGCCCCATGCATGAGTTCAAGGCTGCTGGGCTGAGACTGACAGGTGGCGCACCAGAGGCCTCAGCCAACGCGAACTCTTTCAGCCGGAAACTCACGGTTCGTCCTCAACGTTAGTCCGGTGCCAGACCAGAACCACCACATGTCGCGGTGGGTGGCCGCATCTGGTCGGGGCCGGTGGTATCCGGGCGCAACCGTACTGAATACGCGCAGGAGCTCCCCTCGAGGGAAGAACTTGGGCATGTGGTGGTCGGCACCGCCCTCCCAGACGGCGACGCATGATCAGCACCGAGAACGCGCGGTGACGATGATGACCGACCTCCCACTCCTTGGCCGCACTGCTGGGCCCACCCGAAACCATCGATGCTCAGGCAGGCCCTTCCAGGATGATGAGGTCAATCTCCTGGTTCACCTTGAGGGGCTTTACCACTGCGGCGGTGGTGTGTGGGGTGATAGCCATATATTTATGGTGAGAGCGACGATGCGGGGCTCGTCCTCTAACGATGAGGATGCTGCTCATGGTGGTGACTCTTTGGAGGCTGTCGGAGGCAATCAGGGCTTGACGCCCCAGCAGGTTTGAGGCACCGCCTCGAAGGAGGAGGACTGCGGAATGGAGGAGGTCAGAGGACCACCTGGTGGTCTGAAACGGCCACCTCAGAGCGTATGGCGAATAGTCACGCCGTGCGCTAGGCGATCGTCTCGTGATGCTGAGCCCCAGTCCTGTTCCTGGAAGGCGATCTCCTGAATTTGGTGGTGTGATTTGAACCGTTGGCACTGGAATGCAGGTGTCCTCAGTCCCGTGCCCTCATCTCGCACATCAGCAGGTGGCCGTCGCAGACGGCCATTTGAGACACATTTGGGGTGCTCAGTGCCTTCACCGCGTTGGCCTGGCTGGAATGGTGAGCCTGGAGTGACTCGAGGTGGGGTCGATCATGGCCTTGGGTGAAAGCCGTCGACTCCATCTTCAACTCGCCAGGGGCCGAGACATCGAGACCAACTCAGTCGCTCGACGACATCAAGTGTCAGCAGTGTGGCGGTGCTCTGGATATCTGTAGCCAGCAGGATCAAAGTCTTGGCATCCCATCTCGATCATGAAACTCGTCCTGGCCTTGGCTGGATGCAGCACACGTCCTTGGGTCTGCCGGGTCGGTGAGCTCGAACCTTGCGGACCGACGATCAGGTGCATCGTATGCCCGACGTCGTCAAACACGGAACAGGCCTCCACCGAGTCTGGATTGGTCAGCATCGGTTGACGGCCGCGGCCAGACCTCGTCGTCCCTTGACCGGCACCCGGGTGAATCGGTCGTCTCGCCGATGAACTCGGTGGCAACAGCTACTCCCGATAAGGCGGAAGGCCGCTCGACGGCGAACCAGGCCAGGCTGTCCTGGGCGACGGTGAACACGACCGCCGCTGCGTGAAGGCCATGGTGCGTCGGAGCGGACTCGGCGACCCGAGGTCGATGACGTGCACGACGCGCCGTGCCAGGACCTGCCCTGCAGCGGGACGATGAGGACCAGTAGTTCGATGCGGGGTGCGCACCGTCTCGATGACGGACTCCGGGCGGCCTGGATGTCACCGCGTGAACGCTCCTTGTCCTCCTCGGGGCGGAAGGAGACATTCCGGGGCCCAGGTCGGCTATGCCATCGACCTCCTGACCGAAATAAACCTCCCGCCCTTCGGCGGTGCGCTGAATATGGTGCGAAGAACCGCGGAGACGTCCTCAGGGAGCCCGGCCGCTGGAGGGTCCTGCCGTTCGGTGGCCAACTGGCGGTCGATGCGGCTGTGTGCTTAACCGGTTGGTGGCATCAGCCATTGCGCTGGAAGGCAGTGCCCACGATCGCCACATGACCAGAGCGATGCTGGCCGCAGCACGATCGCCCATGACTTTTTGAGTGCCGATGATGACATTTTTGGGCGGGCATGTGAGACCACGTCATTGCGGATCGCAGGCTCCATATGGATCAGGCACGAGGCAAACCGGAGACTGTCCGACTCTGACGCCCCTACTCCCGCATGAGATGCGGCCTCGCGCCAGGCCACCAGGTCCAGCCTTGCGTCCGTAATGATGACGCGCTCGGCGACGCCATCGGCGACATCGGCGGGATCAGTGCCGGGTCCCTCGGTCCAGCAGCCTTGGGACGACTCGGCTCCCCTGAGCGCGGCGGGATCATCCTCCAAGGTGGTGGGGTGGGGAGCGGGCCGACGGGCGGTACGAATTCGCAGACCGACCTCCGCCCCGAGGTCGCGGCAGACGGAGGCGCGACATCCGGGGCGGGCAGTCGCGCACGTCTCTCGTCCTTCAGCAACGAAGGCCGCCCCGGATGATCGACCGACGGACAGCTCACCGCCCACGTGGTGCCGGGCCGAGCTCGACGATCGGTCGCACTGCTCACCGGTTGTTGAATTGACCCCGGCTCCTTGGTCCACCAGGTGCACAGCGTACGCCGAGGTCGACACTGGCCTGCAGCGCCCGGGATGTCACTTGGAAGGCAGCCTCACGCCGAGCCGACGCCGGCCTGGAGAAGCGCCTGCCGATGCGCGGGTCGTGGCCGATGGCGTCCCGGCCCAGGACCGTTGACCCCGGCAGAGCATCACACAGACCAGGCCATGGCGTTGATGAAGCTGATCTTGGTGGCCGGAAGAGTTCGCCGCGGTCTTGTGGCGGCGGGTGGGGTGATCGGTGACGATCGGGGATGCCCTCAGGTCCTGGTGAATTGACGTCGAGCGCGGTCTGCGCTCCTGGGCGTCACGGAGGTCGGCGGGAACCCCACGTGAGCGATGCGGTCGGGGTGGAGGGTGTCGGCCACGGCGAAGCCTGCCCCGCGAACTCAGGTTCCACAGCACCGGAGACTGCAGCCTGCCAGGCGCTCAGCCTGCGGGCGGTGCCACCGGGGCAGTCGACTTGCCACCACAGGCCGCCCGCCGCTCAGGCAGGGCGTTTGTGTTTATGTCGACCACGCTCCACAGCTCAAGGTCCAGCCTCCCGCCTGGACTGCAGCCCACAGCGGTGAAGTGGACGTCGACTCGGCCAGCTCGGCTGGTGTCGGCGCGTTGAGGTGGCCTGGGTCGCCCTGCTGAGCCCCTGTGACCAGCAGCTCGAGCCCGGCTCGCCAGGGGCGCGGCCCTGAGCCGAGGGCCTCACGACCTGCTCCGGGACAGGTGATCCCCAGGACGTGTGGTGTCCCAGGTGGGCCATGGCGGCGGCGTGGACGGCACCGGGTATCCACAGCCGATGACGGTGAGCTTGAGAGGGGTCATGATTGTTCAATCGTTGGCGGGGAGGTGAGGTCAGGGGCATGAAGGAAGTGATCACAGGCAGTGGCGCACCAGACGGGCAGCCGCCAGTGGTGGCAGCAGGACGGAAGGCGGACGGGCGAACCACCGCAGTGCCCACAGGATCGGTAGTGATCTCGAACGCTGCGCCGTCATGGGCGGCGTGCGGGCGGAAGTCTCGAGCAGTCACGGACCGGGCGTGAGTCTCGGGGCCCGAGCCGGCCCGCGAACTGCCATGAGATCCCGCGTGGGCGAGGTTTGCCCAGATCGAGACGCCTCAGCCATGCGCGGTATCGGGTCAACGGACAGGTCGGTCCCGTCCTGACTGGCGTCGTGGAGTCGCGGTGGTGATGACGTACCCACTGCCTCCCTCAGGCTCGAGCAGTGTCTACCTGCTCGTGCGTCCTGCTGGTCGGTGACGCTCCGTGGGTGAGCGAGCCAACGTCATAACACCTCGGCCTCTGACGCGCGGCCCGTGGAGGGCAGGTCCACGCCTCGCCGTCGCCCAGGCGCGACCGGGAGTCTGAGTCGCTACCACCCGGGCAGCTCCGTGCCAGCTCGTCGAGGCTGCGGCCGAGCAGCAACTCGAGGTCGACGACATGTCTCCGTTGCAGGATCTGGGGTGCAGGCCCGGTGACCCGCGAGCACCAGGCGGCGGTCGTGTGCTGCCACGCAGGGAGGCCCAGCGGGGCCGCACGATCTGCGGACGAGGCCTCCGGCATCACGGCGCGGCAGCCGGCGCGGCGGGGCGACGAGCGCGGTCAGCTGCCGAACTGGGCCGGCAGAGCCGGCGAGCCAGGTCGCCGGCGCGGGCGGCTGGATCGAGGGTGCTCCCGGTGACGTGCCCGGCACGTAGACGTGCCCTGACATCGACGCCTCCGGTCTCCACGCTCCGCGGTGCGCAGGTCCCGGTTGCTGGGCCAGGCCCGCTTTAGCCGAGATGGCGCGCGAAGTGCTCCATGTCCGTCATCTCCGTTGTCTCTGTCATCTCATTCGTGTCGTACTCGTCGCGTCCGTCGCGCCAGGTGGTCTCCGTCTCGGGGACCGGGCGTGCGCTCGATGGCGGCCAGCTCGGCGCCTGATGCGCTCACGCCAGGACAGGTGTGACTGGCGCAGGGGACGATCCGGCCGGTCGCGCCAGCGACGTACATTCGTCCCAGCCTCTTGCCCGGCACCGGCCGGTGCGCGGCGTAACCCTCGGGGCACGCCGAGACGGCGGCGCGACCGGGTGAGCAGATCCGTCGCCGCCGGTGCCAGGCGCACCCGGTCGGTCAGCCAGACCCGCCCGGTCAGGTATCGTAGAGCACCTGATCGAGGCGTCGCGTGGTGAGAACCGGTGGCCCCAGGATCCGGGCGGGCAGCATGTCTTGCCGCCTTCGCGCGCCAGCTTCGGGGCCGAGACGTCGGCGGCGGCGTGGACCTCCAGCGCTCCGGAGGCAGTGGGATGCTGATGCGGCGGCCGGTCGACTCAGGAGGCAGCCCGGCACGGGGTGCGCTCGGCCATCAGGGCCCCCACGCGACTGGTGGCCGCCGTGGGGCCTGAGCGGTGGCGGACCATCGGCGTTGTCCGCGTGAGGGTCGGCCAGGTTGGTGTCCCGCGCCGCCGCTGAGATGCTGACCCTCGCACCCGGCACGGCCTGCGGGTCGAGACGGGGGTTGAGGGCGGACGAGGAGGCGGTGGACGTCGTCGGACGGCCTCGGCACCGGTCCTGTACAGGACCGCTGGTATCTCGCAGGATCAGGCGCCGTGAGGGGACATCGCCTGGCGTCCGGGCGTCCCGGGCGCTGAGCACTCCCAGCCCCATCGCCTGGGCGAGAGGCTTTCCGGCAAACGCGGGGTCGTGAGAACCTCACCCGCGCTACGCGGCAGAACGTCATCCAGGGTGCGGGTGACGGGGGCTGCTAGCCCAGCAGGCGGCCAGGCGCTCGCTGAACGGCTGGAGTGCGAGACCGGCCAGGCAGACGTGCCAGCCGCTGTGAGCGGTGTCTCGCTGCGTCCGGGACACCAGCCAGACGCCCCGGCTTGACGCGCAGCCTGTCGGCGGCCCGCACCGGGGGCTCGAGGAGCTCACTGAGCGATGGCGTCGAAACACCGCGGCGGCGTCGGCGTGGTCGTTACATGATGGTCGGGCCTCGATCGCCCGCCAGGGCGAAGGAATCGGTCCGGGTGACTTTCGCCCACCGACGGAAGTCGTGAGACTGTGAGGTCCTCGGACTGCCTCAAGCAGATCGCCGTCTGGATCCCACACCACCGGTCAGCACCTTGGCGACCTGCGGGTCGTGGTGACGGTCAGAGTCGTGCGCCCGGCCGCAGCTCATCAGTCGCCTCGGGCACCGCCGACGTCGAGGCCGGGTCCAGCCGGTGGTCGCCTCGCCAGGATGATGATCAGCGGAGTCCACAGCAACGCGAGCGACCGCGATGCACTGACGCTGGCCGCCGGAGGTGCCGCCCCGCGCCCCACGGCCGTGTCGCCCAGCCGTCAGCGAGCATCTGGTGGTGACAGTCTGTTGGGCGTGGGCGCGCGCGCATGCACTCTCCTCTCATCAGGCATCGAGGCCGCCCCAGCGGATGTTCTCCGGATCGTGCCGGTCAGCGCACCGCCTCCTGGTGAGACCGAGGCCTGTGACGCAGGAAGCATAGTCCAGCTCGTCCAGGCATGCCCGTGAGACTCACCGTGCCGGACGTCGGATCGGGGCCCGGGCCACCAGGGGACACCAGGGTTGTTGCCTGAGCCCGACGGCCCCGAGAGCACGTGCTCGCCAAAGTTTCGTCAGGAGTTCACTCCCGATGCAACCTCACGCTGACCCCTCAGCCAGGCACGTGGTCGAAGTGGACCATGCCGTGGTTCCGTGTCCCAGCACGGTGGCGTCGGTGGGGAGACGGTCTCAGGCTTGACCTGGTCAGCCACCCCGCTCAGGCGTCGCGCGGGCGATGCGGCCAGTGTGCCCAGCCACCACCGAAGCGGCTTCATGGTGGTGCGCGGGTAGGTCGTGGTACCGACCGGGGACATGGCGCCGTTCAGGACCCAGTGCCCCACCGACCATGACCACTGCGGTGGCGCCGACGATGACGTCTGGGCGCTCAGGCGCGCGGCGATGCAGCGCAACGCACCCCTCACTGAGCGACACCGTGTTGGCGCCCGTGAGCAACTCGTGCAGCAGCGGCTCCAGACCGTGAAGCCTACAGACCACCTTGATAGCTCGAGCGCCTCCTGGGCGGTGGCCAGGTTCCTCGACACGTAACGGCAGGCCGGAGAGATCCGCCGTGGTTGCCGAGGACGCGAGCGGAAGACCACCACCGCCAGAAGCACGACGTGAGCGCGGGTCCGGGAACACCGGCCCGACCGCGGCGGGGTCAAGGTGTTGTGACCATCAGCGGGCCGGCGGTGACAGCCACCTCCTGCATGCGGTTGACGTCCGCGATGAGCGCTGAACCGTCACGCTGCGGTTGCGGGCATGGAACTGCTGGGACGGGCCCTGAACGTGGTGGAAAACTGCGCTGCGGGAGGCCGCCGTCCGTGAGCCCCACCGGGCGAGGCCTGACGGCCAGGTGATTCACACCGCCCGGCCAGCCTACGTCACCAACGAGACACCGACCCCCACCAACGAGACCGTGGCAGGGGAACACCCGTGTGTGTCGGCCAAGGCCGCCGCCACCAACGAGTCGATGTCTTCTTCAGCGGCCAGGGCTCCAGGCGCAGAAGACCACCTCCGCCAGAACCTGCTCCGGCCGTGAGACGCCACTGCGGTGCAGCATCAGGACCCCACCAGCGGGGTCTGCCGCCGGTGGCGCATCCGGCTAGTCCGTGACGGCGATGGAGCAGGCCCATCGCCGCCCGCAAGGCGCCGGTAGCTCCAGGATGGGTGACCCGCCGCGGGTGGCGCTCCTCGGCCGGGAGACGACCGTTGCGCCCTGTCCGGGGCCCCGCCTGCGCTGGGGCGCAGCCGCCCAGATCATCAGGGCGCGGCCAGCGCCAGCCCAGGGTCGAGGGCGTCACGAGCACCATGGGCTGCAGGCCTCCTCAGGCGCTGAGGATCTGCCCGGCGATGGGCCACGACCGCCAGACGCAGTGGTATCAGGACCTTCATGGGGGAATACTGCCTGCTCGCATTACTCCCAGATCCGGATAAGGGCCACCCCGATCTTGAACCGCCATGGACGGCGGGATCTCTAGAGACCACCCCCCGGAGGTCCGCCTCCACCACCCCAGGCATCGGCCTGAGCCGGGCGATTTCATCTCAGGGCCGTCCCGATGATGCCAGGCTCCACTGCTGACGCGCGAGGACACTGCCCGTGATGGTCAGCCACCCCGTGCACGGCGAGCGTCCCGAGGTGACGACCACCCGCTCGGGGTCCCGTGGCTGAGGCTGGATGCAGCGCACCACCACCGTTGGGGCCGTGTGGATCCTGTCGGCGACAGCGTCGGCGTCAGCACGTCGGCGGTATGACGACAGACAGTCGGCCACCGGGTGAGACGCACCGTGGCGAAACGGCCCCGACCTGACGGCGCGGCATCTGCTCGGCACCAGGCGTCCACCAGTGAGCGGTGACGACGCTGCTCGTCGATCAACAGGCGATGACCTCAGGACTGATTCTCCGGTGGCGCCGTGATGTCGGCCAGCGCCGTGGAGGTGGGGTAGCGCTCGCGAACCAGGTCAGCGCCCAAATCGCTGAAACCACCGCGGGCGATCACTCTGCGCGGCACACCTGAGCCTGCTCCCGCTGGCGGGAGCATCGGAAACCGTCTCAAGGTGCGGCTCGGCGAGGGTCGGGTCGGGTCGGCGGGGACAGTGCTCACCCGAGCGCAGGGCGTGAGAGCACCACTGCGTATTGACGGCCCGCAGCTCGCGAACGACCTCCTGGATGTGCCGGGCGCGCGGTGCAGGGGTGCCCGGGTCGCGGCAGATGTGAAGCGATCCGCATCGGGCGGCTCCTTCCTGGTCTGCCAGGTACGCTGCTGGGGGCCGGGGCGGGACCCGACTGCGGCTGCCCAGGACCACCAGCCTGGGCTCGGGAGTCAGTGCTCCTCGTTGGCGCCCGCGCCCCACGGGACAGCGAGACGGTGTCGGCCTCGCCGCCGCGATCCCCGCTGAAGCCACGGCAAGGCCGGGTCGCCCGAGGCAGAAAGGGCGGTGACGCCGTCGTAAAGAACCACCTCGGCAGGCCTGGACCGCCATTGGCGACCGGCGTCCGCAGACCATCATATCCACCAGGATCACCGTGGGCAGACCGTCGATGTTCCGTCCGGCGCCTCGATGCAGAGCCACAGGCGTCGAGCGCGCCAGCAGATCGCGCACCTCTCCGCCGTGGCGGACCCAGGCAGACGGATCACCGGCCAGCCCCAGGCGGTCGATCTGCTCAAATCGGGCGCTCACGCTCGTCACCGTCACCGGCCAGCTCGCCTAAAACGTCGACACCGAGCTCACCAGGATCCTCACCGCCTTCGACCCGGTCGAAGAAGCCTTGGGCACCAGCCGACCCACAGCGCACACCCACAGCGGTTCCGGCCTCTTGGCGGACACCTGCTCGGGGCGCCAGTAGGAAAGCGATCAGCTCCAGGGCCGTTGTGGCGCAGCGACACGGTGGCGCCGTGCCCGCCAGCGCTGTTCGGTGGTCTCGTTGTGACGGCTGGTAGCGATGACCCGCTGCGTCGGCGCAGATCCATGCCCTCCCGGGTCCACCGACTCGTGGAAAGATGTCCTTGGCGTGAGTGGTCACGGTGGCAGGGATGGGGTCGGGCGAGGCGATCCACGTGTGCCGCCGGGAGACGCGAAGTGCGCGTACGGGTGGGTGATGGGTCTCGGCGCGCCTGGCCGCCAGCATCTCACGCCTAGGCCACCTCGTTACCAGGGCTCGGCCAGCACCGGCATGATGGCGGCGAAGCACTCACGCGGTCCTCAGCGGTCAGGCCACCGTTGGTGAGCTGGTTCCACAGGTCGATGGCCCGCTGCGGCCAGCCCGCAATTGACGACCCGGGCACGGCGACCCTGGCGATCTCAGTGAAGCGCGCGCATCCGTGGTGGAGCGCAGCGCATAGATGCTCAGGTCCTCACCTGGGCCTCGCAGACCAGGATCTCGTGATGATGAAGGTCTTTCTCTGACGCGAGGTAGACCTTCAGGATATCCGATACGAGGACCGCCTGGGGTGTCAGTGAAAGTTCGGCCGGATCTCCATCCCTACTGGTGAGGCTGGCGTCGTGGCTGTTGAGATGACTGGGCGGGTGGTGGAGCCGTTGCTCCGGTCGCCAGCCAAATCGGCGGCGACACAGGGACAGATCGCCAGGCCGTCGAGCGCAGACGACGCGTCGCGCCCCATCAGGTGGTTGCAGCGGGCGGTGTCCTGATCACGCAGCAGCTCAGTGAGCCGGTTCTCCAGCGCCGCAACACTCGAATCGTGACTCTCAGGAGATCGACGGCTCCGGCCCCTCTTCAGGGCGGTGGCCCGGATGAACTGCTCAAGGCGAGGCGTCTCGCGCGCGCAGGGACGAGAGCCGGGTGTCGGAGGATCTCGCGGTGACCGATGACCATCGAGATGACCGCCGCGGCCTGCTGGATGTGGCGACTCATTCCCATGCAGGACCGGCGCACGACGGTGCAGGGGACCGGCCACTGGCAGGCGACCTGGTGGAACAGGGCGGCATCGAGCTGCGGACGGTGACCACGACATGCCGGTAACCGTCGGGGACGCGTGCTGCTGACGCGGCAGCCCGCAACGGGTGATACCGTCCGGGCCGCCATGGCAGTCGTGGATGAAGAGCTCCGGATCGAGGGCGTTGCCAGCGCGGTTCGAAGAGGCCTCGGAGCCGTCCATGCTCCGGCGATATCGCGACCGTGGGCGGTAGCCAGTGTGGCATCCGCTCCTCCAGTGCGGTCGGGGCCTCTGGGGGCAGCACTCGGGTCGTGGACCGCGGCTCCCGTGAGACCCAGACCTCGTCGATGGCGACCGGCGTAGCGTGTCGGTCTCGGCTCATCCCTCCCGCACGGTTTGCCCGGTGTCCAAGGACGCGCAGGCCAGGCACCACGCGCGGCAGGAGTGAGCCCGGCGCAGGTGCGTCGAGGAGCTCGCGCACAGGTACACCCGTGGGGATGCCGATCGATGATGGTAAACGGAGTCCGGGGCGAGGCGCTCACGGGACGCCGGTTAGCGGGGCACCCGGATCGACTCAGGTCCTCACGGGTGATGCGCAGCCGCTGGCGGGTGCCCCAGACTTCTTGACTCCTGGCAACGCTGTGGTCAGGCGACCGTCGGGAAGGCGATGCTCTACCCCGGGCAGGCCATTGATAATGAAGCCAGTGACGCGTCATGAGCCGGTGAGCCCAGCAGTGCCCGGGCAGGTGATGGGCCAGAGCGAGGTTGCGGCGAGGTGTGCCAGCGTCTGATGTGAGGGCACACGTGAGGGGCGGTCGTCGATCGTCTCTTCTCCTGGTGTCAGTTGTGGATCGTTCTGAAACAGTCCTGACCGACATCGAGAGAAGATGACGATGGGACGGATGAAGCTCTCAGGTTTTGTCGGGCTAGACCAGCTACCCTGGACTCGGCGTGAAACCTCGACATGTGCTCGGCGGGGGCACCGTCGTCGGCGGTAATAGCAATCGATCTGGAGGTGCTGCTGCGGGGCGATGAGGCGAAGGCAATCCGGCCCGACTTACTGTCACGCACACGATGACGACGACGCGCGCTGGGCGGCGCGCCTCGACCCGGGAGGGCGAAGATTTGACGGCAACCTCTCGCAGCCGTGCTGGGCAATAGTACCTCGTCAGGCCTCGACTCCCAGGAAGGCGATGCCCACAACGCGATCGAGGGCGAGGATGAGGCGAAGGGCGGTGGCTCGAAAAGGACGGGCTCGCGCGATCACTCGGTGACGACGACGCGCACGCACTGGCGCACAGCTCTCGCGCTGGCGATGTTGACGGCGTTGGCGGTGATAGGGTGATCGGCGCGTCCGGATCGATCCGGGTCAACGGGGCCTGTCTCATGACCACCTCGGTGGTCGGTGATTGCCCGTTGAGACCGACGGGTCACCAGATCCACCAGAGCGGCTGCTGCAACCCAGCGATACGGGTCTTCTCATCAGCCATCTTGGAGGTTACGATAACGTAGAGGCGGCTCAGTAGGTGGGGTTGATGGCGCCGCGTTCTGGCTGATCAGCTGGTCCGCCAGATGGTCAGAAATTCGCCGATGCGGTCGCCGCAGGAACCCCAACGCGACGGTATATCGATATGGACGCTGCCGCCCTCGTCCGCGACGATGTCGAGGATGGCCGAGTATGGCGCGATCATGCCGAGACATCTCGATCTCCTGGGGCTCAAGGGTGGTGCGGGAGGAGAAGGAGGCACTGTTTGTTCATAACCTTCACCTTATCCTAGTGACCGTACGGCAGTAGTCGTCATGCTGACGTCAGCATAATTAGTGGTACTCGTATTTTACCGAAAACGTGCAGCGATACAAGCCGCTACTATCAGTCGCGCGCTGTCGTGGATGTGGTATGCATTGTCATCGGTATCATCAGTGGGTTCTGTCAAATCTATGGTCTATCATCTCCGTGGGTCTATATCGTCCAGGCTCTCCGGAGGCAGTGATGCTCTATCGGGACGCTGGTTTGGCGCGGGCTGAGGAAACCCAGTAGGGCTGACGGGAGGGACCTGCCTCTATCTCCCAGACGCGAGCGGATCTCCTCCGCGCCGTCCTGCTGGGCAGTGCCCCGGTGCTGGGTGAGGCTGGGCGGTCAGGTCGGTCGGATCCTGGTTCCCGATCCGGACTGGGTGAGAGGGCCGCCTGGGGATGTCGCTCGTCGGCGCGATGGTGAGGCGACGCACGGCGGCGGCATGGTTGATGTCCGCAGGCGCTGCTGGCTCGGCTCCGTCTCCGGCGCTGTGCGCAGCTACCTCTCGCAGCGCAGTGTGCTTCCGACGAACCGTCCTCAGTGCGCTGGGTCTGAAGGCTCTCCCTCCTTTTTGATCGTTGGAGACCAGGAGGCGCGTCGCGTCTAGGACACCGGTCTGAGACTCTCTGGCGGGCTCGTCGCTCACACAGTGTTGGTCACTGCTCGGCCCCTCTCGGCGTCATCAACTCCGAACTGATGGAACGACAGGGTTGTCTTCCTTTGAGCCTCTACGCGCCGGGTGAAGCTGGGCTGTGGGCGACCTGCCCAGCACCGCGGCTGGTGGCGGCCGGCTCGAGGGTGTCGGCGCGCCGGCGTTGGGAGCGGGTTTGCCTCATGACAGGCATTGACGGTCACTGCAGAGATGCTGCCTTGCGTCTCTGCGCCGTTGGCCTGACAACTCGCTTATGGCGTGCGGAGACCCGTAGAGGCAGGCCGTGGCAATTATGTTCACATATACGTTGTGTCGTTTGAGGAGAACCGTCGGTATTGTCCCCAGGAGAGAAGGCGAGGCGCAGCGCGTGACCCTGTCTGCTCGTCCGCTTCGCATCGGCATCATGGAGACGCTGACCCGATCCACCATGGTTACCTGGTCGCGGCCAGCGCGGGTTCAAAACGTCTTCCAGCTCTCGACGAGGTCATCTTCGTGCCCACCTGGGTAGCCCTTCAAGAAGGCCTAAGGTCTGACGGGCCTCATGTTCATTGATCATACGGCCTCCAACCCGAATTCTGATACAGGTCACGATATCGACCGGTGGTGACTACAGTCGACACCCTTCATGACATCGCAATACAGTACGGGCGCGGAACATGCCTTCCTTTCTTGGGGGCCGGACGCGTGGCGCAGATTCTCTGGAAGGACAGGTGAGAGATCTTCGACCACCTGGCTCATCTGGTAGAGGTGACGCGTCTTGGGGCACGTTCTCAGTGACTCGGTCCCCCGTGACCGGATCCTCGCTGGTGGAGGTGCCAGCCATGGCGATCTCGTCGACGGACTGCCCGTCAGCAGGTCAGGAAAGGGCTGATGTGTTACCTGGTTCCTGACGGTGTCGTGCAGTACATACGCAAGTACGGGCTTTATCGTATGTGCCCGGCCGGCGTCGGCGGCGACACGTCTGATGGCGGCGAGTGGCCGCAAGGCGATCCCTGAGGAAGAGGGTGACGGTGAAGCGCAGGCAGACCGGCGTCAATGCCCCACGTCCAAGGCGACGCAGGTGGGCACGCTCCCGCGCGGTGATACGTCGTGTTGCGATCCGGGGCGGGCGCCGCCGAGCGAGGCGATCCTGACCGGCCAGCGGCGCTCCTGACCCGGCTGAGTAAGGGGCGTGCGTGAGGCCAAAACTGCGGGCTGCCTACCGTCGGGCGGGCGAGATCACCTGCTGGGCCCAGGCGCTCCAGGACTGCCGATCGACCGGGTCACCTCCGTTCCTCCGCCACGTCGGGTGATGATCGATTCCGGGCTGGGCGACCGAGCCTCCCACGTCGTGGACAGGTCATTATCTCCCAAAGCAGGGGAGGCAGGCCACCCTGAACTGTCAGCGCCCGAAGGCCAGCCGTCGACTGGCGCTCAGCTGTCCGCACACCAGACCGTGGCGATCTCCGAAGTCGAGACAGGGCTGATGGAGCCATTCTGGTGGCTGCCATTTGACCATGCTGGAGCGCGAACGCCAGCTCCGAGCACCGGTGCCCACCCGCTTCTCGCTCAGGATACCGCCCGGTTTACCCTGTCTCGAGGAGGACAGGCCAGGCCCTCAGAGCAGCAGGCCTCAGAACTGTTGAGATGATCATTGACACTGGGGTTCCGGGGAGCCTGCCACCAGTCCCTACGACTACCGGGAGGGTTTTGAGCCGACAGTCCGGAAGAATATGAGGGAGGCCTCCATGAGGTCCTCCTCTCATCAACAAAACGCCGTGAGCGCTACACTGCGTCCCACCCGCCTCCGCTGTTCCTGTAGTCTCTCACAGCTGTATCCAGTGCCGCCGACTTCCCGCCGCCTTTGAGCAGGCCGGGGCCCCGCAGACTCAAGGTCCGCCACAGCGGTGTGGGGTGCTGGGTCGGCGTCCTCCGCAACTCAGGTGCACTTGACCATCGTGCGGATTCCCGCTGCGCAGGGGGTGCGCACGTGAACGTCTCACGGAAGCTCAGCTCGGTCCAGCCCGTGGACAGCACCATCTGCCCGGAGGCCGTCGACAGTCAGGATGCCTGCGGTTCCCCTGTCGAACCGTGGTGCAGGACGGCGGCGCAGGGTCGGAGATCGACATCGAGGCACAGACCATGGTGGTGCCGACGTCCAGTGCCTTCGTCTCAGGCTGAGCAGGCCCCGAGGCTCAGTGCGCGGGGCTCACCGGTGGAGGGTCACTGCATCAGCCCTCGCAGGCGGACAGCTTCCAGGAGACGATCGTGGCGGCGCGGCCCGAGACTACCGTTGTCTCGGTGACCGTCAGTCCTACACGCCTTCTACAGCGACGAGGCGAGGCAATAACGGCCCGCTCGATTCCGAGTGGGACTTATTAGCGGTCCCAGCGCGGTGTGAGCTTCCTGGCCCCCGTCAACGGGTGACCGGGTTCCCTCCCGGATCACGTCACCGATGGGCAACGTTCCTCTCGCGCGCATCGGTAAGGTGCTCGTGGCCGCGCTCATCATCGTCCTCACCACTGCTCTGTCGCGGCGTGGTCTGGCTCTGCGGTCGCCAGCAGCAAGATCGGTGACAACTTTGACGCCATAACCACCAGCGGTGCAGAGAGTGGATCCGTCAGCTCGTCTGACGGTGGCGGCCACAGTCGCCGCTGCCGCATGATGTCTGACGTCCCGAAGAATCGTGTCGCCACCGGGTACGCCGCGAAGCCATGCTGCCACTCGTGCGGCGGCGGCGTGATAGAAAAACCCGAGCACCTCCGCCGCCATCGGCGTCTCCGAGCGGCGAAACTGCTGATGTCTTCCTGCTGGCCTCACGGGCGAGCGACCGTCACGTCCGCCATCGTCGATGCGGTGGATGGTATGCACCACGCCGAGCCAAGCGCCGTACCGGGAGGGCTACCGCCCACTGGGTCCTGGTGGACTACGGCGACGTCGTCGATCATGTCACCAGGACGAGGACGAGTTCTCGCTCCGGTTTTGACTGTGGAAGGATGCCCGGCATCAGGCTGCCGGTGGACTGACGCGCGAGAACGGTCAGATGGTGCGGTCGGCGGTCAGGAGAACGCTGCGTCATGACGGATCATTCTGTGCGCCACGGCCGAACCGATTACACAACAGTCAAAAAAAAGGAGCATTCAGGGGTGGTCGACATCCTTTGAATGAGACCGGTCGTGACCAGGCGACAAATGCCGCCAGACGACATCGCGGCGCTGGGGCCTACGCGTATCTCTCCTCCCCGTTGGCACGGGCTCGGGCGACGGCACAGTGCTGGCGTCGCCCGGCGGCCTGAGCGTCCGGGGTCGATCGAGGACTGGCCGAGAAGTCGCTTCGGAACTGGGAGGGACTCAAGACGACAACATCAAGTGGCCAGACGCACACACGCCATCTGGCGGGCGGAGAGGCTTCCTCAGTTCAGGATCGAAAGACCGTCAGGCCGCCGAGAGGGTAAGGCGCTCAGACCATCGTCAGACTACTCAGAAGGGTGATGGCGTGGCGTCTCCACGGGCGGCCACCAACCTGGAGCCCACCTATCTGCTGGGGATGGATGCTGGCGGTGGTTCGGCCTACGCGGTAACTGCTGCTACGCGCTCATGCGGTAACAAACAGCCAGGCTGGTCGGTGATCCAGAAAGGGTGGAACGCCGGGCACCGGTGGACTCCAGTCGTTGGGCAAAGATCTGGAAGGCTGAGCAGCGGGTGGTGGCGCACGTACCGTGGATTTGCTCTGGCGGGGCCGATCTTCACCCGGTTATCGCGTCGCCGAACGAGCGCGACGCGAACGAACTATGTGGCACTGATTGGTGGCGCGCTTCCGCATGGAAGGGGTCAGGGTTAGTCCCCAGCTCACGATCCCGTCGAGTGAACACGAGCGGGACACCCGCTGAAGGGGCGCTGGCGCAGTTGGTAGCGCGCTACCGCCAGCGCTGGAAGAGTCAGTTTCAAATCCCCATCCCTGAAGTCCGAAGTAGGCCCATCCATCCAGGCGAGGTCATTTGTTCTGCTTCTGCGCTGGGTGTGCGGCACAATGCGGGTATAGCTATCGCTGTGCTGGTCCAGCGGGGCCTTCTTCGCGATCATGAATCACTCGTCAATCTGCCCTGTTCTGAGCCTGCAGGCCCGGGATGCGGTAATCAACATAGCGGCACTGCAGCAGTTCTTTGACGATCTCCTCCACTGTCGCTGTGCGCCCGTCGTTTCATTCCTCGGCGCGGCTATTCTGGGGTTCTTTGGCATCGGCGTCGACGATTTCCGGATTGCAGGCGGAATCGTTCTGCTCATCATGTCCTTATTCCATGCTCTCTCCAACGGCGGCTCCAGCGCCACGAGGAGCGCGCAGAAGGAACAGCACGACGTCGTTGCTGGTGATGCTGGGACGTGTCGCCTTCTTACATGACTTTCCCATCCTCATTGGGGCCGGGAACGATTGCAGCCATCTATCGTCATCCAGTCACAGGCGGGGGCACGGTTGCCTTGGGCATGCGGTTGCGGCTGGTGGCGGCCATCTGGCGGCGCTCAGGATCGTTCTCTACTTCTCAGCCAGCATCGGCGCTCGTCTGTCCATGACGATGCATACCATCGTGACGCCTCATGAGAGATGATTCTGGCCTCGATCGCGGTACAGATGATCGTCGTCAGGATCCACTTTTGCCCCAGGCCTCGCTGAAGCCGCGCCCGGTGTAGGTTCTGAAGACTGGCCCTCAGGGACTCTGGGGGTATACCACCTTTAGTGTTGCCAGGGCACGCCCCTGCAGCACGGTAGGAAGGTAAGCGTGTGACTCCGTTCGGGTTCCCGACATCGCATGCTGGCGCGCCCGGCGCATGGCGGGGCGTCTCCTGGCGGCAGTGGAAGCGCCGCGGTGACGGCCTGCCGCATTGACCCTCCGCGCGGCTGCCCTTCGTCCTTTCACGCTATGCAGGCTGATGTGCGAGATCCTCGTGTCGCTGCGTGTCCGCCGGAGGTACCCGCATCGCGCCGGCAGCGTGGCGTCGACTCCGGCTCGACGTCCTCTCGATGCCGCCGAACGCCCGGTGTTCGCATCGCGCCTCGCGTCTGCTCGGGGCCTGACCTGGATCGAGGGTGAGGACCCTTCCTGACCCTCACTCGGGCCTCCACCTGCCACTGCCATCGTCGGCGGTCCTTAGACGGTCCGAGGAATCGCCTCAGGACCCGGTGGACGGCTGGGCGTCATCACCTGTGAACGGGTCATGCTTCTGCGTCTCCGGGTCTCAACCGCGATGTTGATCCTCGGTGATATCGACTCAGCCGATACCGGTGCGGCTCCTCGATCTCCTGGGCACTCAAGTCATGGGCACCATGAAGCTTCGGTCAGTGCTGTCGGTCAGCTGGGGCTGCGGGCCGTGTGCGAGGCAGTGCGTGAGGACAGCTGCCTGGATGGGTCTGCTCCTCTCCCGCCCTGCTGTCGGTGTGTGTCCACTGTGGGACAGGACCATGTGCGTCGACGTCGATGCCCACGGGTGACCCTCGCATGTCAATCACCGGTGCAGAGGGTCACCACCCTGGTGGTCTCACTGAGCAGCCCGGCGCGAGCGAGGTCGGGCCCGGCCTTGGGCTAACTGGCCTCTCCGGGCCCTGCCGCAGCGCCTGGCTCGGCCCTGGAGCGGCCAGGCGCGTGCTGCTGCCGTTGATCGCTGCGGAAACCGAGCGGGGACACCACTGTGTGGTGCTCCCGTTGGCCCCAGCCGCGCTCGAGCTGGAGGCCTTCCGGTCCAGCGAACCTCATGTAGGTCGTGCAGGCGACGTTGTCGCCGCCGACGGTCGCAACCTCGGCCGCCGTCTGTGGTCCTTGTTGTGGACGCACTCAAGCGCTGGCGATTTACGGCCTCGGCCACCGGCAAACGCCGCGGGCGTCGAGGCTGACGGTGTCGCGAGCCAGTGCGCGTTGATATGCGCCGACGGTGATGAGGCAGTGCAGCCACCGTGTTGAAGGCCTGCCCGGGAGGTGGTGGTGCAGGAGGAGATCTTGGTGACGGACGCGATGCTTTCCGCTTTCGGACGGATGTGCGCCAGCGGACGTAATAACGTAAATCCGCATCCGCCACCGGCGAAGGGCAACCTGCCCTGCTTCGAGCCGCATCGAAAGCGCGTTGAAATTCCGCCATTTTCAGTTAGCCTTCGTGTCGAACTGTTTCCGCCCGTTGGAGGGCATGGGAACGGGAGGGTTGTGTGCTGCCGGTTTTCGTTATTCCTCAGGTGAGCAGTCCTGCACAGGTACGGGTGAGGGCCTTGCCCGCAGCGTGGAGGCACGTCAAGGCGGGGCGGGCTGTGCCCACCCGCCTCTCAGGAAAAGGAGTTGCCACTTCCAAGGTCACCCAGGGCCCGGGTCCCAGAGACCTCACTGATGGATCAGCTGTGGGCGGCCGCCACACGGCCAGGCACCAGGAGTCCGCGAGCATGCTCGCGCTCGGCGGCGCTCATGTCGCCAGGTGGTCCAGCAGGTGGTCCCGAGGACGGTCGGACCGCCAGTGCCTGCCCCGTCGTACTCGGCGGCGGCCCGGCGAGTGCGCTGCCTCCATCTCCCTCCCAGGACCCAGTGCCGTGCCAGCGCCTCGGTCTGCTGCCTCCAGGGGTGAAGTAGAAGTGGTCCCGTGACGTGACTGTTGCCCAGGTGGACTGTTCCATCGACCTGTCCCTGCTCCGGGCAGTGAGGCCTCATGCCGCAGCGGCGGCCGGTCGGAAGTCTGCGGCCGCACGCGAGAGTTGACGCCCAGGATGCGCAGCTGGTTCATGGAGAGTCCGTGTGTGGCCAGGCGCCGTGGCGACGATGACGTCGCCGACCTTGGCGATAACGGAGAGGCGCCTGCGGTTTCCCACCCGAGATGATCCGCTCCACGGGCGGCTGGTGCGGCTCGGTGGCGTAGTCGTGAGAGGCTGGCCCATCGCAGGCCCGTGACGCAGCGGTCTTCCGTTCACGGTCGGTGAAGCCCAGCATTCCGCGCACGTCGGTGACCAGGCGGGCGTCATCCATGAGAGCTCGGCAATGCGTCGGCCCGCTTGGGGTCGCCGGGCATAGCAAAGGGACGGCAGGGGCGAAGTCTCGGGCTCTGCGAAAGCGATGTGAGGGTGGCCATGCCGGATCCTCGCGGTGTTGGTGAGTCAGGTGTCGCGGCGGTGGTGCTCGGTGTGGCATGGATCGCGTGAGAAAGGGCAGGATGCCGCGATGGTCGTCCGATGTCGGACGTCCGGACGACGCATCGTGGTCACTGACTGGCGATCCAGCGACAAAAGAACCTGCGCAATCACGCAGGAAAAGAGGCGGCCCTGGAGCCGCCTTCGTTCGTCCTCGAGGTGCTCATGACCTCCAAGACGAGGGAGAGGCGGGTCTCTTCAGGCGCCCCTCGCGGCGAGCGGTGGGTGGTCAGCTCCGGCTTCCTCATCTCCCACCATCGGCTCGGCTTTGATCAGGCTGGGCAACATCTGGCGCTTCCCAGGCGTGGCCTACACCAACGGCGGCGGCGCCTTCATCGTCGTACGTCCCCGCGCTTTTCGCTGGTGGCCGGGCTGCCGGTCCTCTTCCTCGACTACGCCCTGCTGCGTTTCCGCGGTTCCCCGCCGGCAGTCTTCCGGCGCCACGATCCACCGGAAGCTCCAGTGTGGGATGGTTCCAGGTCTTCTACATCTAGCTACCGTCATCGCGACCTACTACGCGGTGGTTGTGCCTGGTCACCGCTGCATGCTCTTCTCGGTCAGCAGCATCGCCTGGGGCGACGATGCCGCTTCTTCCGCACTACATCGGTGTGTGGACCGGCTCGGGGAGGAGTCGGGTACTCCCCGGAGATCGTCATGGGCGTGGCCTCCCGCTGCTGTTCGTGTGGGGCTTCGGTCTTGGTGCTGACCGCCCTGGGGTCAGTAGAGCGTGGAGAGGGGCAGCAAAGACCTTCCTGCCGCTGCTGCAGTTCTCATGTTCGCCGCCCTCGTGGTGCGCGCTCTCCGTCTCCCGGGTGCGGGGGAGGGGCTCAATGCGCTGTTCACGCCCAAGTGGTCCGCCTGCTGGACTACCGGGTGTGGATGGCGGCCTTCGGAGCTGAGATCTTCCTCTCTCGCCGCCCGGTGGGCTTCGGTGTGTGCTCACCTGCGCCTCTCTCAGCAGCGCACGGTCCAGCCTCGTGCGGAACCGGCGCTCGTGGCGGGCCGCTAACTCCTCCTTCGAGCTGTTCGCAGGCATCCGGCGTCTTCCGCGACCCTCGGCTTCATATGGCACGCACACGCAGCCTGTATGCCGGGATCAGCGGAGATGAGATCGCCAGGCCCTGCTGATGATCGCTGTCACCTTCCCCACCGTCATCGCGCAGATGTCCGGCGGCGCGCGTTCTTCAGGGGTGCTCTTCTTCGCCTCCTTCTTCATGGCGGGGCTGGTACACTCCTATGTCTCTATCATCCAGGTGGTGGCGGCCGGCGCGAAACTCGACCTGACTCCGAAGGCGGCCTCCCCTCGTCGTCGGTGTCGGCCGCCGTCCTGTCCTGGTCGTGTTCGCCACACCGGCTCGGGCCTGCCGGACCTCGACGTCGTGGACGCCTTCCATCAGCACAACATCGGCGTGGTCGCCTCGGCCATCATCATGTGCCGTGGTGGTCGCCTGGGTCACTGCGGCGCACCGGGCTGCTTCAGGACCACCTCAATGCGTCTCCGAGTCCCGGATGATCGGCCTGTGGTGGCGGGCCTCGTCGGTGCCGTCGAATTCCACGTCCTGCTGGGGTCACATGTTCTTCCAGACCCTGTGGACGTACCTGTCCGAAGGATATGAGTCAGGTCCTACTCCCGGCAGCTTCGTCATATTAGGGTCTTCGGGTGGGATGCCCTGGTGCAGTCGCCCTGTGCGCGCCGTCGCGAGCCTCATCCTGGAAGACCCCGATAGATGAGTTCGAGGCGCTTGGGCTGGAGGCCGCTTCCCAGGAGGAGGACTGCAGGATGACCGGAATCCGCCGTGCTCATCATGCTGCTCGCCATCGTCTCATCATCACAGAATTTGTGGCGGCGTGTGTCCATCACCGCACTCATCTCACTGCGGACGCCGTGAGGACCGTGACGCCAGGCCGAGGCCTCAGCGCGGGCCCGCGAGCTTTGGTCTCCACCCCGAGCAGGCCGAAAGCCTGACCTGGCTCGGTCCGTTGAGATCCGCTGACGAGGATCCACCACTAAGAAGAGGCAGCTCCACCACCCGTCTGCGGTTCGGCCGGTTTCCAGGCGGGTGGGACCTATCGCCTACGACTCAGACGCAGTGCCCGGGCGGTGCTGCCCGTCTGGTGACGCTTCGACCTCGACGACACGCTGGCGCCCTCGAGAAGTCGTGCCATGCCACCCGGCGATGGCTGACGCTCAGGCGGCTGCTCGACGTCGTCCCCGATCACCATCATCTCCGCGCGCGGGGGACAGGTGGGGCAGTTCCGCGACCAGGTCCTGGCCCACCTCGACGCCGACTGCCGACAGGCTCTCCCGGCTCACCTCATGCACCACCTGCCCGGGACGCGCGCGGTACCTGACCCATCCCGCGCCGATCGCGATGAGGACGTACTGGACGCTGGTCTACGCCAACGCGACCTCACTCCTGAGCAGATCACGCGGTTTCTCGAGATCGTCGAGGGCGCAGGCCCGTCGCCTCGCGCCTGTGGGAGGAACCGACCTGAGATCCTGGAGGACCGCAGCGTAATCAGATCCGCTGCTCGGCCCTCGGGCGGAGGCGCTGGACGCCAAACGTTCTTGGGACCCCATGAGAAGAAGGCCGCCCCTGCGTGACGCCCGTCGCGCTCCTTCCGGATCTGGAGGTCCCGCTCCGGCGGCTCCACAGGCGTCGACATCACCCTCAGGGGTGGTGGAGACCTACGGCATGGAAGCGGCGCCTGGCGGAGATGACCCGGTATCGCGTTGGAGGAGATGATCTTCGTCGGCGACCGCCTGGACCCGGAGAAACGACTACCGTCGAGGCTCTGGGCGTGCCCTGCCGGAGCCGTGGGCGGCTGGCAGGACTACCGTCAGCCTACGTCACCTCCCGCGGGCCTCATCGCCTCTCAGACGCACTGTGGTGAGGACCCACTGCCTCCCAGGTCACTGCGCTGGTGCTCTCGTCTCTGAGGTGAGCCGTGGTTCCGGACGTCTTCGGATCCTGATACCAAGGCCGGCTTCGGCATCGCCGAACAGGCAGGAGCCGTGGGACGGCCTGCTGACGGCCCGTACTGCGCTGCTGCGCCCTGGTCCGTGACGGTGGTGCTGCTACCGCGTATCTGGGTGGCGTCGTCGTCGCAGCTTCCCGCACGATGATCGGCGCGGCGGCGATGATCCTGGCCTCAGCACGGTCTCCCTCCTGCTGGGACTGTCCACGGCGACGGCTCGACGCCGGTCGGTCCGCGCGAGGCGATCTGGTCGACGACTGGACTCCACCGTCACGCTGGACCTCCGGGCGCTGGGAACCGCGTCGGTGGGTCTGCCGTCCTCGGCGTGCAGGTGGTCCTGAGGTCCGGGCGATCCGACGCGACCGCATTACGGCCACACGCCAGCCGGTGGTGGGGCGGTCTGATCCTCGATGCGACCTCCTACGCCTCGCGGATCTCACCCCGACCGCAAACGATCCGGCCTTGCGCTCGCCTGAGCTGGGCCGCGGCGACGCCCTGCGCCGGTGGCCGGAGTCATCGGGCGATGTCTTCACGTGCTGTGGCGGCCGCCTGGCGCCTGGCGCCGACCAAGCCCTGGCGCGATACCGTCGAGCCGGTGTCTCACACACGCTGGGCGACGACCGTGGCGACGTTCTCCGCGACTGTGGCACCGTGACCTCCCTCACGTGCCAGCGTGCGCACGGCGTCACTCTCCGGGCTCCACCTGTCCGTGCTGGAGGGACGCTGGCCTTCAGGCCCGTTTTCTCAGGACGCATCGCCGACGTCGTCCGCCGCCCTACGGGTCCAAAGCGCGTACCTTCGTGGAGACCAATAAAGGCTTCTACGCCATGGCGGATGCCAACCTACGGGCCGCATGGAAGAAGCCGCCGAGGAGACTGACGAGGGCTGGTGGGCGTCACCGCCGCCGACGGAAAGGTGGACTACCGAGGACGCCAGGCCGGGTCGAGGCGTCTCTCGCGAAGACTCTGGTGAAGGGCCGCCCCAAGCCGAGAGCCGACGCCGCCCACGCAGCCGTCTGAGCCCGAGCCGACGCGACGCCCTCGATCTCGGTGACGGGCGCGCTTCGTGCCTGCAGGCGTGGACGCAAGACGGCCGTGCTCACCACTGACCTGCACTGCAACCTCGGCGTCATCGCCTTCTCCGGGGTCCTCGACCAGCTCTGAGGCGTCGATATCGCATGGATGACGGCGATTCGACCATGATATGACGGATCGGATCGCGGAGCGGGTGTGCGTCGACGCTGCGCTGACCAGGCGGTCGAGCTCGACGAAGAAGGTCGCCACCATCGGCCTATCTATGACTCCGACGCCAGCAGCCCGTCTGCGCTCTCGGGGTGGACCGTCGCGGCGGCTCGGTCCAGACGGTCGCCGGCGTCTCGCTTCCTGAGGGACGACGTACGCCGAGGCGCGCGACGGCGGCGGGTACCGGCCTCCGCGGCGGCGAAGACCACCGAGAAGATCGCCTGCCGCCTGGCCCGGGTCGGCTGCGCACGCCGGTCGACGTCGTCCTCATCCACCAGCCTGCACGCCGAACACGCTCACGAAGGAGGGTTGGCGCGCCGCTACTCTGGCCGGGCACGTCCGTGCCGAGCGGGGATGACTGCGGCGATCAGTCCCGAACCGATCATCGGTCACCGGGATCTCATCTCGGGGGCGGGCAAGGGTGGCGTCACTGGGCTCGGTCGCGAGGACGCCTTCCTCCACGTCATCGCCCGACTCCACCGGGCGCTGGTGGCCTGGCGTGCGGTCATCCCTTCACTCCCGACGCCTCGAGTGACGGTGGGGGCGTGGCGGTCCGTTCCGGATATGCGCGGGGCAGACGACGGCCACGATAAAGCGCTTCGACCCAGCGTCGTCGGCCACGCCGGTGCCGACGCCGACCGAGGCTCAAGCCGCACAGGCCTACAGCGCCTCACTGCAGTCGCAGGAGGGCCGAGTCGGGGGAGACAATCTTTCGGACTGGTGGGGCGCGGGCGACAAATGTTGGCGCCATACGCTCTCGTCACTGATGGCCCCACGATGCCCAGAAGAACTGCTGACGCGCTCTCGGTTGAGCGACGATGTCGCGCATGCCACGAGATGCCGAGATCACGATGGAGATGGTGAGGAGGCTCGAGGTCTACCTGGGCTCCGCCCCGCTCAGGAAGGCTCGACCGGCGCACCCGTCGTGATGCCGGCAACGACTCGGCGCACGCCCTACCTGGCTGCGACGCATCCGCCGAGCGGGGTTCGAGTGGCGTGCTCACCCGTGTGCGCACTCGTCGGAATCATCGCCTGCTGGGAGCTCATCAGCTCCCAGCTCGACCTGCTGCACCAACCCGGACGCGGAGCTCGTCTTGCGACGTCCAGCCCCTGGTTTCCTGCGGCGGCTCCACTCGGCGATGTGGCAGCAACTGCTGCTGTGCCGGGCATCGCTTCATCGCCATCGCTCTTCAGCTGGCCGCGATCGGCATGGTCCTGCTCGGCGGCGCGCGCTGCTGCCGCGCTGGATGGTGTGAGGCTCGGCGCCGAAAGCAGCCTCAGCGGGATCGCCTGTCGTCATCTGGTTCTGTCCGTCTCCATCGCGACCTTCGGCCACGGCTCTGCCCCTTCTGCATGACCATCCTGTCCATCCACCACATCGGTGGCGCCCACTCCTGGGCCTGGGCCGCGGCCGGCGGGCACCTGGGGCTGCCGACAGCCTGGCACTCGACACTGCTCCAAAAGGCCCGCTGGGTGGATCATGGCGGCGATGTACGTGGCTGTGCTGGTCCTCACCATCGTCATCGCAGCTTCGGCAGCCAGCTGGCGAGGCTGTTCGGGTGACTGCGCGCCCCTGGAGCGGAGGGCGCCGAGCGGATCCGGCGGGAAGTCCTCGGTGGCAGGACTCGACCGTCTGCAGGACTACCTGCAAGGTCGATGGGCCGCTTGTGAGTGGGGCGGCGCAGGCGCCTCCCGTCACCGGCCGTAGGCAAATATGGGTGGCGCCCTCGACCTGCCTCAGGAGGGCAGTGAGCTCGCCTCGTGGAGGGGTTGCTCGTCGTCGCATGGGCCCTGCAAGACCGTCACCCTCTCGGGAGGAGGGCGCCGCCGAGCCATGTGCGTGATCCGCCGCCACCCGCATCCTGTGCGTGTCTGGTCCACCCGGCTCGGCTTCGAAAGCTGGGACGGGAGTGCACGCCGAGGCCGAGGGGCTCGGGCACGCCGTCTCCGAGCGGCTGCTGGAGCAGCTCGACGCGGTCCTGCACACCCGTGATCACGCACGGGGTCCGATCCCACGGCCGACGGTCGCCTCGTCGTGCTGACCTCGTGGGTCTGGAGACCTGCCGGTGGGCTCCGGCAGCGTCGTCGGACGGATCCGACGACGATCGAGACGCTGCGCCGCCGCCTGGAGCGAGGCCCGGCATCCCGGGCTGGACGGCCGGGTGCGGATCGTGATCGGGCACCGTGACGCCCGCCGTGGAGGGGCGGTGGCGCCGTCGGGCGACCGTCATCGCCACTGCTGGACGAGAGGACGCCTCTCGCAACGCCGCGCCCAAAGGGCACCCAGAGGCCATCATCGCCCGACGGCTCCCGCAGCACTGGCCTGAGCCGGGACGCCTGGACGGAACCGGAAGGCGCGGCTGAGTTCAAATAGGCGAGCGACGATTTTCACTGCAAGATCATCGACGGGCGAGATCCCCGGCCGTTTCGTGTGGGCGGACGGGTCTGCGTCGCAACCGCGCCATTGACGCACACCGACGGGCGTCGTCGTGGTCCCGGCTCGAGTCCTAAAGACTCCTACGTGGACGCGCCCGACGACGTGGTGGCACCTGGCCGTGGTCGCCAAGCGTATCGGCGCGCCACTGCAGAATTACGCGTCTTCAGTCGCGCGGGCCGGGCTCGTCGTGACCGGCTTCGGCGTTGACCACTGCACCTGCGTAGTGCTGCCGATCCGCTGTGAAGAGGACCTGTCCTTCTCCTCGGCTGCACGAGGCGATCAGCGCCGCCATGGAGCGCCTGCGGGCGGCCTCGTCGGAGACGGCGCGCGCGAGTTCGTGCTGCGCGCAGATGGGCGGCTCTGCGGTGCGATGACGCTCCTGAATCGACGTCTTCTTTGAAGAGGATGTCGGTGTCGAAGGTCCGATGTGTTCACGCGTTTCCAGGACCTGTGTCGGTCGGTCAATCATCCGTTGATGAATCAAGTGGTAGTACTGGAGGTCGGGCTGCCCCGACATCGTTGGTCGAGGTAGCCCGACGGTGCTTCTGAGGTTATCTGGACAGATTTATTAAATCAGTGCCGAGGCGGAGAACTGTTGCCTTCCACCAGTCTCCGCGGCTGAGTGTCGCGCAGGCGTTACGGATGTATTGCCCTGGTTGGAGAGGCAGACGATATGTGTGCTCGCGACGTCGTCGAGAGGGACGAAGAAGTCGTGGTGAGGTGGAAGCGGCCTGTTTCTCTGGCAGGTTCTTTGGATTTGTCGTCGTAGCTTTCCACGGCGCTTCTCCGGTGATGACAGGACTTCAGAGAGGTCACACGATATTCGGGCATATTCCGTATGAAGTGTTCCCTCTTGTGATGACCGGACCGTTGATCGCGACGGTGAGTGTGTGCGAGGCTCAGTGGTTCCTGGGTGGTTTCCGGGAGATGCTCCTCAAGTTTTCTTCAAGGAGACTGCGTAGAGGGTACGGATTGCGGTCGGGTTCACTGCTTCCATGTGCTGGAGCTCTCATGGTTCTGCTCATGTCGAGGCGGAGGGCTACCGGCTCCGTTCCGTCAGGCTGGGTGGGACCTGGTTCAGGTGCTTGATGGTCGTTGTTGGTTTGTTCGTTGGTGGTTGGTGTGGCCAGGAGATCGGGTACAGAAGGGTGATGTACCGAGCAAATGGCTGAGAGGTGTCTGCCTGGCTGTGTGTGTCATCGTTAACGGCATAACTATCTTCGGTGTTTGTCATTTGCAGTGTTTTGATCTTGGTCTGCTTGTATGTCACTCTATTCGTGGGATGTGCGCCATTGGTTTGGATGTGATAATGGCGTCCGTCTGGGTGGGATCTTGGCGGAATCGTGTTCTTGCAGCCTCTGTGGTTTCGTGGCGTCCTTAATGTTGTACTTCAGGCTGTGGGTGTGGAGTGTGGGTGGAGACATGCTTACGATGTGGTTCTTAACGCGGTCCACAGTTGCCAGTGATAGCGGCGTACATTATTAGCGTGAAGATGGGTCTTGGAGATTTTTGCTGCTGCACGTCCGACCAAGATTGGGGTGAAGAAGAGCGAATAGGGTGATTCGTAACGTGCTTGATTTCTGAGCTGGGTGCGAATCTGTATGGAAGCGACGTGTGATGCCGTCGGAGGACCAGGGAAGTGGCCCGCGCCCGGAACCGGTGACGACGTCGGCGCCAAGCGCGGCGGCGACAGCAGGCCTCTTGGGGGACAGAGCGGGTCGTTGTCCCGGAGTGGATGATACCGTGGTGGCAGCTTAAATGGACGCGTACAGCTCACGAGGTCGGCGCGTGAGAGTCGCTCGGTCGGTGATGAGGGAAGTGGTCGGGCTCACGCGCGCGCTCGCCCAGTTGGAGGAGATGCTGTGCGAAGGGGCGACGGCGATGAAGGCCGCCAGGTGCTGTTCGTCACACGGTGGTCCGGTGGGCTCGAGATGACCCGCTCGATCGCTCGCGCGCAGGCTCGACCCGCGAGACTGTGTGCGTCTGTGGTGCCGGTCCTGCCAAGCTGTCGGTGATGAGCCGATTCTCCTCGGCTGTCATCAGGAACAGATCGGAGGGCTCGCGCCTGAGGGAAGGTGGTTCCAGTGCCTCGAGGGTGGGGAACACTCACGCGCGAGCCAGGAAAGCCAGTGCTCGTCAGGCGCGCGCTCCGAAGCCAGTGGACGAGAGCTGACCCTGTCGAACCGTCGAGTGGGCGAGAGGGATGATGTTCTGGCACGTGATCCATGCACCTGGACGGTGAGACGTTGACGCCAGTGGCAAGGTCCAAGCAGAAGCTGCTCACAGGAAAGGAGCGCTCCTCGTGCGCATCGGAGGTTCGCCCGACGGGCGGGCGTCAGTCCCCGATTCCCTGAGGCACTACGAGGAGGCCCGGTCTGCTCGTGCCCGACGGGACCTCCGCCGGATATCGGAACTACGGCACGAAGGACCTTGACGCCGTCGCGCTCCGGCCGATCCTGGCGGTCTCGGCGTTGCCGCCGCCCGGCGCTTACTGGACTGCGTCGAGGGTCGCCGGTGATGACCGACCGTCTCCATCACCATGTGTGCTCCAACCTGCGCCGCGAGCTCCGCGGTCGAGCACGGATCGCCCGGCACCACGGCGGTCGCCTGTGGCACGCCGAGCAGGTTCGCCTCAGCCGCTTCCAGGGGCCGCTGCTGGGGAAGAAGAGTGAGGACGCGGCCCTGCCAGCCGCCCCACTGACGTGACCGGTCTCGCCCGCCCGTGGGGCGGACTGCCGCCGGCCCCCACTGCAGCCGGGCGATGGGCTGTGCCCCAGCACCAGGAAGCACGAGTGGGAAAGAGCGCTGCCGCGATGTCAGAGTACCGCACCGGTGGGTCCGACACCCCCTTCCGCTACACGGCGGAGCTGGCGGACTCCATCGAGACCGCCTGGCAGGGCCGCTGGGAGGCCGAGGGCACCTTCAGCGCCGACACCCCGTCGGCGCTCTGGCCGGCCCAGGGGCGGGAAGGAGAAGTTCTTCCTGCTGGACATGTTCCCCTACCCTCCGGCAGGGGCCTGCACGTGGGCCACCCGCTGGGCTACATCTCCACCGACGTCGTCGCCCGCTTCAACCGCATGACCGGCAAGAACGTCCTGTACACGATGAGCTACGACGCCTTCAGCCTGCCCGCCGAGCAGTACGCCGTCACCACCGGCCAGCACCGCAGCATCTCCACCGAGGCCAACATCGCCAGCATGCGCCGCCAGCTGCGCCGCCTGGGCCTGTCCACGACCCGCGCGCTCCTGGCCACCATCGACGTCGACTACGTGCGCTGGACCCAGTGGATCTTCCTGCGGTCTTCAACTCCTGGTTCGACCCCGAGGCCCCGCGCCGCGACGGCCGAGGCGAGGGCTACCCGGCCGGTGACCGAGCTGCGCGACAAAGCTCTGCCTCCGGTCGGGTCCCCGTCCCCGACGGCCGCGACTGGAGTGCCCTGAGCGCGGCCGATCAGGCCGAGGTCATCGACTCCTTCCGCCTGGCTCTACGTCTCAACGCCCCCGTCAACTGGTGCCCCAGCCTGGGCACGGTGCTCGCCAACGAGGAGGTCACCTCGAGGGGCGCTCGAACAGGGCAACTGCCCCGTCTTCAAGCGCAACCTGCGCCAGTGGATGATGCGCATCACCGCCTACGGCGACCGCCTCGCCGGGGACCTGGACACCGTGGACTGGCCCGAGGAAGGTCAAACTCATGCAGCGCAACTGGATCCGCGCGCTCCGAGGCGCCGGGTGACCTTCACCGTGCCCGGGGCCGGTCAGGGCGCTGACGAGGACGCGTCGCTGAGCGTCTACACCACCGCCCCGACACCCTCTTCGGCGCCACCTTCATGGTCGTGGCTCCCGAGCACCCCGTGCTGGGCGGCCTCCAGGCCTCCGGGTCGGTACGCACCGAGACCCAGATCGCCGACGACGCCGCGGCCCTTTCTGTCAGCCTGGCGCGGGGACCAAAGGAGGCCTGGACCGGTGACTACGCGACCCCCGCCGAGGCCGTGCGGCCTGCGGGCCCAGGCCGCGGCGACGTCGGACGCCGACCGCACCGACGAGGGCGGGCCAAGACCGAGTGTCTTCACCGGCTTCTTCGGAATCAACCCCGTCAACGGGGCGAAGGTGCCGGTCTTCGTAGTGACTACGTCCCTCATGGGCTACGGGACCGGCGCCATCATGCCGCGCTCATGACGCAGCGCGACTACGCCTTCGCCACCAAGTACGACATCGATCATGCAGACCATCGGCCGGCCGACGGCCCCCACGGCGTCGACCTGAGCGCCCAGGCCTACCGGTGACGGCGTCGTCGTGAACTCCGCCCAGGGCGACCTGGAGCATCAACGGCATGGGCAGGACGAGGCCAAAGCCACCATGATCCCGGCTGGCTGGAGGCCAAGGGCGCCGAGCCGCGGTGCGGTCACCTACCGCCTGCGCGACTGGCTCTTCTCCCGCCAGCGCTACTGGGGCGAGCCCTTCCCGATCGTGTGGGACGGACGGCGGCGTCCACGCCCTGCCCGAGTCGATGCTGCCGGTCGAGCTGCCCGGGTCGCCGACTACTCGCCGCGCTCCTGACCCCGACGATGCCGACTCCTCCCCGGAGCCGCCGCTGAGCAGGCCACCAGGTGGGTCGAGTCGAAGCTCGACCTGGGCGGCGCCCCGGACCTACTACGCAGACGACACGATGCCGCAGTGGGCCGGCTCGTGCTGGTACGAGATGCGCTACATCGACCCCACCGAGTGATAAGGCGCTCGTCGACCCGGCCAACGAGGCCTACTGGATGGGGCCGCGCCCGCAGGCAGCAGCATCTCGGCGAGCACCGACCTGTACGTCGGCGGCGTCGAGCACGCCGTCCTACCTGCTCTATGCGTTTCTGGCACAGGTCCTGTTCGACCTGGGCCCGTCTCTCCTCGAGCCCTACCACCGCCTCTTCAGCCAGGGGATACGTCCGGGCCTACGCCTACACGACTCCCGTGGCCGGTACGTGCCCGCCGACAGGGTCGAGAGGGTCCCCGCCGAGACAGCACCACCAGCTATCTGTGGCAGGGGCGGCCGGTGCGCCGCGAGTACGGCAAAGATGGGCAGTCCCTGAAGAACATCATCACGCGACGACATGCACGGCCTACGGCGCAGACACCTTCCGTGTCTACGAGATGAGCATGGGACCGCTGGACGCCGACCGTCCGTGGGACACCGCGCCGTCGCCGGCAGCCAGCGCTTCCTGCAGCGCCTGTGGCGCAACGTCGTCGACAGAGACCACCGGTGGGCTGACGGTGGTCGATGAGCGCGCGACGAGGGAGACCCGCCGGCTCGTGGCCAAGACGATCGTGGGCGTGCGCGAGGACTACGAGGGGATGCGCTGAGCTACGGCCATTGCCAAAGCTCATCGTCCTCAACAACCATCTCACTGGGCTCGGTGCGGTCCCGCGCGCGAGGCCGTCGAACCCCTCGTCCTCGCGACGGCTCCTGTGTCTACATCGCCGAGGAGATCTGGAAGCGCCTGGGTCTGAGCACTCCCTGGCCCACGAGGACTTCCCGGTCGTGACTGACGAGTCCCTGCTGGCCGCCGAGAAGGTCACCTGCGTCGTCCAGGTCAAGGGCAGGTCCGCGACCGCCTCGAGGTCGACCCCCGATATCTCCGAGGCCGAGCTGGAGGAGCTGGCCCTGGCGGCTCCCGGCGTCATCCGCACCCTGGACGGGCGCGGCGTGCGCAAGGTGATCGTGCGTGCCCCCAAGCTGGTGAGCATCGTCCCCGAGTGACCGGGGCGGGCTTCCCGACGGCGCCACTCACGGCCGCGCCGAGGTAGCCCGGGAACAGTACGAGGGGCTGCACGAACCGAGATGGTTGGTGCAACCCCTCGTGCTGCTGTCCGAAGATGTTTCGGTGATGGTCTCAGGCAGAGTGCCCGAATCGCTCGCGCAGCCTGCCGGGTCACGCCGAGAGCGGCTCCGATCACAGTCCAGGAGTGCACCTGCCTGTCGAGCTCGGGCGACCGCTGCATGCAACTCGGTCTCGGCGTCATGCACCCGCCGACTCGCGGCAATGATCGCCCGGAAGTGCGCGGCGTCCCGGGCTGGCGTGGTGCTTGGATCGAGAGTCTCAAGGCCTGTCGTGTCGTGAGTGTGCGTCAGTGTGGAGGACAACGTCATCACCTCAGATAGTCGTAGAACTTCGGTCGCAGGCGGTCGGCATGAATGATCCGGGTTGGCTCTGCGGCAGGAACCGCAACCAACTCGAGCAAGGTGGCGTCAGCTGCTGGCCCGATGACCGGAGCCGCTCCTCTCCTTCGTACTCGTACTCGACCAGTCTTAAGGCGTTGGTCCAGGCGTGTTCCACATCCGTACGGGTGACCCCGTGCTTCAGCGCCGACCACCCAACCCTCATGTGTCAACTTTAGGTTGACACATGAGGGTTGGTCAAGGTGGCGCCCAAGTGCCTCGACAATAGGGGCTCAGCGACGCCTGGGGGTGCCGAAAGATGGAGCGCGTGATCTCGCGGGTGATCTGGCGGCCCACTGAGCCGATGGTCTTCTCGACCTCCCGCTGGCGGCGCTCGGCGCTTCTCCGCCTCGCGCTGGCGACGCTGGGCCTCCTTGACGGCCTCGCGCTCCAGGCGCTCCGGCCTCCTTCTGACGCTGAGCCGCCTGGCGGGCGGCCTCCTTCTCCAGGGCCTTCTGCGCGGCGGCATCGGCCTTGGCCTGCTCCTCGGCGGCCTGCTCGGCGGCGCGAGCGAGCCTCCGGCGGCCTCGGCGTCGGCCTGGACCCGCTGGGCCCAGCAGCTCGTAGGCGGACTCGTTGTCCACACCCGTGGCGTACTTGGGCTTGAGCGGTGAGGAGGCCAGCACCTGGTTGACCGCGCCGTCCTGGGCCGGCCCCATGACGGCGGCAGGCACGTTGACGACCACCGGGGCCACCGGAGCCGGGCGCCCCTTCTCGTCCAGCACGCTGACGACGGCCTGACCGGTGCCCAGCGACGTGAGCACCCGGTTGGGGTCCACCGGGCTGACCGGGAAGGTGGAGACCGCCTTCTTGAGGTTGGCGGCGTCGGCCGGGGTGTGGGCGCGCAGGGCGTGCTGCACCCGGCTGCCGAGCTGGGCCAGGACCTCATCGGGAACGTCCGTGGGGGACTGGGTGATGAACACGATGCCCACACCCTTGGAGCGGATGAGCCGCACCGTGCGCACCACGGCCTCCAGGAAGGCCTTCGAGGCGCCGGAGAACAGCAGGTGGGCCTCGTCGAAGAAGAACACCATGGTGGGCTTGTCCGGGTCGCCGACCTCCGGCAGGGTCTCGAAGAGCTCGGCGAGCAACCACATGAGGAAGGTGGAGAACAGCGTTCCCTGGGACTGGATGTCGGCCAGCTCCAGGGCGGAGATGACGCCCGGCCATCGGGGAGACCCGCATGAGGTCACGCACGTCGAGGCCGGCTCGCCGAAGAGGCCTCGCCGCCGGCCGCCTCCAGGGCGGCGATCTCCCCGGGATGACCCCCGGCCGTGGCCGCCGAGACCCCGCCGATGGTCTTGAGCTCCTCCTTGCCGGCGTCCGTGTTCGTCAGATAGTCGACGACGGCGCGCAGGTCCTTCAGATCCAGCAGGGCCAGCCCCTGGCCGTCCGCCCAGTGGAAGACCAGCTGGAGGGCGGAGGCCTGCGTGTCGTTGAGACCCAGGACCCGCGCGAGCAGGATCGGCCCGAACTCGGTGACCGTCGTGCGGATGGGGGTGCCGCTGATGCCTGCGCCGGAGTCCGACCCACCGAGGTTGAACAGCTCCATGGGGAAGGACTGGCCCTTCAGTCCTGACCGGTGGAGAGCGATGCGGGAGAGCGATCTTGTCATTGGAGGCCCCGGCCTCGGCCAGGCCGGTCAGGTCCCCTGACGTCGGCCAGGGAACACCGGGACGCCAGCACTGGACAGGGCCCTCGGCCGGGAGGCTGGGCGTGCGGGTCTTACCGGTGCCGGTCGCCCCGGCCACCAGCGCGTGCCGGTTGAGCAGCCCCAGCGGGATGCCCACCGACAGGCCCTTGACCGCCGCGGGCTCACCACCGGAGAGGCGTATCGGGTGGGTGCCCACTGGCAGCGTGGGGGAGAAGCCGTAGCCGGAACGGACCTGGGCGGTATGGGCGGACTCCCCGGCCCCCTCGTTCCCCGATGCCTGGTCGGCCGGGCAGCGGCCTCAGCCTGCGCAGGGACTGCTCCTGGGGCTGCCCCTGGGCTTGCTCAGCAGCCGGCGCCGTTTCGCCGGCCGGAGCCTGGTCCGCCGCCGGCTGTGCGGCAGCTTCCGCAACCGGCTCGGCTAAGGGGACGGCGTCGGCCGTTTGAGCGGCGGGCTCTCCGTCAGTAGTGCGGGGCTCACCGGTCTGCTCCACGGCCGAGGCCGGGGTGGGAGGCGATGGCGGCGTCGAGGGCCGCCTGAGCGGCGGCCGCCTGGCTGCGGCAGCTTCGGCGGCGGCCTGGGCGGCCTCGGCCTGAGGCGTGCGATCTCAGCGGAATCGGTCATGGACTCATCGTAAACGCCGAACCTGCCAGTGCGCTGACCAGGGCGTGCCAGTGGAGCCTGCGCCATTTCCGACCGCGAGGGAGGCAGGGGCCGGGCCGACAGGGTAGCCTCAGGCCTCAATGACGTTGAGACGATACGTCCGATCCCACACCTGCCCGTCCCCAGTGCCGCGAGGTCTACACGCCCCATGTTGCCCCCTGCGTCGTTGTTTCCGGAAGAGCCGCCCCTCATGGGCCAGTTGCTGGTACACCCCTCCCGCGGGATCAGGTGAGTGCCATGCGGATCGCCTTCTTCATTGACGACTACCTCCCCTCCGTCCACGGCGTGGCCACCTCCACGGCCACCTTCCGCTCCGCCCTGGAACGCATGGGACACGAGGTCTACGTGGTGGCCCCCAAGGCCGAGGGCCATGAGGAGACCGACGATCACGTCATCCGCCTGTCCTCGTCGCGCTACTACGTCTTCGACAGCCGAGAGGTCGCCACCATCTATCCCGGCCTGGCCCGACGCTTCGACGCCTACGACTTCGACATCGTCCACAGCCAGACCCAGTTCAGCCTGGGTGTGCTGGCCCACTGGGTGGCCAAGCGTCAGAACATTCCCCACGTCACCACCATCCACACCCTCTACACCGAGCTCATCGACGACTATCCGCTGGCCGTGGTCTCGGGCCTGCTGGCCCTCTCCGTCGCCTTCCCCGTGGCGCTCAAGTCGCTGCCGGTCCTGCCCTCGCGTCCACCGGGGACTCCATCAAGCACCTCAACAAGCGCGACATGAAGACGGCCCTGTCCCGCCAGGGATGGCGCCTGACGGCGGCCTTCGCCAACAAGTGCGACGCCTGCCTGTCGCCCTCCCAGCACCTGGCCCAGATCCTCATCGACGACGGCGGACTGACCACCCCCTGCATGGTGCTGCCCAACGGGCTGAACTCCACCCGCTACCGCAGTGCCCGCGCCGCCGACTCACCGATCCCCAAGGCCCCCGGTGAGAAGATCATCATCTGCGTGGCCCGGCTCAGTCGGAGAAGCGGCAGATGACGCTCATCGAGGCCATGCCCCACCTGGCCGACATGCCGGTCAAGCTGGTGCTCGTCGGCCCCGGTCCCTCCCAGGAGGAGCTGGGGAAGCGAGCCGAGGAGCTCGGGGTGGCGGACCGGGTGGTACTGGCCGGTAGGCGCTCGCCGGATGAGGTCGCCGTCCTGCTCAAGCAGGCCGATGTCTTCTCCCTGGCCTCCTACCACTTCGACAACCAGCCCATGGTGTTCCTGGAGGCCGCCGCCTCCGGGCTTCCAATCGTCTACTGCGACGAGCGGATGACCGAGTGCCTCACCGAGCGCAACGCGATCCTCACCGACGGGATCGAGGGGAGGACTTCGCCCGGGTCTTCGCCTCCCTGCTGCCCGACGACGCCCGGCTCGCCGAGGCTGTCCGACAGGGCCCCTGGAAGTGGCTCAGCAGTTCGACTCCCAGACGATGACCAGGCGGCTCATCAACCTCTACGAGGACCTCCTGACCTCTCGTGGCTGAAGGCCGGCGGGCCCCGGGGCGCGCCGGCCTTCAGCCACAGCAGCCACAGCGGGCGGCGCCTTGCTGGTACGTGCGGGGCTTGCCGATAAGGTATGCGGCATGTCGCTCGCCGTCGTCACCGACTCCGCCGCCTGCCTGACGGAGCCCCTCCTGCGTGACCGTGCGATCGAGGTGGTGCCGCTGCACGCCATCCCCACTGAGAACGGTGAGCCCGGGACCACCTCACGACCCAGTGTCCAGGAGCTGATGGACGCCTACCGGCGTGCGGCCAGCAGGGCCGAAGAGGTCCTGGCCATCCACATCTCCTCGGCCCTGTCCGGCACCATGGACAACGCCCGCATCGCCGCCGCCCAGCTCGAGGCCGAGTACCGGGACGACTGCAGCGGTCAGGGCGGGAGCGTGGGGCGCCGTCGCCCGCAGTGGCTGCGCGTCGTCGACTCCGGCACCAGCTCAGGTGCTCTGGGACTTGCGGTGCTGGCCGCCGCCGGCGCCCACGACGCCCGTCGCGGTGCCGCCCTCGCTCAGGCCAGCACCGCCCGCTCCTTCCAGTTCTTCGTCGTCGACGACCTGGGGCGCCTGGCCCGCTCGGGGAGGATCGACCGCACCACGGCGCGCCTGGACGGCGTGCTCGGAATCCGCCCGGTCCTGGCCCTGACCCGAGACGGCATCCGGACGCTGGAGACCGTGCGCGGTGCAGCCCGGGCCAGGCGCCACCTCATCGCGCAGGCCGTCCGCGTCGCCGGCGGGACCGCCCTGTCCGGTCCCAGGCACCCCGCCGACCCGGTGCGCCTGGTCCTTCAAGGAGACGACGCCGACATGGTGGGGCTGCTCGAGACCGGTCTGCGTCAGGCCATGGAGGAGGCAGGAGCCAACGTCACCGAGGTCCTCACCCTCCCGGTCGATGAGGCGACGAGCACCCACGTGGGCCCTGGCGCCCTCGGCATCGCCGTCGCCCCGGACCTGCGGAACCTCTGAGCCGGGGCCGACGACGCGGCCCGGTTGCCACAGGCCGCCGACGACGAGTGCTCTCCACAGGGCAGACAGCCTCACCATGCGTCGCGCGGATCCAGTCCCTACCGTCGAGGACATGGGAGCCAGAAGGAACAGCACGAACAGGTCCCTGGATGACCTTGTGCGTCTGGCCTGCTCGACCGACCCCGAGGGCCGGAGCGTCGGCCGAGGCGACTCGCGATCGCGCCACGAGCCGCGGTCATCGCCGGCTCCGCTCTTCTCATCCTGGCTCTCGCCCTGGCACTGAGAGCAGTCATGGTCTCCGCCGGCACCGGCAGCCAAGAGGCCCCGGCGGCAGCGGCGGGGGCCTCCGCGGCGATGCGGCCCCCACCCACAGGGCAGGCCGCGGCACCAGGCATGAAACCAGCCACGGCGCCGACCACGGGATCGGCGGCAGGGACCGAGTGTCGCGACGGCTCCAGCCGGCAACGTCGTCGTCCACGTCACCGGGGCGGTGACCAGGCCCGGGTGGTGACCCTGGCCCCGGGGAGCCGCGTCACCGACGCCATCAACGCCGTCGGAGGAGCCTCCACGGACGCCGACACCGAGCAGCTCAACCTCGCCCGGGTCCTGACCGACGGTGAGCAGATCCGGGTCCCACGCGTCGGTGAGGTCCTGCCGACCCCGCACCGCAAGCCAGTGGAGCCGCCACCCCAAGGCGTCAGCGGCCCCGGGCAAACCCGTTGATGGCGGCGCATCCGGCACGATCAACATCAACACGGCCTCCGCCTCCGACCTGGAGAAGCTGCCCGGCATCGGCCGTCCCTGGCCCAACGGATCGTGGAGTACCGCGACTCCCACGGGCCCTTCGCCACCGTCGACGCCCTCACCGACGTCCCCGGTATCGGCAGGGGCCAGGCTCGAGGGACTGCGGGAGCGAGCCACCAGCATGAACGGGGAGCATGATGGGAGTGGTGGGATCAGTCCCAGGCCCCGTGGGACGACCCCGCGCTCCACGAGCGCCGGCGCCGGGAACAGGGCCGCAACCGGCACCGGGACGGACATCGGCACGCCACCTCCCTCCAAGGCCCCCGAGGCCCTCGACCTGCGCCTGCTGGCCCCGGCGCTCACCTGCTGGGTCGGCGCCTGGTGGGCCGTCGGACTCGAGGGCAGCAGATGCCTGGAGACACGCCCTGCTCCTGGCCTCCGGATGCACAGTCCTGGCTGCGGTACTCGTCGTCCCCGTCCTGCGCTTCCGGCCACCGCGCCACCGGGCCGACCCGCGCCCCGGCGCCCCCGAGCATGACCCCAGGGCCATGGGAACCCTCAGCGCCAGCCTGCTCGTGTGCGCCCTGTGCGCCGCGACGGTCCTGACCATCAGCGCCGCCCACCTGTGGGCTCGCCAGCGCGACCCCCTGAGCGTGGCGGTGGCCTCCGGGCAGCCGGTCACCCTCATCGGCACCGTCTCCCAGGAGCCGCGAGTCGCAGCCACCAGCCGATCCACCCTGGTCATCACCGCCCCTCGACGTCGAGGCAGGTCGATGCACGAGACTCCACTCTGAGCGCCACCGTCCTGGGCGACACGCAGTGGCTGAGCCTGCCCCTGGGGACCCGCGTCCAGGTGCGCACGCGCCTGCGCCCCACCGGGCCGGGACGCACTGAGGCCGCCATCGTCCCCAAGCGCGCCGGTCTCACGGTGCTTGGCCCACCGAGCGGGGTGCTCGGGGCCGTCACCAACATTCGCGCTGGTCTCGCCCAGGCAGTCGGAGCTCAGGGCGCTGAAGGAGCCGAGGAGGGGGCAGGCGTATGGCCGCCGGGAGCCCGCGCCCTCGTGCCGGGCGTCGCCCTGGGAGACGACCACGCCCTGCCGGCCCAGGTGCGCGAGGACATGCGCACCGTCTCCATGACCCACCTGACCGCCGTCTCCGGGCAGCATGTCGCCATCATCCTGGGACTGGGGCTGACCGGACTCGGGGCGCTGCCCCGACGGTGGCGGGCACTGCTCGGCACGGTCATGCTCACCCTCCTCGTCATCCTGGTGCGCCCCTCGGGCTCCGTACTGCGCGCCGCCACCATGGGGGCCGTCATGCTGCTGGGCGTCGTCGCCGGGCGACGCGCCGCCTCCGTGCCCGCCCTGTGCGCCGGAGCTATCGTCCTGCTGCTCATCGACCCCTGGCAGTCCCGCAACTACGGCTTCGCACTGTCCGTGGTGGCCACCGCCGGGATCGTCATCGGCTCCAAGCCGGTCGCGGCCCACCTCTCGCACCGCCTGCCCAGGTGGCTTGCCGCCGCCGTGGCGCTGCCGCTGGTGGCCCAGGCCGCCTGCGGGCCGATCCTCATTCTCCTTCAGCCCTCGCTGGGGGCCTGGTCGGTGCCCGCCAACCTGCTCAGTGAGCCGGCGGCCGTCATCGCCACCATCAGCGGGCTCCTGGCGGCGCTGATCGCTCCGGCCTGGCCCGCAGCCGCCGCCGTCATCGCCTGGCCGGCGCTCGCGGCCTGCTCCTGGATGGTGTGGGTCGCCGACTTCTTCGCTCACCTGCCCGGCGCCACCCTGCCCTGGCCGGAGGGTCTCACAGGGGGCCCTGGCACTGGGGGGCCTGCGAGATAGGGTCCCTGCTCGTGGTGGCTCCCCGCACCCGCAGCGCCCTGCTGGAAGGGCCAGAGGGTTGATGCGGCCCACTCGTGGCAGGCTTGCCCCATGGCAGCGACCCGAACCTCCCGCTCCCGGGGCCCGCGCAAGGCACCGGCTGGACTGCGCTGGGACCAGGCCCAGCTGGCGCCGATCGTCCTCATCCGCGCCGGCGAGGGTCCTCGCCGACCGAGCGATGAGGGTCTTCTAGCGCAGGCCGGGGCCGAGATCCCCACCACCGAGATCACTCGCCTGGAGGCCGCCACCTACGAGCCCCACCAGCTCGACACCCTCGTGTCTCCCTCCTTGTTCGGCGAGCCCCGGCTCGTCTATGTCCCCGCCCTGGAGCAGATGACTGACGCCCTCTGGGCGACCTCATCGCCTACGTAAGCGCCGCCGACCCCGAGGTCAGCGTCATCCTGCGCCACAACGGGGGCCAACGGGGCAAACGTCTGCTCGACGCCATCAAGGCCTCGCCCTATCCGACCATCCAGTGCGAGGCCATCAAGAGCGCCAAGGACAAGTCCTCCTGGTCGTGGCCGATGTGCGCCGCGCCGGGCGAAGCATCGCACCCGAGGCCGTCGGCGCTCTCGTCGACGCCCTGGGCAGCGACCTGCGCGAGCTGTGCTCCGCCGTCGACCAGCTCCTCGCCGACACCCAGGGCACCATCGGCGTCGACCACGTGCGCACCTACTACGCCGGACGCATCGAGGGCGACCGGCTTCACCGTGGCCGACGCCGCCGCGGCCGGCAACACCCCGGCCGCCATCACGGCCCTGCGCCACGCCGTGGCCACCGGCACCGACCCGGTGGCCATCGTCGCGGCCCTGGCCATGAAGGTGCGCCAGCTCGCCCGGGTCGCGGCCGCCGGGGACGACGCATGAGCCCCGCCGAGCTGGGCATGGCCCCTGGCAGGTGGACCGGGCCGCCGCGAGCTCCAGGGCTGGTCCGATGACGCCCTGGCCGCCTCGATCCTGGCAGTCGCCCGGGCTGACGCCGAGGCCAAGGGGGCCAGCCGCGACCCCGTCTACGCCGTCGAGCGGGCGGTGCTCACGATCTGCAACGCCCGCCGCTCCGGTACCCGCCGGCGCTGAGCCGCCACGACCCGCATCGGCGTAAGCGGGAAGGCGCTACCCGGCGCTCTGTGGGACGTTGTCAGGGACGTACCGGGAAAGGTACCGAGCGATGTACTTGGCCATGACGTCGACCTCGAGGTTGACCGCCTCGCCGACCTGCGTGAGCCCCGAGCGTGGTGCGCCGCAACGTCTCCGGGATGAGGGAGACGGTCACGCGGCCCCCGGTGCCTTCGGACCCAGCGCCGTCGACGACGTCGACGACGGTCAGCGAGATGCCGTCGATGGCGATTGAGCCCTTGACGGCCACATAGCCCATCAGCTCATCGGGCACCGAGATCTCCAGGACGTCCCAGCGCTCCTCGTGGTGTCGGGCGAGCAGCGTCCCGGTGGTGTCCACGTGCCCCTGGACGATGTGCCCTCCCATGCGGTCGCCGGGGCGCAGGGCGCGTTCCAGGTTGACCCGGCTCCCAGGCGCCAGGGCCCCCAGACCGGTGCGTTGGAGGGTCTCGGCCATGACATCGGCGACGAAGACGCCGTCGGACAGCTCCGAGACGGTCAGGCAGCAGCCGTTGACACTGATCGAGTCGCCCGTGCGCGTGCCCTCGACGACGACCGGTCCTCGAACCGACAGTCGGGCGGAGCGCGCCTCCAGGGCGGCGCTGTGCTCCAGCGCAACGACCTGCCCGAGCTCCTCAACGATTCCGGTGAACATCAGCGCTTCCTGTACAGGGACTTGGTGGCGTAGACGGGCTCGTTGGTGACCTGGACACCCAGCGCCCGGAAGATGCCCTCGTCCACCGAGCCCAGGATCGTGGAGGTGTGGACGTCGCAGCCCCGCAGCGTCTCGAGCTGGTCGAGGGCCTTGCGGGCGTTGTCGTCCCCGTTGGCGGACACGGCCAGGGCGATGAGCACCTCATCGGTGTGCAGACGCGGGTTGCGGCTGCCCAGCCTCTGGGTCTTGAGCTTCTGGATGGGTTCGATGGAGGCCGGGGCCAGCAGGTTGATGTCGTCATCGATCCCAGCCAGGACCTTGAGGGCGTTGAGCAGCATCGCCGAGGAGCAGCCCAAGAGGGCGGAGGTCTTGCCCGTCACGATGCGCCCGTCGGGCAGCTCGATCGCCGAGGCCGGCTCGCCGGTGGCCGTGGCCACCTCCAGCGCAGGCTGCACGACGGGACGGTCCTCCTTGCTCACCCCCACCTTGGCCATGAGCAGCGCGATCCGCTGGGACTGGACGGGGGCGATGACCTCACGCTTCTCGGTCACCAGGGCCCGATAGTAGCGGCGGATGATCTCCTGGCAGGCGGCCTGCCGGCAGGCATCGTCGTCGCTGATGCAGTTACCGGCCATGTTGACGCCCATGTCGGTGGGGGAGGCGTAGGGGCGAGGGCCCAGGATCTCCTCGAACAGGCGGCTCAGGACCGGGAAGACCTCGACGTCGCGGTTGTAGTTGACGGTCTGGACACCGTGGGCCGCCAGGTGGAAGGGGTCGATCATGTTGACGTCGTCGAGGTCGGCGGTGGCGGCCTCGTAGGCGATGTTGACCGGGTGGTCCAGCGGGCGGGTTCCAGATCGGGGAAGGTCTCGAACTTCGCGTAGCCCGAGGGAGATGCCCCGCTGGTGGTCGTGGTAGATCTGGGACAGGCAGGTGGCCATCTTGCCGCTGCCCGGGCCGGGGGCGGTGACGACCACGAGGTCCCGGCTGGTCTCGATGTACTCGTTGCGCCCGTAGCCCTCCGCCGAGACGATGCGGGCGACGTCACCGGGGTAGCCGGGGATGGGGAAGTGGCGGTAGACCGTGATGTCCAGCGCCTCGAGCTTGCGCTTGAAGTCGTGGGCCTGGCGGTTGTCGTCAGTCCACTGCGTCACGACGACGCTGCCCACGTAGAGCCCATAGCTGCGGAAGGCATCGATGTGACGCAGCAGGTCGTCCTCGTAGGGGATGCCCAGGTCCGCGCGGACCTTGTTGCGGGCGAGGTCCTTGGCATTGACCGCCATGACGATCTCGACCTCGTCGGCCAGCTCGGCGAGCATGACGATCTTGTTGTCCGGGGTGAAGCCCGGCAGCACGCGGGAGGCGTGCATGTCGTCAATGAGCTTGCCGCCGAACTCCAGATAGAGCTTGCCGCTGAACTGGGCGCGGCGCTCCGCGATGTGGCTGGACTGCATCCGCAGGTACTTGTCGCGGTCGAATCCGATGCGCAATGGGCTCTCCTTGAGACGGTCTGATGAACGGGCAGAGGGTGACGGAAAAAAGGGGAGGGCGCCTCCCCGGTGGGAGGCGCCCTTCAGATGCTCACTGCTGCGGTGGCCTCAGAGGGAGGCGACGCGCTTGGCAGCTTGGACTTGCGGTTGGCGGCCTGGTTCTTGTGGATGACGCCCTTGGAGACGGCCTTGTCCAGCTTGCAGGGAGGCGGCCTTGAGGTGCTCGAGGCGCGGCGTCCTTGTCACCGGCCTCGACGGCCTCGCGCACGCGGCGCACGTAGGTCTTGAGCTCGGACTTGACGGACTTGTTGCGCAGGCGGGCCTTCTCGTTGGTCTTGATGCGCTTGATCTGGGACTTGATGTTCGCCACGGTGAAACTTTCTCGCGTCTGATTGGTCGATGGCCGGAGAGAGGGTTCGCGCCACGGGTTGACATGAGGTGGTGGGGCACCTGGCTGACCCGGTCGCCGGACCCCGCAGCCGGCCAGGCCAGAGGTCCAGTAGGCGACTGTATCATTCAGGATCCCCGAGTCCCCGGGCACGAAGCCGGCTCCAGGCGTGAGGTGCATCGCCCATGGACCTTCTGCGGTCCTCCGCGTTCAGGCCGGGCTCGGGAGGCGATCAGGAGTGGTGGCGGCGCAGGGCGGCCACGACACCGTCGAAGACCTCACGTCGCATCGTGGCCCCCTCACGGCGTACGGAGGCCGGCTCCACCAGGAGCAGACGGTCCAGTCGCACCTCGCTGGGGCGGCCCTGATGGTCCCAGTCACCCGTGCCGACGTCGTGCCAGAAGCGTCCCCAGCGCGCCTCCTGGGCGGCGTCACGGTCGTGGTCCTTGCTCGTCATCTGGGCCACGACCAGGCGGGTCTCATGGTGAGCCAGGACCAGGACCGGCCGGTCCTTACCCTGGGTGGGATCCTCCTCGAAGGGAACCCAGGCCCACACCACCTCACCGGGGTCGGCATCGCCGTCGGGGTCGGGGGAGTGGCTGAAGTCGGGCAGCCCCAGGTGGAGACGTCGTGAGACGCCGACACCTCGCGACGAGGGGGCCCGCCGAGCTCGTCGCGGCACTGCTGTCGCGGGAGCAGGGGCCAGGGCGGTGCCGGCTTCGCTGCTGACGACGACTTCGGGGCGCGGGCCTGCGCGGGCTCAGCCGAACCGGATGACGCGTTGTCGGACGTGCCGGACGACGTCGAGGACTTCTGAGTCAGGGCGTCGGAGGCGGCGTGTCCGAGCAGGGTGAGGATCCGATTGAGAAGGCTGGCCATGGGTGCCACCCTACCGCCGGGCGGGATGCGGTGGCTGCCGCAGGCTCACGGCGGCCAGCACCACCGGCGGTCCCGCCCTCCCGGTGAGGGAGGAGGACCGCCGGTGGCGCAGGCGAATCCGGTGATGGTGAAGGGGGCGCCCGGGAGGCCAGCACCCTTGAGGTGCTAGTTACCTGTGCGTGTCACGGGGGTGCAGATCGAGTGGGTCCCGGCCTCGGAGCCGCCTTCACTGCCGGTGACGTCGATCTGCGTGGTCAGTCCCTGGGAGGGGTTCTGGGGGTTGCAGGTGCCCAGGGCCTTCCAGGTGTCCTCAGTGACCGCCTCTGCGTTGACCTCGTAGATGCTGGTGAAGGTCATCGTGGTTGACGAGTGGGCGTTCAGGGACTCACCGGTGCGCAATGACAAGGAGCCGTCATCCTGAATGACGTAGCTGTCCGGGCCGACCCACTGCGGGGTACCAGTACCTGTCACGCTCTTGAGCGTGAAGCCGGTGGGGACCCGGGGCCGCAGGACGATATCGGAGCCGGATCCGTCGGCGTCGGTGTTGTTGGTGAAGGTGACGGTGTATCCGACCTCGATCTCATAGGTGCCCGTGGGGTCGGCCTCGACCAGGAGATCCGTGGGATGAGTCGAGACCTCGACCACCGGCCGGTCCTTGACGTAGTCGCTGGAGAAGGTCTGGTCGCCGGTGGTCAGTGCGGCCTTGACCCTGTTGCGTCCCACCACGCCGCTGAGGTCCACCTGGCAGGTGATCTCCTTGCCCTGGGGGACCTTCGCCGTGCCGCTGGAGACGGTGAGACTCTCGGCCGGTCCCGTGGCGGAGACGACCTCGCCGCCGAAGGCGGTCAGGTCGCAGGTCACAGAGGCTGCTTGAGCCCGCCCTCTGACGCGTCCCGCGGAGATGGTGAAGTCAGACAGGACGGTAGTGGAGTCGTTCCTCGCCGTCATAGTGAAGCGGGCAGTGTCTTTGGCGGCTCCTTCGACCGTGACCTCATTGGTGGAGACGGTGGCGTGAGCCGCGCTGGCCGCAGGCTTGTGCGCTGTGACAGCGGGCCGAAGAATCGCGTTGCGTGTGGAGACCTCGATCGTGGGTGTGAAACGGTAGCTGCGCGTATCCACACCGGGCGCCACCACAGTGGTCCCGAGGTCCAGATCGAAGTAGCTGGTCTTGTCCCAGTAGGTGTAGAAGTTGACCGCATGGGTCAGTTTCAGGTGCTCAGGAGTGCAGGAAACAGCCTTGACCGAGCCGATGCTGTCATCCAGCAGGGGGTTGTACAGCTCGGAGATGGAGCTCAATCCGGAGTCCGCCATCAAGGCCGGTGGCTCGCCCTCGCCCTTGTCGATGTAGAAGGAGCTCGTCCCGGCCACTTCATTACCCTCCGGGGAGGGGCAGGACCAGGTCCACTGGCCCGGCACGGAGTCGGCCTCAATGGTGACGTTAGTGGAGCCCTTCGGGGCGATGGCCGATGGGATGCGAACTCTCCAGCTCAGACATCCCTCGGCGTTGTCAGAGCCATGACAGCCGGTACCGGCTGTGTGGTGAAACCCTTCCACGGTGATGTCGGTATCGGCGGAAGCCGGAGGCCGCCACGGCTGCGGCGGCGATGAGGGAAGAGCCAGGGCAATGCGCAGGAGGCGCCGCCACGGCTGGTCAGGGTGGGGAGGAGGGAAGTGCATGAGCACGCCTTTCGCTGAAGTGATTGGAAGGAAGCCAATCGGTTCTTTAATATATCCCCGAACAGAGTGCTATGGACATGGTGGATTGCTTCTCCTGTCGTACTTCTCCACCTTCTTCAAAGAAATGGACAAAGGTCGGTTGCATCCACCTCTTGGTGCAACCGACCTTTGTCGTTGTTGTTGTCGTTGTTCTTCTCGATCCCGTCTGCCAGACATCGCCCATCAGTGTGGGCGCGTGGCCTCCTTCATCGTGGCGGTGAAGGTGACAAGGTCACTGCGCAGTGCGCCGAGCGCGTAGTGGCGGCGCTCCTCATTACCGCCTCCGCCGTTGTCGCCAGAAGAGGCTGCCACGATCTCAGGGGCGTAGCGCTCCACGATCTTGACCGTGGCCGAGCCGCTGATGGCACCGTCAGCACCGGCTGCGATGGCCTCGGCGACCTGCTCGGGCGTGGAGATGCCGAAGCCCAGCATGACAGGCGCGGCGGCGTCGGCGCGCAGTCGTTCCACCGACTCAGCAAGCCCCACGGTGGAGGAGGCCCGTTCGGTGCCGGTGACGCCCACCCGGGAGACGGCATAGACATAGCCGCGTGAGGCTGCCGCCACCGCGTCCAGGGTCTCGGCGGCGGCCGACGGAGGGGCGATGTAGACGGCGTCGACACCGGCGTCCTCGGCGGCCCGGCTGAAGGCGGCCGACTCGCGGATCGGGACGTCGGGCAGCAGCACCGAGTCGATGCCGGCCTGCGCGCACTGGGGTAGAGCGCTCCAGGCCCATCGCGAAGGGCACGTTGCCGTAGATGAGCATGCCGATGGGCAGCCTCGGGTGGCGCCGCCGCACCCGCGCGACCACCTCCAGGCAGTCGCGGAATCCCGCTCCCGCGGCCAGGGCCCGGACATGCGCCCTCTGGATCGTGGGGCCGTCGGCTACCGGGTCGGTGAAGGGCACACCCAGCTCCAGGGCGTCGGCCCCACCGGCGATGAGCGCCTCGATGACGGCCTCACTGGTGTCCGGGTCGGGGTCGCCGACCATGACGAAGGGAACGAGGCGCCCTCACCGCGCTCGCCAGGGGCGGCGAACATCGCAGGGATAGCGGCTCATCTCAGAACTCCTCATCCGGGCCGGTGGTCAGACTGGTGCTCCTGGCGGCGTTCAGGCCCGCGTACTCGGTGCGCTTGCCCATCTGCTCCACCATCCGTGAGGCCCTGGCCACGGCACCGTCAGTGGAAGGGGCCCCCAACCTCGCCTGCACCTGGTCAGGGTCCTTGTCTCCCACGGCCCGACAGGCACACCAGCAGGACCGGGGGCTCCTCGCCGTCGGGCACCTCCCGGGCCATGGCCAGCGCCTGGGCCAGGGCGTGGGCGGACTCCATGGCCGGGATGATCCCCTCGTGGCGCGACAGCAGCCGGAAGGCCTCAATCGCCTCGTCGTCGCTGATACCCACGTAGCGGGCCCTGCCGGTGTCCGACAGCCAGGCGTGCTCAGGTCCCCACGCCCGGGTAGTCAGGCCCGCCGGGACGGAGAAGGACTCCTCGACCTGCCCCTCGGAGGTGCGCATGAGGTAGGCTGCGCGCACCGTGGAGATTCCCACCAGGCCCTTGTTGATGGGGGCGCCGTGACGGGACGTGTCAGCCCCTCACCCAGCCAGCTCAGCGATGAGGCTCGAGCCCCCGGGTCGTCGATGAAGTCCGCGAACATACCGATCGCGTTGGAGCCACCGCCCACGCAGGCGATGACCGAGGTCCGGCAGCCGCCCAGTCAGGCCCAGGACCTGGGCACGGGCCTCCCGGGAGATGACCCGGTGGTACTCGCGCACGATCGTGGGGAAGGGGTGGGGACCGGCGGCAGTGCCCAGCAGGTAGTGGGTGTCGGCGAAGGAGGCGGTCCAGTCGCGCAGCGCCTCGTTGACGGCGTCCTTGAGCGTACCCGCGCCGCTGTCCACCGGAACCACCGTGGCCCCCATGAGCTCCATGCGCTCGACAGTTTGGGCGCCTGACGCACGACATCGGTGGCCCCCATGTAGATGGTGCAGTCCAGACCGAGCAGGGCGCAGACCATGGCCGTGGCCGTCCCGTGCTGGCCGGCGCCGGTCTCAGCGATGATGCGCTGCTTACCCATCCGCTTGGCCAGGAGGGCCTGGCCCAGAACCTGGTTGCCCTTGTGGGCACCCCCATGGACCAGGTCCTCGCGCTTGAGCAGGATACGGGCGTTGCCCTCCAACGGCAGGTTGCACAGCTCGGTGACCGCCGTGGGGCGCCCCAGGTAGCGGGTCATGAACGTGTCCAGCTCAGCGGCGAAGGCCGGATCCGCCTGGGCATCGATGAAGGCGTCCTCGAGCTGGTCCAGCGCTGGAATCAGCAGCTCGGGCATGAACTGGCCCCCGTAGGGACCGAAGAGCGGGCAGAGCGCGGGTGGTGCCCCGCCCCTGGCCGTCGGTCAGCCCGACGATGCGCCCTCCCTCCCGGCTGTGGCGGCGGCACCGCGTCAGCCCAGGCTCCCGAGCGGCCTCGCCCGGGTCCGCGGCCCCGGACGGGGACAGAGCCCACCAGGAGGGCGTCCACCAGGCCGGACAGGCGCCGCACGTCCTCAGGGCGCCGACCCCGAGCTCACCCACGAGGACCACCCCCGCCGGAGCCAGGGGGCCGAGCTCCTCAGTGCGCGCCAGATCCGTGTCCAAAGGTGCGCAGATCGCGATTGTTGATACCGATGACCTCCGCCCCCAGGGTCGAGGGCGCGATGCATCTCCTCCGGGGTCAGAGACCTCCGTGAGCACCTCCATCCCCAGGCCGTGAGCCAGCTCAGCCAGCTCGCGATAGACGTCGTCGGGCACCACCGAGAGCATGAGCAGGACCGCGTCCGCCCCCAGACTGCGGGCCGCCAGCACCTGAACCTCATCGACGATGAAGTCCTTGCACAGGACGGGAACGTCCACCACCTCACGCACAGCCGCCAGGTCGTCGAAGGAGCCGTTGAAGCGGTCGGGCTCGGTGAGCACCGAGACCGCGGCCGCGTAGGGGCGCGTACTGCGCGGCCAGCGAGGCCGGGTCGTAGTCGGAGCGGATGGTGCCGCGCGAGGGCGAGGCCGCCTTGCACTCCATGATGAGAGCCGGCTGCGGGCTGCGGCCCTGACCGCTGCGGGTGCGCAGGGCGTCCGCGAAGGAGCGCTGCGAGCGCGGCAGCTCCTCGGCTCTCAGGTGTCCGAAGCGGGCGCGCAGCTCATCGATGCGCTCGCGGCGCGCCTGGACAAGCAGGTCAGGACGGTGCCCGTGGCGATGAGACGCGCCTCGACCGGCTCACGGTGAGCGCGCTCGCCAGAGGCCAGCACCATCAGGGTGACGCGGTGGGAACAGGGGCGATGTCAGGGGTGGTCACGGCTTCTCCTCAGGCCGTCTCAGTGGTGAGGGTCACTGGCTTTGGTCATGGACTCCAGGTGGCGGGCCACGCCACCGGAAAGGATCTGCTCCAGGGGCCGCCGCAGTGCCGCCTGCGAGGGCTGTCGGCCCTGCCGATGAGGATACAGCAGGGGCGCCGGCATTGACGGCGATGGCGTCGCGGTGGGCGGGCCGTCCCTCACCCGAGACGGCCTCGCGCAGCAGGCAGGGCGTTGTCGACCGGCTCCCCGCCCCAGCAGGTCAGCCAGGCTCGTAGGAGGTCACCCCCAGATCCTCGGGCGTGACCTCGTAGGCCCTGACCCCGTCAGGGCGTCGCCTCACGCACGAGGTCGGCCCGTGGACGGCGATCTCGTCCAGGCCCGAGCCGTGAACCACGAGCGCGCGCTCGCGCCCAGCTGGACCATCGCCTCAGCGATCATGTCCAGCATGCCCAGGTCCCACGCCCCATGAGCTGGAAGGTCAGGTGGGCCGGGTTCTAGCAGCCCCAGGACGTTGAAGATCGTGGGCGTGGCCAGCGCCTTGCGCACCGGTGCCACATGCCGCATCGCCGGGTGGTAGGCCTGGGCGAACAGGAAGGTGAAGTGGTCACGGGCCAGCAGCTCGACCGCCGTGGCCGGCTCCACATCCAGGGGCAGCCCCAGCTCGGCGATGACGTCGGCCGCCCCCGTCTTGGAGGACACGGCCCGGTTGCCGTGCTTGGCCACCGCGACCCCCATCGAGGGCGGCCACCAGGCTGCCCCGTGGAGATGTTGATCGTGCCCACGCCGTCGCCCCCGGTGCCGACGACGTCCACCAGCGGGAAGGACACCGACGGGAAGGCCCGGGCCGCCTGGCGGAAGGCGCTCGCGGCCCCGGCGACCTCCTGGGGCTCCTCGCCACGGGCATGCAGCGCCGCCAGCAGCGCCGCCGTCTCCACCTCGGACGGGTCACCGGCGCCCAGGGCGGCGAAGACTGTGGAGGCCTGCTCACGGCTCAGGCGCCGTCCCTGAACCACCTCTCGCAGCAGCTCGTGCGCCTCCTGCGCCGTGGCAGCAGGCCTGCCCTCCGCCGCGGCGGGGGCCGCGCTGTTGGTCTCACTCATCGGTCTGTGGCTCCTTATTCAGGTGGTTGAGGCATGTGGGGCGCTCGGGGTGATTCTGCCCGAGCGGTGCGGCAGCTGTCGGGGACTGCGGGACAGCGCGGGGCGGCGTGGCTCAGGGGGTCCGAGCCAGGTCGGCGGTGATGGCCTTGAGCAGGGCAGGTCCCTGCGGGGTGAGGATCGACTCGGGGTGGAACTGCAGCCCGACCGCCGGTACCGACCGGTGCCGGGCCGCCATGACGATACCGCCGCTTCCGCTGTCGTCCTCCGGTGCGGTGCGGGCCAGGCTGACAAGGGCCTCGGGCAGCGTGCGCGTGCCCAGGGAGTGGTAGCGGGCCACGTCCAGTGGCCCGCCGTTGAGCACCGTGAAGGCCGGGTCGGTGCGGCCCGCCTCGGTGACCTCGACGCGGTCGGAGCGGCCGTGGACCGGACCCACCGGGGCGACCCGTCCACCGCAGGCCTCGACGAGGGCCTGGAAGCCCAGGCAGATGCCCAGCGCGGGGATCGCCTGCTCCAGGGCGGTGGCGATGAGCTCCATGAGGCAGCCCGACGTCGCCGGGTAGCCCGGCCCGGGGGACAGGCACAGGACCGGGCGGCGCCCGGCCTCGCGCTCGGCCGCGGTGGGCTCGAGGGCAGCGAGCACTCGGGAGGCCGGCACGTTGTTGCGGTAGACCTCGATCTGGGAGCCGAGGGTCGCGAACTGGTCGACGAGGTTGTAGACGAAGGAGTCGCGGTTGTCGAGCAGGACCACACGGGCCGGGGCCTGGGCCGCTGCGGTGCTGCTGCCCTCAGGGGATGCTGGCTCACGTCCTGTCCGTGGTGCTGAGTGCTGGTGATGGCCATGGCTCAGGCCTCCTTGCCGGTCGTGTCGATGATGAGTGCGGCGCCCTGTGCGGCGGCGACCGCCTCCAGGACGGCGCGGGCCTTGTGGACGGTCTCAGCGACCTCGGCGGCCGGGGAGGATGCCGCCACGACGCCGGCACCGGCCTGGACCAGGGCGCTCCCGTCCGTCACGAAGCCCGAGCGGATGACGATGCAGGTGTCCAGCTCGCCGTCGCCGCGGATGTAGCCCACCGAGCCGCCGTAGGAGCCGCGGCGCACGCCCTCGGCCTGGCGGATGAGCTCGGCGGCCCGCAGCTTGGGGGCTCCGGTGAGGGTTCCCATCGTCATGGAGGCGCGGAAGGCGTCCAGGGCGTCCAGGTCGTCGGCGAGCTCACCGGAGACCTCCGAGACCAGGTGCATCACCCGGCTGTAGCGGTCCACGCGCAGAAAGGTCCTGGACGCTGCGGGTACCGGGGCGACTGACTCGGGCGACGTCGTTGCGGGCCAGGTCCACGAGCATGACGTGCTCGGCGACCTCCTTGGCATCGGTGCGCAGCTCCAGGCTCCAGGCGGGTGTCACGCTCGTGATCCACTGAGCCGTCAGGGTGCAGCCCGCGCGGCCGGGTCCCGGCGATCGGGCGGATGGCGACCCGACCGGTGCGTGCCGAGTGCAGCAGCGCCGACTCCGGGGAGGCGCCGAAGAGCTCGAAGTCCGGGGCGGCCAGGTAGAACATGTAGGGGGCTGGGGTTGGCGTGGCGCAGCACGTGGTAGGCAGCCAGCGCATCCGGGCAGGCGATGGTGAAGCCGCGTGAGGCACCACCTGGTGAGACGTCGCCGTCGGCGATGTAGCCGCGCATCTCCTCCACAACCGCCTCGAAGTCGACGTCCGAGATGGTGGGCACCGCGTGCAGGACGGGGAGGCGGCGCCGTCGGTGGACGAGGCCAGCGCCTCGACGTCGGCTGCGTTGTCGATGCTGTCGATGGCGGCTGCTAACGCGTCCATGCGCCGCTCCAGGTCGGCGGTGTCGACCGAGGCACCCACCAGGGTCGCCTCCCGGGTGGGGTGGTCGACGACGAGGATGATGCGGGCGTCGTAGAAGGTAGTCCGGGCGGGTGTTGGCGCCCTGGGCCACCTCGGGCAGGGACTCGAGGTGGACAGGTGGTCGAAGGCGAAGGCCCCGGCTGGCAACGGCAGGGTGGGGATGGTCGACCTCAGCCTGGGCCAGCACCCGCAGCGCTCGATCGTGGACAGGGCCGTCAGGCGCTCGCGCTCCTCGAGGGGTGGGGTCGTCGTCGGCGCTGGTGGGCAGGGGTGAGGGTGAGCCGGCCGGGGAGCGGTCGGTGACGTGCTCGCCAGAGTGCTCCTCCAGGCGCGTCAGAGCCGCGAGGACCATCGGGCCCAGCGTGCCCTGGCCGTCGACGACGTCCAGGGCCTCGGCGGTCACGGTGCCGCCCCAGCAGGTCAGCCCTGGCCGGGGCCTCCAGGATGGCGACCGTGGTGCGCGAGGCCTTGGTGGTGATGTCGGCGCTCTCCAGCAGCACGCAGTCCACGGGGCGTACAGCCGCGTTGTCGTCTGCCGGGTTGCGGGTGGTGCGCAGCTGGCCGGCTCGGGTCAGGTGCTCCAGCAGTGCACCGCCGTCGGAGGGGTAGCGCACCGGGCGCGTGAGGACAGTTGGTGAGGCCGCAGGCGGTGCGGCCGAAGGTGCGGTGTCGGACACGGTGGGGGGCATGGGGCCTCTTTCCTGAGATCGTGGGTCAGGCGGGCCTCTCACTCATGCGTCGGGCGGGCCCGCGGTGAGCGAGCCGGTACGTCCTAGCGCGTCAGGATGGCGGCTCGCCTCGAGGGGAGCCACCACCAGGTCGTGCGCCGTGTCGTCATGGCGGTCACTCTAACCCTGCCGACCCCTGGGAGACGAAACCGGTCTCACCAGCCGTCTCAGTGATCGTGGTCCGTCGTCGACGGCGGACCACGATGGAGACGATCAGCGCCGCGGCAGCCAGGATGACGACGATGCGGCCGATCGGCCCGGTGAGCCACGCCGTCAGGGATCGCCATCCCGATGGTCGTGTAGACGGCGGCCCAGGCGATCGCCCCGGCGGCCGTGGCCGCCACGTAGCGGCGCAGCGGCATACGGGCCACGCCCGCGGAGAGCTGGATGACGCTCTGCAGGCCGACGGTCAGGAAGGACATCGGTACGGCCAGCACTCCCCAGCGGGCCGACCACGCCTGTGCGCGGGCGTACATGGGCGACTCGAGCAGCGAGACCCACCGGGTGCGTGCGGTCCCCGCCGTGATGCCCCGGCCGATCCAGTACATGGTGTGCGAGGCGCATCGCGGCCGGGCACCAGAAGAACAGGAAGACCCAGGGGTAGGGCAGGGAGTGGATCCGTTCCAGCATGTGAGGAAGGCTAACCTAAGTCGAACGGTGTCCGGTCGTGAGCTCGTCTACGCCGCATGTTCATAGGAACCATGGGGAGCCGGCGTGCGGCCGCACCTCACACTGCTGGCTGGCCCGGCGGGCTGGGGTGGTGGGCCGCCGTCGTGGGAGACTTGCCTCAGACCCATGCCGGATATGAGGAAGAGCCAGGAACCGATCTCCGTGTCACCGATCCCCACACCAGAGCAGATGACCAGCGTCCAGCCTGCCGCCACCGAGCAGGCCCGGCTGCGCAACTTCTGCATCATCGCGCACATCGACCACGGCAAGTCCACCCTGGCCGACCGCATGCTCCAGGCCACCGGCGTCGTCCAGCCCCGCGACATGCGCGCCCAGTACCTGGACCCGCATGGACATCGAGCGCGAGCGCGGCATCACCATCAAGTCCCAGGCCGTGCGCATGCCCTGGGCCATCGAGGGCGACGACGGCGTCACGCGCGCTACGCGCTCAACATGATCGACACCCCGGTCGTCGACTTCTCCTACGAGGTCAACCGCTCCCTGGCCGCCTGCGAGGCGCGGTCCTCCTGGTCGACGCAGCCCAGGGCATCAGGCCCCAGACCCTGGCCAACCTCTACATGGCCATCGAGGGGACCTGACCATCATCCCGGTCCTCAACAAGATCGACCTGCCCGCCGCCGAGCCGGAGAAGCACGCCGAGGAGATCGCCTCCCTCATCGGCTGCGACGTCGACGACATCCTCAAGGTCTCCGGCAAGACCGGGCAGGGGCGTGCCCGAGGCTGCTCGACCGGATCGTCGAGACCGTCCCGCCCCCGCACGGCGATCCCCGACGCTCCCGGCGCGCGCCATGATCTTCGACTCCGTCTACGACACCTACCGCGGCGTGGTCACCTACGTGCGCGTTGTCGACAGCGCCCTCAAGCCCCGCGAGGCGCATCGAGATGCTCTCCACCAAGGCCGTTCCGACCTCCTGGAGATCGGCGTCATCAGCCCCGAGCCCACGCCGTCGGCCGGCCTGGGGGCCGGCGAGGTCGGCTACCTCATCACCGGGGTCAGGACGTGCGCCAGTCAAGGTCGGTGACACGGTCACCTCCGCGGCGGCACCGGCCGACGAGCCCCTGTCGAGGCTACCAGGGACCCCAAGCCCATGGTCTTCTCCGGCCTGTTCCCGGTGGACGGCTCGGACTTCCCGGCCCTGCGCGACGCCCTGGACAAGGCTCAAGCTCAACGACGCCGCCCTGACCTACGAGGCCGGAGACCTCGGTGGCCCTGGGCTTCGGCTTCCCGCTGCGGCTACCTGGGCCTGCTGCACCTGGAGATCATCCGCGAGCGCCTGGAGCGCGAGTTCAACCTGGACATCATCTCCACCGCCCCCTCCGTGGTGTACGAGGTGACCATGGAGGACCGCACCACGCACACGGTGACCAACCCCAGCGAGTTCCCCGAGGGCAAGGTCTCTTCCGTCTCCGAGCCGGTGGTGCGGGCCACGATCCTGACCCCCAGCGAGTTCGTGGGCACGGTCATGGAGCTGTGCCAGTCGCGTCGCGGCACCATGCAGGGCATGGACTACCTCTCCGAGTCACGCGTGGAGATGCACTACGTGCTGCCGCTGGCGGAGATCGTCTTCGACTTCTTCGACGCCCTGAAGTCGCGGACCCGCGGCTACGCCTCCCTGGACTACGAGGCGGACGGCTCCCAGGACGCCGACCTGGTCAAGGTCGACATCCTGCTCAACGGGGACAAGGTGGACGCCTTCAGCGCCATCGTCCACCGCGACTCGGCCTACTCCTACGGCGTCATGATGACCAAGCGTCTCAAGGACCTCATCCCGCGCCAGCAGTTCGAGGTTCCCGTGCAGGCGGCCATCGGCACCCGCGTCATCGCCCGCGAGACCATCCGGGCCCTGCGCAAGGACATGCTCGCCAAGTGCTACGGCGGTGACATCACCCGTAAGCGCAAGCTGCTGGAGAAGCAGAAGGAGGGTAAGAAGCGCATGAAGGCCATCGGTCGGGTGGAGGTGCCCCAGGAGGCCTTCATCGCGGCCCTCGGCGCGGACACGCCCACCGGCACCAAGCCGGGCAAGTAGTGGAGCCGGCGGTCACGAGCAGGATCGAGCAGGACCAGGACGGCGCCGGCGGATGACGGAAGGATGGCTGCGGACATGAGCGACACGAGCAGGCAGACCACGGTTGACGCTGCCCTGACCGACGACGGCTCCGGCCTGGTCCTGACCCGGGAGCTGGCCCGGGTCCTGGGCGAGCCCCACGCCGGCGCGGACGGGCGTCACCATGATGAGCCCTCACCGTTCCACGACGGTGACCTGGTGGGAACCGTCGGCGCGGTGTGCACTGTCAAGGGCTGCGGCCCGACGCCGGAGAGGCAGGCGTCTCGGCGATCCACAAGGGCGCCGTCGACGGGCCGGTCGAGGTCGGCCGCACCGGGATCGTCACCGACAAGCACGGGGACCGCGCCCACCACGGGGGCAGTGACAAGGCCCTCTATGTCATGAGCGCTGCTGAGCAGCGACACTGGTCCGAGGTCCTGGGCGGTATCGAGCCGGGGCGGCTGGGGGAGAACCTCCTCATCGAGGGCGACATCGATGACGTGGAGATCGGTGCGATCCTGTCCATCGGCGACCCGAGCAACGGAGGACTGCGGGTCAGGGTGACCGGTGTGCGCAACCCGTGCGCCACCTTCGCCCGCGGTGTGGGCCGCGCGGACTGGGTGGAGGTCTTCTCGGCGCGCAACCGGGTGGGCGTCTACCTGGCAGTGCTTGACGAGGGCGCGGTGCAGGCCGGCGACGAGGTGCGCGTGGTCTCCGCCCCGGGGCACCGGGTCACCTGCCGGCGCTGGTTCGCCCACCACGACCCGCGCGACGCCCAGGGGCTGCTCAACTCCGAGGTCTTCGGCAACTGCGTGATCGCCCCCTTCACCAAGAAGTACGTGCGCGCCGCCGCCCACGAGCAGGTCGGCTGACCGCGCCGCCCAGCGCCTGAAGGCACCAGGCAGACGGTTTCGAGACCTCACAGAAGTAAAGGACATAAGGCTCCGCATGGCTCAGCACCACCCGCCCCGCTCCCACGCCATCCACTCGCGGGTACGCTCCTTCTCGCGCTCCGGCGGCAGGCTGCGCCCCGTCCAGGCCGAGGCCCTGGCCGAGCTCGGACCCCGCTACGTGGTCGATGTGCCGCGGGCCGATGCCGTGCGCACCGTGTCCCCGAGCTTCCGCCTGGAGCCGGAGAAGGTCTTCGGGCACGTGGGGCAGGTCAGGCCGCTGATCGTCGAGGTCGGGCCGGGCAGTGGTGAGGCACTGCTGGCCCATGCCGCCGCCCACCCGGGTGCTGACTACCTGGCGGTGGAGGTCTGGGAGACCGCGATCGCCCGACTGGTGACCTCGATCCACCGCCGGGGCCTGCACAATGTGCGCGTCGTCCCCGCCGACGCCTCCCAGCTGCTGGCCACGGCCCTGCCGGTGTCCTGCGCCAGCGAGGTGTGGGTCTTCTTCCCCGACCCCTGGCGCAAGCCCCGGCACCGCAAGCGCCGCCTGGTGACCACTGCCTTCGCCGACTCGGTGGCGCGGGTGCTGCGTCCCGGCGGGGTGTGGCGCCTGGCCACCGACTGGGCGGACTACGCCTGGCAGATGCGCGACGTCGTCGAGGACGTGGCGGCGCTGCCCACCGGTCTGCGCCCGGACGCCACCCTGCCCTACTTCCGGCACGACGACGCCGGTGCCCGACCCGACCTGGGGGCCGAGACCGCCGAGGAGGACAGTCTGGGCAACGGCCTGGACCCGGGATCGCCCGCGGGGGTGCGTGGCGGATGGTCGCCCCGTTACGAGGGGCGGGTCATGACCCGCTTCGAGCAGCGTGGCCTGGACGCCGGGCGCACGATCCGGGACCTGACCGCAGTGCGCACCGAGGTGGCCTGGATCCCCGAGCGGGGCGCCTCCATGCTGGATCGCCTCGAGGCCGAGGGGCAGGCCTGGAACCACCTGGAGTCCCAGCCCTGGCGACTGCGCGAGGGCCGCGGCGACGGCCTGCTGCACCCGGCGGACCGGCCGTGACCATTGTCTCCAGGCTGCCCCGCCGCGCCTGGCTCATGGTCATCGTCGCCGGGTTCCTCGGGTTCTGCGCGGTCCTGCGGGCTCCCGTGGGCGTCATCCCGCCCCTGCTGACGCGCCTGGGACAGGACCTGGGCATGGGGGAGGTGGCCCGCGGCGCACTGACCTCCGTGCCGATCCTGTGCTTCGGGCTGCTCACCCCGCTGGCCTCGACCGTGGTGCGCCGTGTCGGCATCAACACCGCGGGCCTGCTCACCCTGGGAATGGCTCTGGTCGGGGCGCTGCTGCGCTCGGCCGGTGCCACCTGGGCGGCCTTCGTCGGAACCGTCATCATCGGGGCCGGGCTGACAGTGGGCAACCTGGTGGCGCCCATGGTCATCGGCCGCGACTTCTGGCACCGCACCTCACTCATGACGGGCCTGTACTCCTCCACCTGCAACGTCATCGTCACCGCTGCCACCGCCCTGGCCGTGCCGCTTGCCCTCGTCATCGGCTGGCAGGGCTCGGCCGCCGCCTGGACCGCCATCCCGGTGCTGCTGGCCGGGGCACTGTGGCTGTGGGTCTTCCCGCCCGGCAGCCAGGCGCCCAGGCAGAGCCTGCGGGAACGATCGGGCATGACCTCCTGGGTGACGGAGCGCTCCCTGGCCCGGCCGACGCCGTCGACCGGCACTGCTGTCTGGAGACGCCCCCTGACCTGGGTGATGGCCGTGGCCTTCGCAGCCCAGACCTTCTCCTACTACGCGATCTCGGGGTGGCTGCCCACGGCCCTGGTTGATGAGCTCGCCATGAGTGAGTCCGTCGCGGGCGTTGCCGCCTCCGTCTTCTCCCTGCTGGGAATCGTGGGGCCCCTGATGGTCCCGGTGATGTTCGAGACGCTGGGGTGGCCGGCCAGCAGGGTCCTCGGCGTCATCTGCGCCTGCTGGCTCATGCTGCCGATCTGCATGACGGTGGCCCCCGGCTACTGGCTGGTGCCCTGCATGTTCTCGGGCATCGCGCACGGCGCCTTCTTCGCCGCCCTGTTCACCCTGGTCATCCGCCGCTCGGCGTCGGTCGACGAGAACCGTCGGACCACCGCGGTCATCCAGACGACCGGCTACTGCCTGGCCGCCGTCGGCCCGGTGGTGATGGGCTGGGTCCATGAGCACAGCGGCGGCTGGGTGGCCCCTTTCGCCATGGTGGTGGGAGTACTGGTGCTCATGACCGTGTGCGCCCAGATCGCGGCCCGCGCGGGCGACTCCGGCAGGCCCGAGCCGGCCATTCCCGCCGGCGTCCTGCGGGGCGATGAACGGGCCGAAGACCAAGGCGGCGACCAGTGAGCCCGGCCCAGCCGGTGGGCGATCCTCTGCCGGGAATGGGGGAGCTTCCGGCGCAGGTGATCGCCCCCGCTCCGGGCGGGGCAGAGCGCCCGTTCTCGGTGTACCTGCACGTGCCCTACTGCCGGGTGCGTTGCGGCTACTGCGACTTCAACACCTACACGAACCTGACCATGGGGCAGGGAGCCTCGGCCGAGGACTTCGTGGGAACTCTCGCCGGCGAGCTGCGCGCCGCCCGCCGCGTCATGGACGGCGCGGGCCTGCCGGTGCGTGCCGCCCAGACCGTCTTCGTCGGCGGCGGAACCCCCACCATGCTGCCCGCCTCCGACCTGGTGAGCATGCTGGAGCTGGTGCGCGAGTGCTTCGGGCTCGCCGCCAACGCGGAGGTGACCACGGAGGCCAACCCGGACTCCGTGGACGAGGCGGGGCTGGCGGCCCTGGCCGAAGGCGGTTTCAGCCGGGTCTCCTTCGGCATGCAGTCGGCCGTGCCCCATGTGCTGAAGGTCCTGGAGCGCACCCACGAGCCCGCCCGGGTGCCCCGCGTGGTGGAGTGGGCGCGGCGGACCGGCCTGAGTACCTCCCTGGACCTCATCTACGGGGCGCCGGGGGAGTCCCTCGAGGACTGGCAGCGCTCCCTGGACGCGGTGACCCGTATCGGCCCGGACCACGTGAGCGCCTACGCCCTGGTCATCGAGGAGGGCACCAGGATGTGGGGGCAGGTCCGCCGCGGAGAGCTGCCGATGCCCGAGGACGACGACGAGGCCACCAAGTACGAGATGGCCGATGCCGTTCTGCGCCAGGCCGGCTACGAGTGGTACGAGATCTCCAACTGGGCGCGACCCGGCGCCGAGTGCCGCCACAACCAGGCCTACTGGCTCGACTGGGACTGGTGGGGCGCCGGGCCCGGGGCGCACTCCCACCTGGGGGACGTGCGCCTGTGGAACACCAAGCACCCGGTTGCCTGGGCCGGGCAGATCGCCACCGGCCACCTGCCCGTGGCCGGGCACGAGGCCATCGACGCCGACTCCCGCGAGCTGGAGCGCATCATGCTGGGCATCCGCCTGCGTGAGGGCATCGAGCTGGCGAGCCTCGGGTCCGGGCCGAGCGGCCCACCAACAGACCTACCTGACGCCGCCGGAGCCACCCCGCCGCACTTGGTGCCCGTTGTGGCCGGTCTCGTCGCCGATGGACTGCTCGACGCCAGTGCAGCCATGAGGGGCCGGGCGGTGCTCACCCTGCGCGGCCGTCTCATGGCCGATACCGTCACCCGCGCCCTGACCCGATGAACCCACCCCAGTTACTGCTGAAACTGAGCTACTTCACAATCTGAAGTGTTGGTCTGACAGTCGGGTGCTCCTCACTGCCTGAATTCTCCAAGCTGGATTCCGTGCCCGTATCTGGGGCTGCGTGAAGCGCTTGGCCGAGCATAAAACCAGTAACATCGTCAGGACGTTGACCGATTGTCCTAGCCCAGTCTGAGACTGAGAGTCCTCGAGACCTCAGATGATCGTTGACAGTGCTGAAGACTCGTGATTTCTCATAGGGGAGCATACTGCCTGGCTCTCCGTGATGGAAGCCTCGTGTGGTGAGCGTAGCGAGCATCTGCCGGTATCCCCAGTCCGACAACAATCCTGCGTCGTAGATAGAACGCGCCGTTGCGATGGCCGACGTCCCGTAGGTGATCTTGATCTTCATCAGAGTGTCGAGTGACGGAGGGCTTGATAGCTTGGCACGCAAGGACTCTGTGGGAAGCAGGAACTCGGCGGCAAAAATATTCGCTTCATGCTCGATCTGTCGGTCTGTTGCCTCTTCGGTTTTGGTGACATCCGAGTGGAGTATCAAATGGCCGATCTCGTGTGCCAGATCGAAGCGTGAACGCTCCGCTGTCTTGACGCGGGACAGGAAGATGAAGGGGCGTCCGTCCGCTGACCAGAAACTGAATGCATCCACTTTGACGTCCGCCAATGGGATCCCGAGGACTCTGATTCCATGAGCCTCAGCCATCTGCACCAGGTTGGGAGCAGGTTCCAGGCCCATTCCCCATGCTAGACGCAGAGCCATGGCCGCCTCTTGAGGTGAGTTGCGAAACTCGGTGTCGAGCAGGCTGAGGGCAGGTGTCCTAAAATGTTTGGAAATAGACCTGTAGAACTCGACCCCCAGTGCTCCGAAGGCCGTTGAACGACGCAGTAAGACGGATGGAGAGCGTCGTCGTGCCCGGAAGAACAGCTGTTTCTCTTCCAGTAGGTCAATCTCCTTGGTCGAGAAGAACTCGGGCGGCATCCCTGTGATGGTGGCGATCTGATGCAACCTCGATGAGGGGGGGCCCGTAGACTCCCATGTTGTCACTGTGCGAGGTGTCGTCCCTGTCTTGTGGGCCAGCGCTGACTTGGACAGTCCTGCCCTCTGTCTGGCCAGGGTGACTCGCGATGCCTCGAGTGTCATGAGATAGCGGTGATCTCGAAGTCCACGTCCTGTGTGGCTGCATAGGACTGCATGTCGTCTCCGGAAGACAATTCAGTATATCCTGAGAGATCTTGTGCGGGAAGAATGATGCGCGTCTCCCACTGGGTGACGAAGCCTTTGTCGCATTCTATCGGCAGTGATAGCTCCAGGCGTAACTCATTGCTGGCTCGGTCCCAGAAATAGAGCAGGACCCAGGTTTGCAGGTTGGCGAAAACTGTATCCTCATCTCCAGGTCCGAGGTTGAGCCGACACTGCGTGTATCTCGGAGCGCTACTCTTTGCCGCGTTGTTTTCGATCTCATTGGCGAATCTGGGTCCTTTGAGGCGCGCATTGCGCGGGTTGCCGTTCGCGTGAGCAGTCTGTGCGTCGCCGCCAACTGCTGCGATTGCCATGCTCCCGTCTGGGCTGACCGATCGGGGTGCGTTGGCGATGTCATGGTGCTTCCAGTCCTCCTCGTTGAGCTGTTTGCGCAGAGCTCCCACGATCTTCGACCAGATGGAGATCCCGAAGGCGATCACCGGCTCGAAAGATGAGTAGCTGATGACTGCGCTCTGCAGCCCCTCAACGCAGGGCCGAGTGAGGTTGGAGGGGATCAGACCCATCGCGTGAAGTTCCTGCTCGGCCGCCGCTCCGGTGATGACTCGTGTGCGTGGTAGCTGTGTAATGGACTGAGTCATGAGAGCCTCCCAGAGCCTCGAACAAGTGGACGAAACCAGAAGTTACCACAGGGTGAGCGTGCAGAACCGGAAGTGACAGGGTGTTGCTCGTCGCTGCTGTGCGATCAAGGTGGCGAGCTTGTCGTTGGTGGGTCTCGTCGTCGATGGACTGCTCGACGCCAGTGCAGCCATGAGGGGCCGGGCGGTGCTCACCCTGCGCGGCCGTCTCATGGCCGACGCCGTCACCCGCGCCCTGACCCAGTGAGCGAGTGAGCCGATAGGGCGTCGACTTCTGGCTGCAATTCATTGACGGCATCCTGTGCTACTCGCCGTCCGACAGCATGTACTCCTGAATCGCCTGGAACAGCTCAGGCAGCAGCTCCACGTGGCCCGAAGCGCAGCTTTGGTGCTACCTCGCTCCAGCCCGGCAGGGTGCGCAGGACATCAAGCGGCACTTCTCGCACCGGCGTCTGCCACTCGATGTCGCGTCGGTACGGAACGAAACCGGGAAACATCTCGTGCTGGTAGACCTCGTCCCCGGTGACCACTCCGCAGGCGGTGATCGCCTGACACGGACGGCGTGACCTGAACTCCTGCTTCGGTGAGTAGTAGAGGATGTGGTCGCCTCTCCGCATACGTTGAAGCGGTGCCTTCTTGCCGTGGCACAGCTGACAGAACCCGTCAGCCACGCCCAGAGCCACATGATCCTTGGAAGCAACGCCAAGCCAGTATCTCAATGTGCTGTCCTTCCTGTCGTGTCGGGTTCCGGCCTGTACGCCGGTGAGTGGCTGGCTCGGCTGCTGGGGCTCAACCGGCCACTCACCGGCGTGATCGGCTCAGGTCACGACGCCTTCTCGTGAACGGTGACGGCATAGCCATCCGGATCGGCGAAGGTGAACGTCAGGCCGAAGGGGCTGGGAGCAGGATCGGCCAGGATTGCTGTTCCTGAGGCCTCGAGCGAGTCGTGCAGCTCCTGAACCGCGTCGCAGTGCAGCCAGAGTGCCACCCCGAGACCGGGACGGGGGGCCTCAGAGAGATCAACTCCGGGCAGGGGCTCGCGAACCGCGAAGGGGATCGGCGTTGTGGCGAAGGACGGCGCCAGGGAGGGTGAGGGCTGGGGCGCGGCGCAGTCCCAGGGCGTTCTCGTAGAACTCCGCGGAACGCTCGAGGTCGCTCACCTGCAGGGCGATGAAGTCGGGGCCGGTGACGGTCATGGAGATCTCCTCTCAGACGATGTATGTCAGATTTCTGACATATCGAGAGTATGTCAGAATACTGCTATGAGTCAAGACGACCCCAGGGAGCTCCTCGGCTACCAGCTCAAGCATGTCCAGGCCGCGCTTCGAGCACGTATGGACGAGGCCCTCCGACCTCTGGGGCTGAGTGCTCCCCAGTACCTCTGTCTCGAGCTGCTCAGTCGTGCCCCGGGAGCCTCGACCTCCGACCTCGCCAGAGAGGCCTTCGTGACCCGCCAGACCATGAGCACGCTTCTGCGCACCCTGGTGGACCGTGGTCTGGCTCAACGCGCCGCCCAGGCGTCTTCCGGCCGCGCACTACCGGTGCAGCTCACCCCTGAAGGGCGGAGCCTCCTCAAAGAGGCGTCGAGGGTGACGGAGGAGATCGAGGCGAGTCATGGTCGCTCCGCTGAGTGAGACCCAGCTGCGCACGGTACGGGAGGCAATGTCGGCCTGCATCGCCGCGCTCGAAGTGATGTCAGCGTTGAGATCGTTGCGAGCCGGAGGACCCGCCCGCTCGGCTAGAGTGGGGCCGACGTCGCTCAACGTCGTCGTCGAGGCGATCCTCCCCTCCCGCGGACCTCCGTGCCCTCGAGCCCCACCGCTCCTGACCCGCGTGACGAGGACGAGCGTCCCGCCCTCATGCTGGCGAACCTCGGCACCCCGGCCGCCACCCACGCCCAGAGCCGTTCGGTCCTTCCTGCGGGAGTTCCTCTCCGACCGCCGGATCGAGGAGGCCGACCAGCTCAACCGCGAGACCTTCACCACTGCCGGGGCGGCAGCTTCCACTACATCCCCTGGGGCAACGACTCCGACGGAGCCATTGCCACCCTGGCTCAGCAGGCCAGAAAGGTACTGGCCGGCTGGATCTGAGCCCGGTCCGGCGGCCCCGGTACCGCATCAGGCCGGAAAATCGGTCTCAGCACGAGAGACCACAGCCCCTCACCGGGAAACTGATGCCAGGACGGTATGGTGACACGAACCGTCCAGATCCAGATTCTGTGAGGAAGTCGCCGTGCATCTTGGTGGTGGTCCGTCCTGCCCTTCGCGGGCATGCTCGCCTGCATCGCCGTCCTGCCGCTGATCCCGGCCACGGCCCACTGGTGGGAGAAGCACACCAGCCAGCTGATCGTCGCCGTGGGCCTGGGGGTGCCGGTGGCCGCCTGGATGTGGGTCGCCCTCGGGTGGACGTCCGTCTTCGCCGCCGTGGTGGAGTACGGCCAGTTCATCTGCCTGCTGCTGGCCCTGTTCGTCGTCTCCGGAGGCATCTTCCTCAAAGGCGATATCCGGGCCACGCCCCGCAACAACACGATCTTCCTGGCCGTCGGCGGAGTCATCGCCTCCTTCGTGGGCACCACCGGAGCCGCCATGCTCCTCATCCGACCCCTGCTGGCCACCAACAAGGAACGCCACTACCGGGTGCACACGGTGCTGTACGATCTTCATCGTGAGCCAGCTGCAGCGGACTCCTCACACCCCTGGGCGACCCGCCCTGTTCCTGGGCTTCCCTGCGCGGGGTGCCCTTCACCTGGACCTTCAACCTCCTGCGCGAGTACCTCTTCGTCAACATCATGCTGCTGGTGGGCTACTACGCCCTGGACTCCTACTACTACTCCCAGGAGCCCGCCAAGGCCGTGCACGACGATGACACCGAGATCGAGCCCCTGGGCCTCAAGGGCTCGCTCAACTTCGTCTTCTTCGCGGTCATCATCGCCGCCGTCGCCTTCGCCCCCTCCATTGACGTCCACGCCATCGAGGGAGGGCATGCCGCCATGGGTGACTGGATCCCCGTGCGCGAGTTCATCATGCTCGGCTCCGCAGCCGGCTCCTACTTCCTGGGCAGCCGCGAGGTCCGTTTCAAGGACAACCAGTTCACCTGGGGGCCCATCGCCGAGGTCGCCATCCTGTTCATCGGCATCTTCCTCACCATGATCCCTGCCCTGCACTACCTCGACGAGGTCGCCGGCTCGCTGCCGCTCAACGAGGTCACCTTCTTCATCTTCACCGGCGGGCTCTCCTCCGTCCTGGACAACGCCCCCACCTACGCGACCTTCTTCGAGATGGCCGGCAAGGTGCCCCACCCCGGTGGTGCTGACGTGGCCGGGATCCCTGAGCTCTACCTCGTGTCCATCTCACTGGGAGCCGTCCTGTGCGGTGCCATCACCTACATCGGCAACGGCCCGAACTTCATGGTCAAGTCCGTCGCCGAGTCCGACGGCGTCGAGATGCCCAGCTTCGGCGGCTACGTAGGACGCTCTATGAAGCACCTGGTGCCGGTCATCGCCGCCATGGTCCTGCTCTTCATCGCCCCGGGCCTCCTGTGGAAGGTCCTGGGCGGGCTGCTCACCGTGGGGCTCCTGGCCCGCGACGTCTTCCTGCTCTCCCAGTCCCGCCGGCTCGCCCTGGCCGACCAGGCCGAGGGTGCGGACAACTGAGCTGGTTGTCGGACTCCGATGGTCCACCAGCTGCATCTGTCCTCGCAAAGGGCGGGTTCCCTCCCGGATTGCGTATGCGTAGCCTGAGCACGTGCAGCTGGGACGTCATCTACAGGTCAAGGACCTCTCTCAGGGCAGTGGCCGACTTCGAGGCCAGGGGCTTCGCCGTCGAGTACGGCACAGTGAAGCGTCCTACAACGCGCTCATCTACTTTTTCTTCCGGCCCCTACCTGGGCTCCTGGCCGCACAGGCATGCCGCCGCTCCTGGGGCGCCTGCTCGCGCGCTCGGCCCGCGCGGGGGCGCAGCTCGCCGCTTCCTCTCCTGGGACCCGAGGCCCCGAAGGGGTGTGCGGCCTGTGCCTCGAGGGCGATGCCTCCCGAGCTGGAGGAGGGACAGCCCTGCTGAGCAGCAGGGGCCTGCGCCTCAAGCCCAAGCGTGGACCCCCACGGGCGGGAGCTGCGCTACGAGGTCTTCTTCCCCGACGACGTCGACCTGCCGTTTCCTGCAGGCCACTTCAGCACTGAACCCCAGACCCCCGGGACTTCACCCACCCCAACGGGATCGGCTCCATCGCCCCGTCACCTACCCGATGCCCGAGCGCAAGCGGAACACCGTCCTCAGGCTGAGCGATGACGATCGGCTCGAGCTCGTGGAACCCGGGCAGACCATGACGGTGACCTTCGACGACGGCGGTGTCCTGTGAGACTCCCCGTGAGGGCACTGTGTTGAGGGCCGTGGCTCCTCGGCGACTCTTCGGTGACTCCTCAGCGCGTGCCCGGGGCGGTGACGAAGTCGATGAGACTCCTCCATTCGGCCCAGCAGGCTCGGCTCGAGGTCCTTGTGGAGCGCACCGTCGCCAGGATGCGCTGCCAGCCCCAGGCGACGTCGGCCTGGGTGTCGTGCGGCCAGCCCAGGGCCTCAGGGTGCCGTGCTTGATGTCGGTGCCCGCAGGACGTCCGGCCAGCGAGTCCAGACCCACCAGGTCGGCTTGACCGCCTGCCACACGTCCACGTACGGGTGCCCTCAGGACCAGCACGTTCTCCCCACCGGGCATCTCGGTCACCGCTGGGCGATCCGCGACTCCTTGGAGCCGGCCACGAGGTGGTCCACGAGACGCCGGCCCGCCGCTCGGGGGGCTGGGACCGAAGTCGGCCATGACCTCCTCGAGGTTGTCGACGCCGTCGAGCATGAGGACGACGACGCCCTCGTGGCGCAGATCGTCACCCCAGACCTTCTCCACCAGCTCGGCGTCGTGCTTGCCCTCCACCCAGATGCGAGGCGCGGGCCACCTGGCCCGCTCGCCCTCAACCGCGTAGGAACCCGGGCCGTCAGCCGTCTCCCGGCGGCGCTCACCGGGCCGGTGGGCGTGCGCCTGCGAGCCTGAGGCGGATCCAGGACCACCGGACGGCCCTCGATCCAGAACCCCCGGCCCCAGAGCGAAACCGCGGCGCACACCGTGACGGTCCTCCAGGACCACGACGTGCTGACCGCCAGACTTCTCCACCGCCACCGCGGCGCCGACGAACCCGGTCTGCCGGTCCTCAACCACCAGACCCGGCGTCACCGGCACGTGCACCGACTCCGGGCGCACAGCGCCCGGTCCCGTGCGGTGCGGATTGACCGACAGGACGTCCCCGCCGTAGCGGTCACTGACGACGGCTTGCGGGCGGTGGGCTTGCTCGCAGCCGCCCCGCTGCGCGAGCGCGAACCGGTCGGGGCGCCCTGCGCCTGCTGCTTCTGCTCCGCCTTGGCGCGAGCCCTCAGGGCAGCGCGGCGGGCGGCGGTCGATCCGGGCACGGGGGAGCGGTACGGGGGCGGGCGTGTTCACCCTCGGCACGGTAGGGAAACTCACGGTCCACCGGCGGTGGACCCGCCGGATCCACAGCGTAGGATGGCACTCACGTGGGGTGAGTGCTAACCGCTGGCCGTACCCACCGGTGCGCGGGCGGCCTGTCGCCCGACGCCGGCACTGATCGCGTCTCGGCAATGACGAGGGGAGGGAGGACCCGTGGCCAACGACCGACGTCTCAGGTCCTGTCCGCCATCGTCACCGACTACGTGCGCACGCGCGAACCCGTGGGTTCAAGGCCCTCGTGGAGCGCTACCGCCTGGGCGTCTCCCTGCCACCATCCGCAACGACATGGCGGCACTGGAGGACGAGGGGCTACATCCACCAGCCGCACACCTCAGCCGGGCGCGTGCCCACCCAGAAGGGCTACCGGCTCTTCGTCGACGAGGTCGCCCGCGTCAAACCCCTCTCGGCGCCCGAGCGGGCCGCCATCACCGCGCTCCTGTCGGGGCGGTCGACCTGGAGCAGGTCGTGGCCCGCACCGTGCGAGCACTGGCCCAGCTGACCGGCCAGCTCGCCGTCGTCGAGTACCCCAGCCTCAGGTACGCGGCCCTCCAGCACCTCGAGCTCGTGGCCCTGGGGCCGGAGCGCATCCTGCTGGTCATCATCACCGACACCGGCCGTGTCGACCCAGCGCACCGTGACCCTCAGGTCCAGGGGCTCCTTGAGCTCTCACCATGACGGGGGCTTCGACATCACCGACGTCGTCGACCCCCTCGTCCTGGAGCGCCTGCGCACCCGCCTCAACAGCTCCCTCGCGGGCCGCCGCGCCGCCGACGTCGCCCCGATCCTGGCCGCCCTGGCCGAGCAGGCGCCCGCCGACGAGCGGATCCTGCTCGAGGCCGTCTCCGACGAGCTCGTCGCCGCCCTGCGCCCCGACGCCGAAGAACGGCTCGTCGTCGCCGGGACCGCGAACCTGGCCCGTGCCACCCCCGACTTCTCCTCCCTGGGTCCCTCCTGGACGCCGTCCGAGGGCAGGGTGGTGCTGCTGCGCCTGTTCACCGCCGCCGACGTCGCCCAGGCCGGCGAGAACCGGATGCGCGTGAGTATCGGCTCGGAGAACAACGACGACGCCCTGGCCGAGAGCCTCCGTCGTCACCACCACCTACGGACCGGGCACCGGTGAGGCCGTCGCCCACCTCAGGGGTCATCGGCCCCACCCGCATGGACTACCCGGCCACCATGACCGCCGTCCGGGCCGTGGCCCGCTACCTCTCCCGGTTCCTGTCCCCACCGGAGACGTGAGAACCGGCCTGCCCGACCCGCCCCACAGCGGCCCGGTCGAGCACGCCGCAGACATCCACCGCAGAAGTCGTAGCCGTAAAGGGAAGAACGCGGTGAGCAACTACTACGAGGTCCTCGGCGTCAGCCGCGACGCCAGCCGAGGAGATCAAGAGGGCCTACCGCAAGAAGGCCCGCCAGCTGCACCGACGTCGCCGGCCCCGGCCACGAGGAGGAGTTCAAGGAGGTCTCCACCGCCTACGAGGTCCTCTCCGACGCCGACAAGCGCCAGATGTACGACCTGGGCGGGGAGGACGCCGTGCGAGGCGGCGGCGGATTCGGCAGCGGGTTCGCCGGTGCCGACTTCGGTGACCTGGGCGCATCTTCCAGTCCTTCTTCGGCGGGGGGCGGCCAGCCGTGGACCTGCCTCCCGGGCCCGACGTGGCCAGGGACTCGCTCGTGGCCGTGGACGTGGAGCTCTCCGATGTCGCCTTCGGGGCCAGCCCGATCAGTTCCCATCGACACCTACGTCACCTGCACCGCCTGCGAGGGCTCCTGCTGCGCTCCGGCACCGAACCGGTCACCTGCTCCCCAGTGCAACGGGATCGGCAACGTCCAGCGCATGACCCGCACCCTGCTGGGGCGGGTGATGACCTCCTCACCCTGCCCGGGCTGCCAGGGCTACGGCACCGTCATCGTCACCCCCTGCAAGGACTGCTCGGGTGAGGCCGCACCCGTGCGCCAGGACCTGGAGGTCTCCATCCCCGCCGGGGTGTCCACCGGGACGCGTATCCGCATGTCGGGGCGCGGCGAGGCCGGCTCGGCCGGCGGCCCCTAACGGCGACCTCTACCTGGAGATCCACGAGAAGCCGCACGAGTTCCTCGAGCGCGACGGCGACGACCTCTACACCGAGCTGCGCGTACCCATGACCGCGGCCGCCCTGGGCGCCGTCTTCCCGCTGCAGACCCTCGACGGCGAGCAGAACGTCACCGTCAAGGCCGGCAGCCAGCCCGGCGACGAGGTGGTCCTCGACGGCCTGGGCGTGGGGCGCCTGCGCCGCAAGGGCCGCGGGGACCTGCACGTGTCCATCATCGTGGAGACCCCTACGCACCTGGACGACCGCCAGCGCGGCTGCTGGCCGAGCTGGCCCGCCTGCGCGGGGAGGACGACGTCGAGCCCGTACGCGACTCCAGCGTCATGGGCAAGCTCAAGGAGCGCTTCTCCGGGCGCTGAGCGCCACCAGGGCGGGGTGGCAGGCCGCGGTCCGGGCCCGCAGTCTGTAGTCCGCTGTTCAGCTGCTGGCCCGCGGCTGGTCGGCCTGAGGCGACTCGGGCCAGTAGTGGAGGTCGGGGGTGGCCCGGGTCCCGAGATCGCCTGGCCCACCCGCACGCAGGTGGAGCCGCCCTCGATGGCGGCCTCGAAGTCCCCGCTCATCCCCATCGACAGCAGCCCGTCGCCGACGGTGCCCGCCTGAAGTGCGGCGTCGCGCAGCCGACGCATGATGCTGAAAGCACTCACGCGCGCGCCTCATCGCTGGTGTTGGCGGCCAGGGGTCATGAGCCCGCGCACCCGCAGCGAGGGTAGGCCGGGAGCGCCGCAAGGAAGTCGGCGACGTCATCCGCTCCAGCCCGAACTTGCTGGGCTCGCCCGAGGGTTGACCTGCACGTAGACGTCCAGGCCCGCCCGTACCGCCTGGAGCGCCGGTCGAGGGCCTCGGCCAGCGCGCAGGGAGTCCAGGGCCTGGAACTCGTCGGCGAAGGCGGCCACGTTCTTGGCCTTGTTCGTCTGCAGGTGGCCGATGACTGACCAGGAGATGCCCAGGTCCGCCAGGTTCTCACTCTTGCGTTGGGCCTCCTGGACCTTGTTCTCACCCATCTGGGTGATGCCCGCGGCGAAGGCGGCGCGCAGGCGCTCCTCGGGGACGGTCTTGGAGACCGGCAGCAGGCGGATCTCGGCGGCATCGCGGCCAGCGCGCTCGGCGGCGGTGTCGATGCGGGCACGGACGGCATCCAGGTTGCGGCGGAAGTCCTCCACCGTGACTGCGGTGGTGTAAGAGGGGGCCGGAGACGACTGAGGGGAACGGGCGGCTGAAGGAGACTCGGTCATAGTCACCGACGCTAGCACCGCCGGGGGACACCGGTTCAATGCGGGCCGTAGGCTGGGAGCGTGACCGCACCTGTCTTCCTCTTCACCCCCGAGACCATTGAGCCCACCGACGCCGTCGCATCGGCTGGGGCCGGAACCGTCCTCATGCTCACCGGTCCCGAGGCCCGCCATGCTGTGACCGTCAAGCGCCTACGTGCCCAGGGCGCGTGGACCTCGTTGACAGCGCGGGCCTGCGCCTGCTGTGCGAAGTGACCGGGGCCGGCGTCGGCGGCGCCAGGACTGCCTGGCCGTGCGGGTCCTGGAGCGCGTTGAGGGCCCGAGCCGCCGCTGCGGCTGGCCTCGTTCAGGCCCTGGCCAGGGCGGGCGCGACGAGGCAGGCCGTGGAGACCGCCACCGAGGTCGGAGCGGGGCTGGTGCTGCCCTGGCAGTCCGAGCGCTGCGTGTCCGTGTGGCAGGGGTGCCAAAGCGGGCCAAGGGGCGCCAGCGCTGGCAGGCCACCGCCCTCCAGGCCGCTCAAGCAGGCGCGGCGGGCCCGCATGCCCGAGGTCTGAGGAGGTGCGGGACACCCGCAGGGCTGGCCGACTGGGTGGAGCAGACGGTTCGCGATGGGGAGTGGTGCTGGTCCTGCACGAGGCCAGCGACTCCGATCAGCACCGCGATGGAGTCGGTGCGCCTGCCCGTGCCCGGAGAGCGCCGCTGGTGCTGGCCGTCGTCGTGGGGCCCGAGGCGGTATCAGCCCTGAGGAGACAGCGGCTCTGGAGGCGGTCGGAGCGACGACGGTGCGGCTGGGCCCCCACGTCATGCGCACCGCCTCAGCCGGCCCAGTCGCCCTGGCCGTCCTCGCCCACGCCAGCGGCCTGTGGGAGTGAGGTGATGGCGACGATCTTTGTGGAGATCGGAGGAGCTGAGTTGGCTGGCTGACGAGCGTGGCATCAGCATGGACGCTGCTTGCTTCAGGCAAGCGCTCGTTCGAGTGCTTCTCGCATGAACTGACTGCGAGTTTCGCCCTGCGCCTCAGCCCTACGGTCCAGTGCGTCTCGATGTGAGCGTGGCACTTTGAAGGCGATGGTGACAAGATCCTCGTCCGAGTCGAGGCCTGCCTGAGAAACAATGAACTCTCCTGGAGTACCGGGATACTCTCCTCGTTCTGCTGCCTCACCAAGTCAGCTCGATCTCGTCGTCAGTGAGCGTGGCTCCACTCTTCGTCTTATAGGTGCTCATGTGCTCTCCCTTCTGACCTGTAGTTCCTGAGCCATCTTGTCGGTGAGTCTCATGGCGTGAAAAATCAGTAGGCTGCCATCGTCGAGTTCCACTCCAACCATCTCGAGCAGCCGTCCGCGAGAGTCTGCTCCGGCTGCTGCGTAGTACTCAGGTGGGTCATAGTTTCTTCGGCGGACTGCGATGGCGCTGCGCCGAGGCGGACTCAACGTCTGCGACCTGTATGTCAGGGGTGGCGGCGGGTGATGCGAGGATGAACGGTGATCCTGTCCAACATCCGCACAACCCCCTGCCGACATGTTTTGTTAGACAAAATTCTAACATGTCGTGTTGTGGGGGTGCTTCCCAACGGGGTGGCTTGCGGGCATGCTCTGACTATGAGCGAGACGAGTGAGCGATGAGCCCGCGGGGGCGGCGGCCGGCGGGGCAGCCCGGACACGCGTGAGGCCATCCTGGCGGCGGCTCGCACCGCCTTCGCCCGCGACGGCTACCAGACCTCCTTGCGCGGCATCGCGCGCGACGCCGGCGTCGACCCGGCCCTGGTCACCACTGCTTCCCGGACCGCGCACGCTCTTCGCCAAGGCCGTCATCGAGTCGACCGCCGGGATCGACGCCAACCTCACGCACCGGGCCGCAGGGCTCTACCGAGCTCGAGCCCGAGCGCCTGGGGGAGGAATCGTGCGTGCCGTCATCAGCCTGTGGGACGAGGCTGGTGCGGACCGCTTCACGGCGGTCATCCACGCCGCGCTCGGCCAGGGGGCCGTGTCGAGCCCTTCCGCGACTTCATCGCCATCGGGGTTCTCGCCGATCGTCACCCACTTCGTCCTGGCCGCCCCCAGCTGCAGGCCCAGCTCATCGCCAGCCAGATCATCGGACTCGGCCTGGCCCGCTGGGTCGCCCCGCATGGACCACATCGCCTCCCTCGACGCCGAAGCTCTGGTTGCGCTTGTCGGCCCCACCATCCAGCGCTACGCCTTCGACGACCTGCCCGACGTCGCCAATCCAGCCTGATCGCTGAGATCGGTTGAGGTCTCCGAGGCAAGTTTTGTCCGTATGGGACGACTTTGAAGCCGCGTTTCCGGCTTGGAACCAAGCTAAGCCACTCTGACCTGCACAGATGTGAACTGTTTCTGGCGGCTGAAGGGTGTTTCAAAGTCGTCCATGCGGACGATTTCCAGCTCAGGCCCTGGACAGCGGGTCGCCGTCGACTATATTCATCACGCATGATGAAAAGCGACGAAGGAGGCGCGCCCGGGAATCGGGGGCCAGCAACCGATCGCACGACTCAAGCCCTCACTCCGCAGTTGCTTCGGCGCCGTCGGCCGTTACCGCGATGGACCTGCGCGTGACCCGCGGGCGCAAGGAGATCCTCCACGGCCTGGACCTGAACCTGGCGCCCGGCACCATCACCGGCCTGCTCGGCCCCTCGGGCTGCGGCAAGACCACCCTCATGCGCACCGTCGTCGGCGTCCAGCGCTACCGCGGACAGATCGAGGTCCTCGGGCACGCCCCGGGTGCCGCCGCCGTGCGTGGTCGGGTCGGCTACGTCACCCAGGACCAGGCCGTCTACAGAGACCTGACCGCCCGCCAGAACCTGCGCTGCTTCGCCTCCCTGGCCGGCAGCCGGGCCCCGCGATCTGGATGAGGGTCCTCGATGTCGTCGGGCTGACCGCCCTGGCGGACCGGCCCGTGTCCACCCTACTCCGGCGGCGAGGCTGGGCGCGTGAGCCTGGCCTGCGCGCTCATGGCCGACCCCGATCTGCTCGTCACGGACGAGCCCACCGTCGGCCTGGACCCGGTCACCCGCGAGGGCTGTGGACCACCTTCCACGCCCTGGCTGAGCGCAGCGCCACTCCTCCTGGTCTCCAGTCACGTCATGGACGGGGCCTTCCCGCTGCGACCAGGTCCTCCTCATGCGCCAGGGGCCGCATCCTGGCCACCACCACGGCCACGGACCTCCTGGACAGCACCGGGGCGGACACGATCGACGCCCGCCTTCCTGGCCGTCATCGCCGACTCCGAGAACCGGCCTGAGCAGAAGGGAAGGCAGCGCTGATGCACCTGCGCACCTACCTGGCCACCAGCCGCCGCATCCTCACCCAGCTGCGCGCTGACCGGCGCACGGTCGGCCTCATCGCGATCGTGCCTGCGGCGCTGCTGACTCTCCTGTACTTCGTCTACCGCGACTACCCGGCGCGGACCTGCTGTTCAACCACATCGCCGTCTCCATGATGGCGATCACTGCCGACTGACGGTCATGTTCCTGGTCACCAGTGTCGCCATGCTGCGCGAACGCGTGAGGCGGCACCCTGGAGCGGCTGTGGACCACCCCGATCCACCGAGCCGACCTCCTGTTCGGCTACGCCACCGCCTTCGCGCTGACCGCCATTATCCAGTCCCTCATCCTGTGCTCCGTGGCTGCCTGGGGTCTGGACGTGGACATCTCCGCCTCCTGGGGATGGGTGGTGCTCACCGCGCTGGTTAACGCCTTCGTCGGGGTGTCCCTGGGGCTGCTGGTCTCGGCCTTCGCGCGCACCGAGTTCCAGGCCGTCCAGTTCATGCCGGTGGTTATCGCACCCCAGCTGTTCCTGTGCGGACTCCTGGTCAGCCGCGACCAGTTGCCGCGCGCCCTGGAGGTGGTCGGCGACGCCCTGCCCATGAGCTGGGCGGTGGATGCTGTCACCGAGCTCACCACATCCAGCGAGCCCTCTGATGATTTCTTCCGATACCTGGCATACCTGGTCTGCTTCGGCCTGGTGGTCCTGGGGGTGGCAGCCTCCACCGTGCCGCGCAAAACCCGCTGAACAGGGAAGAGTCCGCAACGGCGGGCGCGGGGCGAGGGCTGTCGCGCCCGCCCGTGCGGTGGTGCCAGGCGGGGTTAGGGTTGCCTTATGTGGATCGTCTTCGCCTGCGGCTCAGCGCTTTTTGCCGGCATCACCGCCGTCTTGGCCAAGGAGGGGATCCGCACCACGGACTCGACCGTGGCGACGGCGCTGCGCACTGTCGTGGTGCTGGCGAGGCGCCTGGGGCATGGTGTCTCATCGTCGGCTCGCAGGCCGAGCTGGCCCACCTCGATGCCCGCAGCACTGGGCTGCTGGTGCTCTCGGGGTTGGCGACCGGGGCCTCCTGGCTGTGCTACTTCAAGGCGCTCCAGCTCGGCAGCGTCAGCAAAGTGGTGCCGATCGACAAGCTGAGCACGGTGCTCACGGTGCTGCTGGCCCCGCTATCTTCCTGGGGAGGGTGAGCCTCATCGGGGCGCTCGGGGTTGTGCTCATCGCGGCCGGGACACTGTTGATGCTCGACGCCGATGACCTGCGCGGCCTGCCCCGGGCCGTGCGCGACGGCGGGGGCTGGCTGCTCTATGCGCTCGGTTCAGCCTTCTTCGCCGCGCTCACCGCGATCCTCGGAAAGGCCGGCATCACCGGGGTGGAGTCCAATCTCGGTACCGCGATCCGCACCGGGGTGGTCCTGGTGATGGCCTGGGGGATGGTCGCCGTCACCGGAAAACTCCGGGAGGTCCGCGCTGTGCCGCGTGGGGAGCTCGGCTTCGTCCTTGCCTCCGGGGCTGCGACGTGTGCCTCCTGGCTCTGCTACTACCGGGCGCTCCAGGACGGCCCCGCCAGCGTGGTCGTCCCCATCGACAAACTGAGCGTCCTGGTCACCGTCCTCTTCTCCGCCCTTGTCCTGCGCGAGGCCGTCAGCAGGCGGTATCTCATCGGGCTGGCCCTGCTCGTCGGTGGGACGCTTGCGATGGTGCTCTGAACTCACCGGAAGGCATGGTGTCCGACGCACCTGGACTACTCAGTAGGACGTTCGTACTTGGTGCCTCCACTTGGTGTCTTAGTGCTTCGTCTTGGTACCCTGACTTGAGCTTAGTGACTTGTGACAGTGACTTAGTGACTTAGTGACTTAGTGCTCCGGATCAACGTCGTAGTGCCTCGTTTTGGTGTATTTGGCAAGCGAATTAGTGATCCGACTTCGTGACTTAGTAACCCAACTTAGTTATATGAACGTTAACTTAGTGAGTCGACGTATCCAGCGATTTGGGTGGCGTCGTTTCTGAGAGTTTACATCTCCTCCTCATATGGTCGATGAGATCGTTGGAGTGTGGTGAATGCGGTGGCCAATCTCGGTGGCGATATAACGACAATGCTGGCAGCATAGTGCGCTCGACTCAGTTTTATTCGTCGCACATATTATGCTCCTTGACACTTCCATCTTACCAGATAGATGCCAACGGTTCCCGTATTGCATGAAAACCTCAAGAAAGGCGAACTTTGTTGCATGAGTGTTTCGTTGTATGGTGTGGTGTTAAGTGATTCTCGCATCGCTACACCTCCTTTTTGTTTTGAGAACGGAGAGGCTGAAGTAGTTTACTCAAATAATCTTCCTCTGCTTTGAGTCGGTTGTACTGTTCCTGAGCATACCTGTATTTCGGCAGGAGAACCCCGTTCCAACGGGTAGATTTGGAAACAATAGATGAAATTGATGTTACTGTCAGTAGGGTGAATATTGTTATTGTTAAATAGAAAAGTGTCATCCCTCCAGTTTTACTTGCGGTGATTTTGACGGAGAAATAGTGTGCTGGGATAATGAGAATGAATTCTAACTGTAGTGCTTGGAGAAATAATGTTAGCAACACGCATGATCGAACCCAGGGGTTATAAATAAACAATTCATAGAACTTACGAAATAGTATGTATGCTACTGCAATGATGAGTGAAGTCGCGGCGCTGGCGTATGTGATAACTGTGACGGAGGATAACAGCCGGCCTTGGATTCTAAAAGCGCCAAAGTACTTGAGCACCTGAACTGCGACTCCAATCGCAGTAAGAAATAGAATTACCCATGAACTAATGTAGACCCATTTCAGTTTAAGGAAGGAGGCAATGGATTTCATTAATCTTTTAGGTTGGTCTTCTATGGACGTACTAAGTGAATGCATAGAAGAAAACTTTTCATTTATAATTGCCCTGTCTTTTTTGATTGAGTCAATTCTTGCCTGAACTCTTTCTGGTGCAACAGCCTGAGTTAGAAATATCAGGATAATCGGAGATAGTGCGGTCAAGGGAAATTTGAATCCAAAGCCAATGATTATAATATTTAAGTTTGGGTGCTGAACATTTTTGAGTAACAATGCAATTGATAATGTCATCCAAATGTTCGCCAAAGCAAGCAGTGAGTAAATGGCTGAGGGGAGAAATCTTTTAAGGTGCTCGGTGAGTTTATCTAGAAGATAGCTAGAGTTAGTTACTGTAATCCCTATGATCGCGATAATTGCTCCAATTAGTCCGGCGTACTGCGAGGAGTAGTCGAGGTAGTCGTTCGCACTCCATGGTTGACCTGCCGTGTTTGTTTTAGGCCACCCTACTGTTGGAGGAAATATTGAACCTAAGGTTATCGATAGTCCTATCAAGATGGCTAATCCAGAGCCAAATATAGCAAGGAAGTCGCTATGTAGAAAAGCGGTAAGTCGAAGTCTCGTATCGTCATTCGTTTGGTTGGAGTTTGCGGGTTCGAAGGACATAGTTTCTCCTAGTTGTTGCGATCGGTTGTTTCGATTTTTGTGCGTTTGAGTGATTGGCGGCCTGGTTTCGATTATATTATTTATGTCGAGTGGTGCTTGTTGTTTGCTCGCGGGGTGTAGGATCTTATATGAGGCTTTCGTTGTGTAGTTATCTAGGTGTTTTAGCTAGCAATAAGCGTGTCATGTGTCACGCGTTCGCTTCTACTGGATTATGTGTGTGTCGGTGCCAGAAAGATAATGACTATTTATTTGGGTTGTGTTTTGAAAGCGTTCTCCTTAGAGCCTGTGGTGGTAATTCTAATCTGTGAAGTAATGTGTCACCAGGATGCAGTTGTCCTAAAGTGTCGCTGAATGGCGAATCAGGTTGGTTGATCGTCTAACGTTCCCTCTCTTGTCTTCTTCTATTATGATGAAAAC
>BNJS01000591.1_pt1 | contig 81951 bp, 75 predicted proteins | sample 8540461 | NCBI WGS metagenome assembly BNJS01 (sample SAMD00202454, study PRJDB9452) | human saliva metagenome | isolation source: human saliva | place: Japan
AAAAAAGACAACAAAAACCTTATCCCTCCAGTTTCCATTGCCATTTTCTCATATCTACACAGCCATTTGCACGGAAGGTTATCCCTTCTGCTTCCAACAAACTGCGCTGTTCTTCCCAACAAGGAGCCGTACGTCCGTTACCATTTACAACTCGATGACATGGCAAATTTTCTGTATCAGATACGCCATAGTAGCACTTCTTCAATCAAACGAGCATGACGAGGACAGCCTACAAGCCATGCTATCTGTCCATAACTCAGTACACGACCGCTCGGAATTGATGCCACAACGTTATAAACTTCCTTGCGAAATTCTTCTATATCTACAGCCATTCTTACTCTAAATTGTCCCAAATAAAAAGGAGCGAAAGGAATTTAGTAGGGATTAAGCCGATACCTTTCATATCCTTGCATTGCTGCTCTTTGGAAAGAAACAGTAATGGCTTAACCCCACTAAAACCTTCAACTCCTAAACGATTGTCCCGCAAAGGACTATTAAAACTTACTTATCAGCTTCTGCTAAAGCGCAGCCTCAACAGCCTTCTGAACCTCCTTGAGGTCTACTGTAGGCTCGAAGCGTGCAACAACCTCACCATTGCGGTTAACGAGGAACTTTGTGAAGTTCCACTGGATGTCGTTCTGCTTGCGTGGCTCTGTGTTAGCCTTGTTGTAAAGGTCTTCCATAATAGCAGCCAACTGCTCCTCGTATGCGCCACCTGCATAGCCCTTCTCACTCTTCAACCATGTGTAGAGAGGAAGTTCGTTTGCACCGTTCACATCGCTCTTCTTGAACTGTGGGAAGTCAGTACCAAACTTTGCTGTACAGAACTCGTGAATCTCCTCGTCTGTACCTGGAGCCTGATGACCGAACTGATCGCATGGAATATCGAGAATCTCAAGACCCTTCTCCTTCAGACTGCGGTACATTGCCTCCAACTCCTCATACTGTGGAGTGAAACCACAACCTGTCGCCGTGTTTACGATAAGAAGTACTCTTACCCTTATATGTCTCGAGACTTACCTCGTTACCTTTCTTGTCTTTCAAACTGAAATCATAAACTGTTGCCATAATTCTTTACTCTTTATTAAATTTTACAATAATATTTTTACGCCATAAAAGCGATATTTCAAACTCGTGTATCTTGTCTAATATAGCCTTGAAAAGTATCAACACATAAGCTTCTACCCTTTCAAAGTTTTTTTTCTAATCCTTACGACTTATTTTCTTAATCTCGACATCCACTCCTTGCAAACCTGCCAACCACCAGTAGACCACAATGCCCATGCTATCAGCACTGGCTGGAAGAAAAGTCGGATAAGACGTGCAGTGTCAGTATTCAACCCGAATGAATCAATATGATAGAAATATTGATTGAGGTTTCCAGGGAAGATGAGAACAAAGAAGAGGGCGAGCAACGCTTCTACTACCGCCTTATGCTTATACAAGAATAGCATACTCAATCCTAAAGCAATTTCTACTACACCTGAAGAAAGTACCACAAAATCGGTAAATCCTTCTGAGAATCGAAGCCACATAGGCACCTGTGCCACAAACTCCAATCGGTTAAAAGTCAGGTGAGAAACACCTGCATACGTCATAAATGCTCCTAAAAGGAGGCGGAAAATCATCTTTACTTTGTTCATCCTGTTTCTTTGTAAATGGGGGCGCATCACCTTCTCCCAGCGTTAACTGATGTCAGTGTCACGCCCCCTTGAAATACCTTTACTAATTAATCGTCTTTACAATCTTTTCTTAATCAAATCTTACTAAACCATTATTTTCAATTGCAAAGATATAAAAAGATACTTATATCGCAAGCGACTGCATGTTAAATTTAACATCATTTTACACCTACAACATGCTTATCAACCACTATTAGACAGCCTTAACAGGAACCATAAGCCCCTCCCTTGTTCTTTATTATCATTGTGTTAGGAGCCGAACACATATTGTAGCTCATAGTAAGCACCAATGGTGCTAAGCCTCAATACCATGCATACTGAGGTAAACAACTCACGACTATCATTAGAGAAGCGTTTTACAGCCCAAAACAAATAAAAACACCTCAAAAAGGCTTATATACCAAAAGACTATACTACCTTACTTATCTAAAAGATACATAGAAAAAGAGTATAATTTGTATTTTTATCTCCTTGAAGACAACTTTAAAATAAAGACTGCACATACTCTGCCTTTTTGAAAAACATTTGCCTGTGTATTCTATGGTCTATAAAAATACAATTATCTACAAACAGACAACACTTCATCTACAATATTAAACAAGTCCAGATTCAAATCGCTTTTTAAGTTGCATAGTTTTTCTAAACTCCTTATTTCTTCTAAACGATTTTGCTAAGAGTTTTTCTATCTGATTCGTCTGTCGTAATCTTATATAAAAGATTTGCTATATATACAATAAGATTTTTATTTTTCTTAAAATGTTCATGTGTTCCATAGTGAATATGGTATGTAAAAATGTTCAAGATTCTCTATTGTATATTTAGGGCTGTAAGCCGAGAATTGGATTTATAAGTAATTGAAGTGAAGCATTCATAAGATTCACATATACGCCTAATGTATATTGTTGTTTTTCTGTCATAGAATCATAATCTGTTCCAAAAGCTATTACCTCCTTAATAGCTTCTCTTAACTACTTGTTTCATCCTTAATTCGTTCGATACGTTCATTTAGTTCAACAATTGCTTGCTTGTAAGAGTACTGATCACGCTTACTAATCAAAGAAAAATGTTTTCAAGTTTTTCTTTCTCAGATTTTAGCTTTCCAAAATAAAAAGGCACTTCCAACAATTGCAATGCCTGCTATTGTCCACCCTACAGGACCAGCTAGACCAAGAAAAATATTTCCAGCAGCCATTCCGCCACCACCTACAGATAAAGCTCCACCTCCTAACCAAGCTAATGCTGCATTAGTTGCTGCAATTCCACTCAGGCTTGAAATCGCCGTTCCTGTTGAAGCTACTCCAAATGATGTAGCAATTCCCATAGCAGCAGTTGGTCCTAATGTTGCAACACCCGCACCCAAAAAGACCGCCAACAGCACCTCTACCAATATCTGTTTTTTTTGCAGCTTCATAATCATTCTCAATCTTATCAACTTGCTGTTTCCATGACAAACTGATATTCTTTATCTTATCATATTCAGTTTTTCATTAGGAATATTTCTAATCTGATCAAATTTATCTTGAATATTAATCAGCGCATTATATAGTTCATAATCATATTGACCAAGTTCATTAATTTTACCATTAACTTTTCTACTAGAGCACCTATGACTTCACTAACAATCTCTAATTTCGTTTTCTTTTTATTAAACACATATGTAATGCTTTGTAAAGTAAATATCTATATCTGTTTTTGTTTCAAGCTTTTCTTTACTTGGAACGCCTCGTAAGGTTGCTAAAGATGCTGATTTAGTAAAAGCTGAAGAAAAATCATCTAGCTTAAGATCGTCTACAAAAGTTAAGTATTCGCAATCATTATATTTTACTTTTAAGATTTTCAAACCCTCTATATAGTTTTCAACTATGGTCTTTTCCTTTTGGGCAAACCTTGCATCCTTTTCAGCGCGATGAATATTTATTGCTTGTTTTGCTTCACCATAAAGACAAATAGTAAATCTTCCAACACCAACAATATTTAATCTAAGAAAGAACTCTAACACATTAAAACCACTTCCTCCGCTAACATACCCCGAATAGTTGCATCAGCAATATCAATAAGACAAAATGTACCATGCGCTATTGTCAACATTCTCTTTACTGTTGGATTAGAGAAAGGCTCACAAGCTGACCATATTCCTCCGAATGTACGTTCCTCTTTTTTAGTCGATTTATAATATTTAACAAGTCGTCGAATCGAATAAAAGAACCTAACAATAAGCTCATTAATAAAAACAGGGATAATCTGAGCTGTTTGAAATCTAAAGTCATAACCTTTTTTGTAGATATTCTGTGCAAGTTCATTCAAGTCCTTATCAAATTGGCTTATAGGAATTTTCAATTTAGATTTAATTGCTATTATATCATTAGTCCATGTCCATAGTGGAGAAGGAATACCCATTCCTCGAGACTTACTCCCCGAACTGCCACAAACATCTGACATTAAATGACAAAACCAATTAGTAAATCCACACCATAACCTTGAAGATATATCATTACCTTGAAGTTTAAATTTCCCATCAGCTTCTTTAAGCTGTATCATTTTCCCGTCTGTAATAAAATGAGATGAATTAGTAAACTGATCAAGTATTGAAAAAAAAAGTCCTAAAAGGCTTGGATTATGTGCAAGCGATTTAAAGTGATGATTCCTCGGATTCAAGTCAAAAACGTTTTGTCCTGCATCTCCTAAACCTCTTTGATCATAAGGAACACCATAGTGTCTTTCCAAATACCCAATAGCTGATTTCAAGGGATTACTCCCAGTCTTAGGCCCTTTCCATCCACAAATCTTTGCAAAATCACATGTACGGTTCTCAAACCATTTATCTGTAATATTACCCAAAGGGGATTCGCCTGGTTTACCAACAAAAAACACATCTAAGACACCACACAAAGCTCCAGAACATGCACTAAGAATATAATCAGTCTTATCACATTTAGGCTTTAATGCATTAACGCTATCAATTGTTTCATTTAATGATACGATATCCAACTCTGCCTGTGTTATAGCTGTCTCAATGCTTGCAAGATAGCTGAATTTATCTTCTGTCTGGTTCAATTCAAGTATTAATATATTATCTGTATTCATAATATAAGTTTAATAAATTCACTATTTCTGTATATTTGATTTTCTACAAGTTAGTCATCCCATTGTAGCATATAATCCGCAACACAACTAAGGTGTATATACTTTATTGCGTTCAGCTATGAGGCAGCCTCGGATGGAAACCTCAGTCATCTAACAAGAATGCACCACGCCTATTGCGTGTGCATTGCTATCAATTAGACAACTAAGGCATACCCATACGATACGCCCGTCACATATTATTCATGTTACATTATTTCCAAGAAGTTTCCGAGGCTTTTGGCTGAACGCGAATAATAGCGAATGCTTTATTTACCAACAATGTAATGGACTGGCTTAGCCAAATTCGCTTCAAAGATACAAAAACCTATGAAAAAGCCAAAAACAACTGTAAGAAAAAAACGAAATAGAGAATTAAATACAGAGTTCTTTATAAAAATATTCCTTCTTTTTATTATTTTTACTCCCTACCTTTGCTGCACCAATAGAAATGGTATACGACATAGGAAGGGCTCACCTCAGCTATTTATAAAGAATATTAATAGTATTACTAAAGTCTTGTAATGTTTACGTAAATTTAATCTTCATATCACATCAATCAATCAACACAACCGACGAAAAATCGCATTATTATAAACCTCTATCTTGTATTTATCCTTTTTCTTTATTATCTTTGCCTTTAAAAATTTAATAAAGGAGGTTTAGTAATCTACTATTATTAAGACATCAATATAATCAGGAACAGCCAGCAAATAGATTAAAAGCATTATAATATTTTGAAAACAAAAAGAAAAAAATATGCCTAAGAAGAAAACAAATAAGAGTGAACAACAACAGTTTCTTTCACCAGAAAAATTTATAAAAACAAGAGCCAGATCCTTAAAAATCGGGAAATGCTATCGTACGTCAGAGCTGTTTAATATGGGAGAAGGATATGTCTTAGTTTCCAGATTACATACTGGCGGTAAAATTAGCTTTGCATGTTATCTCGTAGACACTTACTGCACTGGTGTAAAAGACTCTCTATATAAGCTTAGAATAGAAGAAGAAGACTTCAACGATTTCCTTGAAAAGCTCAGCGAAGTATCTGAACTTGAGGAATGTAGTTACGAAGAAGCACACAATATTATTTATGGAGCTGTTGACTTTGCTGAAGAAATCGAAATAACCCCAGACGATAGCTTCAGACTCACAAGATATATGCTGGAAGAAGACACAGAAGATATACCACTCATTGAGTATGAGTTTGGCAAAGATGGCAAGCACATTCTTGTTGCTATCGACTCATATATTGCCAGTAAATATCTTCCCAAACTAAAAAAAGCTTATGGCAATGACTTCAGATACCTTTCCCCTAATAAAAACTTGATAGGAGATGATAGTTACTATATGAAAAGTCCTACCTATGGTATGGACACAAAATATACCTACAAACCACCGCGATATACTGAAACGTTGAATGTACATAACGAATGGATTGTAGAAGAACTAAACAAGCCAGAAAATTCTTTATGGTTAGAAAAAACATTAATTGATCGGATTCTTGCATTGCCAAAGGATGAGTTACGTTCGGATTTAGAAGAGATTATCCGCTATGTCATGACAATAACAGTTAATGGCAATATTCCTTTTAATTTTGATCATGGGGATTACAACGGAATCCTTGCTTCTGCTATCATCTTGTTAGGAGAAGTTGGAAACAACGAAAGTAGCCTTGATCTTGTCTTGGAATGTCTCAGACAATCTGAGGATTTCTTTGAATACCATTTTGGCGATAGTGGTGATGATGTATTTGTTCCGACTTTATATAAATTGACAACAACGGATAGTTTTAATAAATTGCGCTGTTTCATGAAAGAGCCTGGACTATATTCATTCAATAAAGCTTACTTGGCTGAAAGCATGGCACTAATAGCATTCAAACAACCCGAACTGAGACAAACGTGTATTGAATGGTTCGATGACATCATCACCTTTGCTATTGAAAAACTACCAGAAGTACAATATATTGATGGTGTATTGGCAGGAAGCCTTACCTCTTTCATCATGGATTTACAAGCTTCAGAACTTCTTCCTAAATTAAAAGCGATGTATGATACAGGGTGTGTAGACCAAATGGCGTGTGGAAGCTTTGACAAGGTTGAAAAAGGTTTCACAGAGAAGGAGAATGTCCAGCATTTTAATTTATTCAAAATCGACATTTACGAACTCTTTGCTACACTGAAATCTCGTTTTAATAGGCAATAATATAGCATAAAAGGGAAGAGGAGTGTATCAAGACTTACTGCTTAAAAGATAAAACTTTTTGTACGCAACTATTCTGTGTATTCAATATTGTTTTGATACATTCTCTTTTTCATTATCGTTCTTACCTTTCAAAAAAGAAAGGAAAACACTAATATTAGCTATTTTTCGTTATCTTTGCAGCAACAAAACATAGAGAACGAGAATGGAAAGTGCAAAGAAGTATTTGTTGGGAATGACACTTGGCGAGCTGAAAGAGGTTGCTAAGTCACTCGGAATGCCAACTTTTACAGGCGGACAGATAGCCAAATGGCTCTATACACAGCATGTGAAAAGTATTGATGAGATGACGAATATCTCAAAAGCAAACAGAGAGAAACTCGCTGCTGAATATGCTATTGGCTGCAAAGAGCCTATCGATGCACAACATTCTAAAGACGGAACTATCAAATATCTCTTCCCTACTGACAGCGGTAAGTTTGTTGAAACGGTGTATATTCCAGACGAAGACCGTGCCACGCTCTGTGTTTCTTCACAAGTAGGATGTAAGATGAACTGCCTCTTCTGCCAGACAGGAAAGCAGGGTTTCGAAGGTAGCCTTTCAGCTACAGATATTCTTAACCAGATTTATTCCCTCCCAGAACGTGAGAAATTGACGAATATCGTCTTCATGGGTCAAGGCGAACCAATGGATAATCTTGACAACGTACTGCGTACCACAGAGGTTATGACTGCTGACTTCGGTTACGGATGGTCACCAAAACGCATCACCGTGAGCAGTGTAGGTGTCAAAGGAAAGCTCAAACGATTCCTCGACGAGAGTGACTGCCACGTTGCTATCAGTATGCACACCCCTTTACACGACCAGCGTTCGGAGTTGATGCCAGCAGAAAAAGGAATGTCTATTGATAGTATTATCGAGTTACTCCGCAATTATGATTTCTCGCATCAGCGCCGTCTGTCATTCGAATATATTGTCTTCAAGGATTTCAACGACAGCGAGGAACATGCCAAGGCTATCGTACAATTACTCAAAGGATTAGACTGCCGAATGAATCTTATTCGCTTCCATCCTATCCCTAATATCCCATTGCAGGGTGTTGATGACAAGAAAATGGAGAAATTCAGAAACTATCTAACACAACATGGAGTCTTCACAACTATCCGTGCCAGTCGTGGACAGGGATATCTTTTGCAGCCTGCGGTCTGCTCTCAACAGCAAAGAAGATTGAAGAAGAAAAGAGAAGAAAGAAAAAGTAAAAAGGTAAAAATAAGAACGTAAAAAGACTAACAGACTACATAAAGAGAGCCAATAGAAAACTGAATATAATAAAACAATACAAGATATAAGTATATGAACGATAATAAAAGAGTCCGCGTAGCAATCACACACGGAGACACCAACGGCATTGGATATGAGCTTATCTTTAAGACCTTTGCCGAACCAGAGATGCTGGAACTTTGTACGCCCATCGTCTATGGTTCACCAAAAGTAGCCACCTATCACCGTAATGCACTCGACATTGAAGCTAACTTTACCATCATTAAAGATGCATCAGAGGCACAGGGACGGACGACTCAACCCTACTCCCTGTGTTTGACGATGAGATTAAGGTTGAACTGGGCGCAGCTTCAGAAGACTCTGGTGTTGCTGGTTTGCGTGCTGTTGACAAAGCTTTAGAGGACTACTGTCAGGGTCTATTTGACGTTCTCGTTACAGCTCCTCTTGACAATAACGAGCACTTCCACTTCAGTGGTCAGAGCAGATATATCGAAGACCACATGGAATCAGAAGAGCAAGCATTATCTGTCTTGATTAATGACGGACTGCGCGTTGCCCTTGCTACACGTAATCTCCCACTGCGCCAAGTAGCTGAGTCAATCTCAAAGGCAAGTATAATCAATAATGCGAGTGCACTCTTTAAGAGTCTTCGTCGTGACTTCCGCCTTTCCTGTCCACGCATTGCAGTGCTTGGATTGAACCCTAAAGCTGGCGATAACGGCTTGTTAGGTTCTGAAGAACAGAGATTATCCTACCAGCAATTGACGAACTTGTTGAGAATGGCATACAAGCCTTTGGTCCTTATCCTGCCGATACGTTCTTTGGGTGCAATAACACTGAGCATTTTGATGGCATCTTAGCAATGTATTACGAACAAGGACTTGCTCCTTTCCGTACGCTTTCAGCGTCTCATGGCATCATTTACACAGCTGGATTACCACTCGTTCGCACTTCTGCAGAAATTCCTGATAGCCTTTCATTAGCTGGTAAGGGTGTTGTTGATGAGCAACCATTCCGTCATGCAATCTACCTTGCTATCGATATCTTCCGCAATCGTGCAGAATATGATGCACCAATGGGCAATCCACTTCCAAAAGCTTTACAAGGAAAGAAGAGACGAAAGCGACAAGGTGCGCTTTGCTATTCCACGTAAGCGTGAGGATCGCACACCAAACAATGGCGAAAACCGTAATACGAAGGAGACACACTAAGCGTGTCTTCCTTCAGTCCTTATGACAGATATTAATTAAGAAGACTTATGAACAAAAAGTTTCAGAACATCTTCTTCATCTTTGGCTTGGTTGTACTCTGTATTATGGTGTACAACCTTGACTTTGCTGATGCATGGCAGAAAATCCGGCATGCAGGCTACTGGTTCTTTGCTGTAGTTATACTATGAGCCTTCCTATACATCTTTAATACAGCAGCTTGGTTTACGATTATACGTAGTCAGACACAAGATGCTGAAAGAGAGGAAGAAGGTTTCATTCTTTTGGCTCTATAAGGTTACAGTATCAGGGCTTTGCACTTAACTACGCTACTCCCGGAGGACTAATGGGTGGTAGAACCATATCGTATCATGGAACTAACACCGAAGATTTAGAGCAGAACGTGCAACATCTTCTGTTGTCCTTTATGCCATGACACATATCTTTAGTCATTTTCTGGTTTTGGCTTATTTCTATCTTTCTTTATATCCTCACGCAGCCTATCAATCTCATGATGGGATCTGATGTTAGCCGTAGTCTTTGCATTCTGCGTATCTGCAATTTGGTTTCTTCCTCACAGGCTATAAGAAAGGTTTGGCAGTCCGTGTAATGAACCTTGTTCGCCATATACCTTTTATAAAAGGTGGGCAGAACCCTTTGTAACCAATCATAAGGAAGAACTCGACAGAATAGACACACAGATTGCATCATTGCACAACCAAAACCCACGTACCTTCCTCACCGTTGTTCTGCTTGAATTGTCTTTGCAGAATGTGCAGTGCGTTAGAGATATTCTTCATTCTTTTTGGTATTGCTACCATCTGTCAATTACTTTGATTGTATTCTCATCCTTGCGTTCACCTCTCTTTTTGCCAATATGCTCTTCTTTATGCCGCTACAGTTAGGTGGTCGTGAAGGAGGTTTCCTTATGTCTATAAAGGTTTGGGACTCACGCTCAAGCAGGCATTGTTTCGTTGCTCTACTTGTCCGTATGCGTGAACTTATTTGGACAGCTATCAGCTGCTACTTATCAAGTTAGATAGGAAAAAGAAATAAATAATCAACACTCGATGATTTATACACTGCAAATTATTTTCATGTAAATAATTATTTTTCTTCATGAAAACAAACAATCATATTCACGAAAATAAATATTTCTTTTCATGAAAATAATTCAGAACAAGTTGCTTTATTCCATCTGAGAATAGCAGAGAAAGACAGAAAGAAAAGTTGTTAAAGTCTGCCAAAGTTGCAGATTTTTCAAAATAAAATAGGTAAATTTGTCAGTTAAATGAATACAACAAATTACAGAAAACCAAACAACGATATAACATTGTCGGTAACAACGACGAACTGAATCGATGCTTTGGATGTTTGCCTTACAGGTAGCACCCACAGATTTATCTGTGTTGATTATCGGTGAGAGCGGTGTTGGTAAGGAGATTATCCCACGTGTAATCCACGACAACTCTCCTCGTCGCCGTGAGAAATACTTTGCTATTAACTGTGGTTCTATCCCAGAAGGAACCATTGATAGTGAACTTTTTCGGACACGAGAGGGTTCTTTTACCTGGAGCAATTGGTGAGGTGAGTTATTTTGGTATAGCCAACAGGAACGATTTTCCTCGATAGAGGTGGGTGAACTTCCTTTAGCAACACAGGCTCGACTGCTTCAGCGTACTCGAAACAGGTGAATATATCCGTGTTGGAGGTCAGGAAATCCGTAAGACAAACGTACGTATCGTAGCTGCTACTAACGTTAACATGCAGAAAGCTGTTAGCGAAGGTAAGTTCCGTGAGGATTTGTACTATCGTCTTAACACGATTCCAATCAAGATGCCACCACTCCGTGATCGTGGCGAAGATATCGTTCTTCTCTTCCGCCTCTTTGCTATGCAGATGGCTGGAAGTATCATCTTCCAAAAATTACACTCACAGATGAAGCACGCCAGATTCTGTTACAATACAAATGGCACGCAATGTTCGCCAATTAAAGAACATTACCGAGCAGATGTCTGTCCTAAGCGGAAGCGTGAGATTGATGCAGAAACATTACTCATTTCATCCCGTGACTCAAGACAGCACACAGCTCGCTACGATACAAAGCGGTGGTTCACACAGCTATGAGGTGAACGTGAGATTCTCTATAAGATTCTCTATGAGTTAAGAGGTAATGTAAGCGATTTACGTCGTGACCTCAACAACGTTCGCAAACAATTAGAGGAAAGCAGACAACTCAATGGTGCAAGTGGATTCCAGCCTGCACCATCAACGATATCTAACCTTCCTGCCACCACAAACAAACAGCCCATCACTCCGACAAGAACAATAGCACAGGTTGAAGACGCTGTAGCAGAAGAAATATCTGAACCAGAGACACTCCAACCTCAATGATATTGGAAAAGCAACTGGTGGAAAAAGCCTTAGAGCGTAACAATGGTAATCAGCAAAAGGCTGCATTAGAGATTAGGCATCAGCGACCGCACACTCTATCTCGCCGAATCAGGCAATACGGATTAGACAAAAGATTAATCAATAGACACAAAAAGGGCTACCCTCTTGAAAACAATGAAGATAGGAAAGAAATTCCATCTATTCACCCACTGAAATGGGGTGTGACAGCTATCTGCTTGCTCTTGCTGGCAGCTTATGAGTGTATCCTATAAATTTAATGGTGCAAGTATTGATTATAGTAAGGTGCGCACCATTCAGATTGCAGATTTCCCTATTCGCTCTACATACGTATGGGGACCAATGGGACCAATGTTCAACAATCAATTGAAAGATGTCTTTGCTAACCACACCCGCCTACAGCAAGTAAAGCGTAATGGTGACATGAAGATTGAAGGTGAAAATCACACAGTATCAGCAACGTAATAAGAGCGTATCAAGTGAAGGATACTCTGCACAGACAGAACTTTTCCATCACTGTAAACGTACGCTTTACGAACAATACAAATCATAGCGAGGACTTTGAGCGACAGTTTACTGCCACAGCAAGCTATGAAACTGTACGCAGTTTGAATTCTGTACAGGAGGAACTCGTACACAGATGGTGAAGGACCTTACCGACCAGATATTCAACGCAACTGTTGCAAACTGGTAGCCATTCCACATCAGTATTTTAATTTCATTGACTATTATTCTGATCACCCCACATAATCGCTTATCGTCCTATGGATATAGCCAATCTTATTAATCATCCGGAGAATCTAAACAAGGAGACCTTATATGATCTCCGGAGTATGCTTGCGCTCTATCCTTACTATCAGCCAGCTCGTATTCTGTTGTTGCAGAATCTCTTTCTGCTTCATGACCCCACCTTCGATGATGAGTTACGACGTGCAGCAGTATACATCTCTGACCGGCATATCCTCTTTAAACTCGTAGAAGATGCCCACTATCAGCTAATTCCACAGCAGAAAAAAGCAGATAAGCAGTCGGCAACTATCAACTCTGAAACGACTATTGGGCAAGACCAAGACCGTACAACGTCACTTATCGACACCTTCTTAGAGCAAATTCCTGAAGATGAAGATACAGCACAAGTAACAGAAGGAAGACGCAAGCCAACGCCTGCTGATGCCACTGTGGACTACGTTGCCTATCTATTGGAAAGTGAAAGTAAGCAAAATGAGGACATCACTCCACAGTTAAGAGGACAAGAACTTATCGACGATTTCATCTACAATGAAGGAGGTAAAATCACTTTACAAGATGAAACAGAGTACGAACCAGAAGAGAATGACCACAATGAAGCAGCTGAAAATGAAGATACTGGCTACTTTACAGAGACATTAGTAAAATTTATATAAAACAAGGGCGATATTCTAAGGCATTGGAAATTATTAGGCGATTAAATTTGGTATATCCGATCGTTACTTTGCAGACCAAATACGATTTTTGGAGAAATTGATAATAAATAACAATAAAAAAATAAGACAAGAAAATGTACACGTTATTCGTAATCCTTATCGTGATTGCAGCACTCTTGATGATTGGTGTCGTTCTGATTCAAAGAATCAAAGGGCGGTGGTCTTTCATCAAACTTCTCATCATCTAATGCTATCATGGGTGTTCGCAAGACTACAGACTTCGTAGAAGACTACATGGGGCTTAGCTATCGCAATGGTTGTTATCAGCGTAGCAAGTGCTTACGTTGCACCATCAGCAAGCACAGATGCAAGTGTTATCGAGAAAAGCTGCAGTACAGGACAATACAACAAACCCTAACAACTTGCACTAACTTCGGTGCAAGCCAGCGGAAAGCAGGCTGCTCCAGCAGCACAGGCACCTGCTGCACCAGCTACAACACCAGCTGCACCAGCAAAATAAGGAAATAATAAAAAGTACGGGAAATATTTGGTCAATCCAAATAAAAACCCGTACCTTTACACTCGCTAAAAAGAAATAGCCAATACGGTGGATGTAGTTCAGTTGGTTAGAGCGTCAGATTGTGGTTTCTGGATGTCGTGGGTTTCGAGATCCCACCACCCACCTTCAAGAATTAAGCGGAAGTCTTTTAAAGACCTCCGCTTTTCTTTTTTATATCATTCTATCTTATAAAACCGAAATTAAATAAGTAGCACATCTGAAAAACGACAAAATAATAGAGAGGTCACAAGCTTAGCACCTCTCCTAACTATCCATCAACTTACAGACTTAATCCATATAGAATTGAACAGGAATATTAGCAGTCAAAGGTGAATGAGATTCCTTAACAGGAAAATTGGTACAGATCTGCGGAACAATGCCATTAGTAGGCAAGAAACCGTTTGGTAGGTTCTTACGGTAAAGTACATCTTTGCGGTAATGCGCCTCCGCTCCTTCGGAAATACTCATACCAAGCATTCCACTGCGCCAATCTCCCTCGTTGTCTACTTCGTTCATCATATCCACAAGTTCAGCACAATCTGATGGGATAGCAACTTTTCCCGCTTGCATATCTTGCAACTGTTTAATCACACGTTGCATCCACTCCTCGTTGCATTGGTGTGCTTTGTCCACAGCTACAATGGTAATCGCATAAAATGCATCCTCTCCTTTGTCACTTGGTTTGTACAGTTCTGACTGTGCCGCTACAACTCCACGATACACAATTGGCCCTTCACTATACTTTTCTTCTCCACTTATCTTTTGCCAAACCAGAGTTGCCTTTCCTGCAACAGCCTTGAAGAATTCACTCTCGATACTACGAGGTCTTCATATAAGGTTCAAGCTTAGAAAAGATTAGTACAATTTTCACTGAGCATTTCGTATTTCCTCCGCATAGCATTCTTGCTTTTACGCGCATTCTGCTTTGCTTTACGATACTCACTAACGTCGTAACCCTGTGCTTCTAATTCGTCTAATCGTTCATCTGGAATAGATTGTTTAAAATTTTTCCAGTTGTTTGCCAATTTGGTTCTTAAAAATCCCATAAAATAGTTTTTGATTAATATTAATACTTGTTTTACCAATGTAGGTTTACCTTATAGGCTCATGTGCTCCATCCGGCATCCTCTTTTTATCACACTACAACAAACTCCTTACAGATAGAATTGAAACTCAGATTTCACATTCATTTGTTTCCTATATAAGGATAATATTGCAATTGGATACGCTTTGATGTATAGTAATTTTTAATGTTTTGTACAAAGATACGTATTTAAAATTAAATATGTATTAAAGATACTATTTTATTTAAGAAACAAGACCTTTTGCAAAACTAACTACTTATTCACTTTCATCTCTATAACTTTAACGGAAGAACCAAAGATACACATTAAATAAAACTACAGCTAAAGAGTCTTAACTGTCTATTAAAGTTATTTATAGAAGACGAATAAACATAGTATCTATTTTACTATCTATGCATTTAACATATTCGTTTTAATTACAGATTATTTCCTATATTTGCAAAAGAAAAGAAATACCTAAACGGAATGGATATACATTATAAAAAAGAAGTTGGGCAGTAGAAAAGAATTAGGAAGACGTCCTGTAGCAATTGATGAAACCGTCAATACGCTCGGAGCCCTACTCTACATATTAACCCAACAAGGGCTAACAGAAGCGCAGACCCCAAAAGAGAACCACGCTTTATCCGACAGTGAGATAGCTGCACAGGCTGAAGAAGGACGCATCCGCTTTGCTGAGAACTATGGCGAAAACAACGATACGATGGCAAAAGCGATGGAACGAACAAAGCAGGCATACGATGATGGTCTCTTCAGAGTATTCATCAACGGTGAAGAAATAACGGAATGGAATGCCCCTATCACCCTCTGCCAAGGAGCAGAAGTCGTCTTTCTTAGACTCACAATGCTCACAGGTCTTTATTTTTAAGGTTAAACTTAGAGAGAAAATTGTGAGAGGGAAAGGCTTAGATTCAGCAAAGATCACTACTTTATAAGTCTTATTAACCAGCAAATTCGCATTGGCTGGAACGTATTTACTATCTAAAAACTTATTGAAAGGAATAAAATATGAAAACAAAGAAGGAGTTACAGGAACACTGTTCGCAATATATCAATGGCATCAACCTATCCCAATGTAATATATGGGAGAAAAGATTAGTAAACTCATGTAAGGAAGAAGACTATCAATTCAATTACTACCGAAATGTTTTTTACAAAGGTTATGACGAAGAGAAGATTCCTTTCCATACCATAAAGGAACTTATTTCTGCAGGTGCAAACACTTCCTCACATTCTTCCAGAGTTATTCTCAGCTTTTTAGAAATACATTTTGAAACAGCTCAAAGACCTTTCCCATTGAAAGGAATCTATCGTATAGATGTGAGAGATGACATTGATTTGCAGGAGAGAGCTTACGATATATCTAATATAATGCGCTCTTTCTTTGCCGCAGCTGCCTACGGTCTCACGATTGACGAGCTAATCCGTGGACAATACCCTGATATAACCAGTTACTATATCTCATTTACTCCTGTACTTACAGCTGCCATCCAGCAGGGAAAACCAGAAACTATCGAAGCTGTAAAAGAGGTACTGACCAGTGAAAATAACGTTGGAATCCTTACGCAAAAGCCTCATCACAGCCATAGAATCTAATAATAACGAGGTTGCATACCCTCCTCCTCAACGTGCTGAGAGAGCTGCAAAAACTACAAGAGGGTCTGCGCCAGGTATCGTGAGATGTGGTAATGAATACAGCCTGACATTCTATAAACGGATGTTGGATGTCATTGCCGAAGAAGGACTTCTGCGTTATAGTTCCGTTAGACGATCTGTTCAAACATGGGCTGGTATCGGCTACGAGTCTGTTTCCGACAAGGATATCAAAACTATCTTCGAAGGTATTCATCTATTCTTGACCCACCCAGAGGAACGAGTAAAAGCCTATACGGGTCCGAATGCACTACTCGTTTACATTGCTTTATATACGGCTGGTGTTGAGGATTTCAGTATTGCACAGCGTGATGCCTTACAGTTAATTGATGGCGACGCCCCTCTCCAGAACCGTATTGCAGCCATCTACTATCTTGACCGTTCAAGCCATTTCAAAGTTACTGACCACCTCGAGTTCTTTGTAAAGCATCTGGATGATCCTTTCGCAAAGGCTTTCTTCATACAACAATTAAGTTGTACAGCCAGGGAGGATAAGTATGAATATGGAAAGGTTGACCGCGTTTCGGGAAAGCAACGTGAACTTTTCCAAAAGCTTTTTGATAAGATTGCAAAATGGGAGAAGGAGATTAAGAATAACACGGACTTCACCTTCAAAGGCTTTGAATGGTTCAAAATCCGTCTTTCGCGCGAACACTTCATCAATGCTCTGTGGGTACTTGCCAGCCAAATGAAGACACAGGAAACGATTGACCATATCCTTCTTGAGAAGATGCCTAACTGGGGAGTGCACTTCATAAGATATTATAACTATAGCCAAGAGGGTAAGAAAAAGAAGCCTTTATACACCTTTATGAAGGAATATTACCCTTTAGGCAGTCCTGAAGCACGTCGCCAGTTCCTTGTTAAGAATATCTTTTGGCTATGAGAAAGGGCTTTTGACTCCTCTGGCCTTCTTCTACAAGGAAGAATTTACCACAACAGATGTCAAAGATATAGAAGAAACTAAAATCAAGGTTTCTGACACACGGTAAGGCTGCTACGTGTACTGCTTACGTTGCCCTACGAACAGCTAAAAGCAGCATACGAACGCTTGCAGACAACAAAGGGAGACTATATAACAGCCGCTTTGACTGAGCTTAGGGAGGGCAATCAAACAGCTTACAAAGGACTTTGCTCCTACAAGTGAAGAGCAAATACAACTGCTCCTACAACCTATCCCGGAGCAGAAGGTGGTTACGGTCTGTACAAGGTGGGAAACATTCCGACCATTAAGCTATCCGATCCTTTCTTGACAAAGAATGATTCGCAGTCGTTCCTTGGTAAGGTATTCAATAAGATTACCGGCAAGAACCGTGCGGATGCAGAGCTCTGTCTTCTACCACCATTGACGAACTTCATAAGCTATACACCGAACTGGAAAAAGATTATAGAGGACAATGCAGACAAGGGTATAAGAGCTATTGGGGAGGAACCCAAACAATTGGCGACAGTTATCTTTCCTTTACGTCTGACGAGCATACCCTTGACGCGCTTCCTTATCCTGAACTCTGGAAAGGTTTTCTTGCAACTCATCCCCTCAAAGACGAGGACCTATTAGGTATCGATATAATGCTTTCTGTACTTGATGACAGCTATAGCAGAGAAATTGTGGAGCTGGATGCAGACAACTATCCATTCAAGAATGTGAAAGACATTGAAAGTTGGAAGTATGCCAGCCATTTCCAGCTTATCATACAGACTCTGCTCGATGATTTAGGAAAGAAGAACCCTTCCCTGATTTTCCGTCAAGCCTATACCCTTCTCGCACTGATATTCTTCCACTGTCCGACTAATAAGTACATAAGAATTTCCCGTTATGGTTCAAACGATGATAGACACGTGTTCCATAGCAGGCTCTTTCACATGGCAATGAGGTTCGCAGAAAAAAACTGGAGGACAGACGAAGAGTTCAAACTCTTTGCAGATATGACAATGGCAATGTATGGAAAGTATCCGCCAATAGCCCGAATGGACAAGAAACTATACTATTTATACTTTACAATTGATGCACTCATATTGTCACGTTACAACCTTCAAGGGTATCTGTCTGACGATGCCTTTATGGAGTTACTGCTGAATAACGAGGGCGAAGAGCTACGTAACGCAGGTAATTATATCTATAATACACGAGGCCACCGACTTACTTTGCAGTATGAAGATGAGAAGAATGTTGACGCACGTTATGGTAAAGAGACTTACAAGAATCTGGAGAGAATCATCAATAAGATAGCTCAACACCTCTTCAAGATTGAAATGACTCGCCTCAATGCACCAACAGCGGTCTCAAATATCATCATCCGTATAAATGACGCAATGGTGCTACAGGGTGCTGAGTATATGGTTACGGCAATGAAGGAATTAGGTAAAGACCACCTGATAGCAAGTAGCTACGGCACTGAAAAGCGTGCAGTGCTGACCGATATCATTGAGCGTACCTTCCCACTCGAAACAGATAAGCCAGAAATACTCAAGACTATCAAAGACGACAGACTCTTAGAGTTAGCGTATTTTGCACCGCAGTGGGTTCCACTTATCAAAGCGTATCTTAACTGGGAAGGCTTCGATCTTGCCTATTACTACTTCATTGCACATACTAAGGAGATGGGTGAAGACGAGAAGAGGGCTGCAACGGCACTCTTCACCGACCTCGACCCAGCTGATCTTGCCGATGGAGCCTTTGACGAAAAACTCTTCCACGAGGCTTACACAGTGGTTGGAGAAAAGCGTTTCGACCTGTTCTACAAAGCTGCACGATACATCGGAAACAGCAACTATCACAGTCGGGCACGTCGCTTTGCAGACACAGCACTCGACAAGATAGACGAAGAAACGATTACAGAACAGATACACTCCAAGCGCAACAAGGATGCTGTTTGTTCATTGGGACTACTCCCAGACAAGAGCGACAAGGCTTTGCAACGACGCTATCAGCTTATACAAGCCTTCCTGAAAGAGTCTAAGCAGTATGGCGCACAGCGTCAGGCATCAGAGAAGAGGGTATGCGAGATTGCCTTACTCAACCTCTCACGTGGTGCCGGATATGCTGACCCGATACAGCTGACGTGGCGTATGGAGAGCCAGCAGGTGACTGACAACGCTGCTTTCCTACAAGGAATAGACGTGGAGGGATACACACTGAAACTACAGTTAGCAGAGGATGGCACCAACAAACTCATCATTCAACAAGGTGAGAAGGTGCTGAAAACAGTACCTGCAAAGATTAAGAAGCACCCCGACTACCTCAATATTGCCGCTATGGGCAAGGAGTGGACAAAGCAGAGAAAGCGTGCCCGCACGATTATGGAGGATATGATGATACGCCAGACACAATTACGTCCACAGGATGTAAAGGTGATTGCTGAGAATCCTATCGTCAGTCCAATGTTCCGCCTACTCCTTCGACAAGGAACAACCACGGGCTTCTATACCAACGAGGGACTGGAAACGCTCAATGGCGTCCAGAAGATAAAAGCAGACGAGCCCATTACCATTACCCACGCCCAGCAACTCTATGCCGATGGCACGTGGTCAGCGTGGCAAAACTTCGTCTTCAGCAAGAAGATTGTACAACCTTTCAAACAGATATTCCGTGAGATTTACATCCCAACACCTGATGAAGCAGAACAAAACGAGTCACTTCGTTACAGTGGGTATCAGATTCAGGTGAAGCAGGCAGCAGCTGCATTGCGTAGCCGTGGATGGAGTGCAGACTATGAAGGAGGGCTGCGCAAGGTATTCTATCGCCAAAGGAATCTCTGTTGAACTCTGTCACAAGCCAACTGGTTTTACTCCTGCCGATGTGGAAGCTCCCGCCATTGAGTATGTCTACTTCTCATCTACACGCACTTACAACCGACTGAAGATTGCGGATATTGACCCAATTCTCTACAGCGAAGTGATGCGTGACGTGGACATGACAGTTAGCATTGCTTTCGTCGGTGGTGTCGACCCAGAGACAGGAAACTCAACGAAGGAACTGCGTGCAGCTATTATCAAGTGTACTGCTGACTTAATGAAGTTTAAGAATGTAACAGTTTCAGACAACTTTATTCACGTTAAAGGCTCACTTGCCGACTACACTATTCACCTCGGTTCGGGTAATGTGCGTCAGGTCGGTGGCGTAGAGATTCCTATCATTCCAGTACACAGTCAGCATCGTGGGAAACTCTATCTCCCATTTATGGATGAAGATCCAAAGACCGTGGAGATTGTTTCTAAGATGGTACTCCTTGCAGAAGATAACAAGCTGAAAGACCCGACAATACTGAAATGGATTAAACGAGAATAGTGTTAAGACCTATCCCAAATCCCTCTGACTATGGTAAAGCATAGCCCAGAAGGCTATCCATAGCATTGTATTTAGTGCTCCGCACCATTGGTGCTAACGACTCGCACCAATGGTGCGGAGCATCAACTTTCACATGTGCGGAGCATCAACAGAATAAAAGAAGATGGGAAACTGACTTCTTTTTGACCTGATTCTTGCATATAATAATATGCAAATAACTCACGTATAAGGGAAGAGAAATATTAAACCCAAATATCACAAAAAATGGTCATTATAAACAATGGGTCTTCAGGATCTTGGAGTGATAAGGTTTGCCATTTGTGTTTAAAGTTTGAAGCAATGTCACACGGAGGCCCGGAGAGAACGGAGGATTATTAAAACAAAGCAATGGAAGTCACGGAGGTACCATCGGTGCATAGAGCGACGGAGCTTGTTTGCCAATTCTATTGGCAATTTATATACAAAGCGCTTATCCCAAAATAGTTATCAAGAATCTGTACGCTACACCTCCGTCGCTCTTTGTGCCGTCGGCACCTCCGTGACATTGCGTTACCTCCGTCCCCTCCGTGACTCCGTGTGCCTATTATATAAGACTTTTAGTTTATCACTCCATATTTCAGAAGAACCACAATCTTTTCAGAAAAGCACCACAAACAGTGGTCTACTAAACTCCCAAAAGAAGATTAAGCAGACAAGTAATCTACGCTGTGTACACTCATCACTTCAAGATTGGGCTCTCTGCAGCCTTCGATTCATACTTAGGAGAATGGTTAAAGCCTTCTTACCATAGTCAAGAGAATAGAGCTACTTTTTACAGAAAGCAAAAGAATTATCCCTCTCCTAACATTATGCTCATACTTACACTGGTGGTTAGAGGCTAATAAACTTCGTGTGCAACTTATTTCCTTGTATAAAGAGATTTCGTGCAGTGACGATTACTGACAGATTTCCATGACTCCACTCTGCTGACAAATCATAGAGGAATGGTAGGTGTACACGTTCCTGACAACCCATCAAATCCTTACAGGCCGTCTGTGTAGAAGCTGAGGCGAAATCGCCCAAATAATAACGGCTTCCATACGTGCATAAAAGCATCCTAAACGTTCGTCGGCAGCTCCGCTCACGGTAATAATCATATCCGCCCTCCCATTTCACTGTGAAATCACTCACAGGTTTCCACGTTGCAGAGAGCAACAGTTGGTACTGATGATAGCGTGTATCAACTCAGACAGTATTTATCAATCTGTTATTATCTTTTAGAAAAACATTGGCAATAGCATTACTCATATGTTCATGGTTGGCGAAAGTAAGGCTGACCATTTCTTGAAGTTGAGCGTGTGGGACAAAGCAGGACGAAGTAGCGTGGAATTATCCATCGTTGGATTGCCACGACGTACCAAGACACGATCTATCTGCTGTTCTGCTGCGTTTACGGTGTTCAATGTCAGGGAACATATTTCCTAGGCAAAAGAATAGTTGTAAAGCTTGATGTTTATCTGGACTCCACGAGAACATTGTCTGAAAACAGTGGTGCCAAATGTGTCACCTCCTGCTCTCACGCAACTTGTAAGCAAAAGTAAGACACACGGGACGAACACTAACATTACCTTTCTCCCCACCGCTTCGCATAATCAACAAAAAGCAAAGGATTCAGAAGACCGCAGATGCTGCAGACTCGGAGAACTACCTCTATACTCATCTTGACTTATCTTCAAGAATTCAATCAGACTAAACGTTAGATTATGTCCTTGGGAAGGCATCCACATAGCTTGAGTTAAAGTTAGATACGTATAATCTTCTTTCACATCACTCAAGAAAACTCTGTCTTCAAAGGCTATTCGCTTATAAGTATTACGTGCATAATAACCATCAATGAACATTCAAGACTCTTCTCACCCTTGAAAGTGCGATTAAAGTATAGGGAAAAAGGTGGGTTTATAGTCTTATCATGCTCAAGAACATTATTCGTAAACGACAAAGGAACGGTATGGCCCGTATATACCAAACTACCATTCAAAGACATCATCACGCCTTTCTAACTTCAACACCACTTCTAATCATCCCACGTTGTACGCTCCGTCCTCAAACTAAGACTGGCATTAACTGTAACGACCGATACTCTTCATATCAGTATCATACGCTGCCTCTTGTTTATGAATAGGGTTATCCAGCAGATAATCTGTCGTCGTTTCACCGATAAACCTTAGGGTTCTGTACACTGCAACCTGCCCATAGATTAACATTATAATGCCCGAGACTATACTTTGAGGTAGGTTGTAATCACCCCTCAGATAGCCTACTCCTACAAAGCATCCACTATGTATAACCACCCGAAGTATAAGTCTTAACAATATAGTTTATCACAGCCTTGTCGTTAGCATACTTTCCCGTGAGGCATATCATAGTATTACATGCAGGATATCCTTTGGACGTAACGAAATTATCTCTCTCACAGAAGCCTTCCTACCGTTGATATGCAGCGTTGCCGTACCCTACTGGCGTTGTTATAACACCATTCTCTGTATCACATTGACGACGAACAACATCATATTCATATAAGCTCAAATCCGGAATGAGCATGTTTCCGCTGTTTTCGGGTAGGAATACAGTCGATATGATCCACCTCTCGTTTCGCCATGTCACTGCAACAACCACTCCTTCAGCTGAACATTCTTTGATACAGAATCAGTCTGTGCAGCAGCAGGAAGTCATAACACCAAAAGATCACACAAATTATTTTCCTTCTATCCATCTTACTGCTATTTTTTCAGTCGATATACAAGCATATATGACATTATATTTGAGGCTTTATAACTATCGTCACAAAGTAAGAAAATAAATAAGAGCAAGTAAAAGTTGACAAATGTTATTTGAAGTAATATTTTTGCTTTAATTATATTCTACAATAGACAGAGAATGATGACATATAGACGTGAGGTGCAGAATAATTGTCTACTGTTTATTATAAGCTCCCACTTACGGAGCAGGTTCTATCCTCCACGCATCAATACAACGTTTCTCCAAAGAGAAATTCACACCAATCTTATAGAGTGGCGTTCATCCATCAAGAATGGTTTGTCATAGCCCTTTTCATTAATCTGTTGCAAAGGCTACATCAGCGAACCATCTAATTTAAACTCTACGATATAAACATAATCCTTAGTTTCTATCAGTTGGGTCCATTCGACCATTACTCTGTCGCCCGTTCCACCTTTGTGCAGAAGCCCATCATCTTTGCGACAAGATAAAAAGCATTCTGAAAATAGAGTTCAGAATTACCAACAATCTTATAGTCTGTATCTGAGAAGAGGGATGCTATTCGTTGCATAAACTGTTCTGGACGACCAGATCGGAGATCACCAATGAACTGGCTCATGGAGAAGGGAGTTGTCACATCGTGCAAACCAGTATAATAAGGAAGAAGATAGCGTGAACCCTTCTTCCACCTCCTCGTGGAAAGCCAATCTATATTCCCCGAATTCAGCATTGTAATCCTTGATTGTAAGATAGCCACTCTGATAGAGCTAGAGATTGGATTATTAGAAACGACATCAATACTATTCAAAGGCGTCAGCCGTAGAAACTTCTTCTGTCAGGTGTGGCAAAACATAGTCATCACGCTTCAACAGTTCAACAGATAGATGGTGTTCCTGTCTCAAACCAGTAACTGCATGAGCTGTAATCGTTCAAAAGTATTTAACAGACTGAATGGATTATAGATACCGATACTATTCTCAACAAAAGTGAGTAACCATCATAACGTTTTCTTCAATCTGGCAAGCGATTTCTTCTTCACTCAGTTTGTTCTTGATAGCCAATGCACGGATAGGATTCGCCAAAATAACGTACAACCTCACCCTCTGTCATACCACATAGTGCTTGGTATCTCGCATCCATTGAGAGGTCCTGCAGATTATTCAAATCACTGAGATACACTCACTTTCCCGAACTTCGTAACACCGTGAGTGAGAGCAAAACGTATATAACGATCCTGCGACTTCAGGGCACCATAAAATCACTTTTAAAATCCCACGATATTCGTTTTGCAGTTCTTCATTACCAATAGCTTGCAACATTGGCTTATCATACTCATCAACAAAAATTACCACAGGGTGACCTGTCTTTTTCATAAACATACCGAATGACATACTCAAAACAGGTAGCAAAAGACTTTTGCAACTGGGTTTTTTACCATACAACTGCTCCCCAATCATTAGGTTGACTTCCAACTTGTCAGTCAAGGAGTCAACTGTATTATAACGTTCTGTATTTAGGTCAAGATGTAAGATTGGATAACATCCCCAGTCTTTTTCCAGTTCATCTATTGCCAAGCCTTTAAACAAATCCTTCCGCCCTGAGAAATAGGCTTCAATCGTGAAACGAGCAGACTCTTGCCAAAACGACGTGGTCGGCTGAAAAGTAATACTTTCCTCTTTCAGCCAGTTCATATACCATCTCAGTCTTGTCAACATACACATAGTTTTCTTTTCTTAAACTTTCAAAACTCTGTATACCGATAGGATATTTCATAATCATCTCCTTCTCTTTTTAATGGATATACCGCAAAGATCATATAATATTCCGAATAAATGACTATAAGCCCCTCTTCCAATTGCAAATCTATACTTTTCTTTTTCATGCTATAGACTTCGCTACGAGCTTACTGGTGAGTAAACGTGTTTCATCCTGCACATGTAGCATGAAATTAAAAGGAGCATATCTGAGGCTAAAACAAAATTCTCCTACACCTTAATAAAGTCAACAGAAGACAGATATAAGGTGGTGATGAAATATTACACAAAACGGATATCAATGAAAAAGGATGCTTTGAGGTTTCTCTAAAAGCATCCTTTTTCTTTATATAATAAGGTTAAGTTTACTGCATACTCATAAACTACCTGCATCAATTTCTTACCTAATGCATCAGCAGCCTCCATTGTGTTAGCCTCGCTATACACACGGATAATAGGTTCTGTATTTGACTTACGGAGATGAACCCAAGCATCAGGGAAATCAAGCTTAACGCCATCGATATCAGTTACCTGTACATCCTTCTCCTGTCCGTAAAGTTCTTTCACGCGCACAAGGATTGCATCAACATCTGTATCAGCTGTAAGGTCGATACGATTCTTTGCAATGAAATACTCTGGGAAGGTCTTACGAAGTTCGCTTACCTTCATTCCCTTCTGTGCCAAAGAGCTAAGGAAAAGAGCAATACCAACGAGAGCATCACGACCATAATGACTATCTGGATAGATTACACCACCATTACCTTCACCACCGATAACGGCAGCAACTTCCTTCATCTTTGTGGTAACATTCACCTCACCAACAGCAGAAGCATAATACTTACCGCCATGCTTCTCCGTTACATCACGCAAAGCACGAGTTGAAGATAGGTTGCTTACAGTGTTACCCTTTACATGTTCAAGAATATAATCAGCCACTGTGACGAGTGTGTACTCCTCACCATACATCTGCGCCATCCTCCTGAATAGAATGCCAAACGGTCAACATCAGGGTCAACAACGATTCCCAAATCACCAACCGCCCATATAACCTCATCCATAATACCAGATGAAAGGTTTTGCGCGATTGGCTCTGGATTGTGAGGAGAAATCGCCAGTTGCATCACCATTGAGGAACTTATGCTCTACGCCTAAACGGTCGAGTAACTTAGGCAGGGATAACACCACCAACAGAGTTGATAGCATCAACTACAACACGGAACTACGATTCTTAACAGCCTCCAAGGTCGAGCAATTCAAGGTTCATCACCTCTTCTATATGACGCTCATCAGACGAGATCATCGTCAACATGCTTCCCAAACTCATCAACATCAGCGTAATCAAAGTCCTCACGCTCTGCAATATCCAGCACCTCAGCACCATCAGCTGCAGTAGGAACTCTCCTCCTCATTCAGAAGTTTTTAAGGCGTTCCAGTGGCGTGGTTGTGAGAAGCTGTGATGATGATCACCATCTGCACCACACATACATACAGCCAACTCTGTTGTAGGGGGTTGTGGCCAAAGCCGATGTTCACAACATCGCGCCAATACCCATCAGCGTACCGCATACTCATTCTTGACCATTGGACCAGAGATACGTGCATACGACCAACAACAATCTTTAGCTTCTTTCGAGTGCTTACGCGCAATGAAAGTAGCGTATGCAAAAACAAATTTAACGATGTCCAGCGAGTTCAGTGTATCTCCCGCACGACCTCCGATAGTTCCACGGATGCGGAAATAGATTTAATAAGCGTCATACTTAAAATATTTTTTGAAGGGTATTACCTTTATTGTTCTCTTGCGTTATTATTCTTTCTCGCACTTTCTTCTTGCTCTATTTCTCTTTCCTTTTCGTTAAAGTCCTCTCTGGAAAGTAAGGTCGTAGTAGCAAGGATAGACTGACTTTGACGCATTTTGCTGACCTTGCTGTGAAGGAACAATAAGTCTCACATGTGACAACTTTGATGATGCGTTAACCAATCTACCAAGACCAATATAAGGCATTGGAACCAACCAACCAGCAGGTACAGAAGTACTCTGATAGATTTCGCTCATCACACTTGAAGATGGGTCAAACGAAGCAGTGTATGTTCCACTTGTGTTTTGTAACAGACATCTTATCTACCCTTAGGACCAAAGACAAGGAACTGATTTGACAACTGCAAAAGTATCTCTAAGAAGATTGCGCTCAGTAAAACGGCAAAGAACAGTAGCTGTCTCGCCTTTCTTGATTATTTCGCTGATTCCTTTCTCTACAATGCATATAAACACCAGTATTTGGGAAGAGAACATACTGATTCTTTGTTTATCTGTTGTATTCCCTTGCTTTTGCAAACTGCTCTTCAGTAATTACATTTATACCTTTCTTGACTATAAATGAGTTGATTGCCTCAGTTTCTCGTTCCAACTGATCTGCATAGGTCTCAGTCTTACTACATGAGACTAAATACCAGCACTGCAGCCAACACAATAAGGAGAAAATTTATCTTCTTCATTCGCTTTTTCATTTTTAATATGTTGTGCAAAGATAACAAAAGTATTTAGAAAAGGGAAAAATAAAGAAGTAAGAAAAATATATCAAGGTAGCTTGTAAAAATACTCTTTGCAGGGTTTTTATCATTTTAGAAGTCATATTTAATCTTTTATTGAAAGGGTATAAGGGAGAAAACAATTATGGTAGAAAAGAAGAAGCAAAAGAGTAACAATAAAAATAGATAGGCTATCCACTAAGACGAGCAGGCAGCCCCTATTCTGTTTATTCTTTCTTGTTTTATTCCTTTGTACAATAGACCTTTACGGCAGATTATCAGAAAGTTGTGGAAGATTATCCTTTACGAATCTTTCGCAATCAGAGAACCTTCCTCATAAAGATTCTCAAGCTTCTCTACATCTTTCTCCATTCGACCAACAACGATAGGCTCTTCTGGACGGATAACAAGTATCTTACCTTGTTCTTCCAACTCATCCACCAAATCAAGCTGACGATTATAAGCCTCTATTCTCCGGCTCAGAGCAACACGTAAACGAGGGTAGTACGATAGATAAACTTGGGTTGCTTATGATCGCGCTCAGACTCTCTCCAACCTTTGTTACGCGTGCTGATAACCACATTCGTATCGTGTCCTGTTTCTATAGAGCGCAATATAGGAATAGAGTCAACAATTCCACCATCAACAACTCCTTTCCATCTACCTCAACAATCTTACAAACGTATGGAAGACTTGAAGAAGCACGTGCAATTCGTTTAAACGATGCGTATCACCTGATGATTCTGTAAGATATTCTGCAAAACCTGTCTGACAGTTTGTTACCACCATCTCAAAGATATCTCCATTCTTACAATTACGGAAATACTCTTCATAATCAAAAGGAATCAGCTCATAAGGGAAACGATGATAAAGTAATTCTGGATCGAAAATACATCCCTGCGTAACGAGATGACGTAAACCTATATAATCATGTGGCAAGCATATCAATATTGGAGATACAGGCGCGACGCGGTTGACGACTGGCGTATGACAAACCATTACACGCTCCAGCAGAAACCGCTACAGTGTAATGAAAATAAAACTTATATTTCATAAAAGCATCCAACACACCAGAGGTAAACACACCACGCATACCTCCTCCTTCTAACACTAAGCCCGTATTCCTATCTATTTGCATAAATTCTCGTTAAAAAACAACTGCAAAGTTAATAACTTTCAAACAAAAATAACTATCTTTGCAATCAAACCAACTAATAATTGAAATATGTTTAACAAAGAAACCTATGTAAAGCGCCGTGCAGAGCTTAAGAAGCTTGTTGGAGGGGGTATTATTATCCTCTTTGGCAACAATGAGTCGCCTGCAAACTTTCCTGCGAATGGATATTATCCTTTCCGTCAGGACTCATCATTCCTCTATTATTTTGGTCAGAAACGTGACGGATTAGTTGGTGTTATTGACATTGACAATGACACAGAAACACTTGTTGGTGATGACATTGATATCGACGATATTGTTTGGTACGGTAGCGTTGACTCTGTAAAGGATATGGCCGATGCTGTCGGTGTAGCTAACACTGTCAACATGAAGGGTCTAAAGACCATTTGCAACAATGCGTTGCGCGAGCATCGTAAAGTTCACTTCTTGCCTCCTTATCGTGCTGATATTAAGATTCAGATATTCGACCTCTTCGGAATTCATCCTAACCAGCAGAAAGAGTCTGCAAGTTTGGAGCTTATCCGTGCAATTGTTAAGATGCGTTCTGTAAAGACACAGGAAGAAATTGAAGAATTAGAGCGTGCTGCTGTTATCGGCTACAAGATGCACACAACAGCTATGATGTTGGGTAAACCTGGCGTAACCGAGCAGTTTGTTGGTGGTCAGGTTAGTGGTATCGCTAATTCATACGGTTCGATGGTATCATTCCCAACCATCTTCTCTCAGCATGGTGAAATTATGCACGGCAATCCTTCAATGGCAGTATTAGAGGCTGGTCGCCTTGCTCTATGTGATTGTGGTGCTGAAACCATCAATCACTACTGTTCAGACAATACCCGTACATTCCCTGTAAGTGGTAAGTTCACTCAGAAGCAGTTGGAGATTTACAAGGTTGTGAAGAGTGCCGATGCAGCATTGAATCTTTCTAAGCGGTGTTAAGTATATGGACGTACACTTTTGCTGTATGCCGTATTCTCTTTGACCGTATGAAAAGAACTTAGATTGGCAAAGGGTGATACAGATGCAGCTGTAGCTGCTGAGTGCATGCAATGTTCCTGCCTCACGGCCTTGGCCACATGATGGGTATGGATGTTCACGATATGGAGTCATTCGACCCAGATTCACGTTGGCTTCGATGAAGAAACTCGCCCTAACCTGAGCAGTTCGGTACTAACTGCCTGCGTATAGGGTCGTCGCTTGGAAGAAGGCTTTGTTGTTACGGATAGACGGTGTTTATTTCATTCCTGCCTTAATCGATGATTGGCGTGCAAAAGAAACATTGTGCAGACTTCCTCAACTTCGATAAGTTAGATGAGTACAAAAGACTGGAGGTATCCGTCTCGAAGACGACATCCTCATCACAAAAGGATGGTTGCCGATTCATTGCTTGAGGATATAATTCCTTATCATCCGCAGGATGTTGAAGACTTCATTGCAGCAAACCGAAAGTAATAGAACATTTATAATTAATATTTACATCAAGGTTGCTGCAAGAGTACAACTCGTAACGGCAACCAAACTTTTTAAAAAGACTTATGAAAAAAACTTTAGTTGTAGCATTGCTCGCTTTGGTTGCGATAGGTGCTAATGCCGCAGACAAGAAAGAGGGTGCAGCCTCTAACAAGCCTGTTTTTACAGTAGTAAAGCAGAACCCAATTACAAGTATCAAGGACCAGAACCGTTCAGGTACATGCTGGGACTACTCTACCCTTAGCTACTTTGAGGCTGAGATTTTAAAGAAGACTGGTAAGACATACGACCTCTGTGAGAGTTTCGTTGCTAACAAGACATACATGGAGCGCGCTATTCAGGTTGTTCGCTTCCATGGTGATTGCCAGTTTGCTCAAGGTGGTTCTGCATACGATGTATTGCACACCCTTGAGACTCATGGTATTTGTCCAGAAAGTGCTATGCCATTCCCAGGATCACTCTATGGCGATTCATTGAACAACTTCAATGAGTTCTTCTCTTTGTTAGAGCCATATGTAAATGGTATTGCACGCAACAAGGCAAACAAGATTTCTGGTCAGTGGAAGCAGGGTTTGCAGGGTATTCTTGATGCTTACCTCGGCAAATGCCCTGAAACCTTCACATACGAAGGCAAGCAGTACACTCCAAAGAGTTTTGCAGCAAGCCTTGGTTTGAACTGGAGCGATTATGTAACAATTACTTCTTACACACATCATCCATTCTATACACAGTTTGCTGTTGAGGTGCAGGACAACTGGCGTTTCCCATTGTCTTATAACCTTCCAATGGACGAGATGATGCGTATCATCGATAACGCTGTTATGAACGGCTATACAGTAGCATGGGGTGGCGACGTTAGTGAGCCTGGTTTCACTCGTAAGGGTTTGGCTTACATGGTTGACGGTAAGAAGGTTGAAAGCATGAAGGATGGTGAGTATGGCTCACTGGCTCAGTCTTTCTGCATCAAGAAGAAGGACATCATCGACTCACTTGGTGTAAACGTACCTGAGATTGTTCCAACACAGCAGCAGCGTCAGGAGCGTTTCGATAACTGGGAGCTCACTGATGACCATGGTATGCTCATCTTCGGTATCGCTAAGGACCAGAACGGTAAGGAGTACTACATGGTAAAGAACTCATGGGGTGAGACTGGTGACTACAAAGAATTATTTGGTACATGACCAAGAGCTTCATCGCTAGCTAACACAATGGACTACATGGTAAACAAGAACGCTATCCTAAGGACATTCGCAAGAAGATGGGTCTCTAAAAAGGCAAGATGTTGAGTTGAGAATGAAGAAATTCTTTTCTTGCTTTTCCCTTTTCAACAACCCACACTGAATTATAAACAATCCCGCTCTAATGATTTGGAGCAGGATTGTTTGATCTAATACCAATGGGGCTAATTAGTCTAATGGGGCTAATATCATTAAACAGAAACAAATAATACTCCACATAACATTCTCATTTGCCATTTTTGTACCTTTTACGGACAGAAATAAAAAAACAATTTAAAATGCAATTTAAATGGAACTACACTCCACCTGCAGATACTCAGGTCAATGCGGCTAAAGACTTAGGGAGAAAGTTGAGGGATTAGTCCCATTTCTCCTTCGCTGCTCATTCGTCGTGGTATAACCACGGAGAGTGCGGCTAAACAGTTCTTCGCCCACAATTGGCAGACCTCATCAATCCTTTTCTTAATGAAGGATATGGATGCAGCTGTCGACCGTCTTAATGATGCAATGGAGCCATAGAGGCGCATTCTTGTCTACGGAGACTATGACGTAGACGGCTGTACAGCTGTAGCGTTGGTGTATAAATTCTTACGCCAGTTCTATTCAAATATTGACTACTATATTCCCGATCGTTATGACGAAGGGTATGGAGTTAGCAAAAAGGGAATAGACTTTGCTAAAGAAACTGGAGTAAAACTCATCATTATCCTTGATTGTGGTATAAAAGCTATCGAAGAGATAACCTATGCCAAAAGAGCAAGGGATGAGACTTTATTATCTGTGATCATCACGTCCCTGACGAGGTGATGCCACCTGCTGTGGCGATTCTTAACCCCAAGCGACCAGATGACACCTATCCTTTCAAGCACCTATGTGGTTGTGGTGTAGGCTTTAAGTTCATGCAGGCATTTGCTAAGAACAACAATATTCCGTTCTCGCCTCGTTCCCCTACTCGACTTCTGTGCTGTCAGCATAGCGGCCGACTTAGTTCCTGTGGTTGATGAGAACCGTATTCTTTCGCATTCCACGGACTAAAAGCAGCTGAATCAAAACGCAAGTCTTGGACTGAAAGCTATCATTGACATCTGCGGTTTGAATGGTCGTGAACTGTCAATGAGCGATATCATCTTCAAGATTGGACCACGTATCAATGCCAGTGGGCGCATGGAGAATGGCAAGAAGAGTGTAGACTTACTTGTTGAAAGAGAATATAGTTTGGCACTTAACCAAGCAAAACACATTGACGAATACAACGAACAACGAAAGGATGTAGATCGTCAGATGACAGAGGAAGCCAACCAGATTGTGGCTCGCTTGGAAAGTCAAAAACATCAATCAAGTATCGTCCTCTATGATGAACACTGGAAGAAAGGTGTCATAGGTATCGTTGCTTCTCGCCTGACTGAAATCTACTTCCGCCCAACGGTGGTATTGACACGTGACGAAAACCTTGCAACAGGCTCAGCACGTAGTGTAGCGGGATTCGATGTATATGCAGCTATTAAGAGTTGTCGTGACCTCTTATTGAATTTCGGTGGACACACTTATGCTGCTGGACTAACCATGAAGTGGGCAGATGTGAAGGTTCCGTGAACGTTTTTCAGGCATTTGTGGAAGAGCATATTGAGCCTGAACAGCGTGAAGCAATCGTGGATATCGATGCAGTTATTGACTTTAAGGATATCACCAAGAAACTGCATACCGACTTGAAACGCTTTGCCCCATTTGGTCCAGGAAATTCAAAGCCTCTCTTCTGCACATTAGACGTCTATGACTTCGGAACAAGTAAGGTTGTAGGACGTGAGCAAGAGCATATCAAGCTGGAATTGGTTGACTCCAACTCTAACAACGTTATGAATGGCATAGCCTTCGGACAGAGTGCATCTGCTCGTTATATCAAGTCAAAACGCTCGTTTGACATAGCTTATACTATTGAAGACAATGTCTTTAAACGTGGAGCTGTACAGTTGCAGATAGAGGATATTAGACCAACTGAGGATTCTTGATTATTGATTGAATTTTATAAGTAGCACTCGAACTAATAGGCATCTTTCCCCCTAAAGTTCAAAGTTCAAAATTCAAACCTCAAAGTTCAAAGTCTAATGTCCTACCTTGACATTCTTCATCAATACTGGGGCTATCCTGACTTTCGCGGTATTCAGAAAGAAATTATCGAGAGTATCGGTTCAGGAAAGGATACCTTAGGACTAATGCCAACAGGAGGAGGAAAGTCTCTCACTTTCCAAGTACCAGCATTAGCCCAAGAGGGAGTATGCTTAGTCATTACCCCTCTTATTGCGTTGATGAAGGATCAGGTTGACCACCTTCGTCGTCAAGGAATTACGGCAGCTGCTATATACTCAGGTATGCGCCATGATGACATTATAACCACCTTAGAAAACTGCACCTTTGGAGGAATAAAGCTACTTTATATATCTCCAGAACGTATAGGCTCTGATATCTTTAAAGCAAAATTACGACATATAAAAGTAAGTTTCATCACCGTTGATGAAGCCCATTGTATCAGCCAATGGGGTTATGACTTTCGCCCTTCTTACCTGCAGATTGCAGACATTCGAAAGTTAGTTCCCGACACACCTATCCTCGCTTTAACAGCAACAGCTACACCAGAGGTTGTAGATGATATCCAAGACCGTTTAGGCTTTAAAGAGAAGAATGTCTTCCGAATGAGCTTTGAACGTAAGAACTTAGCTTATGTCGTACGCCAGACTGAGGACAAAGACGCAGAGATGGTGCATATCCTACAATCAATTCCCAAGACAGCTATCGTCTACTGCCGTAGTAGAAAACGCACGAAGGAGATTGCACAGATGCTTACAGAGCAGGGGATCTCAGCCACTTGGTACCATGCAGGCTTAGAGCCAGGCGTCAAAGATCAACGCCAGAATGACTGGCAGAACGACAAGATACGTGTCATGGTTGCTACAAATGCCTTTGGTATGGGTATTGATAAGCCTAACGTACGTGTGGTTATTCACATTGATAGTCCGAGTTCTTTGGAAGCTTATTTCCAAGAAGCAGGACGTGCGGGACGTGACGGCAATAAGGCATACGCAGTATTACTTTATAACGGGAACGACAATCGTACTCTACAGAAACGTATTGAAGATACCTTCCCTCCAAAAGACTATATTCAGACAGTGTATGAACACTTAGCCTACTTCTACCAGATAGGTGTCGGAAGTGGCTACGGATGTATCTTTGAGTTTCCTATTGACAAGTTCTGCAACACCTTCAAACATTTCCCTATTCGTGTTAACGCAGCACTGACGATTCTTCAACGCGCTGGTTATATTGACTATGAACAGAACCCAGACACTAAGGCACGTGTACGATTCCTATTGAACAGGGATGATCTCTACCGACTGGACTCATTGACAGACAAAGAGAATGACATCGTCACTGCCCTACTCCGCAACTATGGTGGCTTATTCTCTGACAGCGGATATATTGATGAGAGCTATATTGCACAAGAAGCTGGACTCGATAGGAACCAAACCTATATAGTATTGGTCAACCTAAGTAAGAAACGTATCATCAACTTTATCCCACGCAAAAATACACCGCTTATTAGTTACACGCAAGACCGCATTGATGGTATTGACGTTATCCTTAATAAGAGTGTGTATGAAGATAGAAAGGAGCAATTCATAAAGCGTATCAATTCTGTTATTAATTATGCACAGAATGAACGAGTATGTCGTAGCAGACAGCTACTCTCCTACTTTGGAGAAACAAAATCAAAGGACTGTGACCAATGCGACGTTTGCTTATCACATACCAAGAAGGAGGATGCAGATGAGAAGGAGCTTATAAGACAACAGCTATTGACCCTCTTATCAGATGGGCAAAAACATCCTATTACAGAGATTCGACAGTTGAATGATGACTGGGACCTTGTACAACAAGTAATGCGAGAAATGGTTTTGGAAGAGGAAATACTTATGGATGGAAGTTTCTTACTTCTACCCTAAACTGATTAGATTCTTTAGCAATACTAAGTGAGGAGGTCTACCCCAAATCCTCTTCAAGTTATTAGAGTCTAAACTGATTTGGATTAAACCACACTTCTAACAAGTTTATTTTCAATTAACGTGAGTTCGACGAATTATAAGTGTCTATAAATTTGGTGATTAGCGAAATTTGTTGTAACTTTAAAGAGCTAATATACAAACAGTTACAAACAAAAATCGCTATGATCACCGAGGACAAAGTTACTGAAATATTTTGTATGGCAGATGACTTCTGCAAGTTTTTTGATGCAATGACAGCAAAATATACGCTAAAACCTACAGGAAAAAGGAAATATCATCGAAATTCTACAATGTCAAAGGCAGAGTTATGCTGATAATGATTCTTTTCCACGATTCTGGTTATCGTTGCTTCAAACATTTCTATCTTGAAAAAGTATGCAAGCAGCTTCGCCATCTGTTTCCAAAAGTTGTTTCTTATAACCGTATAGTAGAATTGGGCGTAATGGACATTTGGTAGGCTGAAAACCTCTCGGAATTCTTTTATTTACTACCTTTGCAACATTTGAAAATCTATGAATAAAAAAACTGTATCTTCTGTAATAGCTCAAATGTTAAAAAGAATGGGCATCGCCGTTCTGTTCAGATGTATTCCTGCAAGGATTGTGGTAGACAATTTCAAGGTGGTCTGCGTATAAATAATATTTCTCTATGGAACGACTATCTGACGGCAAATCAGAACGATATCTGATCTATCCATCTTTATAAATGTTCAGAACGAGACCATACGACGTAGGTTGAGCTTAGTAGTAGATAGCTTTTACTGCTACTTACCCCCAAATCTGCAGTAATAATATTGGATACAACATACTTTTCCAGGACATTTGGTGTGATGCTGTTTCAGGATGCTTCATCAGGCAAAATACTCTATCGTAAGTTTGTCAAAAACGAAACTAACAGAGATTATCTTGATGGACTTCGGTATATTGCGGAGCGTGGAACTATGATAAAAGCAGTGGTGTGTGATGGGCATGTAGGACTTTTACAAGCTATAAGTTTCTGTCCCGTACAAATGTGTCAATTTCACCAATTTCAGATAGTTAGAAGACTCCTTACTAACAACCCACATTTGCCTGCAGGCGTTGAACTGTTAGCATTAATGAGAAGGATGTTCTCTATGAGAAAAGAAGAGTTTATAACCGCTTTTGATAAATGGTGTGATAAATGGAAAGAGTTTCTAAACGAACGAACTCTCCTAATCTCGGGTAAGACAACTTATACACACAGAAGGCTGAGAACGGCAAGACGTTCTATTAAGACACATCTGCCATGGATCTATACGTGTGAGGAGTATCCGAATATGCAAATACCTAATACAACAAACCTGTTGGAAGGATTTAACTCACAACTTAAAAGAGCACTACATAATCATAATGGATTGAATGAAGCTAACAAGAAGAAGTTTATAGATGGATTCATAAATACAAAAAAGTAGGCTGGAATAACCAGCCTACCAAATGTCCATTACTAAAACCCGAGAGGTTTTCAGCCTACCAAATGTCCATTACGCCAGAAAGGATAAATGATATATTTAGTTTCGCTGCTGATGTAGCATAATATTTAACGGACTATTGGAGAATATGAAGAGAGAGTTTACAGAGTACGAGATGCAGTACATTTTTCGAGGAGTGTTTGAGGTGGTTGCCAAAAGCAGGGAGGAAGCACGGCAAAAGGTCATTCAGAATTGCGGATTGGTACTGGCTTGGAATATTCGTAGCACCCTGCCCGATGAGGAGGTGAATTGGGCTTTCTCCACCCACCCCGATGTAAGGACGGGACGGATAACCGTTCAAGAAGAACAGACAGAGTAACGCAGTCGGCAGATTTGCCGACCGATCCTTTCTTTCGTGAACCTAAGTGGATAAAGAAAGGAGCAAAGAAACCCCAATGAAAAACACCTCGTTACTTTTGACAGTGAGTTGAGACGGCTCAAAAGAATTCTAAGACAAATCCAAATCATTTTCAACTTATTTTCATATCAATCGACATATTAGTGCAAGGGATAGTTAACTGTAGTTTGTACAAGCAAGATACTTGCAGGTTTTCACCACTGCTTCCGCGAGCCTACAGCACTACTTATGCCTATATGCTTGTTGGAAGCAGGTGTTTTCATGTTGTTATGGTTTTCATAAAATTATTGCTGTCCGGTAAAAGTAAACTGAAAGCTCTGTATCTCTTTATCCATCGGTATTGCAGCAGTTTTACTCATTCTGGAGCTTGGTTTTCAGTTTCAAACTGTAAGCATTATAAAATGCACTTATTTAGACAAGAATAGACCTATAATAACTGATAATTCTAAGAAATAATAAGTGCAAGTCTATTTTAACTAATACAGATAGCCCATAAAGTTTTACGGACAGCAATATCATAAAATACTTTCTCTTAATAAATATCCATGCATAGAACCTCGTTCAATCATGAAATCAAGAATCGGAATAATTTTATTTTTCAATCTAATTTCTTCTTTTTATTTTTGTCTGTTGATGAAAACGAACTTTCTTAAAGAAACTTTTTCCAAATAATATAAAGTGTTTGATTCTAAGTCTTCATGATGTAACAATTTGTTGTTTGACACAGTGTATAAATCAATCAATACCTTCGTCTTTAAAGTTTGTCCCGATTGAATTTAAAACTTTGACAACAGAATACAATACAGCAGGAATGTTTCCTATATCTTTTTGAAGCATTTGCATAAAGGATAAATTTCCCTCTTTTAAACTATGCCAATCTTCAATTCCTTCACCTCACCAACGCCATGCGAAAAATAATTTATTATGATTTCTTTTTAAATGATAGTACATGGATTTACACATAGTTCTTTTATTTTTGGATATAGATTGTCCCAAATATGCCAAAATTATTTCATACTTGTTTAGATAATCCTCTGCACTTACTAATTCTCCAATAAATGAAGCTGTTTCTTCGGTTGAAGAAAAATGAGGTCAACAAATGGTTTTAGAAACGCATCAATTTCATATTTCTCTCTATGTAAAATGAAATAAGCAAAATTTTTTTGAAAATATGCAAGCGTAATAAGTAAATGTTAGAATTGTCTCCTGAATCATCTTTGTAACTTCTTCTGTCTTTTTAATAACTGTAGAGCTAATAAAGAGCAACGATTTTGCATAAATTTCTAAGTGAATTATATCTTTCGTGTCAGATGGTATTAACTGAAGAACTATTTCAAAGAATGAATATCAAGTGAAGTAATGTTGTTTATGTCTAATGATGAATTTTCAAAAGTGAAATCAGAATTTCTTTTTCTCTAATTCTTCGAAAATGGATTTTTAGAAATTCGTCCCCAACCAATTTCTTTTTCTTTTTCAGCAACAATGGTTTTGTAGATGGGTTTGAGTTTTACATATCCGAACAGAATTGCCTATGCAACTTTTGAATTTTGCTCCCATAATTTTTGAATTATGAATAGATTCAATAACGTAATCACATATTCTTTGTAAGCACCAAGAGATGTTTCATCGAAAAAGTTAAAACCATTATAGAAACATAGCTTTTCTATTTCATCAGGAGTATTCTTTTATTAATGATGGAATTGCATGAATAGAGGCTTCAACGCCATCACTTATTTGATAATCATAATTATCGGTGAAAAAGATTCGACAGGGAAGAAAAGAATAATTTCTTTACAAAAACCTTATCTTCTTTTTGATAATTTGTCTTTGTGTTCAAGTAATAATTTAGAACACGAAAACGCAGGTATAGAATAATCAAGCATACCTATTCAGTTTCGTCCTGCTTTCAGTTCTTCAACAAGTTGCTTTGTTTCTGATAAAGCTAAAAAGAGGATTGTTGTCATATTCCTCTTGCTTTGCGCTTTTAGTTTGATTTCTCGCACCAATCATCAGCCCACATTCTTAGCGAAGAGTATTTAGAAGTTCTTGATGTTGATTTAACCTTCTTCGCTTTCCTTTTATATTCGTCAGAAAGTTCTTTGAGGCGTAAATTCTATTCGTAAATGGTTGTCGTCATGCTGTGATACTTTTGGTATTAAATTACGTCTATCCATTCTGTCAACAATATTCAAAAGTTTACTTGTTGAAGTATTTGATTTATATTGGTCCAATAATGTCGTATAATTTACCGATGTATTCAGTATTCTGCTCTTCGTTAAATCCTTTGACACCAAAAGTTGATAATTAGAAACAATGATTCTAAATTTGAGTTTCTATGTTTATCTTCACAAGTTTTCAATCTTTCATCTATGTATAAAATGTCTTTTATTTTATCCATTCCATATCCTATACCATACAGTGATTTAGTATGAAATTCGCCTGAACACACTAATCGTGTCTATGTGAAATAATTCAATTGTTTTGAATAAAATCAAAGCAACATCATAGAACTTATCAGGATTCATAAGCACAACACTACAAACAACAGAAGTAAGTGAAGCTGATTTTTGATTGAATGAGAATTTTTAAAGTATATTCTGAATTATTTTCGGACTTTGAGATTAGAAAATTCTAAAAAGAATTTTTTTCTAATACCCATCTACATTGACTCTAATACGTGAGGGAACAGAGGACTTCCTCCTCCACGATACATACTCCAAATTGCGTCACTCAAATACTGTGTTACTTTCGTTTCGCTTACGTGTAATGTGATTTTTAACGTCTTGTTGTCCATAGTCGGATTTACTATAGATTCAACAGCCCTATTTGTAAAATCTATGATAAAAATCAAGTGTTTTGCAAATTCTATTTGCAATAACCATTTTATTGGCGTTTGATTAGCACTTGAGGGAAATAATTCAATTCGTGTTTGCCCGCTAAGCCATAACGACTTTCCATTGTATCTCTTTCATATCCAAATCCGTCTTGCTTTTTCGGCTGTTTTGCCAAAATAAATCACATAATTGAATAACAGATAATGGAAATGTTTTAATTAATTCAATTGCTATGTAGGGCTTCTCTAAAATTTTAGAGCAAAGTCCTTCGTAGGGGGCTCTGTATTCTGTCCATGTATTAGAAACTACTTTGTCAAATATTTCTTTTAGTTCGGTTTTTAGTTCATTGGCTGAATTAAAAACCACTTTCAAAAATTTTTCTTCCGCAACATCGTGTATGAAGAAATTTTCTTCAGTTTCAGTTTTTGTATTACGCTTAATGCTAATAAACCTGTGTATCTTGTTGTTACTCCTTTTTTATTGAATGCGCACCAATCAGTTAAAACAGGTAAAACAAGTTTTAGGTTGTTGTCGAAAAAGTCAGTTTCATGTTTGTAAATAAGGGCAATTACTTCTTCCCAACCTTTACCTTTAGGTTTTATAATTTCAATATTTTGAATTGCAGAAATATCAGTACAGGCGATTCTTAGCAGGAACAAAATTCGTTTTAGTATTTTTAAAATCATCTGCAATGATTTCTTTCTCAAAATTTAAAAGAATGTTTTCTGAATAATCTAGAGAAAGTGAAAACGGAAACTAAAATTTCGTCTTTCAAAAATTGAATAACATCAGTTAGCATAGCACTTGAGATGAAAAATTTCTATATCCTTACTGTTTTTCTGATAAATGGTCTGATAGCCCATAACCTAAATGCTCTGCAGATGGGTAAAGAATTCCCTAAGTCGTCAAGAAACTCTTTTTGTGGTTGATGGTTTGAAGAAACTTCCGAGAACAATTTTATTCAATGTCCATTCTTCATAAATATCGTAATGAGTAATAAAATATCCGCAATAAGTATCATCATAGCCGAGTATTTCATCTTGCTAATTGAAACAATGCTGATTGTGGTAAAGCTATCAGCATTGATATAGAACTATCCTGTTTCACACCTTTGTTTGTAATGCTGATAATACATTTTTCTCGTTCAAAGGTGCAGGTGTCTTTTTAGAACGGTATTTTGTATTCACTCCAAAACAAGTCAATAAATTCTTTGTAGTTTCCTTGTTTGTCAATGTTTGGAATGTTGTTGAACATATTCTCTTAGGTAAAACAAGTTTCTAAGTCGCTCTACGAATTTTTGATTGTCAGAGTAGAATTTGAATTCGACTGCTATTGACTTTTAATTCCTCAGTATAATCAGAGAAACATCATTTACGTCCAAACGGCAACTGATAATTCTCTTTTATCAGGATTAAATCGTAAAGATAAGCGTGGCGTGCCTGTAAAGATGATATTCCAAGCATCTCTCTTTAACTTTTGAATTAACGTAGTAAGAATATCGTTGCTAAAGGAAATCTCTCTGCAAGTTTTTCTGCAGGAGATCAGTACAAAATATTTTAAGTGGTTCGTCCTTACGTAGGCATTGAAACTGTGCGGAAATGTGATTTGTGGTCTATGTGAAATATGTCGTTAATGCTTGATTTTACATTAGGATTCATTTTGCCTTAAACACACACCAAATTAGGTATTTTCTGAAAGCTTAAGAGTTATAAACTCTTTGAAAATTGCAGTTTACGCAGCCACCTTCACCAGAAATAATTATGTTTTTCTTTTGAGAAGCATTTTGCTATTGATTCAACAGAACTTCGGTCAATTTTAATTTATTTGTCTCCGAGATGTTATTTCTGTCTGGATTGCTTGTAAAAATATTCTCGTTGTGTTTATAAAATCTCATCAAGTAAATTTCTTCGTTTGGTCCAGACTGACATCATGTATGATATTTAGTATTCTAGTCAAAGATTGTAACTCTCTTGAGAATCTTATATACTTTAACGAGCTTTCTCAATGCTCTAATTGATATTTGCGTTTCTTTTGCTTTTAGTAGTGCTTTTCTGGAAAGTTCTTGGTTGATGTAAAGATATCATTCGTCTGAGTTGCTTGTTTTTGGGATTTAGCTTTTTTTAATTGAATCAATAATGTCTTCTTTATTGTCAGCGATTAATGTAGTGTAGTATTTAGATTGAAAACCATAAAATTTTCCGTCTTTTTCGATTGGTTCTGTCTCCAATTCCTGTTTGGTTCTTATATCGGAAAAAGTCCAACACGATTGTTGAACTCTGCACAGCAAATAAGACATTTGTTCAAATGCCCACGTTTCTTGTTTGTCGTATTTTACTCCAAAAATTTTTCCAATTCATTTCTTGAATTTATTCTATTTGATGTTAATATTCCCTTAATTCCGCAGCATAAATTCTTGTAAGAACTCCAAGTGCCTGAGAAACAAAGTTCTCAAAATACTTGGATATGTCAGAATTTTCACCTATCTTGGTGCTGTAAACACAACAAGTAAGCAAAAAACTGACATGACAAAGGTAGCAATAAAAAACGAGAATATCACTTCTTTCGGTGGAATTTATCATATTATGGACGTTTTCTCAAAGTTGGGCTTTGAAAAACTTACCGAATCCGTGTTGGGCAGACGCAGGTGCAGAGGCAAGGCATTCTGTCATGGAAGAATCCTGGGCTCCCTCTTCTTCAGTTACCTTTGTTGTGAGGATTGTCTTGAGGAAATCAATGCGCTTACAGGACAGTTCAGGCAGAGACCAGGTGCGCTGTTACCTGGTGCCGACACCGTGGGGCGCGGACTGAAGGAACTTGCCGAATAGAATATTGCCTATAAGAGCGAAACCTCTGACAAGTCGTATCGTTTCAACACAGCAGAAAAGTTGAATACCTTACTAAAGTTTCCCACCCCTTAAAACACTGGCTTTTCTCATTCACCTTTGCCTGTCGTCCCCCATATCCATTGACTTTTAACGCGTGACTAACAGAAGTTATGTAGTCTGTCACCTATGTTCTCTATACCTTCCTTCGAGATTTTCAAACTCATACAAAGGTAGTTGATGCAAGGATTAACAGCGTGTCACAGCTTGTAATTTGCCCTATAGCTTGTTTTGTTGTGTTGTTTTTCGAGATGTTTACTCCCTTAGCACGTATCGTGCTAATCATCCACACCACGTGTGTTAGGAACTAACACATTATGTGCTGAGTTATAGCACGGAGACTGAAAAAGCATAAGATTGTTTCTTTCTGATTATATATAAAGGTGTTAATTGTATTATTAATGCGATAGATGTTTATGGGCATTACTTGTTTTGAAAGGATTTCTTTCTGTTTTTTTCTTTAATCAGTCTATAATCGGGATATTTTACCTATATTTGCATAGTTTTAAAAAGCAAAGCAAGATGAAGAAGTATGTCCTCGACTTGAAGGTATCTTCCGTGGAACGTGTCAATGCAAGGAATGTCCTTATTAAGCTGACAGATGAGAAACCGCTTCCAGAGATGCTGCCCGGTCAGTTTGTAGAGGTGAGAGTGGACGGCTCGCCTTCTACCTTTCTTCGCCGTCCTATTTCTATTAATTTTGTTGATAAAGAGCGTAATGAGTTGTGGCTGCTTGTTGCAACCGTAGGAGAAGGTACGCGTACGCTTGCACGTCTACGTGAAGGTGACGTGTTAAACTGCGTGCTTCCTTTGGGTAATACGTTTGCACCTTTGGCAAGTCCGTTAGAACGAGTATTACTTGTGGGCGGTGGTGTTGGTGTTGCTCCGTTGCTTTATTTCGGTAAGCAGATAAAGGATGCTGGTGGTACACCTGTCTTTTTGTTGGGAGCTCGTACAGAAGCTGACTTAGCAGAGGTATCGCTATTCGAGAAGTATGGAAAGGTATGTATTACTACTGAGGATGGTTCTATAGGTGAGAAAGGTTTTGTTACAAATCATTCTGTTTTGTCCACAGAGCGTTTTGACCGTATTTCGACATGTGGTCCTAAGCCAATGATGATGGCAGTGGCACGTTATGCCCATCAGACATCAATTCCTTGCGAGGCTTCGTTAGAGAATATGATGGCGTGCGGTGTTGGTGCTTGTCTGTGCTGTGTAGAGAAAACGACAGAAGGAAATCTGTGCGTTTGTACAGAAGGTCCAGTCTTCGATACACGTAGATTGATGTGGGGAGAATAAAACAGATAGGAGTGGTTTAAGCTTAGTTCCCTTTTATTATACCTATTATATTAATAGTGCTAAATAGGAAGAGGAAGCATACAATCACATAGTTTTGTAAAAATAGATGATTATAATATGGCTGATTTAAGTGTAAAGATAAGTGACTTACAGCTCAAGAATCCAGTAATGACAGCCAGTGGCACCTTTGGCTATGGTTTAGAGTTTTCTGATTTCGTACCATTGGAAGAAATAGGAGGTATCATTGTTAAGGGTACGACACTAGAACCACGTGAGGGAAATGACTATCCACGTATGGTAGAAACACCTCAAGGAATGCTTAACTGCGTAGGCTTGCAAAATAAGGGAGTAGACTACTTCATCGAACATATCTATCCTCAGATAAAGGATATCGACACGAATATGATTGTCAATGTGAGTGGAAATTCGCCAGAATCGTATGCGGAAACCGCAGAGAAACTTGATGCATTGGAAAGTATTCCAGCTATCGAGGTAAATATCTCATGCCCTAACGTGAAAGAAGGTGGAATGTCGTTTGGTGTCACCTGCTCTGGAGCTGCTTCTATTGTGAAGGCTGTGCGCCAGCATTATCATAAGACTATGATTGTGAAGCTCTCGCCTAATGTCACTGACGTAGCCAGTATAGCACGTGCTTGTGAAGATGAAGGTGCTGATTCTGTGTCATTGATTAACACATTGATGGGAATGGCGATTGATATAGAGCGTCGTCGTCCGAAGTTGAGTATCCGTACGGGAGGCTTGAGTGGTCCTGCTGTAAAACCTGTTGCTGTGAGAATGGTCAATGATGTGGCAAAGGCTGTGAAGATACCAGTCATCGGTTTAGGTGGTATTTCTACTGCTGAAGATGCTATTGAGTTCCTTATGGCAGGGGCTACAGCAATTCAGATAGGAACTGCGAATTTCCTCGATCCACAGGTTACGATAAAGGTGCGCGATGGCATTAATGACTGGCTTGACCGTCATGGTTGTAAGTCTGTAACAGAAATCATCAATTGTCTTGTATAGCCTCGTGGATGAGTCGTTACTGCGGCTCAAACCATGACTCTCTGATTGTCTGCTGATTATTCCCTATTGTATTAAGATGTGTTATCTTGCTGTACTGATATGGTAGAAAGTCTGCGATGTAACCAAGAGTGAAGTGGATTTGTCTGTGATTAATGTGGTTTGTTACTATTGAATAATTATTAGATAAGGATGCAACCGAGAAAACTATGTGAAAAAGCATGGCTGGAAATTGCAGCAATTTTCCCGACTTCAAGGTACTTGGTAGAGGGCAGGTGCTGAAGAAGACGGCTGACAATGAAGATATTAACTTTGAGATATCCTTTCAAGCAAGCCGCTATAATTATGAGGGCAGTGTGGAATTCATTCCACACGTCCGTATTTATTCAAAAACCATAAAGAAGGCCAGTATTAATGAAGGGTTAATATATGGTGGAGACTTGGGAACATTAACTAAGCGGAAGCCTTGTGAGAGGTGGCAGCTTGCAGGAGAAAGTTACAGGAATACGGTGACAGAGGTGAGCAGGCTTATAGAGTCGCATATTATTCCTTTATTTCTGGATTTTGAAGATACAGAAGCGAATATTGATAAGATTTTAGCAGGAAAGCTTAAGAGTCACAGTCTGCTATACTATATTTATTTCTTTGGTGGGAAAAGTAAGGCAGAGCAATACTTTAATAAAATAATTAGCGGTGATAAACTTAAGAAGAAGTATATAGCTTTTTATAACTCCTTAAAAGAACTTCCGAAGGAGGCAGTAAATCTCCGCCTAAATGAGTTTTATGGAGCAGAAATCATTAAGTTTGCTTATTTGAATGACCTTGAACTAATGTAATTCCATTGTAAGTTGTTGAAAATAAAGGTAATATATGGGAGAGTTGTTCGATGTACTGAAACTTAATTTTGAATATGTGCTAATCGTATCGGGTATGTTTTTTATGCTTGGTGCTATGTTGAATTGGAAATGGATGAACGAATGTAGTACGGCTGATGCAGGAAATTTTTGGAAGCGGTTTGTTTATGAGAATTGGGGAGTGCTGGGCTTTCGCGTATTGAACTTTTTGTGTGGGCTCGTTCTTGCTCTTTGTGGTATCTTGTTTTTATTTTTGAGATAATATGGGCAGTATGGATAAGAACGAAAATAGAAAACTTGTACAGCGTTAGTAAATAAGCTTTGTATAGAGGTATAGAAGTACATTGATAAGCATAGGGATTATTGAGAGTAGAATAAAAAAAAGATTTATTTCTCGATTTATAACACGAATTTTACCATTCTTGTAGAGCGTTGGTGGCACTTTTTTTTATTATCATTTAAGAAAAAACTTTACCTTTTCAAACCTTCTTTTGTGATAGAAAAGCTTAAAAATAGTACTCTTTAAGTTGCTTGTAACTGTCCTATTATTAGATAGTTATATATGTGCGTGCAAAAAGGGTGCTTAGTATGGGTTCAAAAGGGCGTTAGTAACCCGCCAAAAGGGCATCTTTTGCAAGCTAAAAGGGCGTCTTTTCGAAGGCAATTAAGCATCAATTAAAATATGGTTTGTGAAAAAATAAGACAAAAGTGTACGTCTTCAGTTTCTCTTTCGGGCGGAGAGTAAATACTGCGACACTTTTATTAGACTTGGGAATACTCTTGTCATTACTTTTATACATTAAATTCGGAAGCTAAGTTAAATCTAATAAGTTGCGATTTTTAGTTTTGTCTAACCCTCTCTTCTTATCATAATGGATAAAAAGTAGGGCATTTGTACGACTTGTTTTACATTTTTTTGCACAAAGTCTATTTATATGCGCATTATTATAAGGTGCGTGTTTTAAAATACATTAAAATAGCAGTCATTCGCTTGCGGTATTATTTTCCTTTTTATTATCTTTGTAAGATAGAATAAGAATATATAAGTTTACGTTTAAAAGCAATGTTTGAAAATTTAAGTGATCGTCTTGAACGCTCCTTTAAGATTCTCAAGGGAGAGGGAAAGATTACAGAGATAAATGTAGCAGAAACCCTGAAGGACGTGCGCAGAGCGCTTCTTGATGCCGATGTTAACTATAAAGTAGCAAAAACCTTTACTGATACCGTAAAGCAGAAGGCATTAGGTATGAACGTACTCACAGCTGTTAAGCCTGGACAACTCATGGTTAAGATTGTACATGATGAGTTGGCAGAGTTGATGGGTGGTGAGGCTGTCGGTCTGAATTTATCAGGTCGTCCTTCTATCATTCTTATGAGTGGTTTGCAAGGTTCTGGTAAGACAACATTCTCTGGTAAACTGGCAAACATGCTCAAGACAAAGGAGCATAAGAATCCTTTGTTGGTTGCTTGTGACGTTTATCGTCCTGCAGCTATCGACCAGTTGAAGGTTGTGGGCGAGCAGGTGGGTGTAGCTGTCTATAGCGAACCTGAGAACAAGAACGTGAATGAGATTGCTGATCACGCACTTGCTGAGGCAAAGGCAAAGGGTCACGATGTTGTCATCATCGATACCGCTGGTCGTCTGGCAGTTGATGAGGAGATGATGAACGAGATTGAAAGTCTCAAGAATCATGTTCAACCTGATGAAACACTGTTTGTTGTTGATTCAATGACAGGTCAGGACGCAGTGAATACTGCTAAGGAATTCAATGATCGTTTGGATTTCAATGGTGTTGTTCTCACAAAGCTTGATGGTGATACACGTGGTGGTGCGGCATTGTCAATCCGTACTGTTGTTACAAAACCTATTAAGTTCATTGGTACGGGCGAGAAGATGGAGGCTATCGATGTGTTCCATCCAGGTCGTATGGCAGACCGTATCTTGGGTATGGGTGACGTTGTTTCGCTTGTTGAGCGTGCACAAGAGCAGTTTGATGAGGAAGAAGCAAAGCGTCTGCAAAAGAAGATTCAGAAGAACCAGTTTGATTTCAACGATTTCTATAATCAGATACAGCAAATCAAGAAGATGGGTAACTTAAAGGACCTCGCTTCTATGATTCCTGGAGTTGGCAAGGCTATTCGTGATGTCGATATCGACGATAATGCTTTCAAGGGTATTGAGGCAATTATCCAGAGTATGACACCGAAGGAACGGACAAATCCTGAATTGCTCAATAATTCTCGTCGTCAGCGTATTGCTAAGGGTTCTGGTACCAATATACAAGAGGTGAACCGACTCATTAAGCAGTTCGACCAGACTCGTAAAATGATGAAGATGGTTACTGGCTCGAAGATGGCTGGTATGATGAGCAAGATGAAGGGCATGCCGGGAATGCCAAATATGCCGAAGATGTAAAGACACATATTTATCAAATAATATCATTACTATGGAATATCAGTTAATAGACGGAAAGGCAACCGCAACTGCGATAAAGCAGGAGATTGCCAAAGAAGTGAAGGCTATTGTCGCCGAAGGGGGCAAACAACCCCATCTGGCTGCCATTTTGGTGGGACATGATGGGGGAAGTGAAACCTATGTAAAGAATAAGGTAATTGCCTGCGAACAGTGTGGGTTCAAGTCTACGCTCATTCGTTTTGAGGCTGATGTGACAGAAGAAGAGCTTTTGGCTTGTGTGGATAAGCTGAACAAGGATGAGGACGTTGATGGCTTCATCGTTCAGCTCCCTTTGCCAAAGCATATTGACGAGCAGAAGATCATTATGGCTGTTGACTATCGCAAGGATGTGGATGGTTTCCATCCTATCAATGTGGGTCGTATGGCAATTGGTCTACCTTGCTTTATCTCTGCTACACCATTGGGTATTCTTACCTTGTTGCAGCATTATCATATAGAAACTTCTGGTAAGAAGTGTGTTATCTTAGGCCGAAGCAATATTGTTGGTAAGCCTATGGCACAGTTGATGATGCAGAAACAGTATGGTGACTCTACAGTAACAGTATGTCACTCTCGTTCAAAGGATTTGAAGAAAGAGTGTCAGGAGGCAGATATCATCATCGCAGCTATTGGCAGACCTGAATTTGTAACAGCTGATATGGTGAAGCCTGGAGCAGTGGTTATCGACGTCGGTACAACACGTGTTGAAGACGCAACACGCAAGGGCGGTTTCAGATTGTGTGGTGACGTGAAATTTGATGAGGTTGCTCCTCTCTGCTCTTTTATTACGCCTGTTCCGGGTGGTGTTGGTCCTATGACCATCTGTTCACTAATGAAAAATACACTTGCTGCAGGCAAGAAAGAATACTATAAGTAGATGACAGCAGAGGAATATTTCCAACGAGGTAATGAATGCCGACAGAGAGGCGACTGGCAAGAAGCCTTAGCTAACTATATGGAGGCAATCGAGTTGGACCCTAATTCTCCAGCAGTAATCGCAAAAGAAATGGTGGAGAATATTCTTAACTTCTATAACAAGGATGCGTATAATCCTTAAAATACAAAAACTATGAGCAAGATGAAAGGTGCCATTGTAGTAAACACAGATCGATGCAAAGGATGCCAGTTGTGTATCGTTGCATGTCCGAAAGATGTTATTGCATTGGCTCAAAAAAAGGTAAATGTCCACGGCTATCCGTATATAGAGTCTGCACGACCAGATGATTGCATCGGTTGCGCCGCTTGTGCTACGGTTTGTCCTGATGGCTGTATCACAGTCTATCGTAAAAAGGTGGAGGTATAATTATGGCAGAACAAGATGTAAAACTAATGAAGGGCAACGAGGCTATCGCCCATGCAACTATTCGCTGCGGTGCTGATGGCTATTTTGGTTACCCTATCACTCCTCAGAGTGAGATAATTGAGACACTTTCAGCCTTAAAGCCTTGGGAGACAACTGGTATGGTTGTACTTCAGGCTGAGAGCGAGGTAGCTTCAATTAATATGATTTATGGTGGTGCTGGTGCTGGTAAGCGTGTGCTGACAAGTTCTTCATCACCAGGTGTAGCTTTGATGCAGGAGGGTATCAGCTATATGGCTGGTGCAGAACTCCCAGGCGTCTTTGTTAACGTTCAGCGTGGTGGTCCTGGTCTTGGAACTATCCAGCCGAGTCAGAGTGACTACTTCCAAGCAACGCGCGGAGGTGGTAATGGCGATTACAATGTGATTGTATTGGCGCCAAACTCAGTACAGGAGATGGCTGACTTTGTTGACTTGGCTTTCGAGTTAGCATTCAAGTATCGTAACCCTGCAATGATTCTTTCTGACGGTGTGATTGGTCAGATGATGGAGAAGGTTGTACTTCCTCCACAGAAACCACGTCGCACAGAGGAGGAAATCCGCAAGGAGTGCCCTTGGGCTTCTATGGGTCGTACAGCTGATCGCAATCCTAATATCATTACTTCTTTGGAATTGAAACCAGAGATAATGGAAGAGAGAAACCTCCACTTACAGGAGAAGTATCGTCAGATTCGTGAGAACGAAGTACGCTTTGAGACACAGCAGTGCGAGGATGCAGACTATGTTATCGTTAGTTTTGGTAGTGCTGCACGTATCGGCGAGAAAGCTGTTGAGTTAGCTCGTGAGGAAGGATTGAAGGTTGGTTTATTCCGTCCAATCACTTTGTGGCCTTTCCCAAGCAAGCAACTTGCAGAGCTTTGCAAGGATAAGAAGGGTGTGTTGGTAAGTGAAATCAATGCTGGTCAGATGGTACAGGATGTACGTTTGGCTATTAACGGAGCATTACCAGTAGAGCACTTTGGCCGCTTAGGTGGTATCGTTCCTGACCCTGAAGAGATTGTCAATGCACTCAAGGAAAAGTTAGTAAAGTAAGAAGGGAGGACGTATATTATGACAAATGATATCATTTCACCTGAAAATCTGGTGTATAAGAAGCCTACTTTGATGAACGATACGACAATGCACTATTGTCCGAGTTGTTCACATGGTGTGGTACATAGTTAGTTGCAGAGGTAATCGAAGATATGGGAATGAGTAATAAGGCGATTGGTGTATGCCCTGTAGGCTGTGCCGTATTTGCTTATCGCTATCTTGATATCGACTGGCAGGAGGCTCCTCATGGTCGTGCTCCAGCTGTTGCAACGGGTATTAAGCGCCTTTGGGAAGATCGTTTGGTATTCACTTATCAGGGCGATGGTGACCTTGCTTGTATAGGTACAGCAGAGACACTCCATGCTTTGAACCGTGGTGAGAACTTTACAATTATCTTTATTAATAATGCCATTTATGGTATGACAGGTGGTCAGATGTCGCCTACAACGCTTATGGGTCAGAAGACTGCAACTTGTCCATACGGTCGTGAGCCAGAATTGCATGGCTATAATCTGAACATTACGGAGTTGGCAAGTCGTCTGAAAGGAACCTGCTATGTAACTCGTCAGAGTGTTGACACCGTTGCTTCAATCAATAAAGCTAAGCGTGCAATGCGCAAGGCGTTTGAAGCAAGTATGCAAGGAAAGGGAAGCTCGTTAATTGAGATTGTTGCAACCTGTAATAGTGGTTGGAAACTTACTCCTGTAAAGGCTAACGAGTGGATGCGTGAGAATATGTTCCCTGAATATGAAAAGGGAGATTTGAAAGACACCACAGGTCTTTAATTCTTCTCCCATATAAATAAGGTGTAATATGAAAAAGAGATAATTATTAGTGGCTTCGGTGGTCAGGGCGTACTCTCTATGGGTAAAAATTCTGGGCTTATTCGGGACTAATGGAAGATAAGGAGATAACATGGATGCCAGCTTATGGTCCAGAGCAGCGTGGTGGTACAGCCAACGTTACTGTCATAGTAAGTGATGAACGTATCTCTTCTCCTATTCTCAGCAAGTATGATGTAGCGATTGTGTTGAACCAGCCTTCACTGGATAAGTTTGAGCCAAAGGTTAAACCAGGTGGTATGCTTATTTATGATGGGTATGGAGTCTTCAATCCTCCAACGCGTAAGGACATCACAGTCTATCGCATAAATGCTATGGATAAGGCTGCTGAGATGAAGAATGCTAAGGTATTTAATATGATTGTCTTAGGTGGTCTGCTCAAGGTTTGTCCTGTTGTCAGCACTGATGGACTCAAGAAGGCACTTTTCAAGAGTTTGCCAGAACGCCATCATAAACTCATTCCGCTGAATATGGAAGCAGTGGAGGAGGGTATGAAGATTAGTGCTCAGCAGTAATCAATCTCGCATTACTGTAGAAACTTCTATGGTAATGATGAAAGTGAACCTGATTTTTTATAACTCTCTAATTTGTTAAAGGGACCTAAGCAGTGATGCTACGGGTCCCTTTTTTCTTTGCTTATAGGTAATGACATATCATTCTATATGGGTTCTATCCAGTAAATATTTCCCATATAAGTTAATTATAAGTCGCTTGCTATAATATAATGAAGTATAAAGACTCTCTTTGACGATGTTTATTCTATGTATTATAGCTCCGCACGTATTGTGCTATTGCTCCGCACATGTTGTGTTGTAGGTCAACACTAATGGTGTTGAGCATTAATTAGCTTGCAATATAAAACAGAGGGAAGTCTTATTTGTATTTATTGAAAATCGGTGTAAGGTCTGTAACAAATAAGCCAACTTATATGATATGTTTACTTACACTTACAAAAGACTATAAAGTGTTTTTCTTTTAAAGCCAAATCGGTCATTAGACCACAATATGTACATTCTTACGATGATATGAATTGTTTCCTAACATATTTTATTTTCTTATTGACATCTTGTCTGTCTTTGTAACTTGACGTAGCCCGCTACGCCTACGCCCAAACGATAGCCAATCTGCTCGATAATAAAACAAAATATGTTTAAGCTCTAATGACTGATTTGGGTTAAAAAGCTGTTTCTTAATGAGAGAGAAGATGTAATTTAAGTTTTATAGGACAATAATAACTCTATAAATATTTACAGAAATGCCCTACAAGGCGCAGTTTTTCTTTATTTCCTTATTTATTTTTGTATTATAAAGACGAAAAATATAAACATTGTTCTTTATTTCCTCCTTTGTGGTTGTTTTTGCTCATTATATAGGGGCTGTGCAGATTTTTCCCCTAAAAAATTTGGTTGTTTCATTATTTTTTTATTACTTTGCACCGAGTTTAAAACATTGACATTATACATTTTACAAATATTAATTAATTCAGAGAAACAATGAAAAAGTTAGTTTTAATGTTAGCTGCAGCTTCTATGGCAGCATCTGTTTCTGCTCAGACTGTTGCAGAAAGCAAGACATTTGATAACATCTACGTTGGTATTAACGGTGGTGTTGCAACAAAGACAACTGGTCACAAGTGGTTGAGCGACCTCGATCCAAACGCTGGTATCCGTATCGGTCGTTACTTCACTCCAGTATTCGGTCTTGCTATTGAGGGTAACGCATACTTCTCAAACAAGCCTTGGGGTTCTACAGGTACAGTAGTTCGCGCTACTAACGCAAGCTTGCTCGGTACTGTAAATCTTAGCAACTGGTTCGGTGGTTACAAGGGTGAGCCACGTACATTCGAGGTTAGCGCACTCTATGGTCTTGGTTGGATGCACGTATTCTCTAACAACCAGCTCTTCAAGGCTGCTACATCTGAGAATCGTAACCGTATGACTTCTAAGGCTGCTCTTGATTTCGCTTTCAACTTCGGTTCAGCAAAGCAGTTCCAGTTCTATGTAGAGCCTTCTATCAATTTCGCATTCTTGGGCCAGACTAACTCACACAACGTATCAGCAAGTCCAGCAGGTCCTGTTTTCACAGAGGTTCATGCAGACTATGGTTACAAGGCAACAGGTCAGGCAGGTCAGCCAGCTTACAACATCAACAACTCATTCGTTCAGTTGAATGCTGGTCTCGTTTACAAGTTTGCTAACTCTAACGGTACACACAACTTCACAATCGTTACTCCACGTGACGGGGCTGAGATCGATGCTCTGAACGCTCAGATCAACGAGTCTCCGTAACCGTAAGCCACAGGTTGTTACTAAGGAGGTTGTTAAGGAAGTTGTTAAGGAAGTTCCTTCTGTTAAGGTTAAGGAGTTCACAGTATCTGACCTCGTATTCGTAACATTCGCACAGGGTAAGTCAAACCTTACAAACGATGCTAAGAAGGCTCTTAACAACGTTCAGCAGGGTGTTCACGTTCAGGTTGTTGGTACAGCTTCTCCAGAGGGTTCTAAGGAGCTCAACGATCGTCTTTCACAGGCTCGTGCTGACGTAGTTGCTAACTACCCTCAAGTCTCGCGGTGTAATCGTTGATGAGGCTACTGGTAAGGGCGTACAGGGTACAACTCTAACCGTCTCGCTGTTGTTTACGTAAAAGTAATCTAACCGAATAGGTTGAAGGTTTATCCTTCGAATAATAAATATTGGGGATGCATCTTTAAGGTGCATCCCCTGTTTGTTTATATGTGAAGGTTTTTATAAAGAAACTATTAATAAGCGCAGCAGTAGTAGTTTAGTTTTCCCTGCTAATGATAGAATAATCTTGCTGATTCTCCGTTATATACAATGTAACAAGTGGTATAAGCACTTGGAATAACTTGATAGTGTAAAAAGGGGTATATGGAAAAGTTATCAAAGATAGGAAGATACGAATTTTTAGCGGAGCCGTTTCATTGCGACTTCTCTAATCAATTGTTTATGGGGCATTTAGGCAATCACATGCTGAATGCTGCAGATTTTCATAGTAACGATCGTGGTTATGGTATGAACTATCTCAATACTGTCAACAAGACGTGGGTGTTGAGTCGCTTGGCTATTGAGATGGAGGAAATGCCAAAGGCGTATGATAAGTTCTTTGTAGAGACTTGGGTCGATAGTGCTTTGAAATCATTTACAAGCCGTAACTTTAAAGTTGTCAGTGAGTCTGGTCATGTTTATGGCTATGGCAAGAGTGTTTGGGCAATGATTGACCTGACACACGTCAGCCTGTCGATATCCTTGCCGTTCGTGACGGTTTGATTAGCGAGTATATAGAAACTGAATATCCTTGTCCGATAGAGAAGTCTTCACGTGTTAAGATGTCTGCTGATGCCGCTCCTATCCGTTCAATAGACACCTATTATAGTGATGTAGATATCAATGGACATATTAACTCTGTCAAATATATAGAGCATGTGTTAGATCTTTGGGATTTGTCTTGGTACAAGCAACACAATATCAAGCGTTTTGAGATAGCATACGTGGCAGAATCTCACCAGGGCGATAAACTCCACTTCTATCGGGAGCAGCGAGAATCGGAGACCGATTTTAATGTAAGAATAACGAAGCGTAATGCAGAAGGGGAAGAAACTGAAGTGTGTCGTTGCAGAGTGCAGTTTGTTTAATCCAAATCGGTCATTAGGTAAGAATATGTTTAGGCTCTAATGTCTGATTCGGGTTTAAGCAATTTCTATAATATAATATTTGCTGTCACTCTTGTCACCCATTGTGAAAATCTAATTGATTAGTTCACAATGGGTTTGCCTTATATGTTAAAATGACAGTAAACGTAATTGAACGTGAGTTCGACGAATTCAGAACAATGCAAGCTGTGTGTCAATGGTCCTTTGTACATTGATGCACGGCTTCTTTGGAAACAGGCAATAGGCAGCAATTGCTCCTAATAGGTTGACGATGAAATTGTCAAAGCATCTATGTCTGGAGTGTTCCACCTGCGCAATGTTCTTTAGTTCATCATTCACCGTCTCTATAATAGCTCTTTTTCTGAGTAAAAGTCTGTCTGAAACACTCATTAACGCTCCTTTCATGTTACTTTTCAATTTGGTAATAAGCTGTATTCCGTCAACGAATAGCCTTTGAAAGAGGTTCTTGCCGATGTAGCCCTTGTCGCCGAATAGCTTACCATATATAAAATCTATGAATGCTTTGTACTCCAAAGGCTTACGGTCATCAATATCTCCTGGCGTTATCATAAAGTTGAGAAGTTCTCCTTTCTCATTGCAAATCAAATGCAACTTGAAGCCAAAGAACCAACCCATAGAGCATTTTCCTCTTTGAGCTATGCCTTTGAAAACCTTATGAATATGTATTCTTTGGTTTTTGCAGACACGCAGTGGTGTGCTGTCAACGAAACTTATACCCGTGCATTTGCCCAACAGGACCTTCTTGATAAACAAGGTTAAGGGTACGGCTACATCCCTTTCCAATTCTAGGCGTAATGGACATTTGGTAGGCTGAAAACCTCTCGGAATTCTTTTATTTACTACCTTTGCAACATTTGAAAATCTATGAATAAAAAAACTGTATCTTCTGTAATAGCTCAAATGTTAAAAAGAATGGGCATCGCCGTTCTGTTCAGATGTATTCCTGCAAGGATTGTGGTAGACAATTTCAAGGTGGTCTGCGTATAAATAATATTTCTCTATGGAACGACTATCTGACGGCAAATCGAACGATATCTGATCTATCCACTCTTTATAAATGTTCAGAACGAACCATACGACGTAGGTTGAGCTTAGTAGTAGATAGCTTTACTGCTACTTACCCCAAATCTGCAGTAATAATATTGGATACAACATACTTTTCCAGGACATTTGGTGTGATGCTGTTTCAGGATGCTTCATCAGGCAAAATACTCTATCGCAAGTTTGTCAAAAACGAAACTAACAGAGATTATCTTGATGGACTTCGGTATATTGCGGAGCGTGGAACTATGATAAAAAGCAGTGGTGTGTGATGGGCATGTAGGACTTTTTACAAGCTATAAGTTTCTGTCCCGTACAAATGTGTCAATTTCACCAATTTCAGATAGTTAGAAGACTCCTTACTAACAACCCACATTTGCCTGCAGGCGTTGAACTGTTAGCATTAATGAGAAGGATGTTCTCTATGAGAAAAAGAAGAGTTTATAACCGCTTTTTGATAAATGGTGTGATAAATGGAAAGAGTTTCTAAACGAACGAACTCTCCTAATCTCGGGTAAGACAACTTATACACACAGAAGGCTGAGAACGGCAAGACGTTCTATTAAGACACATCTGCCATGGATCTATACGTGTGAGGAGTATCCGAATATGCAAATACCTAATACAACAAACCTGTTGGAAGGATTTAACTCACAACTTAAAAGAGCACTACATAATCATAATGGATTGAATGAAGCTAACAAGAAGAAGTTTATAGATGGATTCATAAATACAAAAAAGTAGGCTGGAATAACCAGCCTACCAAATGTCCATTACTAAAACCCGAGAGGTTTTCAGCCTACCAAATGTCCATTACGCCTCCTTTCTTTATTTAATGGCGTGTTCGGTCTTTTCTCGAACACGTCAATAATTCGTTGCGCGTAATAGGCATCCACTTCCAACATACGATTCCTTAGATTTACACTTTCCTGTCACTACTGTCACCCAAAGAGAGTGTATAACTAATTAGTTTATAAGGAGTTTGTGCTAAATGTTAAAATGACAGCAAACTAAATCGAAAATAGTTTTGTAAGTAAACGCTTAAATTTAAGTCTATCGTAACACTTCAAAACTCTGGATAGACATGATAAAAACGTAAGAACCCAGTAGTATTAATAAGAGAAAAGATCTTTGTGGGCTTAAAGTTCGTTTGCATGCTATAAACACCTATTTCTTTATAGTAAGAGCAAATACATCAAAATAGAAACAAAGGCTTGTAAGAAAGACTACATAGACTCCTATAGAATAATGTACGCTACTTAGAAATTGTTTTAAGAGATATCTAATGTAACTTTGCACTCGGAAGTTAACGAATACGTTTACAAACTCCGAGTGCTATTCTTTGAATATCATTTTCACATTCCGAAGACTTACTTCTTTGGAACAAAAGTCTCCCATGTTTGGTCATCAAAGAAGATACGAATCTCTGTGATACGCCGTTGCGGTTTGTCAATATATTTTACCTCTGTGCGAGACGGACTTTTGTACATATTATCACTATATGGAGAGTTTATCTGTTCCGACTCTGGTAGTGAGGAGGGGGTAGGATTAGGAAAGTCAAGCATACCCTCAGAGACTCCAGGAGACATCATACCAACTTCTCCAGATGAAGAATTAGGTTCAGTAACCTGATCCTTAAACATAGGTCCTTGTCCATACAGAAGCCAATCAAGATTAATCTTTGTAAACTTACTCTTGATAGCCTCAACTGTATTTAGAGTCGGTTTAGTTCTACCAGTAAAAATACTACTAAGAGATGCTGATGAGATTCCTATGAAATCTGCGAAAGTTTGTTGAGTCATGTGCTGACTCTCCATGAGCTGTCTGATTCGATCTTTCATATCCAAATTCTATCGTTCGTTAGCAAATAGAGAAGTTTTTTAGCTGATTAGCTACTTCTCAAGAACTTTACAAAGGTAAACATAATATTTTTAAATATCAAAATAATGAGTTGATGATATTTCATTTTGTATATCTAACTTTTTGATATTTACATTTTACAAACAAAAAGAACTAAATATGTGCAATTCTAATACACATTTACAAAGCAATATATACAAACCTATACTATATAAAACAAATAAATAAACAAAAAGGCTAATTTACTGACTATAAACGACATTTTTCGAAATATACAAATGCAAAATAGAGAATATACAATTTAAGAGTGGGTAAGGGGAGTTTATACTGATAAAAACAACATCATAATACATAATAACTTGATTATCAGCGAATTAAACCACAAAACACCCTAATGTATAAAAATCCATATCAATTTATAAATGCAAATATATTAATTTTTAACTTTGTAAACACACCTTTTATATGGGGCAATTTTTGAGTATTAAAAGATTTACTATTTTATCAACATTTATAAATATAAAATGCAAAAATCTTTATCACTTATACAAAACTAAAACTTAATAAATGCGAAAATTAAATCCAGTGTCTCATGAAAAAGCGATTTTTTGCGTGCTTAAAGTATTTACGAACAAGGGTAAAGAAGTCGAAAAATACGCGAAAAATGGAGAGGACAAAATGAGTTAACTACACTATAAATCAATAGGAAACATAAAAAGCACCTTTTCAGAGTGCTCCTTTTAGCTTAAAATATCATGATTTTGGGTAAAAACAAGTGATTTTTATGCCCCAAAAGCATCAAAAGTCCTACTACTTTTTAGTGAAGTATGAAAAAAATAAGCTCTTTCATCAAATCTCCTGCACCAGTATTAGGATTATCCAATCCTTTACTCTTTCCATCAATATCTCGAATCATAGAAATTATGTCCATCGTTTTACGAGCTGAATAATTCTTTTGGCCTATTACGAAATCTTTAGCTCCCCATGTATTACGCAAATCTAAAGCAGCAGCGATATCTTGCTCTGTATTTTTTCGAGGAGAATAATGAACTATCATCAAACTTTGGAAATAAGAAAAGAGTAATGGGAGAAAAGAATAAAGAGAACCAGCCTTAGGATTATTGTCAAAATATTTCACAATTTGATTTGCCTTAAAACAATCCTTCTGTACAATCGCATTTCTAAGTTCGAACGCATTGAAATCTTTACTGACACCTATCTCCTTCTCCACTACTTCTGGTGTCACCATAAGATTGTCTGCAGGAAGAGAGATAAGCACTTTATCCAACTCAGAAGTAAGACGACTAAGATCTGCACCAATATGATCAGCTATTATCTGACATGCCTTTGGGTCAATACTGACTTTCCTCTCCTTCAAATAACTTTGGATAAAATCAGGGAGCTGATAGTCGCGCAACTTCTTACTTTCAAAAACGACACCCACTGCCTGTGCTAAACCAACAGTTTTCTTACGTGCATCAATTTTCCCGTTTTTATGGCACCATACAAGGATGGTTGATTTTACGGGATTTTTGAGATACTTCTCGAGTGCTTCCAAAGAACGAATATTCTGCGCCTCTTTAACTATGATAACTTGATACTCCGCCATCATAGGATAACGTCGTGCCATATCCGCTACCTGAACAGCTGTAACGTCTGATCCAAAACAGATAGTCTGATTAAAATCTCGTTCCTCTGGAGACAGAACATGCTCTGCTATATAAGCAGAAATCTGATCGATATAATAAGACTCTTCTCCCATCAGCATATAGATGGGGAGCAAAATTCTTATTCTTCAGATCCTGCATAATACTCTGAAATGTTGGTCCTTGCTTTGGTGGCATTTACTTTTTTATTAACTTTGCATAAAAGATAAACCATATACACAAGTAAGAAATATAAGGATATAAACCTATATTGATAGAAAAACTATCTAAGGGAATACATTTCCCAAAGTCTTACGGTATGGTCTTTCATGCAAAGTTAATAGAAAAGAGATAGAAAACAAAATTTTCATTTGACTTTCAACATACACTTTACACCTTATTATATATAAGATATTTAGATATGATGCAGCTTAACCTCCCTCCTTACCAGATTAGAGTAAGAGAGGTAAACGGACGAAAGCAGATTTTTGATGTACTCCGCAGGAAGTATGTAGCACTTACTCCTGAGGAATGGGTACGCCAACACTTTATTCATTACCTCATTGAGCATAAGAGCTACCCTGTTACCCTACTTGCTAACGAGGTTCCACTACAAGTAGGTGAGAAGAAAGTCCGCGCTGATAGTGTACTTTACGACAATCACCTTCGTCCGAGAATGATTATTGAATACAAAGCACCTACCATACCATTGACGCAGAAGGTTTTTGAGCAGATATCTGTTTATAACCTCCTACTCCACGTTGATTATCTGATTGTATCAAATGGCTTAGATACTTATATCTGTAAAATGGATTATGAGAATCAAACATACGCATTTCTCGAGACGATTCCAGACTATCAAAACATTTAACAATATAGTTATTTAAACCTCATATATACGTTCTATTAATCTTTACAATCAATGAAGTAATATACTTTGGCACTATCTTTGTTTATAAGTCCGTATGAAACTATAAACAGAAGTTATTTCATATAATATAGAAGAAGACATGGCAATTGGAAAATGGATTGGTGGCGCATTAGGCTGGATACTTAGCGGAAATATGCTGGGAGGCTTAGTGGGCTATTGTATAGGTACTATACTTGACGAAGCGATTACAGGCGATAATAAAGATGATAGACAAAATGGATATGGAGATCAGAGCCATTTTGGAAGTGCACGTCCTTTTGAAGAAGACCGCAATTCCTTTTTATTCTCGATGCTCGTCCTTTCCTCCTATATTATAAAAGCCGATGGGAGGATAATGCACTCTGAAATGGAGTATGTACGCCAATTCCTTCGTCATAACTTCGGTGAGCAGGCTGTAAGCCAAGGAGAATCAATTCTACTAAAGTTATTTGACTTACAGAAGCAACAAGGACCTTACCAATTTAAAGAAACAATCCGTAAGAGCTGCATAGAGATACGTTTTCATACGAGTGATAGCCAACGACTACAACTACTAAATTACCTTGTCATCATAGCAAAAGCAGATGGCACAGTAAGCCCAGAAGAAATTGTTGCACTAAAGGAGATTGCCCTATATCTTGGGCTTTCAGCTCAAGACGTAGAGTCCATGCTTAACTTAGAAAGTGGAGCAAAAGCAAGTAGCAACATTGAAGATGCTTATAAGGTGTTAGGCATATCACCATCAGCAACTGATGATGAAGTCAAGGCTGCTTACCGAAAGATGGCTTTAAAACATCATCCTGATCGTGTTTCTACGCTTGGAGATGATATCCGAAAGGCTGCTGAAAAGAAGTTCCAGGAGATTAACGACGCCAAAGAAAGAATCTATAAAGCAAGAGGACTGTGAGTAAAGTTGAAGAATTTATAGTGGACAAGTAGACTGGTTTATATTAAACCAGCAATTGCTAATAAAATTATAACAAGCATTTTCAAAAAGAGACAATCATAAAATTGCACTATGGCAACAAGACTTAAAATAAAAACAACAGAAGGTGATATCATTATTCGCCTTTATGACGAGACTCCAAAACATCGTGATAACTTCCTAAAGCTGGTAAAAGAAGAATACTTCAATGGTACTCTCTTTCACCGAGTGATAAAGGACTTTATGATACAAGGTGGTAATCCAGATAGCAAAAATGCACCTAAGGGTAAGATGTTAGGTACAGGTGGCCCAGACTATACCATTCCTGCTGAGTTTGTTTATCCACAATACTTCCATAAACGTGGTGCCTTAAGCGCAGCCCGTACTGGTGACGAAGTGAATCCTAATAGAGAAAGTAGTGGTAGCCAGTTCTATATTGTATGGGGAAAGACCTTTAAACCTGCAGAGCTGAAGCAAATGGAGCATCAGATGGCAATGCAACAAGAGCAACAGGTATTTAATCAACTTACACGAGAACATCACGAGGAGATAATGAATTTAAGACGTAATCGTGACCGTGCAGGACTGCAAGAACTACAAGATAAACTGATAGAACAAACAAAAACAACTTGTAAGCAACAAGGTAAGCCTACCTTTACAGAAGAACAAGTAGAGGCTTATACAAATATTGGCGGTACTCCTTTTCTTGACAATCAGTACACTGTCTTCGGTGAGGTGGAGGAAGGTCTTGAAATCGTTGAACGTATACAAAACTGCGATACTGACCGCAACGACCGTCCTACAGAAGATATTAAAATTGAGGCAATAGACCTATTATAAGTCTGTTTTCTAAGACTTTAGAAAGCACAACATCCTTATATAGTCATTTCTATTAAGAGATAACTATATAAGGATAGTTTTATAAAAACCAGTTAGGACTACCTAACTTTAGCGAAGATAGTATGACAATTGCTCTAAATTCTTCTGCTTAGTTGCATCCGTTATCAAAAAGATATCTATAAGCCACCAGATACCACAACCACCAGCTGTCAGCAACTTACCAATACCTAAACCAACATCTCCAATATAGAAGCGGTCAATACCAAGTGATCCAATAAATATTGACAAGAGGATTGATAATAAAGGGTCCTTCATCTGAGTCTGGAGAGCTATTATTTCTGAGTCACTGACTTCAGTAGTTTTCCAATCTTGTACGAACACTCGGAATACTTCCTGCAGGGATTTTTGATGAAAGCATCATCAATATATGATTCACTTTGTCTGATTCCATAATGATTATCTTCGGTTTAACAATTTATATATAGGTATAACACCACATGCCTCCAAAGTCCACATCCATTATAAATTTAGCATATTCCTTAAAACAAACCAAACAAAAAAAAGAATGATATACAGCCAAATAAGCCGCTTATCCTCTATTATACTTGTCAGTTTATCCTTTACTTTTCCTTTTGGCAACAAAGCACGAATTCCAAATAAAATAATATAAGGTCCTGAAAATAAAAGGAAATAATTATAATGGATTGCGTCTAAAAAACGTCCTTGTAGCAAGGCATGCAATGCACGCTGAATACCACAACCTGGACATTGTAACCCTGTTACAAGCTTAAATGAACACTTAGGAGTCCACTGAGATGCAACAGGGTCATATAAATAATATATAGTTAATAGGACTACTCCGAAACAGAGTAGACCTAAAAGCTTTATACTACGTTTCAAGGTTTATTGAGCTCCAGACATTGCACCCAATGCTGCCAAACCACCGCAGAAAACAAGGTAGAGGATAGAACCAATTGCACCTGCAACAATACCGATAATACTCCACTTCTTTGCATCATTAGCAGCCAAAGTAGCCTCTTCGTATTGCTTCATCATATAAAGATCATTCACCTTCATAGCGCGAATGATTGCATAAATACCTGCTGGCAAGCAGCAACATACAGTTGTGAAAATCGCAAGAGCCAAATAGTTATTTGGCTTAGGAGTATTCATTTCTTCCATAACTTTTTTTGAGCCGACTCCCCCATGGCATTCTATTTTTTGCTTTATTAATCGAACCACATTGCTACTAAGGTGGGGAAGTCTTAGGTGCACCTCTTCACAAAAGGGTTGTTTTTTTCAGTTGATTATTTAACCGAGGACAAAATTAAGTAATTTTAGATTAAATATACAAGTTAAAGAAATACTTTTCTTTCTGACATAAACAAAAATCTTACAATTTAAACAAATATAACATCTAAAAACACATTACAGAAAAGAGTAAAATCAATATTTAGTCCTTCATCCCACAAGCATATTAGGAAACAATGACTTCCTTAGGCTCACACCGAAACTTATGCTTTTCTTTGAACCTATAACTAAAAGTTGCACAATACGAAAAACTTATATAAAGAACAATCGGATTAGAATCTATATAGACTCTAACCCGATTCTTTTATATTCTCTCAATTATTCTTTTCTTAACTACATTTGAATTGCGCAAGAATAAGTCTGCATCTGATTTATGCCAAACAGTTTACACGACCTATATTGTATTCACGAATAACATCTGTCATATAATGAAACATCTTACGCATAACACTCATATTCTTTACTTTCTTTTTCATAACGTTTCCTTTTCTCTATTGAGTTATACAATCTTTTACCTATGTCCCTATTGAGACTGAAGCCCTTTCAGTGGCTACCCTCTTTGTTATCCTATTGAGGTGCCGTTTGTGTTGTTTTGTGCTTGCAAAGTTAGTACACTTTCCAAAATCTCACAAAGGAAACCTACACTTTCACTTCGTTCTTCTATTAAATTTTGACCTGCGTCAATAAGATTGACACGTATCAATCCCGCTATTTGACATATATCAACCCATACGTGCCTTTATATCAACATCCTCTAAACGTATATATTATAATAAAAAGTAGGAAAGCCAAGTATCACATTTTTCTTTTTCTTATCTTTGCACTATGAACACAAACGAAAATCATAGCTTTCGATTACCTGCTGAGTGGGAACCACAAAGCGGAGTTATACTGATATGGCCGCATGAAGATACCGATTGGTGTCCTTATCTTGAAGATATTACCGAGGTTTATCTCCAAATGGCGGACGCTATCACGCGATATGAGGCATTGCTTATTACAGCAAGAGACACTGAACTTGTACGCTCTTTACTGGCTGAGAGGCTGAAAGAGGAACAGATGAAACGTGTAACGCTCTTTGCTTGTGATAACAATGACACTTGGGCACGCGACGTTGCACCGATTTCGCTCATATCAAACAAGACATCAAAGGATAGCTTCCAGCCACCTCACCTACTCGACTTCTGTTTCAATGGATGGGGTGAGAAGTTTGCAGCAGAAAAGGATAATAGAATCAATCGACAACTTTACGAGGCTGGACTCCTCCTAGGAGTATTAGAAAACCACAAGGATTTTGTATTGGAGGGTGGTTCAATAGAGAGTGATGGAGAGCGTACGCTCTTTACAACAACGAGTTGTCTGATGGCCCCACACCGTAATCAGCCTCTCACACAGGAGGATATAGACAAGCAATTACGCCTTTTCTTCCCAAATGTAGAGCGAGTTATATGGTTAGATCATGGTCAGTTGGCAGGCGATGATACAGACGGACATATTGACACCATCGTACGTATTGCACCCAATAACACCTTATTATATATAGGATGTGACGACAAGGAAGATGAGCATTATGAGGATTTCCGACTCTTAGAGGAACAGTTGAAACAGCTTCGCACACTGGATGGTAAGCCTTATCGCCTACTCCGCCTTCCTATGCCTGATGCTATCTACGATGATGACGAACGCTTGCCAGCAACACACGCAAACTTCCTAATCATTAACGGAGCAGTAATTGTCCCTACCTACGACCAGCCTGAAAAGGACAAAGCAGCATTGGACACTATCCAAGAGGCTTTCCCTGACCGCGAGATTATCGGTATAGACAGCCGTACTATCATCAGACAGCATGGTTCAATACACTGCCTAACGATGCAGCTGCCACAGATTAGGTAAATCTATCCATCTTATCCGATTGATGGTTGCGGTATATAACATTTGAACATATAACAATAAACATAAACAAGGCAAACACCTTTATTATGAGAGAACTTAAGATAGGTTTCCTGCAGCAACACAATGTTGCAGATATCAAAAACAATATTGAACGATTGGCTGAGGGTATTACAGACTTGGCACAACGCGGTGCGGAACTTGTTATCCTCCAGGAATTGCACAATTCACTTTACTTCTGTCAGACAGAAGACGTGAATAAGTTTGACTTAGCCGAGACGATACCGGGTCCATCAACTGGTTTCTATGGCGAGTTAGCACGCGAGTTGGGTATTGTCATCGTGACATCACTCTTTGAAAAGCGTGCACCAGGACTTTATCATAACACAGCCGTGGTAATAGAGAAGGATGGTAGTATTGCTGGTAAATATCGCAAGATGCATATTCCAGACGACCCTGCTTACTATGAGAAGTTCTACTTCACACCAGGCGATCTCGGATTCCATCCAATTGATACAAGCGTAGGACGTCTTGGCGTACTCGTCTGCTGGGATCAGTGGTATCCTGAAGCAGCCCGCCTAATGGCATTACAAGGTGCAGATATGCTTATCTATCCAACTGCTATCGGTTACGAAAGTAGTGATACAGAAGAGGAAAAGCAACGTCAGCGTGAGGCTTGGACAACAGTCATGCGTGGTCATGCCGTTGCTAACGGTTTGCCAGTAATTGCTGTAAACCGTGTCGGTCATGAACCTGACCCAAGCGAGCAAACTCAAGGTATTCAGTTCTGGGGAAGCAGCTTTGTTGCTGGTCCACAGGGCGAACTGCTCTATCGTGCTTGTGACAACGACGAGGAAAGCGTTATCCTCAACATCGACCTTGACCATAGCGAGAATGTACGTCGTTGGTGGCCTTTCCTGCGTGACAGAAGAATCGATGAGTATGGGGAGATAACTAAAAGGTTTATAGATTAAAAACCTCCCCTAACCCCTCCAAAGGAGGGGAATTCCCCCTGCTCCTCGCCTAAACCAACAGTCATTGACCAAAGGGGAGTTGTGAGAGAGGGAGTTCTAACAGAATAAGAGAGTCACTCTTTATTAATGATTATAGCTTGATAGGACTTATACAACATAGTTTTCCATACGGAATCTGATAATAAGTAGAACCTATCTAACAAGATAGTACAACTTAATATGCCATCCGCACCATTGGTGCTTACCATGCGCACCACACGTGCTAAGCACCAACACATAGGCTGGATATGGATTGAGAGTTGCTATTGTTATACAAAAAGAGCCATACCAAACCCATTTTTAGAGTTTGATATGGCTCTTTTTAGTTCTATAAATATAATATGTAGGCTTCTAAATCAACGGCATTCCCGCTTCTTCACACGCTCTTCTCATTTCCTCAGGCCAGATACTTGCTTGTATCTCACCGATGTGTGCTTTATGCAACATTATCAGACAAAGACGACTCTGACCAATACCACCACCAATACACAATGGTAGTTTGTCAGAGAGCAACTGCTGATGGAAGAAGAGATGCTCACGTTCTTCTTGCTTCTCTATCGACAACTGACGAAGTAAGGCTGACTTATCCACACGAATACCCATAGACGAAAGTTCTATACTACACCCTAAGATAGGATACCAAATAAGGATATCACCATTCAATCCCGTCTTTCCGTCTTCTGCAATAGTTGACCAATCATCATAATCGGCAGCACGGCCATCGTGCTTCTCACCATTACTTAATCTACAACCAATACCCTCAATAAACACCGCACCATACTTTCTTACAAATTGTGTCTTCACGTTCTTTTGCTGTCATTGTAGGATACATATCCAACAAATCTTGCGCATGAATAAAATGAATCGTCTGTGGAAGGAAAGGTTCTAACTGAGGATAGGTCTCACAAGCAAGGAACTCTGTGCGGAGGATAGCTGCATAGATACGACGAACGACATTCTCTAAAAAACTACGTGTTCTATCACTTTCGGTGATAACCGCTTCCCAATCCCACTGGTCAACATAAAGTGAATGAAGGTTGTCTAATTCTTCATCGGCACGAATAGCATTCATATCTGTATAAATACCATAGCCCGGTTGAATGTCATAATCAGCCAACGTCAGTCGCTTCCACTTTGCCAACGAATGTACCACCTCAGCTTGTGCTTCCCCTAAATCCTTAATAGGAAAGGAAACAGGGCGTTCAACACCATTCAAGTCGTCATTGATACCTAATCCTTTCAGGACGAACAGTGGTGCCGTAACACGACTTAGTCGTAGCTCGGTAGCTAAATTCTGCTGGAAGAACTCCTTTATCAGTTTGATACCCAGCTCCGTCTGGCGTTTACCAAGTACAGCTTTATATCCTTCTGGCTTTATCAGTTGACTCATTATGGTTCCTTTCTATTAATGTTTTATCAGTTATTCAATTGCACACAAAGGTATATATTAATTATCAGACTGAGAAACAAACATCATCTCAATCTAACAAAATAACATATTTCCTCTACGCAATACAACTTTATGACAGCTTATATCTAATGTTCCCACTTGTTATAAAGGATTGGCCTAAGCCTTGAGCCCCACACTTCTATATCATAAACTTTAACAAGAATGTTTACTGTTCGTTTGGAGTTATGCAAACTTTACTGTATCTTTGCACTATCATTAGGCTCCGTAGCTTAGCTGAATAGAGCGTCAGATTCCGGTTCTGAAGGTCTTGGGTTTGAATCCCAACGGAGTCACTAAGAAGAAAGAAATACTCCCTAAAGAGTCTCTAAAAAGTGATAATCCCTTGATGACATTTAGCTGAATGAGGTCAGAAAAATGTTCTGAAGGTCTTGGGGTTGAATCCCAACGGAGTCACTAAAAAGTGATAATCCACTAATGACATTTAGCCGAATGAGGTCAGAAAAATGTTCTGAAGGTCTTGGGGTTGAATCCCAACGGAGTCACTAAGAAGAGAAAACAGAACTCTCAATGGAGTCACAGATTGTAACAAAGGATGTATGGTTGTTTACTGTTCATCCTTTTTTTGTTCAACCGTGTTAACTTATAAATAGATTCATTCATCCTAAAAAGAATAGAGTATGCAGAAGAAAAATCAGAATTGGACTACTCCCACGCGTTATCATTGCCATACTGCTTGGATTATTCCTTGGTTATTATCTACCAGATCCAGCAGTAAGAGCGTTTCTGACTTTCAATAGTTTTTTCAGTCAGTTCCTTGGCTTTATGATTCCGCTGATTATCATTGGATTGGTAACACCTGCTATTGCTGGAATTGGTAAGGGCGCAGGTAAGTTATTGCTTGCAACAGTAGCGATAGCCTATGTGGATACGATTGTGGCAGGTGGACTGTCATACGGAACAGGAACGTGGCTATTTCCTTCTATGATTGCTTCTACAGGAGGAGTAATGCCACACATTGATAAGGCGACAGAGCTGAGCCCTTACTTTACTATCAATATCCCAGCCATGGTTGACGTGATGAGTAGTTTGGTATTCTCATTCATCGCAGGTTTGGGTATTGCATACGGTGGTTTACGCACAATGGAGAATATCTTCAATGAGTTCAAGACTATTATTGAGAAAGTGATTGAGAAGGCTATTATCCCTCTCCTACCACTCTATATCTTTGGTGTATTCCTCAGTATGACCCATAACGGACAGGCACGACAGGTACTTTTGGTTTTCTCACAGATTATCATAGTTATCCTCGTACTGCATGTACTCATCCTTATCTATGAGTTCTGTATTGCAGGTACAATTGTGAGGCGCAATCCCTTCAGATTACTATGGAATATGTTACCAGCTTATCTGACGGCATTAGGTACAAGTTCGTCTGCTGCAACAATCCCAGTAACATTGAAGCAAACGGAGAAAAATGGTGTAAGCGACGAAGTGGCAGGCTTTGTTATACCGCTTTGTGCAACAATCCACCTCAGTGGTAGTGCGATGAAGATTACGGCTTGTGCATTGACAATCTGCCTGCTGACAGGTTTGCCACATGACCCAGGACTATTCATTTACTTTATCCTCATGCTTTCCATTATTATGGTTGCAGCCCCAGGTGTACCTGGCGGTGCGATTATGGCAGCTTTAGCTCCCCTATCAAGTATCTTAGGCTTTAACGAAGAGGCACAAGCCTTGATGATAGCCCTGTATATTGCAATGGATAGCTTTGGCACAGCTTGTAATGTAACAGGTGATGGAGCAATAGCCCTTGTTGTCAATAAATTCTTTGGAAAGAAAAAAGAGTCATCTGCCCTTTCTTAGGAAATGTAATAGATATGAAGTTTGGGAAATGAAACTGTATAAAACAAGAGTTACTGTCACTTCTGTCAGGCATAATCATTGTTTAACTAATTAGTTTACAACAAGTTCTCTCCAACTGTTAAAATGACAGCAAAGAGAATTAAAACTAAACTAACAGAATATATAGTAATATCAGCATCAGCATAATAAGAAATCCTAAAAAGAAACAGCAGACGACCTATCATTAGGCATTATCAAAATTAAATAGTATCTTTGCAAATGACAGGCTGCAATTAGCAGCACTGATTTAGCAAAAAGACATACAACTAAATATCCGTAACATCATGGAAATAGTAGAAAGATTTATCAACTACACCAAGTTTGACACACAGTCGGCTGAAGATTCAGAGACAGTGCCAAGTACACCGAAGCAACTAATCTTTGCGAAATACCTCAAGGAAGAACTTGAGCGTGAAGGCCTGAAAGATGTTGAAATGGACGAGATGGGCTATATCTATGCCACTCTTCCTGCCAACACAAAGAAGAAGATTCTACAATCGGTTTCATCTCTCATTATGACACAGCACTTGACGCAAGTGGTGCCAATGTTAATGCTCGTATCGTAGAAAACTACGATGGCGGTGATATACAACTGAACTCAAACATGGTTAGTTCTCCACGAATGTTCCCAGAACTCTTAGAACATAAGGAGAAGACCTCATCGTAACAGATGGTACAACCCTACTGGGTGCCGACGATAAGGCAGGTATTGCTGAGATTGTACAAGCGATGTGCTTCCTCCGCGATCATGACGAGATTGAACATGGTGACATCCGCATTGCTTTCAACCCAGACGAAGAGATTGGTATGGGTGCACATCATTTCGATGTAGAGAAGTTCGGTTGTGAATGGGGCTATACCATTGATGGTGGCGACCTCGGTGAGCTTGAATACGAGAACTTCAACGCTGCTGGTGCTAAAGTTCTTATCCATGGAGTAAGCGTTCATACAGGTTATGCGAAGGGAAAGATGGTCAACGCCAGCCGTTTGGCTTGTGAATTCAACAACATGATTCCCTCAACAGAGATTCCTGAAGAGACTGAAGGCTATCAAGGTTTCTATCACCTCACCAGCATTGAGAGCCGTTGTGAGGAGGCAAACTCAGTTATATCATTCGTGATCACGACCGTGACCATTTCGAAGACCGCAAGCATTTCATGGAGAACTGCGTGAAGAAGATGAATGAGAAGTATGGCGAAGGAACTGTTGAACTAAAGATGAACGACCAGTACTATAACATGAAGGAGAAGATCGATCCTAACATGCACGTTATTGAGTTAGTTCTCCGGGCTATGCAGCAGGCAAATGTGGCTCCAAAGGTACAGCCTATTCGTGGTGGAACAGATGGTGACAGCTTTCATTCAAGGGCCTTCCTTGTCCAAACATCTTTGCAGGTGGCGTAAACTTCCACGGTCCTTACGAATTCGTTTCTGTTCAGGGTAATGGAGAAAGCCATGCAGGTTATCATTAACATCTGCCGATTGACAGCTGAGTTTAATGATTAATCACTGAAGATTAATTAGTTAAAGATATCATACCGAGTTAAAACCAACACTTTTATGGATTATATATTTATGTTGGTTTAACTCCTTTTCTTTTAACTATAAGATTTTCAGCTATAGCCCACCTCTCCCACAAACAACACCTACAAAATTACTCATAAAAGGTATTGGTTAAACTTCCAACTACCCCACTAACTCCTCTAACTCCATAAAATATTTATGTCAGAACTACCCGAATTGGTAAAAGACCTTGCTCTTATTCTCGTTGTAGCAGGATTTGTAACACTTCTTTTCAAGAAACTCAAACAACCATTGGTATTAGGATATATCGTGGCAGGTTTCCTCGTATCACCTCACATGCCTTATACCATGAGTGTTGTCGACCAAGGTGACATACAAACATGGGCAGATATTGGTGTTATCTTCTTATTGTTCTCATTGGGATTAGACTTCTCCATTAAGAAGATTCTCAAGATGGGAGCCTCCCCCATCATAGCCGCCTGTACCATCATCTTCTGTATGTTGGCATTAGGTATCATTGTTGGACACAGTTTTGGATGGAAAGAAATGGACTGTATCTTCCTCGGAGGTATGGTCGCGATGAGCTCCACAACCATTATATACAAAGCCTTTTCAGACATGGGACTCACACAACAAGGCTTCGCCTCTACCGTGATGAGCGTACTTATCTTGGAGGATATCCTTGCCATTGTTATGATGGTGATGCTCAGCACCGTAGCCAGTGGCAACAGTCCTGACGGCGTACAGCTTCTTGGAAGCATCATGAAGATTGGATTCTTCCTCGTTTTTATGGTTTTTGTTGTTGGTCTCTTTGCCATTCCACTCTTCCTTCGTTCTGTTCGTAAAATCTTAACAACGAGACTCTGCTTATCGTATCATTAGGCTTCTGTTGTCTTATGGCCGTTACATCAACGCAGGTAGGCTTTAGTGCTGCCTTCGGTGCCTTCGTTATGGGAAGTATCTTAGCAGAGACTGTTGAGGCAGATAAAATTATCCGCCTTGTAGATCCTGTAAAGAATCTCTTTGGAGCTATCTTCTTCGTCTCTGTTGGTATGTTAGTAAAGCCTGACGTTATTGTTCAATACGCTTTACCGATTCTTTTACTTGTCATAACAATTCTTGTAGGACAAGCTTTGTTCGGAACCTTGGGTTATCTTCTCGGTGGACAGACCCTTAAGAACGCTATGCGCTGTGGATTCTCAATGGCACAAGTAGGCGAATTTGCCTTTATTATAGCAACATTAGGAAAGTCCTTAGGTGTAATCAGCGAATTCCTCTATCCTGTTGTTGTAGCTGTATCAGTTATCACAACCTTCCTTACTCCGTATATGATTCGTGCAGCAGAACCTTGTTATAACGTCCTTGTTAAGCATCTGCCAAAACGATGGGTACGCCGTCTTACTCATATTCAGACAAACAGTGTTGGAGAGAGTGCTTCATCTGACAACCATTGGAAAGTTCTTATGAAGAAGATGATACTCAATACCCTTATCTATGGTATTCTCTCTGCTGCTGTCATCGCTATCATGTTCTCTGCTGCCCTTCCTATATGTAGGGACTTATCTATAAAATGGACTGGCAGTCACTGGATTGGTAATGCTGTGTGTGGATTCCTCACAATCGTCTTTATTGCACCTTTCCTACGCTCTATCGTGATGAAGCAGAATCATTCAGAAGCGTTCAAAGCACTATGGACAGACCGTCGTATAAATCGTCTGCCCCTCACTGCAACCATCCTTGCACGTGTCCTTATTGCACTCAGTTTCATCTTCTACGTATGCAACTACCTCACACGTTTTAAGAATGCGCTGATGATTGCCGTTGCTATAGGCTTGTTGATACTGATGCTTCTCTCTCGTTGGCTTAAGAAAAGAAGTATTACACTGGAACGTCTGTTTATTCAGAACCTTCAAAGCCGTGACATCGAGGCACAAAAACAAGGAAAGAAGAAGCCACTATTTGCCAATCACCTGATTGATCGTGATATTCATATCGCCAATCTTGAACTGCCTGACGACTCGCTTTGGGCTGGTAAGACATTGTATAGTTTGAAGCTTCGAAATCGCTTTGGTGTGCATATCAGTAGTATTCTTCGTGGCTCCAAGCATATCAATATTCCGAATGGTAGCACAATTCTCTTCCCTCGTGACAAACTGCAAGCTATTGGTAATGATGAACAGCTTACAAAACTTTCTAAGGCAATAAATGCTGAGTTACAGCCAGAGGTTACCAACATAGAGAAGCATGAGATGAAACTCCGCAGCTTCACCATCTCTAAAACCAGTCCTTTCATTGGAAAGACGCTCAAAGATAGTGGTATTCGCGACGAATACAACTGTATGGTTGTGGGTGTTGACGAAGGTCAGAAAAACCTCACACTCATCACTCCTTCCCGCTGCCTGCAGGCTGGTGACGTTCTATGGGTTGTAGGTGAAGAAAAAGACTTAGAACGTATCCTCGCATTAGGATAAACCCTTTCAGGCTTATTAGCCCTTATTACTCAATTAAGTAAATGGACTAATAAGCCTGAATTGTATTTAGACAAACGGAGCCACAGGAAATTCGCGAAATATCCCACAACCCAGCTTTATTGGATAATAACGAAAACATTATATAACTATCTGGTTAGATTTAATAGAGAATAAATGTTGCATTAACGTTTTATTAACTTTTGCAGTTGATAAAAAGAATGACTATTTATAAATTTTAAATATATTGTATGAAGAGAATCTACTTATTACTTATTACCCTCATTGTGTTTGGTCAGACCATAAGTGCACAGAACGACAGAAAGTTATTGAAGATAACCGATGACAATTATTACTTTGAATTAAAGTATGATGAAAAAGGAAGAATCATAGAGTCTGTTGAATATATTGCTGACGACCACCTAAAACGTAGTAGCAAGTATGCTTATAGTAATGACAAAGTAGTTCAAACTTTCTGAGAATGAAAAATATCAAAAATAAAGATATCCGAACAACTGTTCTCCAGAATAATAGAGTTCGTTTCAGAAAAATAAACTTAATTCCGTATGAAGGAGAGCCAGAATATTGGGCAGACTATAACTACACATATAATACAGCTGGGGAACTGACAAAGATTGTAATAACAAACAATGAACGTACCGGAACAGAGTATAAATTGACATGGACCGACGGAGATATTACACTCGTAGAGCATTTTCGGGATAACAAAAAAGTAGGACAGGTAGCTTATGAATACAACAAAAGCATCACCAACAAATATCTATCTCTATTTGTTAATCCAATTACCTCAATTGCCGATTATAAAGGTATCTCACCATACGGACAACTCTTTGCAGGATACTTTGGGAAAGTTTTCCAACATCCAGTGGCTGCTGTGCGCTATACGGTGATAGATAAACACTATTTTGGTTGGTCAAGTGATGATGATTTCACTATTACGTATAACCTGAATGCAAGTGGTATTGTAGAAAATATCAAACAATCAGGGGAAGAAGGAGTGACAGGAACGCTTATTTGGGAAGAAACCCCTACAGGTATCAGTGTTTATAAGCAGGAGAAAGAGAATACAAAAAGATTTATGATCTTTCTGGTAAACGTCTTGAAACGATGCAACATGGTGTGAACATTATCAAGGAAACGAATGGTAAGACACATAAGGTTATTGTAAGATAATATTCTACTGTTTATCAAAGAAATAGCATAATAAAAGGAGGAGCTGCATAAGTTTCTCCTTTTATTAGTATTTTTAATATTTAATCTGACGTTTCCTCACATAATTAGAGTATCTTTGCATTGTCATTCGATGATTATACAGATGAAACGTAACAAATTAACAGCTCTGATAGCATTTGTAGGTGTTGTAGCCTTCACATCTTGTGAAGATGTGAAACGTCCGTCCCCTGTCAGAGAACGTATCAATGTCACTCCTCCATCAAGAGAGGCAGAGGCTATAAGTCAGCTGACAGCATCAATAGATGAGATTTCAGCTAACCTCGATGCCATCTCTTCTCAGGAGGCAATGCTCAGCAAAACTACTGAGCACGCAAATAAGAAGTCGAAGATTATACAGCAGATTAGAGGGCTCGGTGCGCTACTCAGAGAGAAGCAGAACCAGATTGATAAACTGTTGAACGAGAAGGTTAAAAAAGTGGATGCACCAACAGAGTCTAATCCCATTGTAGAAAACCTTTACAAGATGATAGAGTTCCTTTCATCACAGCTGAAAGAAAAAGGAGAACGTGTAACTCAGTTGGAACAGGTTGCAAGTCGCAAGGATATCACTGTAGACCAGCTGAAATACATCGTTATGAACCAAGCTAACAGCGTTGATGCAATGCGTTATAGGTTCAATATGGCTGCTTTGGAGCGCGAATATGCCCAGTTAAAGGCTAAGGAGAAGCAAAGAGCAAAAGAGGAGAAGGAGTCAACAAAGTCTACTATATCATTGCTAATAAAGAAACACTGAAAGAGAAAGGTCTTTTGAAGACATCACTTTTCTCTAAGAAAGTTGATAATAACAACATCACAAAGGAGCAATTTACAGAGGCTAACAGCAAGGAACTAACGACACTGACGATAAACTCATCGAGGCCAAAGCTCTTATCTCAGAACCCAGAAGGTAGTTATACACTCACGGAGAATGAGGACAGAACAACAACACTCACCATCACCGATACAGAGAAGTTCTGGAACGTGTCGCGTTATCTAATTATCCAAGAGTAATTCTACTTTGAAATAGAAAGAAAATAAATTAGGCTGCAAAGGTTGTGAAAATCGAATAATTTTCTTATCTTTGCAGCCTAAAACTTATGCGTAGCGTGAAAATAAAGGAAGTAATTGATGCCCTTGAACGATTCGCGCCTTTGCCCTTGCAGGAAAGCTATGATAATGCTGGGACCACAAGTTGGACTGACAGAGGCGGAAGTATCAGGGGCTTTATTGTGTCTTGACGTGACGGAAAAGGTGGTTGATGAGGCCATCAATAAGGGGTGTAACTTGATTGTTGCGCACCATCCACTCATCTTCCGTAAATTAGCACAAGTGACAGATGCCAACTATGTACAGCGCACAGTGATAAAAGCTATTAAGAACGATATCGTCATCGCTGCTATGCACACAAACTTAGACTCAGCTGTGGGCGGTGTCAACTACAAGATAGCAGAGAAGTTAGGACTTAAGAACCTACGTTTCTTCGGTCGAAGTAAACAGGTGGTAAATCCACAGACTGGCGAATCAGTTACAGGTGGCGATGGTGTCATCGGTGAATTTGAGGAACCATTAGCAGCAGATGACTTGATTCTGTTATTGAAGAAGAAGTTTGATGCAGAGTGCGTTCAAACTAATGAGTTACTTCGTCGTGAGATTCGTACCATTGCTCTCTGTGGTGGTTCAGGTTCATTCCTTTTGCAGGATGCTATTGCAGCAAACGCAGATGCTTTCATGACAGGTGAGATGAGCTATCACGAATACTTTGGTCATGAGCAAGAGATACAGATTTGTGTCATCGGACATTATCAGAGTGAACAGTTCACTACTGAGGTTCTTCGTGACATTATCAAAAAGGAATGCCCAAGTGTAAAATGCTACTTGTCTGAGATTAATACGAATCCTATCGGGTATTTTAGTTAACATGTAGACGAGTTGACAAGTTAACGAGTTAAATGTTAAGAAGTTGACAAGTCTGCAGTAAGTAGTGGAAATCATAATTATGAATTATGAATTGTGAATTATGAATTTTGAATTAAATTAATATAAGAACTATGGCAAAGAAAGATCCAAAAGAGTTACCAGTAGAGGAGAAGTTGAAAGCCCTTTTCCAGTTACAGACAACCCTGTCAGGAATCGACGAGAAGCGTGCATTGCGTGGTGAGTTACCACTTGAGGTACGTGACTTGGAAGATGAGTTGGAAGGTCTGCACACTCGTATTGAGAAGATTGAGCAGGACATTAAGGATTATCAGAATGCTATTACCCAGAAAAAGGGTAACATCGTTGATGCTCAAGCAAGTTTGGAGCGTTACAACAAACAATTGGACTCTGTTGCAAACAACCGTGAGTACGACACTTTGACAAAGGAAATCGAGTTCCAGACACTGGAAATTGAGCTTTGCAATAAGAAGATTAAAGAGGCTCAGATTAAGGTTGAAGAGAAGCGTAAGGACTTGGAAGCTAATCGTGCATTGCTCGAGGATCGTCAGCACGCCTTAGAGAGAAGCGTAACGAACTCGACGAGATTATGCAGGAGACACGTGAAGAGGAAGGGTTGCTCAAAGAGAAGGCGGCAGAGCTTGAGACTAAGATTGAACCTGGATTGCTCCGTAGCTTCAAGCGTATTCGTCGTGGTGCCCGCAACGGTTTGGGTATTGTTTACGTACAGCGTGATGCTTGTGGTGGTTGCTTCAACAAGATTCCACCTCAGCGCCAGTTGGATGTGAAGATTCACAAGAAGATTATCGTTTGTGAGTACTGTGGTCGTATTCTTATCGATCCAGAGTTGGCTGGTGTAAAGGTTGACAAGACAGAGGAGAAGCCTAAGAAGCGTAGAGCAACTCGTAAGAAGAAGGAAGAGGAGGGAGAGTAATTAACCCCCTTTATTCCCATTGAGGAATAGGCTCTTTCAACTTTGAAAGATAAAAAGAATAGTCTCAATACATTTGAAATGCCATCAAGCATTCTTATGTATTGAGGCTACTTTTTATTATCTCTCTATTAATACTGCTCGACGAAACACAAATAACATCGCCTTCTTAACAGAAACTAACCAATAATAGCACACTCCTTAACGCTATATAACAAGGCTTTAAGTGGTCAACACAATATGTGCGGAGCATCAACACCAATAGTGCTTACCATGAGCACAACATGTGCGGAGCGTTAACACATAGTTTAATGACGTAAAAGAAAAGTCTGCTTCACCTTATTATATAGCAAGTCAAGGGTGATTAACTTATATAGGCATGTTAAGCCAATAGTGATAAGTCAGAACCTTACTTCACATAGAAGATGCGATTTGCCTTACGTGGTGCAGTCTTACCCTCCTTTGCAGCATAACCAAGAATACAGAAGCCGATACCTTCATAATCGCCTTTTATACCCCACTCTTTCAACATCTGCTTACCATCTTCACGCTCAAAAGTTTGCTTGGCACGATTAATCCAACAGCTGCCTAAACCAACGGCATGAGCAGCGTTCATAAGATTGCCCATCATCAACGCACCATCGTAGACATGATTAGGACTACTCTTATCTGCTAATACTGCAAGAACGACAGGTGCACCATAAAAAGGGTCGCTCGTTACGCCCATTATCTCAGCATTTATCACCGATAAGCGATTGCGCACTTCCTTATTGGTTACTTCGACGATGATAGCAGTCTGCATATTCTTTCCACTTGCAGCGTAAAAAGACCAGCCCATTACCTTATCTATCAAGTCCTGTTCAGGCATACGCTCTTCATAAGCACGTGCGCTACGACGTGTTAACAATGCTTCTAACGCTTCCATAATAATTCTGTTTTATAATTCATTCACCGCCTCAGCCAACTGTTCCAATGCCTGACGAAGTATAGAACGCGGCGTACTGATATTCAAACGCATAAATCCTTCACCACCAATACCAAACATTCTACCATCGTCTCAATGCAAGATGAGCTTTATCAATAAAGAGGTTTAATAGTTCCCTTTATGCTTCAACCCTAATCCACGACAATCCAACCAAACAAGGAAACTTGCCTGTGGGCGGAGTGGACGAATACCGTGAATATGCTCACGACAGAAGTCTTCACAAAGCGAACATTCTCTTCTATACGCCAACATCTGTTTGCGCCACTCTTCTCCCTTTCGATAAGCGGCTATCGTGGCTATTGAGCAAAGAGTGTAGGCTCATCTAATCGTGCTCTGCCTTTCAACCAACCATATAGAAACGATGCAGTGCCCTTTCGTTTGGAACGATAGCAAATGAACTGACAATACCTGCCATATTGAAGGTCTTTGTCGGTGCTGCAAAAAGGTGATACTGATCAGCTGCACGCTCTGACACACTGGCAAACGGAATATGACGATTACCAAAGAGTGCCATATCACTATGTATCTCGTCGCTGATAACAATAATATTATGCTCGTAGCAGAAGTCTGCCAAGCGGCGTAATGTTTCTTCTGACCAACACAATCCTGCAGGGTTATGAGGATTGGAGAGTATCAGTACACGGCATTTATCATCGCAAACCTCTGCAAGATTATCAAAGTCCATGTCATAATATCCATCCTCACGACGACGAAGCGGATTGAAGATTACCTTACGATGATTAGCCTCTGGCGTCAAACGGAATGGATGATAGACAGGTGGTTGTATAATAACCTTTTCGTCAAGTTCCGTAAAAACATTCACCACAAAGCCGATACCCCTAACAATACCAGGAATAAAACTCAACCACTCTGGCTTAACTTCCCAAGCATGATGCGCACGAATCCAATCAATGATAGCAGGGCGATAGTCAGCTGGTTCGACTGTATAGCCAAAGATAGGATGAGAAAGACGATCCTTGAGAGCATCCACAACAAAGTCAGGGCAAGCAAAATCTCATGTCAGCTACCCACAGAGGCAGTAGGTCAATACGCCCCAACGTGGAAGAAGTGCCTCATGCTTCAAGTCACCACCCCTCGAACGATCAATTATTTCTATCAAAATTATAAGTCTTTATCATAGCTTCCAAAGCTTTTCTGATATCATCAAATAAATCATCAACACTTTCCAAACCTATACTGAGACGTATGGTAGTGTTGCACATCCATTGCTGCATCGCCCCTCAGCAGTGAAGAGTCCGAAGATAGCTTGCTGGATGGATAGCCAATGTACGATTATCAAAGAGGTTAGTTGCCTGATGAATGAGTCTTCTAGTTATCGAGCATTCTTGAAGCAAGCCTCTTGACTTTCTAAGTCTATCATGACCATTGCTCCCTGCTGTTTCACCATACTGACTCACAGCCAACTGATGATATGGATTATCCTCCAAGCCCACATAGTTTACCTTATGAACAGATTCTTTAGCGTACGTAGCCTTTGTGCCAACTCCAAAGCATTACCTGCTTGGCGCGATAGCGTACGTCCAAAGTTTCTAAGCCCAAGGTCTGCTATATAGGCAACCTGTGGTGTCATATAAGCAGGTTAAAGAGCATCTCATCCAAGAGGCGCTACCAATGAAAGGATAGGTACCATAATCAATAACAAGACCACCCAAAGAGGTTGCACCACCACTGATATATCTTCGTACTTGAAACGACCTCCAAGTCAATTCCCAAGTCCTTTGCAGAGAACTGTGTGAATGATAAGCGTTGTATCTGCAATATAGGATACTATGTCGGTGTACACTTCAGCCAAAAGCACGCACATCAACCACCCTCGTTGAGGATTTGACATTACTCAAGGAACAGACAACACGTATTATCATCTATCAATCGTTCCACAGCCCTCAACATCTGTAGGTCGCAAAAGTCTTGCTTCCACACCTAATCTGCTCAGTGTTGATGTAAGCAAAAGAATAAGACATTACAAAGAGATGACGTGATGTAATAACGTTCTTACCCTGTTCAACAACAGAGTGAGTGTGCTGATAGCAGCCATACCTGAGTTGAGGGCAATAACATTCTCAGCACCCGTCAAAGCCTTTAACACGCTGTTCGAGATTCGTCACTG